>Ga0299906_10000937_pt1 | contig 25423 bp, 25 predicted proteins | sample RVTome_14_FD_200259 | JGI IMG/M metagenome (GOLD analysis project Ga0299906, IMG submission 200259) | Soil microbial communities from uranium-contaminated site in the Upper Colorado River Basin, Wyoming, United States - RVT145D125 (version 2) ...
CGATAAAGGCGCGGGCATTGGTGACGGTCGATTCGATCTTGAGTCGATTGCGCACGATGCCGGGATCGCGCAGCAGCCGCGCGATTCGGCGGCGGTCGTAGCGTGCCACGCGCTTCGAGTCGAAGTTGTCGAACGCCGCGCGATAGGCGTCGCGCTTGCGCAAGATGGTGATCCAACTCAATCCAGCTTGCGCGCCTTCGAGGATGAGAAACTCGAAGAGCGTACGATCATCGTGAACCGGTACGCCCCATTCTTCGTCGTGATAGCGGATGTACGCCGGATCGTCGCCAGCCCAGGCGCAGCGCTTTCGGCCGATATCGCTCGCGCGCTTTCCGGCGCGCGGCGTTTTCTTCTTGGCTATTTTCCTTTGTCGCGACACCGATTCGGCGTTTTCGTTGACCGTCCCGTATTCTATCCGCTCCGGGGGCAAACGGGGCCCGTGGGCTTCCAGCGCGAAACCTGGCATCGTTGGGCGTATGCACAAAAGCGGCGACGCCTTTCCGGTTCGGATCGTTTGCCTGACTCCCGAAACCGCGGAGACGCTCTATCTACTCGGCGAAGAGCATCGCATCGTCGGTATATCCGGATTTACGACGCGCCCGGCACGCGCTCGCCGCGACAAGCCGAAGGTCGCCGCCTTCACCAGTGCCCGGATCGATAAGATCTTGTCGCTTGCGCCGGACCTGGTGCTCGCGTTTTCCGATTTGCAAGCCGACATCGTGCGTGCGTTGGTGCAGGCGGGAATGGAAGTGCATGTGTTCAATCAGCGCGATATCGCCGGCATTCTGCAAATGGTGCGCACCCTCGGCACGCTGGTCGGTGCTCACGAAGGCGCCGAGCGTTTGATCGCGCGGCTTTCGAACTACATCGCGCGCGTACGCGAAAGCAGTGCAAGCCTTGTACGGCGACCGCGGGTGTACTTCGAGGAGTGGGACGAGCCGATGATCTGCGGCATCGGCTGGGTGTCGGAACTGATCGCAATCGCCGGTGGCGACGACTGCTTCGCGGACCTGGCGCGGGCTCGCTCGGCCGGCGGCCGCGTCGTCGCCGATTCCGCGGCCGTGGTGGAGCGTGCGCCGGATATCATTATCGGTTCGTGGTGCGGCAAGAAATTTCGGCCCGAAAAAGTCCGGGCACGGCCGGGCTGGAGCGCGATTCCCGCCGTGGCCGACAATCGCCTATTCGAAATCAAGTCGGCGACGATCCTCCAGCCCGGCCCGGCGGCCCTTACCGACGGATTGCGCGCCCTGGTGCGAATCATTCGGAATTCGGGCGCCGCGCGGGGGCGGCCGCGGCGCGAATAGTGGCGTCAAGAAAGCCGGCCCGCGTTCGTCGCATCCATGTTCGCCCCCGGTACGTACGTAATTGCAGGAAAGGGTTATGGGCGTCGGATCATGTCCCATGACCAGGGTGCCGCGGGCGCGATCTTGCGCGGTCGATCGCGCGCGCGACACGCGCGGTAGCCAAGGGCGTTCGCGAGGACGGCGGCGAGTTAAAGTCGAATTGTTTTCGATGCAAACGAATAGTGGAAGTCGGTCAATTGCGAGGCCGGATGTCGACGACTACCATGTGTCGATTCAGGAGCAACAGCAAGGCCCGGAGACACGGACCATTACCACGAACCCACCATCGAGCGATCTTCCATCCGCATTGTTAGCCCGTTGCGCATTGGGCGATCAAGGCGCGTTCGCCCGGCTGTACCAGGAAACATCGGGGAAGTTGTACGGCGTCGCGATGCACCTATTGAGGGACAGCCGCGCGGAAGAAGTGATGCAGGACGCCTATGTGCGTATCTGGCATCGCGCGGCCGACTACCGTCCGGACAAGGGCAGTGCGATGGCCCGGATGGCGAGCATCGTGCGCAACCGCGCGCTCGATCTGCTGCGCCGGCCGAATATCGAATTCGGCGTCGACAATCAGGACGTCTGGGAAGGCGATACGCCGGGGCCGCTGGAAATCACGATGCAGCGTGCCGAGGCCAATGCGCTGATGCGCTGTCTCGAACAGCTCGAAAGCAGCCAGCGGCAGGTGATGACCTTGGCTTTTTTTCACGGTATGGCGCACGCGGAGCTCGCGCAACGCCTGAAGCAGCCGTTGGGTACGGTCAAGAGCTGGATCCGCAGGGGTCTGCAGCGTTTGAAGGGGTGTTTAGAGTCGTGAACTATCGCAATCCGAAATTGCGCGACATGCTGGCGGGCGAGTACGTGCTGGGCACGCTCACCGGCCGGGCGCGCCGGCGCTTCGAGGAACTGCTGCGCGACGATTACGCGCTGCGCGACGTCGTCGCTCTCGCGACCAAGATGATCAACGAGGCAACGAGTGAGGAGTGTCCCACGCAAGAGCATTGCGCTGCCTGGCCGGTGGAGTCTTTGGCAACCGTTACCGGCCCGGATGACGCGGAGACGTTCGATCTGTAACCGGTGGTCTTAGTACGCTTGCTGTAGATGAGGGGCGGTCTAACGGCTGCCCCGTTTTCTGTCGACGGACACTGCAACGTGACTGCGCGCGTGAAACGCGTCGATCTACGGTCGTTCGAAGGTGAGGGACGCCCAGTAACTTTCCCAATCCGCCTGCGACAGGATGCCGGTCGGAATCATATGCACGGCGTTCAGAAGCCAGACACCCGGTTGATTGAGCTCGATCGTCGCGCGACCCTCTTTGTCGGTGCGTATTCGCTGCGTCGTGAGGGGGTCCTTCCTGCTGAGCGCGATGACCAACGCGTCTTCGAGAGGTTTGCCGTGATAGAGAAGACGCACGTGAATCTTCTTGTTCCCAGCGTAAGGATCGGTTTCGGCAATCAGCTCGATCGGGAATCCAAGCGCGCGATCGATCGGTCCCGCCGGGTCCCCGACTTTCACCAGGGATTTGGCACAGCGTGTGTACAGCTCCAGGATCCCCTTGCGTATCTTGAAGCGCCGTTGCGCGAGGGCGAGGTTTCGCTCGAGCCCCTCGAGTTTCAGGTATTCCTCGAACTTTTCGAAATTCTCGAAGGTCAGGTCGAACTTCCTGCTGTAGTAACCGATCGTATAGTAGCCGGCGCTCGTTGCGCTCAAGTAGCCGGCGGGATCATCGCCAAGCGTTCCGGCAACGTTGTGTTCGCCGCCGGGACCGGTGTAGAGATAGCGCTCGAACAGTTCCGGCGAGTACACCACCGGCTCGCCCTTGAAATCGACGCCGACGCGCAGGTGCAGCGGTACCTTCGCGCCGGCCGTCGGGCGAAAGTTCTCCGGTTCGATCCAAAACGCGTGCGCGTGCGCGGTGCGCGCCAGCAGTACGAGCAGCGTGAACGCGACGCACGAAACGGCGTTTTTTCCGATACACTTCCTCCGCAACAGCACTTTGGGAGTTTCCAAGATGACGTTCGCGTTTGTGCCGAGGTGGCGTAAGAATAACATAGCGTGCGCCCTGCTCGTGCTTGCGGCCGCGAGCGTCTCGCTGCTTTGCGCTCCGTCGGTCTCGGCGCACGAAATTCGCCCGGCGGTGGTTAACGTCGTGTTCGACGATAGTGGGCGCTACTCGATCGATCTCGGCGTGAATGTCGAAGCGATGCTCGCGGGCGTCAGCCCGAAGCACCGCGACACCAACGAGTCGCCGAACGCCAATCGATACAGCGAACTGCGTGCGCTCCCACCGGAGCAGCTGCGCCCGCGCGTCGAGGCGTTTGCGCCGGAATTGTTGAAGGGAATCCGCCTGGACTTTGACGGCCGGCCGGCAACGCCGCGGTTTGCGTCCGCGGATATTCCGGCGGTCGGTGATCTTGCGCTGTCGCGGCTGAGTCACCTGCGCCTGGAGGGCGAGGTGCCCGCCGGCAGCGAAACGTTCCGCTGGTCGTACGCCGCCGAATTCGGCGCGAGCGCGCTGCGATTTAAACGGCCGGAAGACAGCCAGCTGCACGCGGTGTTGCTCAAGGAGGGCGAAGTCAGCGACGCCTATCCGCTGCACGGCGCGATTGTCGCGAAGACGCGCTTGGAGGTGGCGTGGCAGTACCTGACGCTCGGATTTACGCACATCGTGCCGAAGGGTCTCGATCATATTTTGTTCGTGCTCGGGCTGTTTCTGTTGAGCGCGCGGCTAAAACCCCTCTTGGTTCAAGTAACGTCTTTCACGGTTGCGCACTCGATCACGCTCGGACTGACGATCTACGGCGTGGTGTCGCTATCGCCCAAAATCGTCGAACCGTTGATCGCCGTTTCGATCGTTTACGTGGCGGTCGAAAACCTCTTCACCTCGAGGCTGCACGCCTGGCGACCGGTGGTTGTGTTCTTCTTCGGTCTTCTGCACGGCATGGGGTTTGCCGGCGTGTTGCAGGAAGTGGGTCTGCCGCGCTCCGAATTTCTGACGGGCCTCATCACCTTCAACGTCGGCGTCGAGTTCGGCCAACTCGCGGTCATCTCGGCGGCCTTTCTGGTTGTCGGCGCTTGGCGCCGGAATCGTGCGTGGTACCACGGTCGCATCGTGGTGCCGTGTTCTCTCGCGATCGCCGCGACGGGTTTGTACTGGACGGTCGAGCGCACGATTTTCCAATAGGATTCTTCTCCTCGAGTCTCGTATTGAAAGGACGAAAGCGCATCGATTGCGTTTGCCCTTGACGTTAGGTAGTCGGATGAAACAATCGGCGATTCGGTTCCGTTTGCGGTACATCGAGGATACGGCATGCAGAAGTTCGGAATAGGCCAATCGGCCGCGCGCGTCGAAGATCAGCGTTTGCTGACGGGCCGCGGTCGATATCTCGACGACGTGAATCTGCACGGCCAGGCGTGGGCGGTATTCGTGCGTTCGCCGCACGCGCACGCGTCGATTAAAGCGATCGATATGGGTGCGGCGCGCGCGTCACCCGGCGTGCTCGCCGTTTACACCGCGCGCGATCTGGCGGCCGACGGCGTCGGCCATATTCCGTGCAATGCCCTCACCACGCAGAGCGACGGTTCGCCCTATATTGCGCCGCCGCGCCCGGCGCTGGCCGAAGGGCGCGTGCGCCACGTCGGTGATGCCGTCGCCGTGGTTATCGCCGAAACGCGCGTGCAAGCGCAGGACGCCGCCGAGCAGGTGATGGTGGACTACGATTCGCTGCCGGCCGTGGTCGACACGGCGGGTGCGATGAACCCCGATGCGGTGCAGGTTTGGGACGAAGCGCCGAATAATCGCAGCTTCGAGTGGGAGTTGGGCGACGCCAACGCGACCGCCGAGGCGTTTGCGCGTGCGGCGCGCGTGATCAAGCTCGATCTGGTTAACAACCGCGTCGTGCCGAATTCGATGGAGCCGCGCGGCGCTATCGGCGCGGTAGGGCCCGAGACGGGTCGCATGGAGCTGCACGTTTCGTGTCAGGGCGTGCATCTGCTGCGGCGCATATTGGCCAACCAGATATTCAACGTTCCGGAGAAGGATATACGCGTGCTGTGCCACGACGTCGGCGGCGGCTTCGGCATGAAGATCTTTCTCTATCCCGAGTACGTGGCTACGCTGTATGCGGCGCGCAAACTCAAACGACCGGTGAAGTGGATCGCGGACCGGAACGAATCGTTCGTGAGCGACGATCATGGGCGCGATCATGTCACGCACCTTGCGCTCGCGCTCGACCAGGACGCACGGTTTCTTGGCTTGAAAGTCGATACGGTCGCGAATCTCGGCGCGTATCTCTCGAACTTCTCGCCGTTCGTGGCGACCGCCGCCGGCGTGCCGATGTTGGTCGGCTGTTATACGATCCCGGCCGCGCATGTTCGGGTGCGCGGAGTATTCACCAACACCAACCCGGTGGATGCCTACCGCGGCGCCGGTCGGCCGGAGGCGATCTACGCGATCGAGCGATTGGTCGACGTTGCCGCGCGCGATCTCGGTTTGTCGCCGATCGAGATTCGCCGGCGCAATTTTATTCCACCGGCGTCGATGCCCTACGCCACGGCCCTCGGTTCCATCTACGATTCCGGCGACTTCGCGCGCAACTTAGACGACGCCGTACGGCTCGCGCGCTGGGAAGAATTCGCGGCGCGCCGTGAAGCGGCAAGCGCGCGCGGCAAGCTGCGCGGCATCGGACTCGCGAGCTACATCGAGCGTTGCGCCGGCACACCCGGGGAAGAAGCACGGCTCGAAGTCGCGGGCAATGGTCGCGTGACGCTCTATATCGGCACGCAGTCAAACGGACAGGGGCACGAAACCTCGTTCCGCCAAATTATTTTCCAGCGCCTCGGGGTTGCGTTCGAGGACGTGACCATCGTGCAGGGCGATACCGATCGCATCGCCACGGGCGGCGGTACCATGGGTTCGCGCTCGGTGCCGGTCGGCGGCGCCGCCGTGTCCGGCGCGGCGTTCAAGGTATTGGAGAAGGCGAAACAGAAAGCGGCGGAGTTGTTCGAAAGCGCGGCGGTCGACGTCGAGTTCAAGGATGGCACTTTCCGTATCGTCGGCACCGATCGAACGCTCGGTTTTCAAGACGTCGCCCGCGCCGCCGCGCCCTTCGACGGCGGCGTGAGCTTCGATGAAAGCGATATGTTTACGCCGACCACGGCCACGTTTCCGAACGGTACGCATGTCTGCGAGGTCGAGATCGATTCCGACACCGGCGTTCTCGAGGTGATCGACTACACCGTGGTTGACGACTTCGGGAAGGCGATCAACCCGCTGTTAATCGCCGGTCAGGTGCACGGCGGCATCGCGCAGGGTTTGGGCCAGGCCATACTCGAACGCTGTATTTACGAACCCGAGTCGGGCCAGTTGCTGTCGGCGAGTTTTATGGACTACGCGATACCACGGGCGGCCGATCTGCCGTCGATCCGGTTCAAACTCAACGAAGTCCCGTGTACGACCAATCCGCTGGGCATTAAGGGCGCCGGCGAAGCGGGCGCGATCGGCGCGCCACCGGCGGTCATTAATGCCGTGGTTGACGCGCTTGCTCGGTTTGGCGTACGCCACGTCGACATGCCGGTGACATCGGAGCGCCTGTGGCGGCTGATACGGCGCCCGAAGTAGCGATCGACCGAGGATACCGGCAAATCGCGGCAACGCGCTAAGCGCGTCTCCGCGGCGATTGCATGAAACGTCGCTATGTTGTTACGCCGGCGAGGCCGGTGCGAGCGGGTTGATGCCCGCGAAGCGGCGGCGATCGCTCGGACGCCGACGTTCCTTGTTAACGCCCTGAGCCTGCTGAAAGCGTCGATCGCTGTTGGCGCGGTAAACGCACTCGCGCACCTTGATCGGGCGACCGCGCAGCGGTGCGAAATTCAATTCTTCCAAGGCTTCGCGCGCCGCCCGCTCGGGAACCAGATAGACGTGCCCATGGCCAAGCGATTGGCCGGTGCGCGTGTCGGTCGGAACGCGTACGTCGATGATAGTGCCGTAGCCCGCGAACGCCCGCCGAAGATCGCGCGAGGTCACGGTGCGGTCCAAATTGGCCACAAAGATATTCATTATTCTCACCCCTCCATCCAAATACCAAGGCATTTTGCGTAAAGCGTGGGCAGCTGGCAAGGGCGCCGGAATTTGCCTTGTACACAAGGGTGTTAGATTGGCGGGTCTGCGGTTTCTCGTTCTTTAGCACCTTGTATCGCAGCGTTTGGGCCGCCTGGGAGATGAACCGGCCGATTTGCCTGGGATCGCCGCATATACTTTCTTGCGTGACGAGGTTGGTTCTTCAAACGAGCGAACCGGTGAGTCGTACGCGCTATGCGTGGGTACGGGCATGGGCAACGCTTGCCCTCGTCTTGGTCGCCGCGGCGTGCGACGGGGGAGGCAACGGCCTCGGTGGCCCGCCGAGCATCACCGCCGGCGTTCAGGTTTCCTGGACCGCCAATCGCGAAGCCGCGGTCAATCGCGCCGGCGGCGGTTATCGGGTTTACCACGGTAGGACGTCCGGATTCGACCTCGCGACGGCCAGCTTCATCGATGTTCCCTACAATTCGGGCGCAACCGCGCCGACCAGCACGAGCCTCCTGCTGTCGTCCGGCGACAACTTCATCAAGGTCGTCGCCTACTCCGCGCTGAATCCGAACGGAAGTGCGCCATCGGGGGAAATCACCGTAAGCGTGCCGTTCGCAGCCGCGCCATGATCGCATCCAAAAGAGCGGTCGGGTTCTTGGCGTGCTTCGGCGCGGCCGCATCTATTGGATACTCCTCGCTCACGGCCGGTCAGGCGATGCCGCGGCAAATGGTTAAGGCGAGATCCGTCGGTTCGTATGTCGGCGATGAAGTGTTGGTGAAATTCAAGTCGGCCTTGACATCGCAGGCGCGGATCAACGCCGTGTCGGGCTTCGGCGACCGGGCGTTGCACACGAACGTCGGCACTCGCGGCCTCACGCTCGTCAAGTTGCCGCGCGGTCGGAGCGTCGAGGATGCGATGAACGCTTATCGCGCGATGACGGATGTGGAGTCGGTACAGCCGAATTACATTTATAAAAAGTTGCTGGCGCCGAATGATCCGAGTTACGCGCAATTGTGGGGATTGCATAACACCGGTCAGGCGGTTGTCGGCGGCGACTTCCCGACGTCGAGGGTTCCGGCCGCGGATATCGGCGCGGAGCAGGCGTGGGACATGAACGGCGGCGACTGCGGGTCCGCGATCGTCGCCGTCCTCGACACCGGAGTGAACCACACGCACGCGGACCTCGCCGCCAACATGTGGGACGGTTCGAGTGCGGGGTTTCCCAATCACGGGGCGAACTTCATTACCGGAGAGGTCGCCAACGATCCAATGCCGGCGGACGCGGACGGCCACGGCACGCACGTCGCCGCGACGATTGGCGCGGTCGGGAACAATAGTGTCGGCACCACCGGCGTTTGCTGGAAGGTGCAACTGATGGCGTTGCGTGCTTTGACGTCAAGCGGCGGAACCACGGCTTCGGTCGTCGCGGGTCTGAGCTTTGCCGTCAGCCATGGCGCGAAAGTCGTGAACATGAGCTTCGGGGGAGCGGCCTTCGATCCGGCGTTTCAAAGCGAGATCGTCAATGCGCGCGATAACGGCGTCGTCGTTGTCGCCGCCGCCGGCAACGACGGAACCGACAACGACGATCCGGCCACGCCGCAGTATCCATGCGATTTTTCGCAAGACAATGTGATCTGCGTCGCCGCGCTCGATCAAGCGTACGGTCTGACCGCGTTCAGTAATTTCGGCGCGATCAACGTCGATGTGGGCGCGCCTGGCGCCAATGTGCTGAGCGCGTGGCCGGGCGTTACGATTACCGACGATTTCTCAACGTGGACGCGCTCGGGCGCCTGGTCGGCGACGAGCTGCGGATCGGGCGCGCCACCGGTACTCGTGAACCCATCGAATTGGTGTACGGTCGGCAGCACCTACGCAAACGGTGCGAATGACGTCGCCTACCGCGATTTCGATCTGAGCGGTATCGCCGGCAGTTTGAACGCCGTGGCAACTTTTTCGACCTTTCACGAGATCGCCGCGGGCGATCTCTACGGATTTGCAAGGCGCGCTGGGGGCGGCAACCCGTTTTCGGGCGGCCAGACGGTATTCCAAGTTTCGGGAGCGAACGCACTTGACGTCAGCGAAAATATCTCGGCCTGTATCGGCGCCACCTGTTCGTTGGGATTTCGACTGACATCGGGCGGCGCCGGCGTCGACGGCGGCATTGCCGTCGGTTTTTTTGGAATTAATACGACGCAGCCCGGAAGCAACGTGTATCAAGTGTTGAACGGCACGTCGATGGCTACCCCCCACGTGAGCGGTGTGGCCGCGATGATCTGGGCGTACAACCCCAACTATACCTATGCCGATGTCGTGAACTCGGTGAAGTTCGGCGGCGATTTTATCGCCGCGCTGCAGGGCAACACCGTCAGCGGCCGCGCCGTGGATGCCGCCGGCTCCTTGCGCTTCGTTAATCCGCCGGTCGGAGTTACCGCGGTTTTGAGCGGGCCGTGATCACAGGAACCTGGGTGCGCGTTTTGTGCGTGATGGGGCTGACGTTGCTACTGTCGGCATGCGCCTCGGGACAGGCATCGCGCCACGCGTCGGATCGTACGTTGGATCCGGCCCGGCAAACGGTCGTTTCCGGCGAGTACATCTTTAGCGCGCGACCGAATGTGAGCGCCGATGCTATCCGTCGCCTCTATGAAACGTTTGATGTTGAGAGCGTAAAATCGCTTGGCGCCAACCGCTATTGGATGCGGTTGGCGCGCGATCCCGGCATCGAGCGCGTTCGGCGCATCGCGGCCGAGTCCGGGCAATTCGAAGCGGTGCAACCGAACCACGCATATCGCACCCGATGACCGGGTACTTGCCGCATTGGCGCGGAGCGTTCGTGCTCGCCGCCGGATTCGTACTTGCTGGCGTCGCACTTCCTTGCCAACATTGGATTATGCACGGAAGCTCCCGACCCTGGGCAGGAACAGGTCACCGCGGCGGTCGGAGACAGTTCAGGCCGGAGGTGTAGTTGGGTGCCCTTGTGATGGCGGATGCTCGAACGATGAACCAGTACCTTGCTCCATCAGCTTTTATTGACAGCTCGCAGCCGAACGTCGTTGCGTTCGCGAAGGAGCACGTTCGGGGTAACGACGGCGTCGAACGCGCCGTGTCCCTGTACTACGCCGTGCGCGACGGCATCCGCTACAACCCGTTTGTAAATTTTTCCGACCCGGAAGTGTTCCGCGCCTCCTCGGTGCTTACGGCGGGCCAGGGGTTCTGCGTCGGTAAAGCGGCGCTGCTCGCGGCCGCCGCGCGCGCGGAGGGCATTCCGGCACGGCTCGGTTTCGCCGACGTGAAGAACCACCTCACCACGCCGCGCTTGGCCGAGACCATGGGCTCGGACTTGTTCGTCTATCACGGCTACGCCGAGCTGCATGTCGGGGGGCAGTGGGTCAAGGCGACGCCGGCTTTCAACCTTGAGCTGTGCCGGCGCTTTGGGGTGAAGCCGCTCGAGTTCGACGGCCGCAGCGACTCGATCTTCCATGCTTTCGACGAGAACGATCGCCGCCACATGGAATACTTGCGCGACCGCGGTCGCTTCGCCGACGTGCCGGTCGCCGAGATACAACAAGCCTTTCGCGACGCCTACCCCAAGCTCTACGGTCTGAACGCGGCCGCGGCGAAGGAAACCTTCGGCTGAGGAACCATTGCCCGCCCGCGGCTCCGGCGGCGCCCGGCGCACCCGACGCCACGACCAATCCGGAGAAGGTGAGGCAGGTGCTTGAAGGTTTGGTGGTGGCAGCAAAGTCGTAGCACGTATTCCTCGCGTGCGCTCTCCTCGTCGAGGCAGCTCAGGACTTGCTCGCGATGCTTAATGCGGCGACGAGTTTGCAGGATCTGAGTCCGTTGCAGAGCGTCGGTCTACATAAGCTTAAGGGCGACCGTGCCGGACAATGGGCAATGACGGTCAATGGTCGTTGGCGAATCTGCTTTCGGTTCAAGGATGCAGACGCCTACGATGTGGAGATCGTCGATTACCACCGAGGTTGAGGTACGAGGGTACGTTTATGGCACTGGTTCATCCGGGAAGAGTTTTAAAGCGAGAGCTGACCGCGCGAGAGCTTTCGGCCAATCGTTTCGCGCTCGCGATACGGGTTCCGTCTGGTCGAATCACTGACATACTGAATCTGAAGCGCGGCATCACGCCGGAGACCGCGCTACGCTTCGCGCGCTTCTTCGGCACGAGCGCCGAGTTTTGGATGAATCTTCAGGCGCGCTACGAGCTGGCGGTCGCTGAGAGCGAGCTGGGATCGATGATCGCGGCTGAGGTCCAGCGATCGCGGACAGAAAGGGTCGCGGGCAAACCAGGTAAGCGATGAGACGAACGACGTCTCGCATGCACAGCCCCGCGCATCCCGGTGAGGTATTGCGCGAGTATCGCGCAGCAGCCTTGGGACAACGTGCTAGGAGTGTAGAGCTGACGCCAACAGGAATGAACTACGCCGCGCTCCTAAAACACGGGCGCGCAATGAACGCCGCCGAGCGGCTGACAGGGCGCATCCGTCCCGGAGCGTGGTGGATGTTGTGGTGTTACTACCGGTGTTCGCACGAAACACGACCCGGCCCGAGATACGCGTCCACCACGGCCGGCTCCGCCAGTACTTGCTCGGGCGAGCCCGCCGCCAGCAGCCGACCATAGTTGAGCACGACCACGCGATCGGCCAGATCGGCGACCATCTGCATGTCGTGCTCGATCCAGACCATGGCCAAGCCAAGCTCGTGCTTGATGCGCAAAATAAACCGCGCCAGGTCCTCGCGCTCATCGCGGTTGAGCCCGGCCGACGGCTCATCGAGCAGCAACACTTTCGCTTCGAGCGCGAGCGCGCGCGCAAAACCGATCAGCTTCTGGGTGCCGAACGGCAGCTCGCCGACCGGCGCGTGGCGGTAGCGCCCGAGCTCGACGAAATCGAGTATCTCTTCGACCGCGCGGCGATGCGCCACCTCCTCGGCGCGCGTGCGCCGGGAGAACACGGCCTCGCCAAGGAGCCCCGTGCGCACGCGCGTGTGGCGCCCGATCAGGAGGTTCTCGAGCGCGGTCAGATGCGGAAACAGCTCGCCGTGCTGGAACGTTCGCGCGACGCCGAGGCGCGCAATCGTGTGCGGCTTGAGCCCGATCAGTTCGCGCTCCCGGAAGCGGATGCTTCCGGCCGCGGGGCGGTACAGACCGCTGATGCAGTTGAAAACGCTGGTCTTGCCGGCGCCATTCGGTCCGATCAGCGCCAGCAGTTTCCCGCGCTCGACGTCGAAGGAAACGTCGTCGATCACGGCGAGACCGCCGAAGCGCAGGCTGACGTTGGCGACGCGCAGCTCAGCCATACCACCTCCGGCTGCGCCGGTATTGCTTCACCTCCCGGTAGCTGCGGCGCTCGCCGCGCGATTGGCCGAGATAGAACTCCTGGATGTCTTCATGCGCGGCGAGCCGCTCGGGGTCGCCGTCGAGCACCATGCGGCCGTTCTCGAGAACGTAGGCATAGTCTGCCGTCCGCAGCGCCACGCCCGCGTTCTGCTCCACCAGCAGAACGGCGATGCCCTGCTCGTCGCGTATGCGGCGCAGCCGCTGCGTCAGGTCGTACACCACGAGCGGCGCGAGTCCGAGCGAAAGCTCATCCACCAACAACAACTCCGGCCCGCACGCGAGCGCCGCGCCGATCGCGAGCATTTGGCGCTCGCCACCCGAGAGATAACCGGCCTCGCGCCCGCGCAGCTCCGCGAGCTTCGGAAAATATTCGTACGCGAGCTCGCTACGCCGCTTCGTCGCGCCGGCACCGCGCCGGCGCGGCACGTTCGCGATCAGGTTCTCGGCGACGGTCAGGTTCGGAAATACCTTGTCGCGTTCGGGCACGAGCACAACGCCGCGCGCCGTGATCTCGTGCGGCGCCCGGTTTTCGATGCGTTCGCCGCGGTAGATCACCGCGCCTTCGGTGACCCGCGCATCGTCGAGCCCAAGAAACCCAGAAACGGCGCGAAGCGTCGTGGTCTTGCCGGCGCCGTTCGTGCCGAGCAGCGCCACGATCTGTCGTGGCGCGACGTGCAGCGAGATGCCCTGCACCGCGGTCACCACGCGGTGATATGCGACCTCGACTTTCTCGAGTTGCAGGAGCGGCTCGCTCATCGGCGCGTCACCGCGAGTGGTCGCTGCTTGAACGGCCACAGCACGAACCAGTTGCGCAGCCGGCGCCAGATGGCGACCAATCCGCCGGGTTCGAACACCAGGAACAATGCCATCGCCAACCCGAACGCCGCGTAGTTCACGGCGAACATCTGGTTCGTGAACGCCGCCGGCACCGGCAGCACGCCAAGTAGGTACTCGATGACGTACGGAAACAGCGTTACGAACGCCGCGCCGAGGAGCGCCCCGAGGATCGAGCCCATGCCGCCGATAATCACCATCGCGACGTACTGGATCGACAGAAACAGCGAAAACGCCTCGACCGAAACGAAACCGCGGTAGTAGGCGAACAGCGCCCCGGCGACGGCGGTCAGCGTCGAGCTGACGACGAAGGCGGCGAGCTTGTGCGCCGGCACGTTGATACCGAGCGCCTCGGCGACGGTCTCGTGATCGCGGATCGCGCGCCAGGCGCGCCCGGTCTTGCCACGGAGCAAGTTGAGGCTCAGCCACACGGTTCCCGCCGCGGCCACAAGCAGCACGAAGTACCACACGTGCGGGTCGGTTACGACAAAGTCGCCAAGTGTCGGCGGATCGATCACGATGCCGGTGGAAAAACCGCGTTTGGTTTCGTACTCGCCCCCGAGATAGACGACGACGAAATGCAGCGCCAGCGTGCTCACCGCGAGGTACAGGCCGCGCAGCCGCAGCGACGGCAAGCCGAAGATCACGCCGAGCAGCGCGCCGGCAACCGCGGCCGCGGGCAGCGTTATCCAGAACGGCGCGGCGACCTCCTTGAACAGAATGCCGACGGTGAAGGCGCCGGCCGCGAGCAGTCCCGCGTGGCCCAGGGATATGAGGCCCGCGTAGCCGGTCAGCAGCATCAGCGCCACGGCGCCGATAGCGGCGAGAAAGAACTGATTCGCGAGATCGAGCAGAAACGACGAAGCCAGGAGCGGAAACGCCGCAGCGGCGAGCAGGAACAGCGCCAGGCTCGCAACCTGGGCACGGGTGTCGACCAGGCGCATGTCGCGCGCGTAGCTGGTTCGGAAATAGCCGCTCGCGAACGGCATCAGCGTGCACCTCGATCACACACGGTCCAATTCCTCACGCGTGCCGAACAGGCCCCACGGCCGCACGATCAACATGGCAATGAGAACAAGAAACGGCACGACCTCTGCGAGCAGCGGGTCGACGTAGTAGATCAGCAGCACCTCGGCCACGGCCACGATTAGGGCGCCGAGCGCGGCGCCCAGCAGACTGTCGAGACCGCCGACAAGCGCCGCCGGAAACGCCTTGAGCCCGATCACCGCCATGGTCTGCGTCAGACCGGCGTCGATCGCAAGCAGAATGCCGGCGAGACCGCCGGTAAACGTCGACAACCCCCAGGCGGCGGCATAGATCCCGTGCAGTCGAATGCCGCGCTGCGCCGCGAGCAACGGGTTCTGCCCGGCGGCGCGCATGCGCACCCCCCAGCGCGTGAAGCGCAGAAACAGGAGCAGACCCGCGTAGACCACGAACGTGGTGAGCACCAAGGTTGCCGACGCCGTGGAGATGCGCGCGTCGCCGATCAGCGTGATCGTCGGGTTCGACCAGCCGAGACTCTCGATCGGATAACGCTGCTGCCCGGACCAGAAGAGCACGATTACGCCACGCAGCAGCACACCGAGCGCGACCGTGGCGAGTACCGCCGCGAGAACGCCTTCCCCGGTGAGTCGACGCATGAGCGCCACGTACACGAGCGCGCCGACCACCAGACCGAGCAGTGCCGCCGCCGCGAGCGCCACCACGGGATGCCCGGCAAACAGCGACGCCGTGGCGACCAGCACGTAGGCCGCAAGCATCATCAGCTCGCCGTGCGCGAGGTTCAGAACGCGGCTAGTGCGATAGATCAGCACGTAGCCGCACGCGATGAGCGCGTAGATCGACGCGAGGACAATAATGTTAACCAGGAGCTGCAAGCGCTACCCCTACCGCCACACAAGTAATGGAAACCATAAAAAATCCGCCCCTCATTCCCACGGCAGGAGGAACCGCGGGAATGAGCCGGAGGGCGGAAAACTACTACTTCACGTCGACCGCGGTCCAGTCCTTTTCCCGCACGATGGCATTCTTGCCCGCGTCCCAGCGGTAGACGCGATAGTATTGTTGGGTTCGAAAATGGTTGTTCTCGGTCCATTCGATCGGACCGCCGCGCAAGCCACGCGTGTCGACTTTGAGGTTGCTCATCGCCGCCGCGATCTTCTTCGGCGTGGCCGGCCATCCCGTCTTCTTCAACGCCGCCTCCAGCACGAAACCGGAGATGAACCCTTCGGTTAGCTGTTCGACCGGATAGCTCAGCTTCGCGCCCCCGGCGATTTTGCGAATCTCGGCATGGACCGGCAGGTTATCCTCGAAGAACGCGTTCGTACCGAAAACGTAGAACTTCGGATCTTTGACGCGTTGGAGTTCCTGCTCCGCCTGAATGTGAGCGTAGGTCAGATAGCTGCCGCTCCAACCCAAACGGCGCAGCGACTCGAAGGTTCTAATCTGCGTCACCCACGGTGCCCAGGAGTAGACCCAATCGGGCTTGGCATCCTTGAGCTTCGTCGCAAACGGGGTGTAGTCCGGCGTCGGCGGCGGAATCGCTTCCTTGTCGACCGGCGTCATACCGAGCTTTTTGGCGAGCTCCTCGGAGTAGTCGATCTGACCGCGGGAGATCGGAATCGCCATCGCCGAAAAACCGATGCGCGCCGCCCCCTTCGAATTATCCTTGATAAATTGCATGCCCATCTGGCTGTCGAAGAGCGCGCCGAAACCGGTCGAACAGAATTGCAGCGGATCGGCTTGCGGCGGGTTGACCTCGTTCGGGCAGACCGCGCCGGCGTAGTAGAGCGGCACACCGGTACGCTTCGATTCCGCCACCATCGGCGCATAAGTCGACGAAAGGCTTGCATTGATGAGCAGCATGACCTTGTCCTGGGTCAGCAGCCGCTTGGCGTCCGAGGCGGCTTTCGACGGTTGCGCCTGATTGTCGAGAATAACCAGCCGCACGGCCTTGCCGTTCACCCCGCCGTTGGCGTTGACGTGATCGATATAGACACGCATGCCTTCGACGACCGGCGCGTACGTTCCAGCCAGCGGACCGGTCAATGCCGCCGAGACGCCGACGACATAACCATCCTGCGCCGCCGCCGCACCAGTGACGGCGAACGTGAAAACGAGAGCCAGCAGTTTTCGTTTCATGATTTCTCTCCTCTCAGTAGTGGTAGTTAAGTTCTCTTATTCGCGATCCCGGCCACACCCTGGGCGACGAGGCGCTCTTCCGCATCGTCGTACATCGCGTCGACGAGCTCGCGAAACCGCTCGTACATCTGCTTGCGCTTCACCTTCCGCGTCGGCGTGATCGGCTCGCCTTCCTCCTCCGGATCGAGCGCCTTGGGGATCACCCGAAATACCTTGATCTGCTCCACGCGCGCGAGCTGCGCGTTCGCTTTTTCGATCTCGGCCGCAAGCAGCCGCTCCACGTCGGGATGCTGCGCGAGACTCGTGAAGCCGGTGTACGGGACGCCGCGCGCGCGCGCCCAGTCGGCGACGGTGTCGAAGTCGATCTCGATAAGCGCCGTCACGTACTTGCGCGCATGCCCGAACACGACGATCTCCGCGACGAACGGGCTCGCGCGTCCGATGTTCTCGATATACGAGGGCGACAGCGTCTTGCCGCCGGACGTGACGATGAAGTCGCGCACGCGGTCAACGAGCTTCAGATTCTCGCCAACCCATTCGCCGACGTCGCCCGTACGCAGCCACCCGGATTCTTCGAGTACCGCCGCCGTCGCCTCGGGGTTGCTCCAGTAACCTTCGAACAGGTCCGGACTCAACACTTGAATTTCGTTCTCGGCGCCGAGCCGCACGCGCCAGCCGCTCGGGACCGTGCCGACGTTCCCCGGCCGCGCGAACGGGCCGCGCTGGCCGGTGATGATGCCGCCGGCGGTCTCCGTCTGGCCGTAGATCTCAACCACGTTGACGCCCCACATCTGCCACAGCGTCATCGTCTCCGCCGGCAGCGGCGCGCCGCCGCTCACGACCAGCTCCAGGCGGTCGAAACCGAGCTTGTTCAGCGCCGGGCGGAACACGGCCCAATGCAGGAGGCGATAAGCGAGGTCGCGCAGCGCGCCGGTACGCCCGTCCCATCGCCGATGCGCGTAGCCGCGCGCGAATCGCAGCGCCCCGCCGTACGCCGAGCGCTTGACCATCGAGCTGTTGGCGATGCCGATCAGAATCTGCGAGGCGAACTTCTGCAGGTAGCGCGGCACCGTGAACAGCACGGTCGGTGCGACTTCAAACAAAGTCTGCGGGAGGTCTTCCAGGTCCTCGCCGATATGCGGCACCAGGCGCGTCAGCAGCGGCAGCGTAATGGCGACGTCGCGCCCGAGAACGTGGCAGAGCGGAAGATAGACGACGGTTCGATGGGAGCGTTCGGCGAGCGTGGGATAGTGCGTGACGAGATTGTACGTCGAGGCGAGGTGCTTGCCGTGGGTGACGAGCGCGCCTTTGGGATGGCCGGTCGTGCCCGAGGTGTACACGATAAACGCCGGCGCGAGTGGATCGATGCGCATCGCCATTTCGTGCAGCGCCGCGACGGCATCGCCCATCCCGGGGTCGCCGGCCGCGAGCACATCGGCATATCGCCGCAGTTTCGGATGGCGATACCCGAACATGGCCGAATCGTCGATGACGACGATCCATCGGAGATCGGGGAGCCGGTCCACGAACGGCAGGACCTTGTCGACGTATTCCTGGTTCTCCGCGACGAAGACGCGCGCGGCCCCATCGCGCAGCTGATACTCCACCTCGGTCGGCGACGCGGTGGGATAGATCCCGTAGGTAACGGCGCCGGCCGCCTGCGCGCCGAGGTCGGCGATCAGCCACTCCTCGCAGGCGTCGCCTATGATCGCGACGCGGTCGCCGGCGCCCACGTCGAGCGTGGCGAGTCCAAGCGCGCAGCGCGCCACCAGCTCCGCGTAATCGCGCCACGTGCGAGTGCGGTAGATGCCGAGGTGCTTCGAGCGAAACGCAACGACGTTCGGCGTTGCGCGCGCCCGATCGGCCAACAACAGCGGCGCTGTTTTGCAGCGCAGCGAGGCAACCGCCGAGGCTTCGCCCGCTTCTGTCGCTTCGGCTTTATCGGATTTCACGTGCGCGCGGCCCCTTGAAGCACGATGTCGAGTCGATACATTACCATTATTTATCTATAAGTTGATAGAATCAACCCGCCTTGGCGCCGGCTGCCGTCCGTTGCCGCCAGTTGGCCAACGCAAACGGTTTTCCCGCCGCAACCGCCGCTCGATCGGCGCTTGTCGAGGACCGAGCTAAGGCGGACACATTCTTGGAGATCCATCGTGCGCCGCGTCGTTCTCACACTCTCGTGCCCGGACCGCATCGGTATCGTGGCAGCCGTCGCCAATGTTCTTCTTCAGCAGCGATGCAATATCGTCGACAGCGCGCAATTCGGCGATGCGACGAACCAACGATTCTTCATGCGCGTGTGCTTCGACGCCGACGAACGAGCCACCGTCGCCGCGCTCGCCGCCGCCTTCGCGCCGGTGACCGAGGACTTCGGTATGCAATCGCGGTTCTACGACGTGCACGTGAAGTCGCGCGTTCTTATCCTTGTCTCGAAGTTCGGCCATTGCCTGAACGACCTGCTTTATCGGTTTCGCGTCGGCTCGCTGCCGGTCGAGATTCCTGCGATCGCCTCGAATCATCGAGATTTCGAACGACTGGCCGGGGCCCATGATATTCCCTTCGTGCACCTGCCCGTCCAACCGGCCAATCGCGCGGAGCAGGAGGCCAAACTGCGGACCTTCATCGACAGCGAACGCATTGATTTGGTCGTGCTCGCGCGCTACATGCAGGTCCTTTCACCCGCGCTGTGCGCGCATTTGCGCAGCCGCGCCATCAACATTCATCACTCGTTCCTGCCGAGCTTCCAGGGGGCGCGGCCTTATCAGCAGGCGCACGCGCGCGGCGTCAAATTGATCGGGGCGACAGCGCACTATGTCACCGAGGACCTGGACGAAGGACCGATTATCGAGCAAGACGTCGTGCGCGTGCACCACGCGATGGACCCGGACGACTACGTCGAAGTCGGCCGCGACGTCGAAAGCACGGTGCTGGCACGCGCCGTCAAGTGGCACGTCGAGCATCGCGTACTCCTCAACGACGCGCGCACGGTCGTGTTCCGCTGACGCCGTGACGGATCGCGCGAGCGCTAACGCTCGCGCGTCGTGCCTGTTCGGGCGGGCTTTCACCCCACGACAAACGGCGTCCGGCCCGAATTTACCCCCGCGATAACGCCCTTTATGTACCTGGCTTTCCGGTCCCGGCCAAGCCTTTTTGCCCCATCGCCACTTGATTTCTATAGTATTATAGATATATTCTATAGACCAATAGATATACGTAACACGAGGTTTGCCCATGCACGATCGATCGGGTTTGAGTGTCCGTCGACAACCAACGGCGCCATCGGGCGAGACGCTCGGCGATTCGCCCGAGAGTAAGGCCGAGCAAGGAACGATCAGGCATCTTCTGCAACACGCGTCGATAGAAATGACGGTGCGCGATGCAAAGCACTTGCAGGAATGTCGTGCGCAGCTCGGCAGACCGACCGACGTTTTTATCAGTCATATGCCGAAGCAGCAGTGGGAAGAGACGCACCAGGCCGTAACGGCAGTGCGCCATGCAGGGCTCGAACCGGTTCCGCACCTTCCCGCGCGCGCGTTCGAGAGCCATGCGCAGCTTGAAAGCGTGCTGGGCTACTTTGCCAAAGCTCAAGTCCGGCGCGCTCTGATAATCGCCGGCGACCGCGCCACGCCGCTCGGTCCGTTTGACTCGACGCTCGACATAGTGCGCACCGGGCTGCTGCGTGCGCATGGGATAACCGAAATTTACGTCGCCGGGCACCCCGAGGGTCATGCCCACATGTCGGCCGACCAGTTACGCGCGAACGAGCGGGAAAAAGTCGAAGCGGCGGAGCGGGCCGGATTAGCGGCAACGTTCGTCACGCAGTTCAGTTTCGACTCGGCGTGCTTTATAGAATGGATAAAACAATTGCGAACGAGCGGCATCCATGCGCCGGTCGTCATCGGTCTCGCGGCGCCCGCGCGGCTCACCACCTTGATCAAGTTTGGGACCGTCTGCGGGATCGGCGCATCGTTGCGCTTCCTGACGACGCGTGCGGGCAATATCGCGCAGCTCGCCACCGAACGAGGGCCTGATCCCATGATTCGTGCTTTGGCGCGCGCGCATAACCGCGGCGTTATTGACATCGCCGGCCTGCACTTTTTCGCGTTCGGGGGTTTCAAACGTACGTGTGCGTGGATGGGCAGCCATGCACGCGAAGTGACGCACGCCGATGACGCTTTACACGTCGCGACGCGCGGTTAAGCCCGGCCCTTTGATGGTTCAGCGCGACGCTTGCTCTTGCCCTGCAACCCCTCGATGAAAAGGTCGCCAAATGCTTCGGCGATGCGCGCTATCGTGGCATTCGGTTCGATGCCGTACCACTCCGGTACGGCATTGCACATACCGAGCAGCGCCAGCGTCGCAAGTCGGGGGTCGAGATCGGCGCGAAATTCTCCCGAGCGTACGCCGGACCGCATCACCTCTTGCACCTGTCGTTCGTAGCGCCGCGAGATACGGCCGACACGACGACGGCTCTCGTCCGGAAGATGATGACGTTCGCGCAAAAACACGGTGACGAAAGCGCGCCGATCCTCGAGGGGCTGCAGGTGGCTCTTTATGAGCTTGCGCACTTTCGCCGCGGCCGGCGCGTCCTCCTTGGCGATCGCCTCCGCCGTTTCCGCGTACCCTTCGGCGCCGCGCAGACAGACGTGCTCGAGCGCCGCGTCCTTGGACGGAAAGTAGTAATACAGACTTGCCTGTCGGATACCGAGCACATCGGCGATATCTTGAGTCGACGCGCCGTGATAGCCGCGGCGCGCGAACACCTCCGCGGCCGCTTCGATGATTTTCGCCGTACGTCGGCGCGGGCCGCCTCCCGAGCGACGCGGGATAGTTTGAGTGCGACGGCTGGCGGCAACGGTCATCGATGGCCTCGTTTGATGCGACCTATTGTAAGTTCTGGCAGCGGTGCGCGCATCCGGTAGGTCGAAAATCGGAGCATCAAGTGCAAGCACGCGCAACCGCTGAGCGCTTCTTTGTTACGACCCATGGACATACAATTCTATCATTTTATAGAATACCGCTCGTTACCGGGGATCCGCGGCGTGTCTGGGCGTGAAGCCGCAACCACCGCAGAGGCGCGCGGTTGCGCGGACGGCCAAGCATCGTACATCGTGGCGGTCGTCTTCACGAACGGCTCCATGCTTGTACGACGCCCGGTTCGATTCCCGCGATTCCGCTCGCTTCGTCGTTCGATCTTCGCCGGACGATTTTCGAGTGAGCGGGATAGACATCCGCGGGGTGCCGCGGTTCACGAAAGATTCAAACGCAGAGGCAAAACCGATGAGTATGCATCAAAAACCGACGTCCCTTCAGGCGCTCCTCGACTCGGTGCCGAACATCGTCGATCACCTATTTAAGAATCCACCGAAGTCCGCCCTGAACGTTTTTACCGTGCTGATGCCCGCCGAGGTCGTCAAGCCGGAGATCACCACGTGGCGCGACGAGCAGCGCTCGTGGCGCGAAACCATCGCCCTGCACGATCAAACCTGGCACATGCACAGCCTGCACGTTCGCGGCAAGGATGCGGTGAAATTGTTCGAGCGCCTCGGCGTCAACACGTTCAAGACGTTTGCGCCCGGCGCGGCAAAGCAATTTCTGACGTGCTCGCCGGAGGGCTATGTCATCCAAGACGGCATTCTGTACTACCTCGAAGACGAGCACCTGCTGCTGGTCGGGAACCCGGCGGCGATCGACTGGGTGCAGTTCAATGCCGAGCGTGGCGGTTTCAACGTCAAAGCCGAGCTCGATCCGATATGGGCCCTCAACAAGGCGCGCAAACGCAGCTTCTATCGTTATCAGGTCGAAGGACCGAACGCCTATAAGCTCCTGGAGAAACTTCACGGGGGGCCGCTGCCGGAAATCAAGTTCTTCCGATCGGGCGCGTTGAGCATCGCCGGTTGCAAGGTGCGGGCAATGCGCCACAGCATGGGCGGCGTGCCGGGCCTCGAACTTTCCGGGCCGTGGGAAGATCGCGACAAAGTCAAGGCCGCGCTGGTCGAAACCGGTCGCGAGTACGGGCTGCGCCAAATCGGGTCTCTCGCTTACTTCAGCACCGTCATGGAATCGGGCTGGTGGGCGGTCCCCTTCCCCGCGATCTACACCAGTCCGCAGATGAAAGAGTATCGGGAATGGCTGACCACGAACAACGCCGCGGCCCGAATGTCCTTGGGCGGCAGCTTCTACTCGCCGAACGTCGAGGACTATTATCTTACGCCGTGGGATATCGGCCTCGGACACATCATCAAGTTCGATCACGACTTCATCGGACGTGAAGCGCTCGAGCGCATGGTCAATCAGCCGCATCGGCAAAAAGTGACACTCGTGTGGAACGCCGAGGACGTACTCGAAATTTTCCAGCGGCTGCTGGAGGACGGACCCACCGCGATGCAAATCGACTTGCCCCTCTCCGCCACCGCGCGTTTGCACTACGACAAGATCATGGACAAGTATGGCAAGAAGGTGATCGGCTTCGGCCACTATCCCGGCTACACCATCAATCAACGGGCCATGATGTCGCTGGGGAGTGTCGATTCCGACTACGCGAAGCCCGGCACCGAGGTGACACTGGTCTGGGGAGAGGAGGACGGTGGAAAGAAAAGCGGGGGCTGGATCGAGCCGCACGAGCAGGTGATGATCCGCGCGACGGTCGCGCCGTCTCCGATCAGCAACGCGGCGCAGGAGTACCGAACGAGACTGAGGTCGCGGAAAGAAGCGGTGCGCTAGTTTCGATCGCTGATCGAAACGGAGCCACGAAGAAGGACTGCTGTGGCTCTTACGGAGGCTGGAATATGACTACGGAGTCCCCACCTTACGACGGCGGCTGCACGTGTCGCTTTGTTCGTTACCGAGTAACGGCGACGCCGCTCTTCGTTCATTGCTGCCACTGCCGCTGGTGTCAGCGCGAGACCGGCTCCGCCTTCGCCCTCAACGCGATGGTCGAGGCTGAAAACGTTCAATTGCTCGAAGGCGAGGTTGAGGCGACCCACATTCCGACCAACAGCGGCAAAGGGCAGGTCGTCTTTCGCTGCCCCAAGTGCCGCATCGCGCTGTGGAGCAACTATGGCGGCGCGGGCGATGCGATTCGGTTCGTCCGCGTCGCGACGCTCGACGAACCGGACCGCGTTCCGCCGGACATTCACATCTACACCAAATCCAAACTGCCGTGGGTCGTACTGCCGCCGAACGTGCCAGCCGTGCCCGAATACTACAGAGCGTCCGAGCGCTGGCCGGCCGAGAGCTTGCAGCGCCGCGCCGCGTTGAAAGCTCGGTCACAAAACCGGCATGGTTCACCTGCGAGCTCGTTCACCTCGGGCTAGCACGTGCTGCACTCCACAGGACTCGAATCGGGAACCACGTTCGGCGCAAACCACCGCTGATGATGCTCGTCACTTCGACCTGCGCCACGCGCGCGAGGGATCACTTGCGACTACGCAAACCTTCAAAAAAGCGAGCGCCGGAATGACCGCTAACCTAATCGACGGAAAGAATATCGCCGCGACCGTGCGGGCCGAGGTACAAGCGCGCGTGCGGCAGCGCGTCGCGCGAGGAACGCGGGCACCGGGTCTGGCGGTGGTACTCGTGGGACGGGACCCGGCCTCGGAAATTTACGTACGGACCAAACGCAAGGTCTGCGCCGACGTGAAAGCGTCCACGGCCATTGGATCTAGCCGAGATTCGCACTTTTTCCACGTCTTGCGCGAAGCGGGCGGTTGCATGCAGAATTCTATGGAATCATCGATTCTACGGTAGGGGCGTTGCCGCCGGACGCCGATTTCGCTTCGCGCAACACGATACATGGCTTTCAACGCTTCCGGACATCCTCCCGCCCGCGCCGACCACATCGGCAGCCTGCTCCGCCCGCCCAAGCTGCGCCAGGCCTTCCGGGAATATCACGAGAAGAATATCGACGCCCCTAAGTTTCGTGCGATTCAGGACGAGGCGATACGCGGCGTAGTCAAGCTGCAAGAGGACGTCGGGCTCAAGTGCGTTAACGACGGCGAATACCGGCGCGGCTCGTACTGGGCGCGGTTCGTCGAGCTGACCGACGGACTCACCGTGAAACCGGCGATGTTCCGCTTTCACGACGACCACGGCCATGAGTCCGACTTCACCGCCCCGCACGTCAACGGCAAGGTACGCCGCGGCCGGCCCATCGCGGTGGACGAAGTCGAATTCACGCGCAGCCTGACGAAAGCGATCGTGAAGGTGACCCTGCCTTCGCCGTCCACCATGCATTTCTGGCGCGCCAGCCACTACTCGGACCCGGGTCTCTACGGCAGCCCCGAGGCGTTCTTCGCCGATCTCGGCAAGGTATATCGGGAGGAGATAGCCGACCTGGCGAATGCCGGTGCGCAGTACGTGCAGCTCGACGAAGTCGCGCTCGCGATGCTTTGCGATCCGGCCGCGCGCGCCAAGGTGGCGGCCGACGGGCGCGAGCCGGAGCAGCTCGTCGACCTTTACGTCGACGCGATCAATCAGGCGGTCGCCGGCAAACCCGACGGTCTCGTCATCGGCGTGCACATGTGCCGCGGCAATTACAAGGGCAAGTACCTTGCGGAAGGCGGCTACGACTCGATCGCGGAGAAACTGTTCCAGCGCGCCAACGTTAATCACTTCCTGCTCGAATACGACACGCCGCGCGCCGGCGATTTCGCGCCGCTGCGCTTCATACCGAAGACGAAGGG
>Ga0299906_10000938_pt1 | contig 25415 bp, 22 predicted proteins | sample RVTome_14_FD_200259 | JGI IMG/M metagenome (GOLD analysis project Ga0299906, IMG submission 200259) | Soil microbial communities from uranium-contaminated site in the Upper Colorado River Basin, Wyoming, United States - RVT145D125 (version 2) ...
CTGCAGAAGCGGATCATCGCCATGGCCAACTCGGCCGGCAAGGTCGTGATCACGGCGACCCAGATGCTCGAGAGCATGGTCACGAGCCCGCGCCCCACCCGCGCCGAAGCCTCCGACGTGGCGAACGCGATCCTGGACGGAAGCGACGCGGTGATGCTCTCCGCAGAGACCGCCGCCGGGAGCTTTCCCGTGGAGACCGTGGAAACCATGGACCGCATCGCCTCCCACACCGAGGGCGCGTTCTCCGTGAGCCGGCCGGAGCGCCTCGGGGCGACCGGCTCCCGGGTCGCCCGGGGACTCGCCGCCGTCGCGTCGCAGGTCGCGGAGGATCTCTCCTGCAAGCTGATCGTGGCCTTCACCGAGACGGGGGCGGCGGCGCGCCTCGTCTCGGCCTTCCGGCCCCGAATCCCGATCGTGGGGCTGACCTACAGCGAGCGCACCTACAACCAGCTCAGCCTGTGGTGGGGTGTCGAGCCCCTGCTCTCGCGCCCCTCGGAGAGCGTGGAGCAGATGATCCGGGAAGGGGAGGCGCTCCTCAAGGAGCGCGGCCTCGTCTCTCCGGGGGACTCGGTGCTGATGCTCGTGGGGGGGCACCACCAGACCGGCGCCACGAACACGCTTCGCGTCCACGAGGTGGGGGAATGAGAGCCCTCGTCGCCCTCCTCGCAGCCCTCGCCCTCGCCGCATGCGGTGGCCGCGCCTACTGGCCCCCCGTGGAGGCTCCCGCCCGTGGTACCAGCGCCGAGGGGATCGCTTCCTGGTACGGGCCGAAATACCACGGTCGGCCCACGGCCAGCGGGGAGATCTTCAACATGGACGAGCTGACCGCGGCGCACGCCTACTGGGCCTTCGGCACGAAGGTGCGGGTCACGCTCGTCGCGAACGGCAGGAGCGTGGTGGTGCGGATCAACGACCGCTTCCCCGGCTACAAGGGGCGCATCATCGATCTCTCCAGGGCGGCGGCCGAGGCGATCGGCCTGATCGGCCCGGGGACGGGCCGCGTGCGTCTCGAGATCGTGGAGTAGCTCGGCGCCGGCGGGGGGCCGCTACCGGAAGTTCTCCACGAGCATCAGGTCGCTCGTCTCCGCATCGCACTGGGTGTAGATGAGGGTGCGCCCGTCCGGAGAAAGGGCAGTGCCGCTGTCGCCGAAGAGGTCCGGCGGCGGATGGGTCAGCCGGCGCTTCTCCCCGGTCTCGACGGAGACGAGGGCGATGTGGAAGGCCTTCTCTGCCTCGGCGCGGTCCTGTGAGAAGAGCCACTTGCCGTCGAGGGTCCAGGCCGGGCCCGACTCGCCGTACGTCATGTGGTGGATCCCGGCGATCTGTCGGCTCTCCCCACCCACTCGCGGGATGACACGGATCGAGGTCGGGTCCTCGAAGGGAACGCGCCGCGCGTAGAACGCGATCCAACGGCCGTCTGGGGAGAAGCTGGGGGCGATGACGACGGGCCAGTCGGGGTCGGGCTTCGCGAGGACCTGGCTGCCTTCTGCGCCGACCACCTTGGCCTCGAGCGTCGTCGTTGCGACGCCGTCCCGACTCCAGCGCATGAAGGCCACGGTCGAGCCGTCGGGAGAGAACCGGCCCATGCCCTCGGTCCCCGGGTCCGCTGTCAGGGGCACCTCGTGCGGCGCGGCTCGGTCTTCGCGCGTGCCCCACGACGACAGCGCCCACCCTGCGACGACGAGCAGCCCCGCCGCGAGACCGGCGAGCCCCCACCGGCGTGTCGCACGGTCACCTCCGACTGTCGTCTCGCTCGGCGCACCGAGGCTTCCGGAATCGGAGTCCTCCTTCAGCTCCTCCAGTGCCAGCCGTATGCCGCGCGCGCCGCGCCGGTTCCTTGCGGAGGCAGAGCCGAACCAGCCGTCCCAGCTCGGGAGGGACGTCCCCGGGCAGCGGTTCGGGCTCGTGTTTGAGGACCGCGGCCACGACCGAGGCGTTCGAGTCGCCGTCGAAGGGTCTCCGGCCGGTGAGCATCTCGTAGAGCAGGACCCCGAAGCTGAAGACGTCCGACCGGGCGTCGGGAGGGTGGCCCTGGATCTGCTCCGGGGACATGTAGCGGAGCGTGCCGGCGGGACCCTGGACGGGCGACGCGGCGGCCGTCGTGAGGGCGCTCAGGTCCGCGCCCTGTTCCGGCCCGACGCCTGCCGTCAGCGTCGCGAGCCCGAAGTCGAGCACCTGCACCCGGCCCCCGTCCTCGACGGCGACGTTGCGCGGCTTGATGTCCCGGTGCACGATCCCCGCGGCGTGGGCGGTCTCGAGGGCGCTCGCGACCTGGACGGCGATGCGCAGCGCCTCGCCGAGGGGCAGGCCGTGCCGGGGGACGATCCGGTCCAGGGTCCGGCCCGAGACCAGCTCCATCACGATGAAATCGCCGTCGTCGCCGCGGATCACCTGATGGACGGTGACGATGTTTGGGTGGTTGAGAGCCGATGCCGCCTGGGCTTCCTCGAGCAGGCGGCTGCGCCCCTCGGCTCCCTCGCCGGGCGGCAGCGTCTTCAGCGCCACGAAGCGGTTGAGCTGGGTGTCCCGCGCCTCCTCTCCGCCCGCGGACGCGCTCCCGGGACTCTACGACGCGCAGGTGAGCGCTTCCACCCTCGAGAGGGATCAGGATGCTACGGAGGCCCGTCTACGCGACGGGAGAGGACCCGTAGCGCTCGGGCACTATCAACAGGACGGAAGACGGCGCGGGCTCGAGCGAGGGTCGCGGGTCTTCAGTCGAGGTCGTCGTCGTCCGGCTCGATGCGCTCGGCCAGGATCTCGCGCCAGACGGTGAACGCCGTCGAGGGGGCTGCCAGGGTCTGGAGCTTCTCCGCGACCACCCCGGTTCCCTCCCGCAGGGTGGGGAAGACCCGCAGGAGGCGGTGCAGGTCGAGCCGGTCCGAGATGCCCTTCTCCCGGCCACGGCGCGCGTCGACGCTCAGGACCTTCATCGCCATGAGGTCAGCCGGCTCCGCGACCTGGACGCCGGCGATGCGTCTCGAATCCGGGAGCCGGTCCACGCCCCGAACGTCGGCGAGGTGGCGATTCTTTGGCTCGCGAAGCTGATAAACGCGGTAGCTCCGCTCCGGCTCCACGACCCTGACCCGGGCCGCGATCCGAAAGCGGTCGGCGAGCCTGGCGCGCAGCGACTCCGCCAGGTCTGCGGGGTCGAGGGAGAGCACGTCGAGGTCCGAAGTCATCCGCGGCGGGTCGCAATAGGCGTTGACAGCCTGCGCTCCGAACAGGACCGTGTCCTGCCGGGTCGCGAGCAGCTCCAGCACCTCCCGAAAGATCGAGGCGAGCGGGACCTCTTCGTGGCTCATGAACTCACGGAAGGTGAGCGGCGCGTCGAGCAGGAGCACACGCGCATGCTAGCACGGCGCAGGCGCGGCAATCGCCCTACTTCAGCGCACGCTCGTTGCGCCCCTGCTAACGCAGGAACCAGGTCAGCCCGACCGTTCCTCCCCACTCGCCGTCGGCCGGGGTCAGGCCCCGGCGCACCGCGGCGTCTCCCCGCAGCCGGCCGGTGCCGAAGCGCAGGCCCGCTCTCAGCTCGCCCCGCTCGTCCGCCCCCGGGGCGCCGTTGCCGGCCAGGCCGGCGACCTCGGCCACGGCGCTCCAGCGCTCGCCGAGGGCAGCCGTGAGGGCCAGGCCGTAGTGGGCGAAGTCGCGTTGCTCGTGCGCGCGGAGCGGCTCGTCCTGGATGGCGAGGCCGAGGTTGCCGTGGACGGCGAAGCGGCCCAGGCTCTTGGAGGCCAGGAGCTGGGCCGACATCCGCAGCGTGTTCGGGCCCAGGCCGTTGCCGAAGCTGGTCTCGGGCAGCGTGATCTGGAAGCGGGCACCGAAGCCGGGCCGCCCCGGCCGCTCCTCCCGCAAGCGCAGCTTGGCCCTGAGCGAGACGTCGCCCCAGTCGGAGACGTCCCCGAAGTCGGGATCCTCCAGGGCGGCCACCCGCCCCACCCATTCCAGGTCGATCTCGACCGAGTCCGAGGGGGAGTACACGAGGCGGAGGATCGGGAGGTCGAGGCGCGTCCGCTCGCCACCGGTGAGGAAGTTCGGCTCGGCGCCGATCGCGTCGGCTCCCATCTCGAGGACGAGGGAGCCGGCCGGGGCGGTCGCCGCCTGCTCGGTGCGCAGCGGTCGGGTCTGGGCCCGGGCTTCTCCGGCCAGACCCAGGAGCGGGACGGCGATCAGTCCCGCGAGCAGCGCTGGTCGCTTCACGGCGGGGGATTGTAGCAGGCCGGCCCCGCTACCGCGCTCGCGAAGCATCTCGCTATAATCGTTCCCTCTTGCCCCGCAGGTCGCGCACGTACTCGCCACGACGCTTTCGGCTGGTCGTCCTTCTGCTCACGCTGATCACGTTGCCGATCGTCGTGGGGACCTCCGCGCTCATCTACTACTACATGAAGTACGCGGCGGTCGTGGAACGTCGTCTCTCCGGGGAGCGGTGGATGGTCCCGTCGCGGATCTACGCCCGCCCCCTCGAGCTGAGCCCGAAGCTGCCGATGAGCGTTCCGCGCCTGGTCAAGACCCTCAACGGCCTCAAGTACCTGCAGCGCTCCGAGGGCGAGCTCCAGCCGGGTGAGTTCCGCCTGGGAGAAGGCAGCGTGACGTTCTTCCTCCGTCCCGGTGCCGACGCCCCCGCAGAGCCGATCGAGGTGGCCTTCGAGCTGGAGCACGTCACGAGCATCACGGGCGTCGAGAGCAACTCCGCGTTCGAGAGCCTCACCCTCGAGCCGGAGCTGATCACCTACGTCTTCGACGAGAGCCGCGAGAAGCGTCGCTTCGTCCGCTACGAGGAGCTGCCGGACAACCTGATCAAGGCGGTCCTGGCCATCGAGGACAGGCGCTTCTTCAGCCATCCGGGGCTCGATCCGTTCCGGATCCTCGGGGCCGCCGTGCGCAACATCCAGGCCGAGAGCTTCATCCAGGGCGGCAGCACCATCACCCAGCAGCTCGTGAAGAACTTCTTTCTGACCCCGGAGCGGACCTTGAGGCGCAAGCTGCAGGAGGCGTTGATCGCCTTCGTGCTGGAGCGCCGCGCCGACAAGACGGAGATCCTGGAGCTCTACCTGAACGAGATCTACCTGGGCCAGGCGGGCTCCTTCAGCATCAACGGCATCGGCCAGGCCGCCCGGGCCTACTTTCAGAAGGACGTGGGCAACCTCACCCTCACCGAGTCCGCGTTGATCGCGGGGATGATCCAGTCCCCGAACCCGTACAACCCGCGCCGCCACCCGGAGCGGGCCACGGAGCGGCGCAACGTGGTGCTGGCGGCGATGAGGGACGCGGGGTTCATGGACGCCGAGTCGGCGGAGCAGGCCATGGCGCAGCCCCTGGTCGTGGAGGAGTCCCGCCTCGACAGCGGGGAGGCGCCCTACTTCGTCGACCTCGTCAAGGCACAGCTCGCCGAGCGCTACGAGCAGTCCGCCCTCAACACCGGAAACCTCTCGATCTTCACCTCCCTGGACCTTCACCTCCAGGCTCTGGCGCAGGAGGCTCTGGAGCGCGGTCTCGCCGCGGCGGAGGAGGACGTGAAGGGGGAGCACGCCGCCCCGTTGCAGGGGGCCCTGATCGCGCTGGAGAACCGCACCGGGCAGATCGTGGCGATGGTCGGCGGGCGCTCCTACGGCGCCAGCCAGTACAACCGCGCGATCCAGGCCCGGCGACAGCCCGGGAGCACCTTCAAGCCTTTCGTCTACCTGGCGGCCTTCGAGGCGGTGTTCGACGACCCCGCGCTGCCTCCGGTGACGCCCGCCACCGTGGTCGAGGACGGTCCCGCCGTCTTCTTCTACGGCGACCAGGAGTACATCCCCCAGAACTACACCCGCCGCTACGAGGGTCCCGTCACGCTGCGCTACGCCCTGTCCCGCAGCCTCAACATCCCCACCGTCAAGGTGGCCGAGATGATCGGCTACGAGCGGATCGCCGAGCTGTGGAACGACAAGCTCGACGTGGGGGAGGACGTGCGGCCGTTTCCCGCGGTGGCCCTGGGAGCCTTCGAGGCGACCCCCCTGGAGCTGGCCACCGCCTACAACGTGATCGCGAACTACGGCCTGAAGGTCCTCCCCGTCACGGTCACCCGGGTCACCGACGAGGAGGGCCGGACCCTCGAGCAGCACGTCCCCCCGGAGCCACCCCGGGTCGTCCACGAGGAGTCGGCGTACCTGGTCACGTCGATGCTGCGGAGCGTCATCAACGAGGGTACGGGCGCCGGCGCCCGCCGCCGGGGTTTCACCGGAGACGCGGCCGGAAAGACGGGCACCACGAACGACACGAAGGACGCCTGGTTCGTGGGCTTCACCCCGGACCTGCTGTGCGTGGTCTGGGTCGGCTTCGACGACAACACGCCGATCAACCAGGACGGCGCCACGGCGGCCCTCCCGATCTGGGCCGAGTTCATGACCCGGGCCCTCGAGGGACGCGAGCCGACCACGTTCCCGGTGCCGGAGAACGTCGTCTTCCTCGAGATCGACAAGCGCTCCGGGCTGCTGGCCACCCCGACCTGCCCCAGCAACACGATGCTCGAGGCCTTCATCCCCGGCACCGAGCCCCGGGAGCCCTGCTACTGGCAGTGACCCGAAGTTGACCGGCGCCCGGCCCGTGGCTACACTCGTCTGCAACCCCGCGTGGGCGCTTAACTCAGTGGTAGAGTGCCACCTTCACACGGTGGAAGTCGTAGGTTCAAGTCCTACAGCGCCCACCAGCCCACCGAGCCGCCGTCCCGCCAACCGAGCCCGGCCCTGAGCAACCCCCCGAGAGAGCGTCCCTACCGGTACTACGACCTCATCATGGCGGCCTTCGTCACCGTGCTGCTTTGCTCGAACCTGATCGGCGCCGCGAAGGTGGCCCGGCTCTGGGGCCTCGACTTCGGAGCGGGAGTCCTGTTCTTCCCGATCAGCTACATCTTCGGGGACGTCCTGACCGAGGTCTACGGCTACGCCCGGACGCGGCGGGTGGTGTGGGCCGGCTTCGGAGCCTTGTTCTTCGCGTCCTTCATGTCGTGGGCCGTGCTCGCGTTCCCGCCGGCGCCGGGCTGGCCGTACCAGGCGGCGCTCGTCACCGTCTTCTCCCAGACGCCGCGGATCGTGCTCGCGTCCCTGGTCGCCTACTGGGCAGGGGAGTTCTGCAACTCCTACGTGATGGCCCGGATGAAGGTGGGGAGCGGAGGGCGGCGCCTCTGGACGAGGACCATCGGCTCGACGGCGGTGGGGCAGGCCGTGGACTCGGCCATCTTCTACCCGGTCGCGTTCCTGGGGGTGTGGGAGACGCCGCTCGTCGTCAACGTGATGCTGGCGAACTACGCGCTCAAGGTCGGGTGGGAGGCCGCGATCACCCCGGTCACCTACCGGGTGGTGGGCTTCCTGAAGCGCGCGGAGCGGGAGGACTACTACGATCGCGACACGGACTTCACTCCTTTCTCCTTGAGCACCTGACCCGCTGCGCCCCTCGGCGCCCGGCTGTGAAGCCCCTCGCAGCCCGCGCCGAAGCCGCCAGCCCGGAGTAGTCGGAAGCGGGCCGGGCGGGAGGACTCCGCGGAGGACCGCAGCCCAGCCGTGCCGAGCGAGGACCGCACGCGGAGCGCCGCCCGGTCCGCCCCCAGCAGCCGAAGCCGGCTGCGCCGCACGACGGCCCCTCGCCGGGGGTCCTTCCCCGCTCGGTCCCGACGTCGGTCGGGTGCACGGCTGCTACCATCCGCCCGTGGAGGACGCCTTCTCGCGCTGGTGCGGGGCGCTCGAGCGGCGTCATCTCTCGGAGCTTCGCTTCTCCGAGGTGCGCCGGGCGCTGCAGGCGCTCTCCTCGCTGTACGTCGAGCGGCGCAGCCGGCTGGCCGCCGGCGCCGTCTTCGACGGTGCCGGCAAGCGCGCCGCCTTCGCCCTCTTCTACGGCCCGCTCCACTGGCTGACGGTGCGCTCCGTCCTGCGGGAGATCGGGACGGAGCGGACGGCTCGGGGCCTCGGGCGGATCGCGGACCTCGGCTGCGGCACGGGCGCGGCCGGGGCGGCCTGGGCGCTGGAGGCGGACCCGAGGGCCTCGGTCGTCGGCGTGGAGCGCAACCCCTGGGCGGCGGCGGAAGCGCGCTGGACGCTCCGGGAGAGTGGGTTGTCGGGGCGGGTCGTACGGGGCGATCTGACCCGTGCCCGGCTCCCCGGCCCCGGGGGGGCAGTGGCCCTGGCCTGGACGGTGAACGAGATCGCCGCGCCGGACCGGGACCGGTTGCTCCCGCAGCTCGTCGAGGCCGCGGGCCGCGGTGCCCGCGTGCTCGTCGTCGAGCCGATCGCTCGGGGCATCGGCTCCTGGTGGGCGTCCTGGGCGGAGGCGTTCCGGAAGGCTGGAGGGCGGGAGGACGAGTGGCGCGTGGCGGCCGAGCTGCCGGAGCTGGTCTCCCGGCTGGACCGGGCGGCGGGCCTGGACCACGGTCGGCTGACCGCACGCTCGCTGTGGCTCGGGGACCCTTGAGGGGCCTTCGGGACGCCGCCCTGCGTGCGGGCTTTCTGGTCGCGGCGCTCTACTTCCTCGCGATCTACGTCGTCCCCGGCCTCCGTCACCACCAGCGCTTCCAGCTCCAGAACTTCGACTACGGGATCCTCTACCACTCCACCTGGCGGCTGGCCCAGGGGCTCGACTCGTTCCTGCCGGTGCGAGGCGTCCACACCTGGGCCGACAACCAGGAGTACTTCCAGTGGCTGCTCGTCCCCCTGCATCTCCTCCCCGGAACCCCATACCTGATGCTCGGGGCCCACGGGCTCGCGCTCTGGGGCTGCGGGGTGGTCGCCTACCGGGCCTTGCCGGGTGGGGGCGCCGTCGCCCTGCTCGCGGCCGGCTTCGTCTGGTCCAGCACGTTCCTGCGCAACGCGAGCCTCGACCTGTTCCACGTCGAGAGCTTCTCCACGCTCCTCCTGCTCTCCCTCTACCTGGCCTGCCGCGAAGGGTGGCAGGGCCGGGCCGCGCTCTCGCTCCTGCTCGCGCTCTCCTGCAAGGAGGACGTCGCCCTCACGACCGCCACCCTGCTGGCCTTCGTGGCGGCCCGGCCCCGGGAGTTCCGGCTGCCCCGCCGCTGGGCCCTGGCCGGCATCGGGCTCTCCCTCGGTGTCCTGGTCCTGAACCTGTTCGTGGTCCTGCCGCACTACCGGGAGGCGACCTGCGCTCGGCTCGGGGTGGAGCCCCCGGTCGAGGACGCCCTCGCCCCCCGCCCAGTGTCCCCGTTCTTCGCGGAGCTCCCCGAGAAGCTGGCGCGGCCGGGCTTCTACGCGGAACGGCTGGCCCGCCCCGAGCTGGGGGCCTACCTGGCGCGGCTGCTCTGGCCTGCGCTCGTCGCCGTCCCCGTCGCCCCCCTCGCGATCCTGCTCCCGCTGCCCGCCGCTTTCGCCAACGCCCTCGCCGACGGGGGCTACTTCGTCGAAGGGTTCTGGCACTACGATCACGCGAGCTTCGGGATGGTCGCCGTGGCGGTCCTCCACGCCCTGCCGCGGCTGCGGCGGGGCTGTCTCTGGGCCGGGCTGCTGGTCGCCGGCAACCTGGTCGTCGCCGGGACCGCACACCCGCCCCCCCGTGTCGCCCTGCGCGCGCCCCTGGAGGCCTCCTTCTGGGATCTCCGCCCGGAGACGACCGTGCTGGCCGCCCGGGAGCTGGCCCGGAGCCTGCCCGCGGACGCGGCGGTCTCCGCAGACTACACGAGCCTCAACTACCTCGCCGAGCGCCCCGGGATCTACATGTACCCGAACCCCTTCCTCGGCGCGTACTTCGGGATTGCCGGGGCGTGCGAGGGGCCTCTCGACGTGCCCGTCGACGTTGTGTTGCTCCGTGACGGATACCCGCAGCGCGAGGAGATCGCCGGGCGCCTGGAGCGCGACTACGAGACCTGGATCGTCTCCCTCGAAGGCGGGGAGTTCCGGTTCCGGGTCCTGCTGCGCCGCGCCTCGCCGCGCGCCGCCGAGCTGCGGCGCGCCCTCCACAACTTCCCCCTCGGCGTCGGGACGAGCTACCGGGAGGGATCGCAGCGCGCCGGCGAGACGGACCCGCCACCGCAGTAGACCGCTGCGCCCCGGCTCTACTCCGGCAGCTCCCGGCCCACCGGGTAGAGGCGATGCCGCTCGTCGAAGTAGGGCGTCCGCTCGTAGAAGAAGCGACGGCGCGCCGCCGGGTCCCGGGCGAAGTCCGGATCCGAGGCGAGCCGCTGCTCGAAGGCGAGGGCGACGGCGGCGTCCTCTTCGAGCATGCGCTCGGCGAGGGGCTCGATCACGTAGCCTTCGATGTACTCGGTCTCCTGGAGCGCCTCCAGGAAGAAGCCCCACGCGAAGAAGGAATCGGGGGAGGCCGGCTCCAACAGGAGCATCGCGAGGGTGCCGAGCTCCTGGTCGGCGGGGACCCGCGCCGAGCCCGGGGGGAAGGACTCGACGCGCCGCTCGGCCACCGGTCGGGCGCTCGCGGTCATGCGTCCTTCGAAGGGGCTCGTCGAGAGCCGAGCCTCCTCGAGCCGATACATCTCCACCTCCAGCTCGCGCCACTCGCTGGTGCGCTCCAGCTTCACGCCGTGGCGCTCGAGCCGCTCGATCACCTCGGGCCACGCCGCCGGCACCCAGTAGGCCAGGGGGCGGGAGGCCACGACCGTCGGCTCGGACATCTCGTGCACGGGGAGTCGCACCTGGGAGCGCACGCCCGTGAACACCACGCGGTGCCCCCCGGAGATCGCCGAGAGCTCACGGCGCCAGCCGACCCCCTTCAGGGAGACCTCGGGCTTCGCGCCGGCCGGCACCCGGAACGCCAGGGGCACGCGGGCGGGTCGGCCCGCCCGGTCTCTGCGGATCGCCTCCCGAAGCGAGTCGCCCTCTTCCGCGAGCAGCCGGAGCGCGCTCTCCAGGAAGACGTAGGTGCCGAGCACCCGCTGGCGGAAGGGCTTCAGGGAGTGGTTCTCGACGAGGATTGTGGGGAGGTGTCGGGCGTCGCCGTAGCCGTTGGAGAAGCGGGGGGTGGCTGTCCAGCCCAGGATTCCCGCCCCCGGATCGTCGCTGTCCACGCTCAGGAGCAGGGGGCCCGGGACGTGCCCGAGGCGCTCCAGGTCGGCGTCAAGCGCGGGTCGGGCGCGCTCGTCGAACCAGCGCGCGATCTCGGGGGACCAGGGCTGCGCTCCCGCCGCCCCGTAGGTCACGTCGTACTGGTAGTCCATGCCGTCGGTGACGTGGACGTCCACGTACAGGTCCACCGGCCAGGTCCGGAGCAGCTCCACCGCGCAGCGCACCTCGGGCGTGTCGAGCTTCGCGTAGTCGCGGTTGAGGTTCAGGTTCCGGCCGTTCGTCCGCCACCCCGTCTGGGCGGGGCCCCGCTGGTTGACCCGGCCGTGGGGCGAGCGGCGGGCGTGGCCGTCCACGTTCAGGACGGGCACGAAGAGCAGGTTGGCCGTCTCGAGCAGCTCGGACCGCTCGCCCCGGACCGTGAGGTCGCGCAGCAGCATCATTCCGGCGTCCTTGCCGTCGATCTCCCCGGCGTGGATGCCGGCCTGGACGAGCAGGGTCGGGCGGCCGGTGGCGCGCAACCGGCCGGGGGTCGAGGCCCCCTCCTTCGACACAACCGCGAGCCAGATCGGTCGGCCGTCCAGGCTCGCCCCCACCCGGAGTAGCCTCACGCGGCGGTCGGCCTCGGCGAGGCGCTGGAGCCACGCCAGGGTCTGCTCCGAGTCGGGACTCGTGACGAAGCCGCTGCGCTCGGCGGGAGTGGCCCAGGGATCCTCCGGCGCTGCGGCCAGGGTCTCGCTGGCGCCGCTCCAGGGCAGCAGGGGTGGCAGCTCCGCGCTCTGCCCCCGGGCCGGGCCCGGGCCGAGCGAAACGACAGCTGCGGCACAGAGCAGCTCCTTCGGGAACCGTCGCCTCACTCCGCCCTCCCCGTGCGGTCCGGGGACCGCGCCCGAGTCTCCGCGCCGCCTTCGGGGCGCAGGAAGCGCAGCGCCGCGAAGCTCACCACGGAGCCTTCGTCGATGTTCCACTGCTCGTACCGGAGCAGCTCGGCAGCCGCCGGTCGCACGCCCCTGAGAAACGCGTAGAGGGGCGCCGAGCCGCACCAGCGCAGGTCGTCCTCGCCTTCGCGAATCAGGTCCCAGAAGCCCCGAGCGTCGCCCGCTGCGACCCTGTCCAGGCGCTCGCGGTCTCTGCGCGCGACGTCCCGCATCGGTCCCTGCTCGGCGCGGGCCGGCTCGCGGTCGCCGTAGCGACGGCCGACGTGGGCCATGTCGATCCCCAGCACCCACGCCACGTCCTCGTCTCGCGCCAGCTCCGCGAGGGCATCGATCGCGCGACCCGTGCGAGGGTCGTCGTCCGGGTACCCCCGGGAGAGGCTGCGGACGAAGGGACCGCACAGGACAGGGAGCACCCGCACCCGGGGTCCGTAGAGGTGCTGCAGGAACAGGACCTGGAACTCGATGGAGTGCTCCACGGCGTGACAGTAGTCCTCCATCACCGCCGCCGGCCCGACCCGCCCCGCGAGCGCCTCGACCCGCTCCCGGTCCACCCGGGTCTCCCCCAGCGGGGTGGCGTAGGGCTTTCGGGTCAGGCCGATCCGCTCCGGCTCTCCGTAGTGGGAGGTGCCGAGAACCGCGAAGGTCTTCTCGCCGAGCCCGGGCCCGAGGGCCGAGTAGGCCGCCGCGTAGGAGCGAAAGCCCCCGTCCGGGCTGACGTGGGGAGCCGCGACACCGAGGACCCCGTTCCGGGAGCCCCCGGCCGAGCCGCGGAGCCAGGCCTCGAGGGTGGCGGAGATCGCCGCCGGCTCCTCGGGGTAGCCGCCTCCCGCGTGCGCCGCGGCGCGGACGGGCGCGGCGGCGAAGGCCGCGTGCTTCTCGCGCCTGCGCTGCTCGAAGGTCTCGCTGCGGAGGAATCCACTCTCCTCGAGCGAGCCGCGAAGCTCGTCCGCGATCGCCCCCGCGTCGACCCGACCGGTGAGGCGAGCCAGCGCCTCCCTGAGGTCGCCTGCCGGCCGGGCACCGTCGAACAGCGCCAGGACCGGAACCAGGGGCGGCGGGACGATCAGCACCGCCGTCGCGTAGCCCATGGGATCGCGGATCAGCAGACCCGGACGGTCGGGAACGGGTGACGGCATGAGGTCCAGGTCGGGGCGCAGCGCCGGGAGGGGATCGCTCAAGGCGCTCATCCTACCGTGACCGTTCGCCGGGTCGCACGGGCTTGCGATCTCGAGGCGCGCTCGTGTAAAATCCTCTCAGACATCCGGAGCGGCCCGCCCGTAAGGGGGTCCGGCAACCTGGGACGGACAGCCCAAGGTGCCGATCCTGCTCTTCGGAGCAGGAGATGCGGTTTCCCCCCCAGGGGGGAGGCAACCAAGTGTCCGGTGCATTTCGCACGCACGCCTCCGGGTGGCTTTTCCGAGGAATTGGAGAAGACACCATGCCCTGTACGATCGATCACGAAGCGAGCGGCGCGTCGCTCGAGCAGGTCTCGAAGCTGGACCCCGACCACCACCTGTGGCGAAACGGGCGTCTCTGGTGGGTGGCGTTCACGGTCCATCTCCCGGGGTGGCGGAAGGAGCGGGTGAGGCGGTCCCTCGGCACCAGCGACGTGAGGGAAGCCCGGCGTCGCCGGGACGACCTGCTCCGTCGCTACCCGTCGGCGCGCGGCTGCGAGCTCTCGCTGAGGGTGGCCGCGCGTTCCGGAGGCCGCAACCAGAGCGTCGCGCTGCGCCTGAGCCCGGCGTCGGCCTGAGACCGGCGATGTGAGCGCGCCGCCGTTCCGGCTGTTCGGAGCGGACCACCTGATCGCCCTCGGGGTCACGGCCGTGGTGGCGGCGGGCCTGTGCGCCGTGGCTCGGCGGGATCCGCGAGGTGCCGTCGCGCGAGCGACCGCCCGAGGCCTGGCTTCACTGCTCGCTGCGGGAGTCGTCGCCTTCGTCGTCCTCGAGCTGCGCCGCGGCTCTCTCACACCGCTCCAGCTGCTCCCGCTCCACCTCTGCGACCTGCTGATCCCCGTGGCGATCGTCGCACTGCTCTCGCGGCGGCCGCTCCCCTTCGAGCTGCTCTACTACTGGGGAGGCGCGGGAGCGCTGACCGCCACGCTCACCCCCATGGTCGCCTACGGCTACCCCCACGCGGGATTCCTGGTGTTCTTCGGCTTTCACGGAGCCGTGGTGGCGGCCGCGGCCCTGCTCGCTTTCGGGCTCGGGATGCGACCCCGAGCCGGCGCGGCCCTGCGCGTCTGGGTGCTGACGCTCGGCTACGCGGCGCTCGTCGCCGCGGTCAACGCCCTGCTCGGAACCAACTACCTGTTCCTGAGGCGCAAGCCGCCGAGCCCGACGCTCCTGGACTGGTTCGGCCCCTGGCCCGTCTACGTCGGCGTGGCCGCTCTGGTGGCGCTGCTGCTGTTCGGGCTGCTCACCCTCCCGTTCCGCCGTCTCCATCGATGAACGAACGCCTCGCCCTTGCGCCGTAGCCGGCGCTGGGCGAGGATGGCGCGATGATCTCGAACGCTCGACTCCTGATCGCCCTGGTTCTCGTGACCCTGGCCGCTCTCGTGGCGGCAGCCCTGCTGCCCCAGCACTACGGGCTGGGCGGGGCCGCCGTCGACCTGTGCGGTGAGCCGGGCGCGTCGGGATGCGATGCCGTCAACCAGAGCGCCTGGTCCGAGCTGGCGGGCTTTCCCGTGGCCGCCGTCGGCCTGCTGTTCTACGCGCTCCTGGCCGCGCTGCTTGGGCTGGCGGCCGCCGCGGGAGACGCATCCCGCCCTGGGCTCGCGGCGTTGGCCCTGGCGGGGCTCGGCGCGGGCCTGCTCGTGGACCTCGGTCTCCTGGCGGTGCAGGCCTTCGCCATCGGAGCCTACTGTCCGCTGTGCCTCGGCACCTACGCCCTCGGCCTGGGGGCCTTCGTCGCGCTGTGGCCGGCGCGCCGCGGGGCCGGCGTGCTCGCCCGGCTTCCCGGGGATGGGGAAGGGCGCGTCTCCCTGGTGGGGCTCGGTATCGCGGCCATCGCGGTCTCGGCCGGGGTGGCGGCGCTGGTCCTGCAGATGCAGGCGCGGCGCGCGCTCCGGGACGCCACCATGCTCGGCTCCCCGCTCGCGGCCGGGCCGTCGACTCCCACCGAGCCGACTTCCGAGCACGCCGGCGCGGTCGCGCCCGACGCTTCCGCCGAGGCGCCAGAGGCTTCCACCGAGGACGCGATCCCCGGCGGCGAGGCGGGGGGCGTCGAGGATATCGCCCGCTACCGCCGCGAAGCGGAGGCAGCGCAGGCCGAGGCCCGCCGCCTGAAGGAGATCCTGGACGACCCCCAGAAGCTCGAGGCGTACCGCTCTGACGAGTCGGTCGCCCAGTTCGAGGCGGCGGGGGCGGAGCCCATCGACCTCGGCTCCAGTCCCTTCAAGGGGCCGGAGAACGCCCCGGTCAAGATCGTCGAGTACTCGGACTTTCTGTGCCCGTACTGCCGCTCCCTGGCCGGGGCGCTCTCGGGATACCTCCCGCAGACCGAGGGGCGCGTGGCGATCCACTTCAAGCACTATCCCCTCGACCCGAGCTGTAACCCGGCCGTCGAGAGAGGCGGGCATCCGGGAGCGTGCGCCCTGGCCATGGGAGCGATCTGCGCGCAGGAGCAGGGGAAGTTCTGGCCGTACCACGACCGGGTCTACGCCGCCGACCTTCACGAGGCCGGGATCCCCGACGTGCTGCGCATCGGCGACGAGGCCGGGCTCGACCGCACGGCCCTGGAGCGGTGCGTGGTCGCTCCCGCCACCCGCCAGCGACTCGACCGCGAGATTGCCGAGGGTCGCGAGGCCGACGTGACCGGCACGCCCACGCTGTTCGTCAACGGCAAGCGGCTTCCGAGGATCAACGACCTGGTCCGGATCGTGGGTAGCGAGCTGGAAAGGCTCGGCCTCCCACCTCTGGCTGCCCCACGTTGAGAAGGGACCGGCTCACTCCGGCGGCCCGAACGCGACCCAGGCTCCCTGGGACCGGACCCGCACCGCGATGAGCGAGGTCGGACCGAGGTGGACGCCGGCATCCGCCGGCAGCTCCAGGCTCGCCGCCGCCGCTCCCAGAGGGATCCGGGTCCGGCCCCAGAGCAGGTGGCTTCCGCGTGCCCGCTCCCTGGGCGCGAGCCGAACCCGGACCGACGAACCCCGAGGGGCCTCGACGGTGAAGCGACCCGCCCCGCCTCGCAACCGGAACCCGTCGCCGTCGGGAGCGCTGTCGTCCAGCGCGGTCGCCCGCACCGTGCCGTCGCCCACCCGGTAGCGCTCCGCGCGGGCCGCTCCGGGCCAGGGGAAGTCGCGCCGCTCGCCCCGGGGGACCAGAGCCACGGGGCTCAGCCCGACACCCGACAGGAGCGACGCTCCCTGTACCCCCCGCCCCAGGAGCCTGAGCCGCCGCGCTCCGCCGGGCAGCAGCAGCTCGAAGTCGGGTGGAGGAGCGCCTTCCTGGAGGAAGGTCCGCTCCAGGAGCAGCCCGCTCGCGGCGAGCTCCAGGCGCAGCACGTGGGCCCTCGGCAGCGCGGCGACGACCCGGGAATCGAGGTGGACCCGGTAGCGCCCCGGGGGCAGGTCCAGGGGCCGGGTGGTGCGGGTCTCGAGGGGTGCGAGCTGCCAGGGCGGGTCGCGCAGATCGAGGGAGATCCGGACCCGCTCCAGCTGCAGCGGGCCCGAGACGTCGACGATCGCGCCCGGCTGCCAGTCGTCCAGCAGCCGAAGCGAGGCGCTGCGCGCGTCCACCACGGGCGAGTCCCGCAGCCCGGCGCCCAGGCAGAGGTAGAGCGCAGCGGCGGCCACGGCCCCCCTCCAGCCGTGCCGCCACGCCAGCCAACCCGCGACGGCGAGACCCGCCGCGAGCACGAGGGCGACCGATCCGCCCAGCACGAAGGAGGGCAGCATCGGGTCGAGGTCGAGGCCCCGAGCGACGTGCCGGAGCAGGCCGCTCTCCCCGTTCGGCCGGTTGTGGATGGCCCGGGGCGCGGCGCAGGCCAGGACCACGACCGCGGCCCCGAAGCCCCCGAGCGCGCCGGCGAGACGCGGCCGGGCCCGGAGCACGGGCGCCAGCAGCACCGCGAGGGCCGGCAGGGCGGGGACCGCGAAGCGCGCGGGAGGGCAGGCGCCGCCCCACCACATGCTGAAGGACGCGCCCACTCCCAGGCTGGCGCCCGCCAGCACGACGGCGTGGACGGTGTCGGACCGCCGGCTGCGCCAGGCCAGCTGCGCGCCCGGAAGCGCCAGCGCCCACAGCGGTCCCGTCGCGAGCAATCCAAACTGCCTGTCGAACAGAAGCGCGGGCCCACCCCAGAGCGCCCGGAGCAGGTCGACGTCGTCGGCGAAGCCGGGCCCGTACGCGGCGGCCAGGGACGGCGAGCCGTAGCGGCTCCAGAAGAAAGCGAGCAGCCCCGCCCAGGACGCGGCCGCGAGAGCTGCCGCGGCGCCCTTGAGCGCCGGGCTGCCCCCCCGCAGCGACGCCAGGCCGAGTCCCGCTGCGGCGAGGGGAAGCAGCTTCGGATGGAGCCAGGGCAGCGCCGCCGCCACCGCCCCGGCCAGCAACAACCCGCCGCTGCGGTCGTCCCTCCGGGCCGTGCTCAGGAAGACGGCCGTGGCCAGTGCGGCCGGAAGCTCCGGGTAGACCGCAACGGCGTAGAACGGGAGCGGGGGCGTCAGGGCGATCGCGACAGCGCACGCCGCCGCGAGGCCGGCGCCTTCGGCCTGGCGCACCCGACGCCACGTCAGGGCGACGGTCAGTGCCGCCAGGCCGCTGAGGAAGAGCCGCACTCCGGGATAGCCCCCCAGGGCGTAGGCCGGCAGGATCAGCGCCGGGAGCCCGGGCGCGTGGATCGAGTAGAGCTTCCCTTCGGGGCCGTTCGGCGAGGCGTGGGGCTCGAGCGTCCCCGGAAAGAATGAGGCGTACTCCCGCGACGCGAACTCGTCGGTCAGGTCGAGGTCGGCGTCGCTGAGCAGGCTCTGGGTCTGGACCAGGTAGTGCGGCTCGTCGCCCTGGGCGCCCGCCGGTCCCGGGAGGAAGAGCCCCGTCAGCGCGTAGGCGGCCGCCGAGAGGGCGAACGCCGACCCGAGCCCGAGGCGGCGGAGAGGCGACGGGGCATCCGAAGCTCCGAGCGCGCTCCCGGCCGCGGCACCCGCGAGCAGCGCCAGCGCGGGTCCCTGGAAGAGCAGGAGCGCGGGGGCGACGCCGGTCGCGATCGGGATCAGCGGCAGGGCGGCGGCGAGCACAGCGAACCCCGCCCAGCGCCCCGGGCCGAGCCGGTGGGCGACGAGCCCGAGGGCCACTCCACCCAGCACGGCGAGGGCGAGGCGTCCGGTCCCCGGGAGGTCGCTCAGACCGCGCCACTCCCCGCCACCCGCGAGGGGCACCCAATGGAACGTCGTGGACCCGAGAGCGAGAGGTAGCGCGAAGGCGAGAGCCAGCGCTCCCGTCAGCAGCGCCGCTCGCCTCACCTGCGCCGAGCGGTGGAATCGCCCCAGCGCAGCTTGGTCCGGAGCACCTCGAAGTAGTCCCGGGAGGCGGAGTGTACGAGGCGCAGCCGGCGGGCGCTGCGGGTGATCGTGACGGTCTCCTCGGCGGTCAGCGGCTGCCCGCTCTGGCCGTCGAAGGTCAGGTGCACGTCGACGTCCCGGGTGTCGCAGACCCGCACCTCGACCCGCACCTGGTCGCTCACCACCAGCGGCCGGTGGGTCAGGGTGTGTGGGCAGATCGGCGTCAGCACCACCGCCGGGAGCGACGGCTGGAGGATCGGCCCACCCGCCGCCAGGTTGTAGGCCGTGGAGCCCGTGGTGGTCGACACGATCAGGCCGTCTGCGCGGAACGAGGAGACGAAGCGACCGTCGATGGACACCTCCAGCTCGACGATGCGGGACTGGGCCGCCCGGGTGATCACGACGTCGTTCAGTACGTCGGCCTCCGCCACGGTCTCCCCGCCGCGCTGGACCTCCGCGTGGAGGAGCTGGCGCTCGTCGTACTCGTAGCCCCCGGCGAGGACCCGCTCGAGGGTGGGGTATAGCTCCCGGAGCGCGATCTCGGTGAGGAATCCGAGGCTGCCGAAGTTGACGCCGAGCACGGGGGGGGAGCGGACGCCGAGCATGCGGCTGGCCCGGAGCAGCGTCCCGTCGCCGCCCAGCACGACGAGGGCGTCGCTCCGGCGCGCGAGCTCGCTTCCGGAGGCGCGCTCGCACCCCGGGCACTCCCCGTCGAGCAGCGGAGCGGTGGCGTCCTCGAGCAGAACCAGAACCTTGCGCTCGGTCAGCCAGGCGACCAGCTCCCGCAGGGCCGTGCCGGCCTCGGTGAGCCCGACCCGCGCCACGACGCCAACGGTGGTCACGCGACGACCTCCTCGAGGCGCCGGCGCAGCGCCGTGCCGGACAGCCCGCGGTCGGTCTCCGGCCGCAGGTGCAGGAAGAACTCCCGGTTGCCCCGGATACCCTGGAGGGGCGAGGGACATGCTCCGACGATCCCGTAGCCGTGCTCGAGGCGGGCCGCCTCCGCGACGCCCCCCAGGGCCCGCAGGTGGGCATCCCGTTCCCGCACCACGCCCCCGCGGGAGACGGCGCGGCGGTCGAGCTCGAACTGCGGCTTGACCAGGACCGCCAGGTCGGCCCCGGGAGCCAGGACGCTCCGCAGCGCCGGCAGGATCTTGAGCACCGAGATGAAGGAGACGTCCATCGCCGCCAGACCGCACGCCTCGGGCACCTGCTCCGGAGAGAGACGGCGGGCGTTGGTCCGCTCCAGGACGACGACCCGGGGGTCGTTCCGGATCCGGGAGTGGAGCTGGCCGCGGCCCACGTCCACGGCGTAGACCCGAGTGGCCCCCCGCTCCAGCAGGATCTCGGTGAAGCCGCCGGTGGACGCGCCCACGTCCACGGCCACCCGCCCGGCGCACTCGATGCCCAGGGCGTCCAGGGCCCCGGCGAGCTTCCGTGCTCCACGTCCCACGTGCTCCGGGCCGGGATCCACCTCGACGGCGGCGCCCGGGGGCACCGCGGCGCCGGGCTTCGCGGCCGGCCGTCCGTCCACGCGCACGCACCCGGCCATCACCAGCGCCTGGGCCTTCTCCCGGCTCTCGGCCAGCCCCTCGGCGACGAGGCGCTGGTCGAGCCGTTGCCGGCCCGACCGCGCGCGCTCCGGCTTGCTCGTCGCCGGGGTCACCCGGTCCGCTCCACGATCGCCCGTGCCAGGGTTTCCAGGGCGGCGCCCCGCGCTGCGAAGGCGGCCACCGCCTCGAGGGCCTCGTCGAGCAGTTGCCGGGCGCGGCGCCGGGCCGGCTCGAGCCCGTGGATGCCGACGTAGGTCGCCTTGCCCGCGGCACGGTCCTTCCCCGGGGTCTTGCCGAGCTGCTGGCGGGAGCCGGTGGCGTCGAGCACGTCGTCGACGATCTGGAAGGCGAGGCCGAGCGCCTCGCCGTAGCGCGTCAACTGCCCGAGCTCCCGGGGGCTCGCCCCGCCGATCATCGCCCCGCCCCGGACCGCGGCCAGGAGCAGAGCCCCCGTCTTGGCGCGATGGATGCGCTCCAGGCCCTCGGGTGTCGCCGGACGTCCTTCCGTCTCCAGGTCCTCCACCTGCCCGCCGATCAGGCCCCGGGTGCCGCAGGCGCTGGCCAGCTGCGCCGTCGCCCGCCAGCGTCGCCCGCAGCGATCGTGGTCCCACTGCTCCGGGACCGCCGACAGCAGCTCGAAGGCCCGGGTCAGGAGCGCGTCGCCGGCGAGGATCGCGATGGCCTCGCCGAAAACCTTGTGGGAAGTAGGCTGGCCCCGGCGAAGGTCGTCGTCGTCCATGGCGGGAAGGTCGTCGTGGATCAGGCTGTAGGTGTGGATCAGCTCCACCGCGCACGCGAACGGCAGCAGCTCGTCCGGCTGGCCCCCCACCGCGCGTCCCGCCTCGAGGGCGAGCAGCGCGCGGATCCGCTTCCCCCCTCCGAACACGCTGTAGCGCATCGCCCGGTGGATCGTCCCCGGCCAGGCGGACTCGGGGGCGAGGCTCCGCTCCAGGGCCTCCTCGACGCAGCGGCGCGCCTGCTCGAGTCCGGAAGCGGCGACCTCGGCGCCCAAAGGCTCAGCGCCGCGCCGGCTCGGGTGCGTCGCCGGGCTCGAAGGGCCGGGTGCGGGGGCGTCCGGCGGAGTCGGTGGCCACGTCGCCGCGTGCGTTCTTCACGAGCACCTCGATCCGCCCTTCGGCCTCCTCCAGCTTCTCGTGGCAGAGCCGGGAGAGTCGGACGCCCTCCTCGTAGAGCCGGAGGGATTCCTCGAGGGTCAGCTCGCCCTTCTCGAGCTTCTGGACGATCGACTCGAGGCGCTCCAGGGCGCCCTCGAAGGTCTCCTGTCCCCGCTTCTCTTCGGGTTCGGCGCTCAAGGGCTCTCCTTGGAGGTCACCGTAGCGTCCAGGGAGCCGCGGTGGAGCCTCACGTGAATCACGTCACCGGCGGACACCGAGCCGGCGTCGCGGAGCAGCTCGCGGCGCTCCGCGTTCCAGACCAGGGCGTACCCCCGCCCCAGCACCGCCACCGGCGACAGCGAGTCGAGCTGGGCGGCGCGCCGACCGAGGGCGGCGCGGCTGCGCTCGATGCGCGCCGCCGCGTCCCTGGCCAGTCGCTCCCGGGCCGCGGCCAGTCGCTCCCGGCGGGCGGCGAGCTGGCGATCGAACCGGAACGCCTCCAGGCGGCGCAGCGTCTCCTGGAGCGCGGCGCGGGCCCGCTCCCGCCGTCGCTCCAAAGCCAGCTCGGAGCGGCGGGTCAGCTCGTCCACCGCCTGGGCTGAGCTGCGCAAGCGGCCCTGCTCCGCAGCGAAGACCCGGTGCGAGGTGACGGCCTCGACCCGGGCGCGGGTCGAGGCGAGGCGCGAGCGCGCCGCGGTCCGGATCCGGCCGTCGAGGGTCGCGATGCGGGCGGTGAGATCCACCTTCGCCTGGACCACCGTCTCGGCGGCGGCCGAAGGCGTCGGCGCGCGGGCGTCCGCGACGAAGTCGGCGATGGTGGCGTCGGTCTCGTGCCCGATCCCCGACAGCACCGGCAGCCGCGACCCCGCGATGGCCCGCGCCACCTGCTCGTCGTTGAACGCCCACAGGTCCTCGAGGCTGCCCCCGCCGCGGGCGAGCAGGATCACATCCAGGTCCTCGAGGCGGTTCAAGGCCCGGATCCCCGCAGCCACCTCTCCCGCCGCCTCGGGGCCCTGGACCCGGGCGGGGTACACCAGCACCTCCAGGTTGCGGTAACGCCGGCCCAGGACCTGGAGGATGTCGCGGATCGCGGCCCCGGTCGGCGAGGTCACGACGCCGATGCGCCGCGGCAGCAGCGGCAGGCGCCGCTTGCGCCCGGGCTCGAAGAGCCCCTCCCGGGCGAGCTTCCGCTTGAGCTGCTCGAAAGCCTCCTGGAGCGAGCCCTTGCCGAGGGGCTCGAGCACCTCCACGGACACCTGGTAGGAGCCCCGGGGCGGGTAGACCCGGAGCGAGCCCCGGGCGATCACCTGCATGCCGTCCTCCGGGCGGAAGCGGATCAGCCGCGCCGCCGTCCGCCACACGACCGCCGCAACCTGGGCGCGCTCGTCCTTGAGGGAGAAGTACCAGTGGCCCGAGGTGGCGAAGCGGACGTTCGAGACCTCTCCCTGCACCCAGACGTCGAACAGCTCCGTCTCCAGCAGGCCCTGGATGCGCTCGGTGAGGGCGCTCACCGTGAGCGCAGCGCGGACCCCGGGTTGGCTCGGCTCGCCACCGAAGTCGAGACGGCGCTGGTCCATGGCGGCCATTCTAGTGTAACGGTGCGTCCGATCTGGCCGATCCTCGGCCGGCCCGGTGGGCTCGCAGTCGCGCTCGCGTCGCGTCTCGGAAGGCGTTGACTCGGTAAGAGTTGGGACGGGGGGCACGGCACCGACCCGCGCCGGCGCCGCGGGTATGCGTCTTGCACCTAGGCCTGCCCGTGAGCGAACGAAGGACAGTCCTCGTGGTCGACGAGGACGTGGAGTACGGCCGGGCGCTCGCCAAGCTGCTGCGCCGCGAGGGGAACGAGGTGCGACTCGTGACGACCCCGGCGCAAGCGCTCCGGGCGAGCCGACGTCGCCACTTCGACGTGGCGATCGTGGACCTGCTGGTGGAGGGCGGCGGGACGGAGCTGGCGCGCCGACTGGCGCGCCGGATCCCGCGGCTCATGCTGTCGGTAGGAGCCCGGCTCGACTCGCGCCAGCTGCTCGAGACGGCGCTGGGGTTCCCCGTTCATCACAAGGCGGCGCTCCCGGGACTGCTCCGGGAGCGGTACGCGGGGGGGCACGGGAACGGCCACGTCTACGCGGAGAGCCGTGCGGTTCGGGCGCCGGCGGCGGCTCGACGCTCCGCGAACGGCGGTCGCCGGCCCCCCGCGGCCCGCCTCAGAGGTTGAGCTTCTTCATCCAGCGGTAGAGCGTACGCGGCGAGACGCCGAGCAGCTTCGCCGCCTCGCCCCTGCGCCAGCGCGCCTTCTCGAGTGCCTCCCGGATCCGGTCCACCTCGAGGTTCCCTTCGTCCATCGCCGCCGCGGAAATGGGTGCGTCCAGGTCGACCTGGGGCGGGGGCGGCGGCGGGCGCCGCCCCACGCGCTCCAGGATCTCGGGTGGCAGATCCTCCACGTCGATCGTGTCGCGCTCGGCGAGCAGGTTCGCGCGCTCCACGGCGAAGCGCAGCTCCCGGACGTTGCCCGGCCACTCGTAGGCCACGAAGGCCTGCAGCGCCCCCTTCGTGAAGGCCTTCGGCATCGGCAGCGCGCGGGAGAAGCGCTCCACCAGGGGAGGGATGTCCTCGGGCCGATCGCGGAGCGGGGGGATGATCAGCCGCACGCCGTGGATGCGATAGAAGAGGTCCTTGCGGAACGTCCCCGCCGCGACCTCGGCGGGGAGGTCGCGGTTCGTGGCCGCTACGAGCCGGAAGTCGGCCCGGCGCTTGCGCGTGGCGCCCACGCGATAGAAGGTGCCGCTGTCCAGGACGCGCAGGAACTTGGACTGGATCTCGGGCGCCATCTCCCCCACCTCGTCGAGGAACAGAGTGCCGCCGTCGGCGATCTCCACCAGGCCCGGCTTCTCCCCACCGGCCCCCGTGAACGCGCCCCGCTCGTGGCCGAACAGCTCGCTCTCCAGGAGCGTGTCGGGGACCGCGGCGCAGTTGAGGTCCACGAAGGCCTTGCTCGAGCGAGGGGAGACTCGGTGGAGCCGCTGGGCGAGCAGCTCCTTCCCGACGCCGCTCTCTCCCTCGATCAGCACCGGCGTCTTGGCCGGCGCGACCTTCTCCAGGGTGCGGAGCACCTTCTTGAACTCCACCGAGCGCGTCACGATCTCCGACCCCAGCGCCCGCTGGACCTGGAAGCGGAGGCGGCGGTTCTCCCGCTCCAGGGACGTCTTGTTCCCCGCCTTCTCCACCCGAACCGCCAGCTCCTCGAAGTTGGGCGGCTTCGTCAGGTAGTCGAAGGCGCCCAGGCGCATGCTGTCGATGGCGGACTCGACGTTCGCGAAGCCCGTGACGATGATCGTCTGGATCTCCTCGTGATCCTTGCGCGCCTTCGCCAGGAGATCGACGCCGTCGGCGTCGGGGAGCTTGAGGTCCAGCAGCAGCACGTCCCAGTCGGAGTCCGCCAGGGACTTCAGGGTGGCCTTTCCGGTTCCGCAGACCTTGACCTCGTGGCCCCGGTCTTCGAGGAACCGCGCGACCGTCATGGCGAAGACCGGCTCGTCCTCGGCGACCAGGACGCGATAGGCCTCCATCAGGAAGTCCCCTCGGCGGGCTTCAGCACGACGCGGAAGGCGGCGCCCTTGCTCGCCCGGGCGCGGTAGACGATGTCTCCGCCGCGTCCCCGGACCAGGCTGCGGGCGATCGCCAGCCCGAGCCCGGTGCCGTGGGCCGGATCCGTGGAGAAGAACGGCTCGAAGACGCGGTTGCGCAGCTCTCTCGGTATGCCGGGGCCGGTGTCGATGACGTCGAGGAAGAGCTCCCCCCTGGAGCGCCCCGCGCGAATCGTCAGTACGCCCCCGGCGGCCATGGCCCGCCCCGCGTTCGTGGCGAGCGCCATCACGACCTGCTTCAGGGAGTCGGGCTCGATCAGGGCCGCCGGCAGACCGTCGGGGATGCGGGAGATGACCCGCACCCTCGCGAAGGCGGGGTGCCGCTCGAGGAGTCGCAGCGCCGTGCCCACGTGGGTCTTCAGGTCGGCGGTGTGCCCCGGGCTGGGCCGCGCCGAGTCGAGCAGGGTCCGCACGATGCGCTCGCAGCGCGCCACCTCGCCGCGGATCAGGTCCCGGAACTCCCGCGCCTGGTCCCGGGCCGGCTTGCCGGGGGCCTGCAGGCCGATCGACGCCAGCGCCTCGGCGCAGCCGGCGATCCCCGCCAGCGGGTTGGAGACCTCGTGGGCCACGCCGGCCACGAGCTGGCCGAGGAACGCCAGGCGATCCGAGGCGATCAGCTGGAGCTCGATCGCCCGCTTCTCCGTGAGGTCCTCGAAGCTGCACAGCACGTGGCTGACA
>Ga0299906_10000939_pt1 | contig 25390 bp, 24 predicted proteins | sample RVTome_14_FD_200259 | JGI IMG/M metagenome (GOLD analysis project Ga0299906, IMG submission 200259) | Soil microbial communities from uranium-contaminated site in the Upper Colorado River Basin, Wyoming, United States - RVT145D125 (version 2) ...
CGCCGAGCTTGCTCGGCGTTTTTCACGATGATGCCGTAGCGCCGAGCAAGCTCGGCGGCTAAATACCCCGGTTACGGAACGATAGACGCTAAACACGTACTGCGCCCTGGGCTAAACTCTTGCGCCCCTCCGGGGCTGTACAGGCCCCCGAGGCGAAACTGCGCCTCGGCGTTGCGCGGTTCTGCTTACACCGCGTCGGTGAGGCGAGCCAACTCATCGTCGTGCGTCGTGGCGTTCGTCAGCATAGCCCAACCTCAAAGATGACACGTCAGCGCGAACGAATGCACCTATGGCATTCCCTGGTTTTCCACGATTGGCGTAATCGTGACGGGGCCACCTTCGATGACGTCCACGACGAGCCGACTGCCGTACAATAGTGACATGCCCAGCAAGGGACTGCCGGCAGCGGACAGGACGAAGACCCGGCGCTCGGTTCCATCCCATTCGACATGTCCGGTATGGAGGGGCAACATCACCTCGGTGTCATCAGCGAGCGTCGCCGTGCTGTCGCTATGAAACGGCAAACCGAGGACCGCGACCGACTCGGGAGGCAAAGCAAGATGGCCGTTGAACCCGGTATCAATGACGGCCTCAATCTGGCGCGGCAGCCGGCTCGGCCCGCGCACCGTGATGGGTAGAACCGCCTCTCTGCTGTCGGTGACGTAGCCGATCATGGCGCGCCGGCCTCGAGGGCTCGCCCGCCGAGGCGATAGGCGGCGCGATAACCGATGCGCATCGTAAACAGGGGAGCATGCGGGAACCGCGACTTGGCGCGCTCACCCGCCGCAACGTCGTCCGCGTCCATCTCATACTCCCCCGTTTCGACGTTGATGACGAGCAATTTTCCTTTGTTTCCCGGCTCAAGCTCCGACCGGAGCTTGTTCTCATAGATCGCTCGCCCGCGTCGCACGACCTCCTCCGCACTAAGACCCTGAATTGACATTGGTACGCTATCCCTCTTAAATCGCAGACTCTCGGTGACCCGATCCGATTCCCATTCCGACGCACCGTCAAACCCTCGTATCCGGTGACCGAGCCATCGGGCGGGGCTTCGAGAATCCCGGCAATGGCAGCGTCCAACTCGGCAACGAAGGCCTCGGCAGTCGTCGCATTGGGCTCCGCGGATCATTGTCTGGCAAAGCGTACATCTTCAACGGCGTCGGGATGAACCTCAAGTGTCGGTGGCGCCATCGGAGGTACCCAGGATGATTCGACGCGCTTCCGACCACGGAATCGTTTTCACTTTGCCGCCGTCCAATTCCGCAATCCGACGCGCGATCTCAGCGTCCCAGGCCTCCGTCGCACCTTCCTCAAACTGCGGATCAAGACTATCGATCAATTTCGCTGCGAGATCAGCGCGGTCATTGTCAGGAAGCCTCATGGCATCTTCGAGCAGCTTGATCGCGGTAGAACCCATCGTCGATCATCCTCTCGGGAACAACAGCCCACGAAACAATTCACAACGCCGGGCGCCCCAAGTCGGCGTTGACCTGATTACTCATCACCGAAGTGTTGCCGGGCGCGGGCCTTGGCCAGCCGCATCAGGTGCTCCAACTGCACGTAGCTGTCCAGTTCGGTGGTCTCATCCGGCGTCAGGCCCGTTGTTTTTTCGCGTTGGATCAACTCCTCCACGCGCTGCTTGGTGGCATCAGAGGCTTCGAACGTCGCCACGCTGCTGGGGCTGGTCCCCGCCGCAATGGATTCCACAAGCTCCTCGTAGGCCCGGATCATGACATCAGTGTACCTCCCGCGGGGGCTCAGCGCCAACAACGCAATACCGGTCGTTCGCTCATCGAATACGCCACGTCCCCTGCCTTGGCCGCGATCAACCCTTTTCGTATTCGGTCAGGTAGCCCTTGAAGGTTCTCAGGTGCTCCTCTTCGTCGCCCATGAGCGTGATGCACAGGTCCTGGGTCACGTAATCGACGCCGTCGGACGCCTGGATGATCTTGGTGTACTGCGCGATGGCGGCCTGTTCGGCGGCGATGACGCCCTTGATGACCGTCACCACGTCGGTGTTGTCACTCGGCGGCTGGCAGGCCTGCTGTCCGAACGACAGCGCGAGCGATCCCGGCACCTGCCCGCCGATCGTCTTGATCCGCTTGGCGAGCTGCTGAGCGTGTCCAAGCTCCTCGACGATGTCGACGGCGAGCGCCTTCTTGATCTCCTCGGCCCGCACCCCGTCGAGGTTCGTCGAGTTGCAGATGTAGTTGACCGTCGTCTCGATCTCCATGGTATAGGCGGTGATCAAGTCGGCGATGATTTGTTGCGTCTTGGCGTTGTCAGCCATTGGTCAAACTCCCCTTATCAGTACGTTCAAAAACAGGTCGCTCCGTTGCGGGGCGGGATTATATCGTGGATCGGCACCGATGACACGGTTTTCCTGCCCGACGCCGCCCGGTATAATTCCGCCCGATCGTCGGTACGGTTCGACAGGGAAGGTATGCGACTTCATGCGGGTTCTTTCGGGTATTCAACCGTCGGGCAAGATGCACATCGGCAACTTCCTCGGCGCGATGCGGCAGCACGTCGCCCTGGCCGACCAGGGGCACGAGTGCTTCTATTTCATCGCCAACTACCACTCGCTGACCACGATTCAGGACGCGGAACGCCTGGCCGGGCTGACCTTCGACGTGGCCCTCGATTACCTGGCCATGGGGCTCGATCCGAACAAGGCCCTGCTGTTCCGTCAGTCCGACGTGCCGGAGGTCACCGAGCTGGCCTGGATCCTGGCCACGGTGACCGGCATGGGGCTGCTCGAACGGGCCCACTCCTACAAAGACAAGCTCAACCACGGCATCCGACCCTCGGTCGGCCTGTTCACCTATCCGCTGCTCATGGCGGCGGACATCCTGATCTACCGCAGCAACATCGTCCCCGTCGGCCGGGATCAGGTGCAGCACATCGAGATGACGCAGGACATGGCCGGCTATTTCAACAACACCTACCGCGAGGTCTTCACCCGGCCCGAGGCCAAGCTCAACGAAGCGATGATCATCCCCGGCACCGACGGCCAGAAGATGAGCAAGAGCTACGGCAACACCATCGAGCTGTTCGAGCCGGCCAAGCAGGCCCGCAAGAAGATCATGTCGATCAAGACCGACAGTACGCCGGTCGAGGACCCCAAGGACCCCGATACGTGCAACGCATTCGCCCTGCTCAAACATTTCGCTCCCGCCGATGAAACGAAGGCGTGGGCGGAGCGTTACCGGGCCGGCGGCGTGGGGTACGGCGAGGTGAAGAAGCGTCTGGCCGAGCTGTTCGAGGCGACGTTCGGCCCGGCCCGCGAACGGCGCGAGGCGCTGGCCGCCCGCCCGGACGAAGTGGAAGACATCCTCCGCGCCGCGGGCGCGAAAGCCCGGGCCGTCGCGAGCGAAGTCATGGACGATGTGCGCGCCGCTTGCGGCATCACGGCCAAACAGGGACGACCGGCATGAGCGAAACCAACGGCGGCATGCGTGAAACCAACGGAGACTACCGCGTTCAACTCGATGTCTACAACGGTCCGCTCGACCTGTTACTCTACCTGGTCCGGCGGGACGAGGTCGACATCTACGACATTCCCATCGCCCGGGTCACCGAGCAGTACGTCGCCTACGTCGAGTTGCTCCGTGCGCTGGACCCCAACACCGCCGGCGAGTTCCTGGTCATGGCCGCGACGTTGATGGAGGTCAAGTCGCGCACGCTGTTGCCCCGTCCGCCAATCGAAGAAGACGACGATTTCGTCGACCCGCGGCTGGAGCTGGTCCGTCAACTGCTGGAATACAAGAAGTTCAAGGACGCGGCCGAGTCGCTGCACGACGCCGCCCAGCGCCGCAGCCTGCGCTTCGAGCATCCGCCGCACACCCCCGAAAACGACGCCGAACCCGGAGCGGACGCCGTCGACCTCGAGGACGTACAGGTGTGGGACCTGATCTCCGCCTTCCACGAGTTAATGGCCGAGGTCGGACGCGGGCCGGTCACGCACGACGTGATCTACGACGACACGCCCATCGCCCTGCACGCCGCCGATCTCATGGACCGGTTGCAGCGGGCCGGCGGGTCGCTCGAGTTCGCGTCGATCTTCGCGGGGTTGGGCCGGTCCGAGATGATCGGGCTCTTTCTCGCCCTGCTCGAACTGGTGCGTCAACACCGCGTCCGGGCCGAGCAGGACAAGCACTTTGACACCATCCACATTCACGTCCTCGATGACGCCGAACCGATCGCCGACTCGATGGAAGTCATGAAGGTCGAAGACGATTCGAGCGAGGACGCCCCGATCGTTGATGCCCCGATCGTTGATGCCCCGATCGATGAAGCCTCAGTGGATGTGGACAATGCGTGACGACCCGCCGTTACGCCGCGCACCGGACCGTCCATGATTCGCGGCACGCAGTAGAGCAGCGGAAACGGTGCTACGGTGTGCGGTCGCCAGCCGAGTTTCGACAGCATCGCCGCTATGTCATAACCATGATCGTTCAGGATGTCGCGCGCCCGGTGGAAAGTAATCGCCCCGCCGTTGTCGTGGTGCGTGAAGCGCACCAACGGTACCGTACCGCCGGTGGTCAGCACCAGCTTGCCGTCAATGCGCTCGGCATACAGATTCAGCGGATTGAACTGCAGCACGTCCGGCACGCGTTCGAGCCCGTCGAACAGATCACGACACAGCGCAACGTCCTCGGCGGCGAGCCGGCGCACCAACACCGCCATGGGCGTCTCGACGCCGATCGGCACATCATGCTCGGGCAAATCCGGCCAAGACAGAATCTGCGCGCCGGTGCGACGGTTCGCAGCCGGCTGCCCGAGCCCGACGCGGACCGCTTCCCGCCACGTCTCGGACACCTGCCGCCCCGCCCCGAGCAGGTGTACGTGCCGCCCGCGCCAGTCCACGCCGGTTTGACGCCCCTGCTCGACCACGGCCCGCAGCAACATCGGCGTCGCCGCGAGCAGCACCTGATCGAATTGACCCCGCATCTCGCGCACGGCGTCGAGGCAGGCGTCGGTATCGGCGCCCGGCGTCATCGTCGCCACCTGCAGCCGACGTGACTCGGCCAACGCCTGCACGGCATGCGCGAAACGTTCGCCGCCCGGCCAGGACGTCGCCGACCAAGCCACGACGGCCAGCGTTCGATGTTGATCGGCCCGCACCACGTCACCCAGCAAGCGTTCGACGGACGCGGTGAATCGCTCCGTTTCCTCGCGACCACGGATGCGAATCGTCGCGCCGACCGGCCCGGCACAGCGCTCGATCGAGTAGGCCTCCAAGAAGGTCCCGCCGCGACACAGCAGCTCGGGCGGATATTGGCAAACGTACGTGGCCTGATCGACGACGGGCACGCGCTCGTGAAAGTCGCGCGACGTGACAATCCGCTCGACCGGCACGCACAGCCGGCTCAGCAGGTCACGGTAGGCCGGCACCGACGCGACCGTCCGGCGAAACGTGCGCAACGCCGCCAGCGGAGCGATCCGATCCGCCGGTGCGTACCGCATCACCGACGCCAAGGCTCGCACGAAATGCCGGTTCATGACGCTGTAATATCCCCTCATTCACGCGCCGATGCCGGAGTAAGGTTGACCAGCGCTTCTGAAAAAACCCCGTATGCCTCGTCGCCGAACAATACGAACGAGACGCGTTCGATGCGATCTTCCACGGCCAGGAAATCCGCCGTCGTGCGCAGGGTGATAGACGCCGCCTCATCCATGGGATAACCGTAGATCCCGCAACTGATGGCCGGAAAGGCGACCGTGCGGCAATCGTGGTCGAGAGCAAGTCGTAGCGCGGTCCGGTGGCACCCGGCGAGCAGTTCCGCCTCGCCCTGTCGACCGTCATGGTAGCGGGGCCCGACGGCGTGAATGACGTGCCGCGCCGGCAGGTTGTAGCCGCGGGTGATCTTGGCCGAGCCGGTCCGGCACCCACCGAGCGTCACGCACTCGGCCAGCAGCTCGGACCCGGCGGCGCGATGAATCGCCCCGTCCACCCCCCCGCCGCCCAGCAGCGACTCGTTGGCCGCGTTGACGATCGCGTCCACCGCCCGGGCGGTGATGTCCCCCTCGACCAACGCGATCCGCTCGTATCCCGACGACCCGCCGCTCACGTTGCACGCTTCCTTTCGTACGCCCCGCGGGGGGAAAGGTACAACCGAACCGGGCCGTGTGCAACACCGGACATGTGAATAGCGATTTGGCAGGGTGCGGCATTGCAGGGCTCGTCCATGAGCCGGTCGAAGGAATCCGGCTCCTCGGCCGAAAGCTCGCGCTTCTCTTCCTCGGCCGTGTCGAGAATCTTGCGGGCGTCGGCGATCAGCTTGCCGCGCTGCTCGCGGAGTTCATTCAGGTTCGCCATGATGCGGTCCCCGTCGTGCCGAAGACCGCGCAAAAGGAAACGGGCGCCAGTCGCCGGCACGTTCGTGGTTGAACGTTCCTGGTGACTGGCGCCCGCCAAGCGGTTACCGGTTCACCGTCGCGTGCCCACATACATCGGTCCGAAGGAGCGACGTGGCGAGCCGCCACAGATTGTGTGCACGACGGAGCCTATCGGAACGCGCCGATTGTAAAATACCCACGGAAGATCCCGAAGCCACCTGCGAGCTCGCCTGGTACGGTCGTCCTGGCGACGCCGAGCTTGAAAAAAACAGAAAAAGGGCTTGCCGCGCGCCCGATGATCGGGTATACTTCCTCGTCCTCGTCCTCGTCCTCGTCCTCGTCCTCGTCCTCGTCCTCGTCCTCGTCCTCGTCGACAGGGGTACTCTCTCGCGCAGGCTCGGACGTCGTGATGCTGAACCGTGAGGCTATTAACGAATGTCGAATGATTAGCAAAACTTAGTAAATTTAGCAAAACTTAGTAAATGTTGAACAAGGATAAATTTTTTTAGGCTAATTTATGACAAACATAATACAATAAATCTTGTACTGTGTTGAACAGCATTTTACTAAACGAGTTTCGTCTTGAGCGTTTTTGATTCGGTTGAAAACCGTCGCCATGTAGCCGAACGACTTTGAAAAACATTGAACACTTAGCAGGACACAACGGTGTCCAAGAAAGGAGAAACACGATGGAAACCTTAAATTCGTCAAGCCCGGTTCAAAGCATCGTCCTGATTGACGGTCCGAATGTGGACTCCGTTTTGGGGAACTGTATCCTCCAAGATTGTCCACGTTCACATGAACGGCCAAGATGGAATCGCGTCCTACCGATCCTGAGGGAACAGGTCGGCAACGTGAAGCCCTATTTTGTGTTTAACGGTGACCGTTGTAGAGACAAAGTCTTCCCACTCTATCGCGCGCTACGAGGATTTGGATACAATGTCGAAGCACCCAAGGCTTATGACGACGAAACGGACCCGGTGGATACGTGGATCATCGACAAGATCCACGCGTCAGTCCCCCTTATCCGAGAGGGTTGTGTGGGCAGTTTCGTGTTGTTCTCCCATGACGGTGGATACGCCCCGGCGTTGAGACGCGTCCTTGACAGTGGCGGCCGAGTGTTGATTGTCGGTTTCCGTGAGGAGCTTTCGCCGCCGCTTCTTGAGCTTGAGGAACATGGTGCTCAAATCCTCGATCTGGAGTATGATTTGGGAGCCTTCGATGTTCGATTAGGACGCCCGTTTGGTCCTCCTTGGGCAGCCTGAGGACAGTCGCGCGGTTCTAGCGATAGGCATAACGGAGGCGGCGCCACAGCTTCGAACTCATGTGCTCACGAATTGTGTCCGGCGTCTCGCGACAGCTTTGGATGGGCAGCGCTTTTTTGAGCAACGCCGGTATGCCTCGAATGACCGTAGGGCGGCCATGGTGGCAGGATACGCCGGAAACGCCACCACCGAGACATCGAGCCGATCGACCAGCAGGAGTTCCCGCACCATCACGTCGCCCTCGTGGCCCCAGCGGTCGGACACCGTGCGAAATCCGGTGCTCATTCCATCCACGTCGCCGCGACGCAGGTTCTCGATCACATCCCGGGCGGTACTCGTGTCGGGTGGTAGGATTTCGGCGGTCAGGGCCTCCCAGGTCTCGCGCAGCTTGAGCGTGCCGGCCTTGCGGCGGCCGAGGATCCGGGTCGGGTCGTGGTCGACCATCGCCCGCACGTCGTCGCCTCGCTCGAGCGATTCGCGGAACGCGCCCGGGCGGACTTTCAGTGTACTTACTTCGCCGCGAGGGGGATGCTGGCTCGGAGTTCGAGCATGCGGTCGAGGGCGACTTGGGCTTCGTGGGCGGTTTCGGGATCGACGCGGATGACGTTGACCGGCCGGCCCTCGGCGAGGTTGTCGAGCGTCCACAGCAGATGCTGGGGGTCGATGCGGTACATGGTCGTGCACAGGCACTGAATGCCGGCGAGCGACCGGACCTTCTTGACGCCGGCGAACTGCGCGGCCAGCCGGTTGACCAGATGCACCTCGGTGCCGATCGCGAAGTTCGCGCCGGCCGGCGCTTCGGTTACCGTTTTGATGATGTACTCGGTGCTGCCCGACAGGTCGGCGGCCTGCACCACGTCCCACGTCACCTCCGGGTGAACGAGGATCGTGCAGTCCGGGTCGGCGGCGCGGATCTCGTCGCACTGCTGCTTGGTGAACAGGGCGTGCACCGAGCAATGGCCCTTCCACAGGATGAACCGGGCGTCGTCGACCGCAGCGTCGGTCAGCCCGCCGTCGAGCTCGTTCGGATCGTAGAGGACCATCGATTCGAGCGGGAATCCCATCGCGTAGGCGGTGTTCCGGCCCAAGTGCTGATCGGGCAGGAACATGACCTTCTCGCCGCGCTCGAGGGCCCATTCGAGGACGAGTCGGGCGTTCGACGAGGTGCAGCACGCGCCGTCGTGCCGGCCGCAGAACGCCTTGATGTCCGCGGCGGAGTTCACGTAGGTGATGGGGACGATCTTGACCGCCGTCGCTTCGGTCAGGAACTCCCACGCGGTCTCGAGCTGGTCGATCGCCGCCATGTCCGCCATCGAGCAGCCGGCCGAGAGGTCCGGCAGGATCACGGTGACCGAATCGTCGGTCAGGATGTCGGCCGACTCGGCCATGAAGTGCACGCCGCAGAACATGACGTACTCGGCGTCGCGCTGCTGGGCGGCCAAAAGCGAGAGCTTCAGGCTGTCGCCGGTGAAATCGGCGAAACGGATCACGTCGTCCTGTTGATAATGGTGCCCGAGGATCACCAGCCGCTTGCCGAACCGTGCCTTGTGCGCGGCGATGCGGTCGGCGATCGTCTGGTCGGACAGATCGCGGTAGTCAGGCGGTAGTGGTGTTTGGAAAGGCATGCGTTGTACCGATTCAGCATCGGCCGTCTCATTGTGGTGCCTGAACAAGTTTAGGGGCAAAGTGGCACAATGCCAAGGGGACCGAGTCGGCCGAATCGCGGATTACGGCAACGGTTGTTGCAGTCTCACGTCTCGGCCGGGATAGATGTCCCACTGCGTACCGTTCCACCGGCTCGCCTTCCAGGCACGGACGGTGCCGACCAAACAGGCCAGGACGAGCCCGATGACGGCGATCCAAACCAGCGTCCGCAACAGTCCGCCGCAACAGGGCTGCCGGCCGGCGGAACGAAGTCGTGCTCCGCACATGCCGCAGTACGCCGCGGCGGGCGGGTTGACCCGGTGACATCGATGACAGGATTGCGCGGTATTCGCCATGCCGACGTACCCTGCAGGTCATTATAGGGAGGCGGCCGGTCAAATTCAAAACCGAGAGCACGGCCGCCGGATCAACGGCGCTTGGCGCTGGCTTCTTCGAGGAACCGACGTTCGGCGGCGGTGAGACTGTGCAGGCCGTCGCGGTGGACCTTGTCGAGCAGTTCATCAAGTTTCCGCTCGTTGGCGGCCTCACGTTCCGCTTCGCGTTGGCGGCGACGTTCTTCCTTGGCCTGACGTCGGCGGGCGAACCACGACGGACGCCGCGGCGGATCGTCCGCGCCGATCGAGCGTCCGAGGCTGGTGTAGCCCTGCGAGAAGTCGTAGCCGAACTCCGACGTGGTTTCCATTTCGCCCGCCCGCAGCATCATCTTCTGCCGCCAGCAGGTCAGGTAGCCGAAGACCGCGACGCCGAGGAGCAGGAAGGCGTTGTCCTTGGCAAAGAACGCGATGCATCCCAGGCCGATGGCGCCGACCATGCCGGTGGTGCACGCGATCATCGACGATCGGCGGTAGCCGAGCTTGAACCAGAGCACCTCCTGGACGACACGCCCGCCGTCGAGCGGGTACATGGGAACCAGGTTGAACAGCAGCAGGATGTAGGAGATGCGAAAGACCTCGCTCACCCAGAACCAGGGATTGAGGAGCGAACCGATGAAGACCGGTTCAAACGGGTTCCAGGGCACGGCGGCGAGCGCGTGGTCGGGATCGCCGATGATCAGCGAGGTTGCGGTCGCGCCGCAGATCACGACATTGACAAGCGGTCCGGCGAGCGTGGTGACCAGATGACCACCGGCGGTGTGCGGCGGTCGGGTGTAGGCGAGCCCGCCCAGCGGCCAGAGCAGAATCTCGTCAGCCTCACCGCCCGCGTAGCGCGCTCCGAAGCAGTGGCCGAACTCGTGCAGCAGGACGATCGAGAAGAGAATCACGGTCACGCCGAGCCCGAAGAAGATCTGGCCCTCGACTGCGTATTGAATGATGTAGAGCCCGGCGAAGATCAGGAAGAACAGGTGCAGCTTGATGCGGATGTCGAACATCCGGCCGATCGCGAACGACCAGTTGATCGGGTTGTCAGTATGTCGGGAAGCACCGAACATTGTTGCCTTGTATCGGCTGTGCCGACAATGCGGATCAGCACGGCGACGACCTATAATCGATCCACCCGGCCGTAGCGTCGATCCAGCTCCCGTTCGCGCTGGGTCGCCCGATGGAGGGTGACCCGTTCGGCCGCAGAGAGGCTCGCAGGTCCCTCACGGCTCACCTTACTCAGAATCCGATCGACTTCGGCCTGTTCGGTGGGACTCGGACCCAACGACGGACCGGATCGTCGACGAACCCCGCCGCCACCCCGGCCGCCAAGGATACGCGACAGCCCGGGCAGTTTGAAGCGTCCCGTCTCACCGTAGGTCGCCCAAAGAACGCCGAACGCCAGACCGCCGAGGTGACAAACGTCACCGCCGGCGTTCCAGCCGCCATTGGTAATGTTGAACACGAAGTAACCGGTGGACAGCAGCGCGAAGGTGCGCATCTGCATGGGAAACATGAAGACGATAACGGTGGCCGTCGGGTAAAAGACGGCTACCGCGCCGATCAGAGCCAGGATGCAACCGGACGCGCCCAGCGCCGGCCGACCGGGCGGAAACATTGCCGGATTCAGCAGACCCGCGGCGATCAGCGCCAAGTTGCCGATCAGTCCGCCGATCGTGTAGATGATGAAGAACTTTCGGTTTCCCCAGCGAGACTCGAGCGGTCGGCCCATGAAGTGCAATGAGAACATGTTGAAGAAAATGTGCATCAACATGCTCGGATCATGGAGGTACTGTGAGGTAAACAGCCGCCAGATCTGACCGTGAAAAACCAGATCCGTTCGCATCACCCCAAATTCGTAGAGCCAATACGCCCCGGTTTTACAGAGCACGAAGACGCCGATGTTCACGGCCATGAGGATGTTGACCACGCTGCGAGTCCAGGGCATGGCCCCGGGGATGTAGCCGGCGTGTCGGGGCACGGCACGACGGGCGTAGTCACGGTCCTGCCAGCTCATGAATCCTCAATTCCGGACAAACAACGCGCGACAGTGAAACTTCTGAGCCGCGACAGAAGCCTCAGAGCCGCTACATTCATGACGCGCGGCGGCGCCGGCATGTCGCGCGGCACGTCATGCGTAAAAACAACGCACCAAACCGAACAAACCCGGCCGCTCAGCACCCCACGACTTCCCGATCGCTCTCATGACACTACGGTCGAATCGGGCGGTATGTTGAAAGAAATCGAAGCGGTTCCTTACCGCCGATTGACGTCTCGTGCCCGGGAATCCGATCATGGAGGGTACCACGCACGTAACGATTATAAGACGGTGGACGACCGCCGACAAGCGGAGCACCGGATTTGACCTTGCCCGGTCAACCAATTGAGCCTATAGTACCGCAATCGTCCGCCAGGACAGGACTTAGAACCTTATTTCGGAAGTTGAGCGCGTTTTGCGCGCATGTATGTTTCGCCGCGTTGCCTTCGCATTCGATCGGGTAAATGCGGAATGCGGAATTCGGCGTGCGGAATGAGGCTACTGTCGGGACATTGATTCCGTACTCCGCATTCCCCATTCGGTTGCGGCCGAAGGCCGCCTTGGCGAGTTTACCCTCTAATCGGTCATCCCGTTCGAGCGGCTGCGAAACGCATGGACGCCGACGTTACCATTCTCGGATCCACCGGTTCGATCGGCACGCAGGCGCTCGATGTGATCCGTCAATTGGGCCCTGGGTTTCGGGTGGTCGGTCTGTCGGCGGGCGGGAACTGGGAGTCCCTGGCGGCACAGACGGCGGATTTCGGCCCGGCGGCGGTCGCCATCGCCGATCCGGCGTCGGCCGATGCCCTAAAAGCCCGCCTCAACGGTAAGGTCGAAGTGCTCGAGGGCGAACAGGGCCTGGTCGACCTGGCCGAACGTCCGGATAGCAACGTGGTGCTGTCGGCCATCGTGGGCGCGGCCGGGCTGCCCGCTACGCTGGCGGCGGTGGGTTGCGGCAAGCGGGTCGGATTGGCCAACAAAGAGGCCCTGGTGATGGCCGGCTCGCTGCTGATGCCGTTGGCGAAGGAGCGCGGGGCCACGTTGTTGCCGATAGACAGTGAGCACTCGGCCATTTTCCAGGCCCTTCAGGCCGGCCGGCCGGGTGAAGTGCATAAGATTTATCTGACCGCGTCGGGAGGACCGTTCCGAACCTGGTCCGCCGCGCAGATGGCCGAGGCGACGCTCGAAGACGCCTTGAACCACCCGACCTGGGATATGGGGCCGAAGATCACGATTGATTCGGCCACGCTAATGAACAAGGCGCTCGAGATCATCGAGGCCTGCTGGTTGTTCGATATCGAGCCGTCGTGCGTCGAGGTGGTCGTGCATCCCGAGTCGATCATCCACTCGATGGTGGAGTTTCGCGACGGGTCGCTCGTCGCCCAGCTCGGCAGCCCGGACATGCGGACGCCCATACAATATGCGTTGACGTATCCGGACCGTACGCCGGCATGTGGGCGTCGGCTCGACGTATCGTCGCTGCGACGGATGAACTTCGAGCCGCCTGATTTCGAGCGATTCGGCGCGTTGTCACTGGGGTATAAAGCAGCGGCGGCCGGAGGCACGGCCGGAGCGGTGCTCAACGCCGCCAATGAAGCGGCGGTGCAGGCGTTTCGCGACGGCGCGATCCGCTTCAGCGAAATCGTCACCCACACCCAAGCGGTGTGTGAACGTCATCGCGTCGCCAAGCGACCAACGCTGGACGACTTGATTGAAGCCGACCGTTGGGCGCGGCATGAAGTCGACGCCGCGGTCAACACCGATCGAACCGGAGCCGCTCAAGAGAGGTAACCATCAGAGCCGCGAGCGCAAGCGAGCGGGTTCTTCAACGCTAACCAGTTAGAAACCGTAGAGAACCGAATGCTTGAAACCATGCTAGCCATGAACACGGGCCTGTTGGCCGAGTCGACGCTCGACAGCATCTTCTGGTCGGTCAAATACGGCGGACTGATGCTGCTCGGCTTTTCACTGGTCATCTTCGTGCACGAGCTGGGCCACTTCGCGGTCGCCAAATGGGCGGGGGTGAAGGTCGAGCAGTTCGCGATCGGATTCGGCAAGGAGATTTGGGGCTTCACCCGTGGGGAGACACGCTACTCGTTCAACGTTCTTCCGCTCGGCGGGTACGTGAAGATGCTGGGGCAGGAGGACTTCGCGGTCGACAAATCGGGCGAGTGGGAAGTCAAGGCGGACCCGCGGTCGTTCCTTTCCAAACCGGTCGGTCCGCGGATGGCGATCGTCTCGGCCGGGGTGATCATGAACATCCTGCTCGCGGCGTTGCTGTTCATGATCGTGTTCATGGTGGGCAAAGAAACGCTGGACAGCGTCGTCGGTCGGGTGCAGGAGGGGGCGCCGGCGGATCTGGCCGGCCTGCGGGCCGGGGACCGCATCCTGACCATCGACGGGCAGGAAATCGACGATTTCAGCGATCTGAGCATGGCGATCATGCTCGCCGAATCGGGCGAGCCCCTGGAATTCACCATCGAACGCAACGAGAAGATCCAGACCCTCGCGGTCACGCCGAAGATGAACGCGCAGCGGAACGTTCAGCAGGTCGGGATCAGCAGCCCGACCACGAACCGGGTGCTGGCGACCTTCGGTCAGTCGGGCATCGACGACCAACACCAAATTCAGCCGGACGACGTGATCAAGCAGATCGGGCCGTATACGCGGGTGGGATACGATACGCTCAAATGGGCGATCTTCGACAACCGCGACAAGCCGGTGAAGATCGTCGTCGAGCGGCCGAAACCCGACCAGGACGGCAAGGTCGAGCAGATCACCTGCTATCGACGGGGCGAACTCCTCTTCCTGAACAACCCCGACGGTCTGAATCTGCAGGTCGGTGATTTCCTCGGCTTCGTCCCGCGGCGCAAGGTCGGCGCGGTCGAGCCGGACAGCCGGGCGGAGTTGGCCGGCTTCAAGATCGGCGACGTGATTCTCGCCTGGGAGGGTATCGCGCATCCGACCTTCGAAGAGTGCACCGACAGTATTCTGAAGAACGTCGAGCGGGACATCCGGGTCCGTGTCCGGCGGGATTCACAAGAACTTGATTTGATTGTTCGACCCAAGGAGAAGAAGCGGCATATCTTCAGCGCGGGCAAGCCGCACGTCGGCATTTCGTTCCTGGCTCAGGAAAACGAACGCGTCATGGTGGCGAACACGGTCGCCGAGAGCAACGGCACGCCGACCGCCGCATCGCAGCTCAAACTGCCGCGCGGGACCGAAATCCTACGCATCGACGAGGATGAGGTTCACGGGTGGCCCGAAATGGTGGACCTGTGTCGAGCCAAGGCGGGACAGACCGTCAGCATCACCTACCGCTACGGCGACCAGCCGGCACAGACCGCGTCGATGTCGATTCCCGCCGCGATGTCGACCTCGTTGGTCGACGCCGACGGCAATCCCCACGAAATGCCGCTGTCCGCACGGGTGATCTCGGTGGCCGGGCAGACTCATGTCACCATCCGGAACGACGACGGCAAGGAACTGAAGCAACCGATCACGCACTGGCAACACGTGGCTCGCGCGTTGCGTCAACATGTCGGTGACCAGATCGAGATCGTGTATCACGACCATCGTACCGACCGGGACGTGACCGCGACGATGACGGTGACGGCCGACAACACCGAGCCGTGGATGCGCAAGCTGCACTACGATCCCGGACCCGTGATCTTCGCTCCCGATTACAAGATCCTCCGCAAGTCCAATCCACTGGCGGCGATGCAGCTCGGCGTGAAGAAGACGTACTACTTCGTGATCCAGGCCTATACGACGATGCGGGCGATGATCTCGGGGTCGGTGGGCATCGAGAACGTCGCCGGGCCGGTGGGCATTCTGAAGATCGGCGCCCATGCCGCCGAAGGCGGCATCATCACCCTCATGTGGTTCCTCGGTCTGCTGTCCGCCAACCTGGCCGTGATCAACTTCCTGCCCATCCCGATCGTCGACGGCGGGCTGATGGTCTTTTTGATCATCGAGAAAATCAAAGGCAGTCCGGTCAGCCTCAAAATCCAGGTGGCGACCCAGGTGATCGGCTTGGCCCTGATCGTCTCCGTGTTCGTGCTCGTGACCGTGATGGACATCAGCAAGTGGTAGGTCGCCCGGTCGAGCCCCGAACGATAACTCAACGCCGCGGCATTCATGTCATGTCGCGCGGCGGCGGCGCCGGCATGTCGCGCGGCAGCTACGTTGATATGATGACGTGCCGCGCCGGATGAATCCGGCGGCTTCGAGGCGCCGTGTTCCGCATGTCTGGTTGGGTTGAAAGGACATGATGATGCGCGTCATTGGGTTGGTTGCGCTGCTGGCAGTTCCGTCCCATGCCGCCCCCGTGCTTCGTGTGCCGGACGGGTTCGCGATCGAGCGCGTCGCCGGTCCACCCCTGGTCGAGCATCCCATGATGGCCGGATTCGATGACCGCGGCCGGTTGTTCGTGGCCGAGAGTGACGGCGTCAACCGTCGCCGGCCCGAACTCTTCGCCGCCAAGCCGCACCGGATGCTGATGCTCGAAGACACCGACGGCGACGGAACCTTCGATCGTCGCACCGTCTTCGCCGACAGGATGGTGCTGCCCAACGGCGCCCAGTGGTACGAAGGCTCGCTTTATGTCGCGTCGGCGCCCTACATCTGGCGACTGACCGACACCGACGACGACGGGGTGGCCGACCGACGCGAAACGATTCTCGGCAAGTTCAACTTCACCGGCATGTCCGACAGCATGCACGGCCCGACCCTTGGCCCGGACGGACGTTTCTATTTCTGCGGCGGACAACACGGCTACGAGGTCCGCGGGCGCGACGACCGTTTGATGTTCAAGGGGATCGCCCCGGGCGTGTTCTCCTGCCGACCCGACGGCGGTGACGCCGAGATCATCGGCCACGGCGGGCACGCCAACCCGGTCGAGGTGACGTTCTCGCCCGAGGGCGACGTGTTCGGCACGCTGGCGATTCATGACGGACGCGACGGCCGGCACGACGCGCTGCTGCACTGGGTGCGCGGCGCGGTCTTCAACCTCGTCGAATCCGACGCCGCCACGGTTCGGACCACCGGCGATTTTCTGCCCCCGATGCACCGCATCGGCCAGGTCGCACCGGCGGGCAATACGCGCTACCGCAGTACGCATCTCGACCCCGACTTCACCGGCGACCTCTTTCACTGCCGCTTCAATACGCACAAGGTCGTGCGCACGGTTCTCGAACGCAGCGGCGCGACCTACAGAGCCGCCGATCACGATTTCGTCGTCTCGGACAACATCGACTTTCATCCGACCGACGTGGTCGAGGACGCCGACGGCTCGCTGCTCGTGCTCGATACCGGCGGATGGTTTCGCTACGGCTGCCCGACCTCGAAGATCGCCAAGCCGAACATCCTGGGCGCGATCTACCGCGTCCGGCGGATTGACGGCACGCACCCGTCCGACCCACGCGGGGTGAAGCTCGACTGGACGGACTCGTCGATCGCTTCGGTGATCGATCGGCTCGATGACCCCCGATTCGTGGTCCGGGATCGAGCGATCGCCCAGGTTACCCGCCTTGGCGAACCCGCGGTCGCCGGTTTGCGCGGCGCGCTGAACCGTCCGAATGTCCGCATGCGCCGCAACGCCGTGTGGGCGCTGACCCGTATCGAGACGCCCTCGGCGCGGGCGGCCTTACGCACCGCCCTGGCCGACGCCGACACGAGTGTGCGGCAGGCGGCGGTGCACGGCGCGTTGGTCAATCGCGACCTTGAATCGGCCGGCAGCCTCATGAAAATCGTCGCCGGTGACGTGCCCGCGCTTCAGGCCGAAGCCGCCAACGCGCTCGGACGCATGGGTTGTCGAGAGAGTGTGCCGACGCTGCTCACGGCGCTCAGTACGCAGCAGGACCGCTACCTCGAACACGCGCTGATCTATGCCCTGATCTCGATCAACGACGCCGAAGCGACCCGTGCCGGGCTGGCCGACGCGAGCGCTCACGTGCGGCGAGCGGCGCTGATCGCCCTGGACCGGATGGACGACGGGCGCTTGACCCGCGATGAGGTCACCGCCCTGCTCGACACCGGCGATGCCGCGCTGCAATCGGCCGCGGTCGAGGTCATCACCAAGCGCCGGGGCTGGGCGGACGAAATCGTAGGCTGGTTGAATCGAACGATGACCGAGTCGGCGTTGAGCGAGCAACGATCCACCATGGTGCGCGGGGCGCTGCTCGCGTTCGCCACGGACGACAAGGTGCAGGCGCTCGTCGCCGAACGACTCGGGCATACCGATGTGCCGGAAGCGCGGCAACGACTGCTGCTCGAAGTCATGGCGCACAGCGGCTTGACCACCACGCCGACCGCCTGGATCGCGCCGCTGGGGAAGCAACTCAATACGGAAAATCCGCGTGTCCTGTTGCAGGCCGTGCAGACGATCGGCGCGATCGGCATCGACACGTTCGACGCGCAGTTGCTGCAATTGGCCCGCAATGCTTCACCACCGGTGCGCATACGGGTGGCGGCGCTGGCCGCGGCGGCGCCGCGAGCGCCGGGCCTCGATGCATCGTGTTTTGACCTGTTGAACGGACAACTGCAGGACCATGCCGGCCCGCTCGACCGACTCGAAGCGGCCAGGGTGCTGAGCCACGCGAAACTCGACCGCAGCCAATTGTTGCACCTTGCCGAAACGCTGCCGTCGGCCGGCCCGCTCGAATTGCCGGTGCTGGTCGCCGCGTTCGAGCAGTCGTCCGATGATCGGGTTGGCCGGGCGTTGGTGACGGCGTTGGAGCAATCCGACGGCGTCGGGAACCTTCGCGACACGGAATTGCGGGCGCTGCTCGGTCGCTATCCATCGGACGTGCGCGAATCGGCGGCTGCGCTCATCGCACAACTCCAGACCTCGGCCGACGAACGACAATCCCGCATGGCGGAACTGGCGTCCGCGCTCGCCGACGGAAACCCGGCCCGAGGCCGCGACGTCTTCACCTCGACCCGGGCCGCGTGCACCGTCTGCCACCGAATCGGCAACGATGGCGGGCTCGTCGGGCCGAACCTCTCGAACATCGGCAAGATTCGCGGACCGCGCGATCTGCTCGAAGCGATTGTGTTTCCCAGCGCCACCTTCGCCCGCGGTTACCAGCCCTACGCGGTGTTGACCGACGACGGCGCGGTCGTCTCCGGCGTGATCAGCCGGGAGACCGCGGATGCCATCGTCCTGTTCACCGCCCAACGGGCCGAGATCCGCATCGAACGCGATCGCATCGAGGAGTTGGCCCCCGACAAACTCTCGATCATGCCGCAAGGGTTGGACCGACTGCTGAGCCGGCAGGAACTCGGCGACCTGGTCGCCTATTTGAAGTCACTCGAGTGAACGACGCGCGACACGTCGCATCGAAGAACATGCCCGATCGAGGGCTGGACCGCGCGTTCGGCCCGTCGACCGCCACCTTCGTGGTGATCGCCAGCATGGTCGGGGCGGGAATCCTCATCTCGCCCGGCTACATGATGGCGTCGTTGCAGAACTACCCGGTCATTTTCGGATTGTGGGCGTTGGGCGGATTGCTCGCCCTGTGCGGCGCGTTGTGTGTGGCCGAGTTGGCCGCCGCGTTACCCTACGCCGGCGGCGACTACGTCTATCTCCGCGAGGCCTTCGGACCCTGCCCCGCGTTTCTCTCGGGATGGACCGCCTTTCTGCTCGGCTTTTCCGCACCGCTGGCGGTGGCCGGCTACATGGCGGCACAATACATGCTCAGCGCTTTTGGCGTGCCGGAGGGCGGCGTCCAACTCACCGCGGCGGTGATCATCCTCGCCGTCACCCTGCCGAATGTGCTCGGCCACCGGCAATCCGCATGGACCCAGGACCTGACGACGATCCTCAAGCTGGTGATGTTCGTGGCCCTCGTCGTCGCCGGCTTTGGGTTCGGCAAGGGCGACCTCGACCACATCCGCACCGGTCGAGAAGTCAACACGATCCCACTCTCCACCGCGGCGACACAGCTCTACTACGTGTTGTTCGCCTACTGCGGCTGGAACGCGGCCAGCTACCTCGCCGGCGAGGTACGCGACCCGAGCAAGACCCTCCCCCGCGCGCTGTTGCTCGGCACCGGTGTCGTCACGGCGCTCTACCTGGCCGTCACCCTCGTGTTCGCCTACGCGATACCGCCCGGCGACGTGGCTTTCGTCGATGCCGAAAAGGTACCGCAGATCGCGGTCGAACGGCTGTTCGGCCTTCGGGCGGTCGGCGCATTTTCAGTCGCCGTCGGCGTGACGTTCCTCGCCACCGTCAGCGCCTACGTCGTCACCGGCCCGCGCATTTACTACGCCATGGCCTGCGACGGACTGTTTCCGTCGTTCGCCGCCCGTCTCAGTGCCAACGGTCGCGTTCCGGTCCTCGCCATGCTGGCCCAAAGCGGATGCGCGATCGTGCTGCTGTTCGCGACCGACTTTCAGCAACTCTACCAGTACGCGTCGGTCGGGCTGTCGTTGTTTTCGATGCTCGCCATCGCCGCCGTCTTCGTCCTGCGACGACGACGCCCAAATATGATTCGCCCGTTTCGCGTGCCGGGCTATCCGGCGGTACCCGCGGTCTTCCTCGTCGTCACTCTCTTCATGGCCGGCTTCGCCTTCGTCGAGTGGCCCGCGCCGTCGATCTACAGCCTGGCCAGCATCCTCGCCGGCGTGCCGGTGTACTATGTGTGGTCGCAGTTCTCGCGTCGACGTGAACGGTCGTGAAACGCTCCGGACCGCCCTACTTCAACTCGACGGTCCAGTAGGCGTGATCAAGGAACTGCTTCCAACTGTGGTACTTCGTGTTGGAGAGCTTGAGATTCAGTACCGGACTGCGTCGCGGACGCGTCGGCTGATTGATCAGCCGCATGTTGGCCTGCTTGGGCGTGCGGCCGCCCTTCTTCACGTTGCAGCGCAGGCACGCGCACACGACGTTTTCCCAGGCCATCGGTCCGCCCTGACTGCGAGGTACGACGTGATCGAGACTCAGCTCGGTGGTCGGAAACCGCTTACCGCAATACTGGCAGCGGTTCGCGTCCCGGGCGTACAGGTTCCGGCGATTGAACGTGACCTTCTGCTTGGGCAGACGATCGTAGAGCAGCAGCCGAATCACCCGCGGCACGACGATGCTGAAGCGTACGGTTCGCACCCAATCGTGCCGTTCCGGCTCGAACTCGCGATGGAGCTCGGAGATCTCCCGCCAGCTATCGAAATCGTACGAGAGATACCGGCCATCCTCGACGTGGATGACCTCGGCGAGGTCGCGGAACAACAACGAGAAAGCCCGGCGAACGTTCACGACCCGGATGGCCATGAAGTGCCGGTTCAGGACGAGCACGTTGCTCGCCAAGACGTGTGGCTCGAGAACGGGTTGGACGGCACTGGTGGTTGCGAAGATCAACCTCCTCCGGGAATCCGCTGGGTGCCTCTAGGTACAGTTCATTCTAGGACCCGTGTGCGATGTTCGCAAGTCGCCGAGCCATGAAGGTCGTGTTATACGGACGGAATCCCCCAGTTATTGTGGTATTCCTTCGTCAGGTGCTGATTGGCGTCCGCGTCGTTCACGATCCGCTCGACCTTGGGATCCCAGGCGAGGGTCTTGCCGGTCCACAAGGCGATGTTGCCCAGATGCATCAGGCTGGTCAGCCGGTGGCCGTACTCGAAATGGCAGGAGCACAATTGCCTCGAGCGAATGTTGTCGAGGAACTCCCGATGATGCCCTTTCGACCGAGGCACCGACTCGGGGATCGTCTTCAAGTCCTTCTTCGAGAAACCCTTCTTGTCCGGAAAGACCTCGTGCCGATTGTAGTCGGCCATGAGCGACCCGTTCGTGCCCTGGAAGCAGACCCCGTAGTGACCCCACGCACTCAGGCCGGTGGCGCTGGCCATCGAATGTTGCCAGGAGAGGACGAATCCGTCGTCGGGCGTTTCCGCCGGCGGCAACCCCCCGGTCGGTCCGCCGAGCGAGGTGGGACCGGGCTTGGGGTAACGGTAGATGGCGGTGAACACGTCGGGCGTTTCGGCATTGTCGTCGGCGATCAGACGGTCACCTGTTGCAGACGCCGAGACCGGCGCGTCGATGCCCATCGCCCAGTGAACCAGGTCGCAATAGTGGCAGATGAAGTCGCCGAACTTGCCGTTCGAGTAGTCCCAGAAGAAGCGGAAATTAAAGATACAACGGTTGACGTTGTAAGGTCGACGCTTGGCCGGTCCCTGCCACAGATCCCAATCGAGCCCCGGCGGCGGCGCCTCGTCGGCCGGCTTGCCCAGACCCTGGGGCGGGTTCTTGCCCGACAGCCACACCCGCACCATCGAGATCTTGCCGAGAATGCCCGAGCGCACGATCTCGACCACGCGGCGGTAGTTGTCCTTGGCGTGGATCTGCGTACCCATCTGTGTCACGCGCTTGTGCCTAGCGGCCGCGGCGGTCATCGCTTGACCTTCGGCGATCCGGTGGGTCAGCGGTTTTTCGCAATACACGTCCTTACCCGCGAGCATGGCATGGATCGACGCGAGCGCGTGCCAGTGGTCGGGCGTGGAAACGACCACGGCGTCGATCTCCTTGCGATCGAGCAGTTCGCGAAAATCGTTGTGCATCGTCACGTCGGGTCGACCGATCCTGTTCTTCGCCCGCTCGCGGTGCTTCTCATAGACGTCGGCCACGGCCAGCACCGCAACGTCGTCATGCTTGAGGAAACCCCCGAGCGTACCGGTACCCATGCCGCCGACGCCGATGAACCCGACGTTGATGCGATCGTTCGCGCCGAGCACACCCCGGGCCACGCCGGTGCCTAAACCGACCCCCGCCGCCATCGCCGTACCCGTGGAACGACGCATGAAATGTCGACGCGAAAGCTTACCGCTCATAAGACAACCTCCGTCGATCCGCACGATGATCCGAGTCGGATCATGACTTCCGCGTAGACGTCTACACGAATATCGCGGTCTTGCGAACCAAGATACCGTGTCGGCCGGGTTAATCCCAGCAGCAGCGTTTAGCGGCGACCCGAAGGGGAGCGCGCCGGCTTCCTCGGGCCACGTCCTCGGGGCGTGGATCGATTCCTGGCATAGCGGTATCGGTTGCGATCGGCGTCGCCGTTTCGGCGGGGCGCATGGCGCGGGCTGCCGTTGTTTTGCACAACCGTTACCTTCTGGGGTGAATAGCCCGGCGGATCGGCCGCGGGTTGAAGTTGAAGATGCGTCAATCGTTCGATGTCACGAAGGCTGCCGTGGTCTTCGCCGCTGACGAAGGAGATCGCGGTGCCGGTGGCGCCGGCCCGACCGGTTCTGCCGATCCGGTGCACGTAGGTCTCCGGGTCGGCGGTCAGGTCAAAATTGATGACGTGCGAGACGTCCTCGACATCCAGCCCTCGGGCGGCGATGTCCGTGGCCACCAACACGGCGGTCTTGCCGGATCGAAAGTCGGCCAAGGCTCGGGTGCGCGCGTTCTGGCTCTTGTTGCCGTGAATCGCAGCCGCGGCGATGCGGGCACGCGTCAGATGTCGCACGACCTTATCCGCGCCGTGCTTGGTGCGCGTGAAGACCAAGACCCGCGAGTACGCGGTGTGCTCCAGGAGATGGCACAACAGGGACGGTTTGTTCGGCTTCTCGACCCGATGGGCCCAGTGCTCAACGGTCTCGGCCGGCGCGGACACCCGAGCGACCTCGACCGAAACCGGGTTGGTCAGCATGTCGTTGGCGAGTTGGCGAATGGGCGGCGGCATGGTCGCCGAGAAGAGCAGCGACTGTCGCTTCTTCGGGACCTTCTTCAGAATCCGGCGGATGTCCGGCAGGAAGCCCATGTCCAACATGCGATCGGCTTCATCCAGCACCAACATTTCGACGGCGTCGAGCGAGATGACGCCGTCGGCGATGTGGTCCAACAGGCGACCCGGCGTGGCCACCAGGATATCCACGCCGGCGCGCAACGCTCGAATCTGCGGGCCCTTGTTGACCCCGCCGTAAACGACCGTGTGTTTCAAGGCGCAGTTGCGCCCGTAGGTCGAGAAGCTGTCGGCAATCTGCTGAGCCAGCTCACGCGTCGGCGCCAGCACCAGGGTGCGAATGTTGCGCACACGCGGCCGACGGTCGCCGTTTCGCTTCGGCGACGTATCATGGTCGCCCAGACGCTGCAGGATCGGCAGCGCGAACGCGGCCGTCTTGCCCGTACCGGTCTGGGCACAGGCCAGGACCTCCTGCCCATCGAGGATTAACGGAATGACCTTGGCCTGGATCGGCGTAGGGGTCTCGTAGCCGGCGGTCCGAACCGCCGCCAACAGCGGCTGGTTCAGCCGCAGATCTTCAAATGTCATGAAACGTATGCTTTCCGGGTTAGTATCTACAGGCGGGACGTGTCAAACGCGCTGGGCATCTGCTCAAGCCATCAATGCCGGCTGTGATTAGGCTCTCTGTATTGCCTCAAGGTATTGATTGCCTCGAGAAGTTAACGGGGGACATCTTACCGTCCGTGCCGTAGCTTGTCAAATCCCAATACCTCAACGCTACGACGGCCCCCAACGCTATATCGGCCCCCAACGCTATATCGGCGTTGTCAATGGCCGGAATCGGTCCGGCGATCCCCGGATCCAACATCCTCTGCCAGCCATCCCCGGCACCGCATCGGTTATCGGGCTATTCTACGACCCCGGATCACTCTCAGCGCGGCAAAAAAATCAGCAGTCGCCCTTTATTCGTCGTACCACCGGATGATTGCACAATCACCATTATCAACGCGGCGAAACGTCCGCTGCCGGGCATTGCTTCGTGTTGCGACCGTGCGCGTAAGGTAAAGCCGCCGGGGTTGCCGGGCTGATCCGCGCCTGCCGAGTGTGGCGCGGCCAGCCAGCCGATTGCCACCACGCCGATCCCCGGCCAATGCGTCAACGCGCGTCGTACGATTCGGTCACTGGCCGTTCGCGGGTCGTTCGACACGAATCCATACAGGTTGAGGCCGCCACCGGGTCCGACCGGATCTCGATTCAGCCGCCGGCCCCGTGGATCGTATCGCTCAGGTCCAGCCCCCAGGTGTATTGATACAGCGTCGCGTCGCTGTCGTTCCCGTCGAGCACGGCCACGATGTTCCACTGGTCGTACACGAACTTGAGATCCGTTTCCGGATTGGCTTCCCAGTCGCTGCCGTCGTGGTTGAACACCTGCTTGCGCACCCGCCGGTTCATGTAGTCGTACGTGTTGACCACCCACTTGTCGCCCGAGCTCGGGCTGGACGGATAGGCCTCGATCAGCCGGTTCTCGCCGTCCCACACGTACGTCATCGCACCGTCGGCCGTCATGTTCCCGTCATCGTCGTAGCTGAACGTCTCGGACGGGTCGGCGGTACTCGTGTACTGATTCAGTATGTTGGAGTCGTAGTCCGTGGCCGTACCGCCGTCGACGGCGTAGGTCAACCGGTTGCCGATCCCGTCGTACGTGAACGCGTGATGCTGCCCACTCACCGGGCTGGACGTGTCGCCGGTGTCAATGCCCTCGTCGAGTCGGCCCTTGGCGCCGTAATCGAGATCGTATTCGGTCCCGATGTGGAACCCGGCCGACCGGCCTCGCGTCCCGGCCGCCGTCTCATAGTCCTCGCCGGGGTCATCCACCACGCCGACCCTTCGCTTTTGTGAGCCTCAACTGCTCACCTTGAGAGAACCGAGTTCTGGCCTACTTGTCGCCCTTTGATTTCGCCCCCCTCATGGCTAGCTGTGAGTGCTCGATGCTGAGGTCGCCCCATTCTTCGGTCAGGCGCTTGAACCGCTGGTGCATTT
>Ga0299906_10000940_pt1 | contig 25390 bp, 14 predicted proteins | sample RVTome_14_FD_200259 | JGI IMG/M metagenome (GOLD analysis project Ga0299906, IMG submission 200259) | Soil microbial communities from uranium-contaminated site in the Upper Colorado River Basin, Wyoming, United States - RVT145D125 (version 2) ...
TGATCGACCAGTCATACCTCAGCCAACGCACGGTCACGCTCTTGTTCTGATCGAGGTATTGCGCGAGGTCGGGATTGAACTGGGCCGCGTAGGTTTCGATCGAACCGGCAACCTGCTTGAAGTCGCCGTCATACCAATCGTAGATCAAGGTGAGGTGCAGACGGCGGTGGCGGCGGCTGAATTGCAGCCAGCGGTTGTTCGTGTGCACGTAGCGCGCCTGCGCGGCAAGTTGCTTGTCCACGTTCGCGCCGGTATACGCCTCGGACCGCAGCGGTGGGCAGCCGATGCTCGCGCAATTGATCGCGAAATGGATCCGCGGCTCGATGAACTTGGCGCGCAGATAATCATTTTCGATCTGACTCAAACTCAATTGCAAACGCCCGATCTTCCATCGCCGGTCGTTCCATCGCTTGGACGCGGGGATGTCCTTGATGGACTTGACCGGCCAATAGTCCAGAATCAATCGCAGCGTGGCGGCGTTGTAGGCGTTGATCAGCAGGGCGAGCGCCTCGTTGCGATCGAGCGCTTCGAGGGCCGGCGTGGCGGCGAGCGTCTTCAGATACGCGTCAAGCTCGGAAGATTCGCCTTTGAGCCCGACATAGTCGACGTGACCCTCGGCGTTGACGTACTTCTTCAGCAGCGCGTCGAACGTCGCGTGGTTGATCTTGGGTCCGTCCGGCCGAGACGAGTACGCCTCGCGCAGGCTCACCTTTTTGGGGCCGAACCACGCTGCCGTCGCCACGTTGATCAGCCGCGTGTCGGCACAAAGGACCGACAGCCCGCCGACGAGGATCAGCGAGAGGACGAGTCGTTTGTGCGGCGTCGAACCGTTCGGTTTCTCGCGCATCGTTGTCTCCTGTTCGGCAGCGTTCGCCTCGCCGTCATCACCCAAGGACGTCTGTCGCAGCGCCGTCCGGGCCAGTCTTGTGACATAGACCGTGACCAACACGGTGACCACCAGCCCGACGCCGAGGTACACGTATTCAAGCGGATCGCGCGCGCGGCCATCGCCGCTGGCGGCCTCGATTCCCGTTCTTCCCGCGTAACCGAGATACACGTAGAGCACCGTGCCCGGGAGCATCGCCACCCAACTCGTCAGCACATAAGGCCAGAAGCGCACCGCGGTCAAGCCGTAGAAATAGTTGCTCAACGTGTAGGGGACGACCGGGGTGAGGCGGAGTAAGGCCACGATCTTCCAGCCCTGTTCGCCGACGGCTTGGTCGATGGCGTTGAATTTCGGGTTCTTACGGGCGATCGCTTCGATCCGGGCTCGGGCGAAGTAACGGGCGACCAGGAATCCGCCCGCGGCCGCGACCGTCGAGGCGACCGAAACCATCATCGTGCCCTTGACCACGCCGAAAACCGCACCGGCCCCGAGCGTCATGGCCGATCCGGGCACGAACAGAATCGCGGCCAGGGCATAGACCGCGCCGTAGACGACGATCCCCCACGCGCCCTGTTCGGCCACCCAGGCGTCGAGCTTGGGAATCCACGCGCCGATCGGCAGGCTGCGGGCCCCCATGAGCACGGCGATCAGCATCACCGCCAAGAGGATCCACTTGGGTCGGCCGGTGCGCTCACGCATTCGACGAGTCTCCGGATGAGAGCCGGCGATCGTAGAAACGGCGAATGCGCTCCGGCGACACACCCAGCGCGTACAGTGTCGCGGCGGTGTAATTGACCAACGTGGTGCGCAACACGCCGTTGGCGACCCATCGGCGATCCGACGTGATCGCACGCGCGGTCAGCACCGCCAATCGGCCGTGACGCCGCAGACGTTTCACGAAGTCGACGTCTTCCATGATCACCAGCCGGGTGTACCCACCCATCGCCTCGAAGACGGATCGACGGACGAACAACGCCTGGTCGCCGTAGGGTAGCCGAAACAACCGGGTGCGCAGATTGATGCCGAAGGCGATGAGCCGCATCCCCACCGCCGACGAGTCGATTTGCGCGGTGAAGCAGCCGCCGGCGGTCCTCGGATCGGCGAGAGCCCGGCGAACGGCTACGTCCCCGTCCGGCGTCAAACGCGTGTCGGCATGCAGAAAGATCAACGTTTCGCCCGTCGCCGCCGCCGCGCCGGCGTTCAGCTGCGCCGCCCGACCGGTCGCGCCGAGCACCACCCGCGCGCCGCCGGCCCGCGCCAGGTCGACCGTGTCGTCGGTGCTGCCCCCGTCGGCGACAATCACCTCGGCGTCGCGGAACGTTCCGAGGAGCGCCAGCAAGCCCGGCAGGTTTCGCGCTTCATTGAACGTCGGCACGATGAACGAGATACGTCCGGTCGAAGCCCCATGGGCTTGTTCCCACACGGCCAGATCCTCGGGACGGTCCACGTCATCGAGCGTTTCAAGAAGGTGCACGGACAGGCCGGCCTCCCGGGCGCGGGTCATCGTCGTTTCGAGAACCGTGTCCGTACCCCAGGCGACGTTCTCGAACAATTCGGGCGCGGGTCGGCTCAGCCCGATGAGGTAATACCCCCCGTCGGTCGCCGGCCCGAGCACGAGATCCCGCGATCGCAGCGCGGTGAACGCGTCCCGCAAGAGTATCGGCCGAACCCCGGGACAGTCGATGCCGATGATCACGGCCGCGTCGACCCGGTCGTCAAAGGCCCGGACCAGGGCGCGGGTCATGCGCTCGCCGAGATTCCCTTCGCTCTGTTCGACATAGCACCGCTGTCGACCGTAGCGTTGCCGCATCAGCGTCGTGGTGCCGCCCGCGAAGCATACTTCAACCTCCACGCCGCAATGTTCAGCGAGTTGCTCGGTTTGACGCAAAGTATGACGTGTCATTTGTTCCTGGAGTGCGGCCGCGCCGTCCGCGCCGAGAGCGGGGATCAAGCGCGTCTTGGTCTGGCCCGGCTCGGGGAAACGAGTGAAAACGATCAGTCGCTCACGCACGACCGGTCGTGCCGGCGCTTCGGGGCGATCGACGAGCGTGGTGTCGATAAGTTGCATCGTCGCTCAACAGCATCCCGCGTCGCTGCCGCAACATTCGGATGCTCCGCCGGTAACGCGGTAGCCGCGCTCCTTGAGCTCACGCGGATGGCGGTCTTCGGTGCGCGAGCAATCGAACGGCTCGGCCTGGTCCAGCGACACCGCCTCGGACGGTTCGAGGAAGATCAGGTCGGCGGCGTACGGACCCCGCCGCAGCAGGTTGAACGTCTTGTCGCAAACCGCGACTCGCCGTCCGCGTTCGTACCGATGGTGGTCGTCGTCTTCGACCGCCGACCAGGGTCCCTTGTAGATCACCGCCTGATGTCGTTCCCAGCACGGCCCGACCTTGCCCTTGTAGGCCGACACGGTCATGGAACGAAACTCGATGCCGTCGACCGTGCGCCACGGGTCGTCGGACCAGGACAACACCTCGACGCCGTGGAAGCCGGCTCGCAGAAACGAGGACAGGAACGCTTCGTCCCGCAACGCGCCGCTGATGCACCCCGACCAGAGTTCCGGGTCGTCCCGCATCGCTTGCGGCACGTCCTCGTCGGCGACGATGTCGCTGATTACCGCCCGACCGCCGTTGCGCAAGACGCGGTAAATCTCGCTGAAAAGCCGATCCTTCTCCTCCGGCCGCACGAGATTGAGGACGCAGTTGCTGACGACGAGGTCGACGCTTTCATCGGCCACCAGCGGGCGTTCACGTTCCTGCTCACGGGCTTGGGCCTCGAGCTCGGCGAGGTCCCGGCTGGTGCGCGGGGGATGCTGTTCGAGCCGGCGATCGACCGCGCGCAGATCGCGACGCAGGTTTTGGATGTAGCCCTTGCGGAACTCGACATTGGCGTATCCGAGGCGGTCGGCCATCTCGCCGCGATACTTCTCGGCCACCGCCAACATGTCGTCATTGAAATCGACCCCGATCACCCGACCCTCGGGCCCGACGATTTGTGATGCGATATAACAGATCTTGCCGCCGCCGCTGCCCAGATCGAGCACGGTCTGTCCCGGCTCGGCGTAGGCGCTGGGGTCGCCGCAGCCGTAATCCTTTTCGAGGACCTCGGCGGGAATCAATTCGAGGTAGCGCGGATCGTATTGCGTCGGGCAGCACAGCGCAAGCTCGACGCGGTCGGCGGCGCGGCTGTAGCGGTCGCGAACGGCTTGCTCGGGGTCCATGCTTCGGCTCATCGGTCACATCTCCGCCGGGGTCGTGTTCACAGGTCAGCGCGGTCGCCCTATACCCGAACCTCGAGAAGCCATCTGCCTATTCCCGTGTGGTGGGTCAAGGACGCTGCGTATTGGTAACACGTTTTCTTATCCCGGGCCAGGAGGTAACGGTAGAGAGTTCCGGGTCGTCGAGATGGCACACGGAATCCCATGGGGTGCAACCCGTGGGCTTGGGGCGCGCTCGGCGCGGCGTGTTTGTTTACACGCGGGGCAGGTCGCCGTCGCCCTTGGTGGGGAGGGTGGTGGCGCCCATGAGGTAGTGGTCGACGGCGTGGGCGGCTTCTCGGCCTTCGGAGATGGCCCAGACGACGAGCGACTGGCCGCGGCGCATGTCGCCGGCGGAGAAGATGCCGGGTTTCGAGGTCATGTAGTTCGCGTCGGTCTTGACGTTGCTGCGCGGATCGAGTTCCAGCCCGAGCTGGTCGATCATGCCGTTGGTCTCCGGGCCGAGGAAACCCATCGCCAGCAGCACCAGCTCTGCCGGCCATGCTTTTTCGGTGCCGGGAGTCTCGCGCAACTCGGGACGACTGCCGTTGTTGGACGGGACCCACTCGACCTCGACCGTACGCAAAGCTTTGAGCCGCCCGTTCTCGCCGATGAACTCCTTGGTCATGATCGACCAGTGGCGGTCGCACCCTTCCTCATGTGAGGTCGAGGTGCGCAGCTTCATCGGCCAGTAGGGCCAGGGCTGTTGCTCGGGACGGCCTTCGGGCGGTTGGGAGAGCAACTCGAACTGGGTGACCGACTTGGCCCGCTGCCGGTTGGAGGTTCCGACGCAGTCCGAGCCGGTGTCGCCGCCGCCGATCACGATCACGTGCTTGTCGGTGGCCATGATGGACTCGTCGTCGGGAACCGTATCGCCGGCCACGCGCTTGTTCTGCTGGGGCAGGAAGTCCATCGCGAACTCGACGCCCACGAGATCCCGGCCGGGGATGGGCAGGTCGCGCGGTTTGGTCGCGCCGCCGGCCAGTACCACCGCGTCGAACGCCTCGAGTTCGTCGGTTGAGATGTTTACGCCGACGTTGGCGTTGGTTTTGAAGGTGATGCCTTCGGCCTCGAGGATCTCGAGCCGCCGGTTGACCACGCGTTTTTCGAGCTTGAAGTCGGGGATGCCGTACATGAGCAATCCGCCGATGCGGTCCGCGCGTTCGAAGACGGTGACGGTGTGGCCGGCGCGGTTGAGCTGCGCGGCGGCGGCCAGACCCGCGGGTCCGGACCCGACGACGGCGACGGTCTTGCCGGTGCGCACCGTGGGGGGACGCGGCTCGATCCAGCCTTCGGCGAAGCCTTTTTCGGCGATGGCGTATTCGATGCGTTCGATGGTGACCGGGTCGTCGTTGATGACGAGCACGCACGCCTCTTCGCACGGGGCGGGGCAGATCCGGCCGGTGAATTCGGGGAAGTTGTTGGTCGATTCGAGTTCCTTCAGGGCCTCGGCCCAGCGGCCGCGGTAGACCAGGTCGTTCCAATCCGGAATGATGTTGCCCAGCGGGCAGCCGGAGTGGCAAAACGGGATGCCGCAGTCCATGCAGCGCGCACCTTGGTCCTGGAGCTTCGCTTCCGGGAACGGCTCATAGATCTCGAGCGAGTCGAGAATGCGTTCCCGCTCGTCGCGTTTACCCGGTGTCTCGCGCCGGTGTTCCATAAAGCCTGTCGGTTTGCCCATGGTGCTGCTCCTAGACGGTCACGGCGGGTTGCGGTCGTTCTTGCTGTTTTTTCCGTTCGGACAATACGCGTTTCAAATCCTTGGGCATCACCTTGACGAACTTCTCGAGCGTGTCCTCGAAGTTGTCGAGCACGCGTTGGGCGACGCCGCTGCCGGTGCGCTCGAGGTGCTCTTCGATCAGGTGACGCAGTTCGGCGATGTCGATCGGGTCGGTCACTTCTTCGAGGTCGACCATGTCCTGGTTGCAGCGTGTCGCGGCGAAGTCGCCGACTTCGTCGAGCACGTAGGCGATGCCGCCGGACATCCCCGCCGCGAAGTTGCGGCCGGTGTGCCCGAGGATGACCACCCGTCCGCCGGTCATGTATTCGCAGCCGTGATCCCCGACGCCTTCGACCACCGCCTGAGCGCCGGAGTTTCGTACGCAGAAGCGCTCGCCGGCCTGGCCGCGGATGAAACACGTGCCGTCGGTCGCGCCGTACAGGGCGACGTTGCCGCAGATGATGTTTTCCTCGGGGACGAAGCTGGATACTTTCGGGGGATAGACCACGATTTGGGCGCCGGAGAGCCCCTTGCCGAGGTAATCGTTCACGTCGCCCTCGACCACCATGGACAGCCCCGGCGCACCGAAGGCACAGAACGACTGCCCCGCCGACCCGGTGAAACGACACTGAATCGTGCCTTCGGGCAGCCCCGCCGGTCCGTGCCTGCGACTGATTTCCGCGGAGAGCATCGTCCCCACGGTGCGGTTGATGTTCTGCACCCGCATGTCGATTTCGACCGGCTCGCCGCGTTCGAGGGCGGGTGCGGCCAATTCGATGAGCTTGTTGTCCAAGGCCTGATCGAGCCCGTGGTCCTGTTCTTCCATCCGATAGGTGCCGACGCGTTCGGGCACGTCCGGGCGGAACAGGATCTGGGTCAGGTCGATGCCCCGCGCCTTCCAGTGATGAATCGCGTCGCCGGTCGCGAGCTGGTCGACCCGGCCGATCATCTCGTTGACGGTTCGGAACCCGAGTGACGCCATGATCTCACGCAGCTCACCGGCCACGAAGCGGAAATAGTTGACCACGTGCTCGGGCTTGCCGGCGAACTTCTTGCGTAGCGTTTTGTCCTGGGTGGCGATGCCGACCGGACAGGTGTTCAGGTGGCACTTGCGCATCATGATGCAGCCGGAGGCCATGAGCGGCGCGGTTGCGAAGCCGAACTCCTCGGCCCCGAGCAGGCAGGCGATGGCGACATCGCGTCCGGTCATGAGTTTGCCGTCGGTCTGGACGATGATCCGGCTGCGCAGGTCGTTCATGACCAGGGTCTGATGGGTTTCGGCCAGGCCCAGTTCCCAGGGCAGGCCGGCATGCTTGATCGACGTTTGGGGCGAGGCGCCGGTCCCGCCGGAATCGCCGGAGATCAGCACCACGTCGGACTTGCCCTTGGACACCCCGGCCGCCACCGTCCCGACGCCGACCTCGGCCACCAGCTTGACGCAGATGCGCGCGTGCCGGTTGGCGTTCTTCAGGTCGTGGATGAGTTGGGCGAGATCCTCGATCGAATAGATGTCGTGGTGCGGGGGCGGGGAGATCAGCCCCACGCCGGGGGTCGAGTTGCGGATCTTGGCGATGAACTCGTCGACCTTGTGGCCGGGGAGCTGGCCGCCTTCGCCCGGCTTGGCGCCCTGGGCCATCTTGATCTGCAACTCGTCGGCGTTGACCAGATACCAACTGGTCACCCCGAACCGGCCCGACGCCACCTGCTTGACCGCCGAGCGGCGCAAGTCGCCGTTGGGGTCGGGGGTGAAGCGGTCCGGATCCTCACCGCCCTCGCCGGTGTTGCTTTTGCCGCCGAGACGGTTCATCGCGATGGCGAGATTCTCGTGCGCTTCCTTCGAGATCGAGCCGAACGACATGGCTCCGGTGGCGAAACGGGTGACGATCGCTTCGATCGGTTCGACCTCGTCGATCGGAATCGGCTGACGCACCCGGCGGAAGTCGAGCATACCGCGCAGCGTGCACAGGCGTCGGGACTGGTCGTTCACCAGTTGGGCGAACTTCTTGTAGGCCGTCTCGTTGTTGTGACGCGCGGCGATCTGGAGTTGGGAGACGACCTCGGGCGTGATCAGGTGTCGCTCGCCGCGCCGCCGCCATTGATACTCGCCGCCCACGTCGAGATCGAGATTGGCGTCGGCTTCGTCGGTCGGGGGATAGGCGAAGCGGTGTCGGCGGATCGATTCTTCGGCGATCACGTCGAGCCCGACCCCGCCGATGCGTGACGGCGTCCAGGTGAAATACTGGTCGATGAACGCCTGGTTGAGCCCGACCGCTTCGACAATCTGCGCACCGCAGTAACTCTGCACCGTCGAGATGCCCATCTTGGACATCACCTTGAGGAGACCCTTGCCGATGGCCTTGATGTAGTTCTTCGCCGCGGTGGTGATGTCGATTCCGTTCTCGAACACGTGCTGGTCGATCATGTCGGCCAATGTTTCGTAGGCCAGGTAAGGACAGATCGCGCCGGCGCCGTAGGCGAGCAACAGGGCGAAATGATGCACCTCGCGCGGTTCGCCCGATTCGATCACCAGTCCCGCCCGCGTCCGCTTACCCTCGCGGATCAGATGGTGGTGCACGGCCGAGCAGGACAGCAGGGCGGGGATCGGAGCGCGATCAGCGTCCACGTCGCGGTCGGACAGGATCAGGATCGTATAGCCCGCGTCGATGGCCGATGACGCGGCGGCACACAACGCGTCGATGGCCGATTTCATGCCGACGGCGCCGTCGGCGACGGGGAACACGGTCGACAGCGTCTTGGATCGCACCCGGTTACGCTCCACCCGGCGAACCTTTTCCAGGTCGCTCAGGCTCAAGATCGGTTGGGCGATCTTGAGCTGATGGCAGTGTTCGGGCGTTTCGTCGAACAGGTTCCCGGTCTCGCCGAGCGTCATGTCCAACGCGGTCACCAACTCCTCGCGAATCGCGTCGAGCGGCGGGTTGGTCACCTGGGCGAAGAGCTGCTTGAAATAGGTGTACAGCAGCGGGCTGTGGTCCGAGAGCACGGCGAGCGGTGAATCGTTGCCCATCGACCCGATCGGCTCGACCCCGTTGGTCGCCATGGGCCCCAGAATGATTCGCAGGTGTTCGAGCGTGTATCCGAAGGCGCGTTGTCGCGTGACCAGGGTTTCAGGATCGCCGCTCGGCACCTGGTCCGGCTCGGGCAGATTCTCGATGCGGACCTGATGCTCGTTGAGCCACTGCCGGTAGGGACGGCGCTCGGCACTCTGGCGTTTGATCTCTTCGTCGCTGATGATCCTCCCCTGCTTCATATCGACCAGGAACATCCGGCCGGGCTGCAGGCGACCCTTGAACTTGACGTTTTCGGGCGCGATCTCGAGTACCCCGGCCTCAGAGCCCATCACGACCAGGTCGTCCTTGGTGACGGTGTAGCGCGACGGTCTCAAGCCGTTGCGATCCAGCACCGCGCCGATCACCACGCCGTCGGTAAAGGGGATCGAGGCCGGTCCGTCCCACGGCTCGACCATGCTCGCGTGATATTCATAAAACGCCTTGAGGTCGTCGGGCATGGTCTCGTGGCCGCTCCACGCCTCGGGAATGAGCATCCGGATCGCGTGCGGCAACGAACGGCCCGTGTGGGTCAGCAATTCGAGCGCGTTGTCGAGACAGGCCGAGTCGCTCGCGTTCGGTGTGATGATCGGGAAGAGCTTCTGCATGTCCTCGCCGAATGTGTCGGATTGGAACATGGCCTGGCGCGCATACATCCAGTTGACGTTGCCGCGGAGCGTGTTGATCTCGCCGTTGTGACACAGGATGCGGAACGGCTGGGCGAGGTCCCACGTCGGGAAGGTGTTGGTCGAGTAGCGCTGATGGACCATGGCCAGGGCGGACTTCATCGATTCGTCGGTCAGGTCGGGATAATACGATTCGATCTGATCGGCGAGGAGCAGGCCCTTGTAGTTGAGCGTCTTGTGTGACAGCGAGGGGACGTGGAAGTAGGGCGCGTCGCGGTGTCCGGACTCGCGGACGACGTGTTCGATGCGCTTGCGAATGACGTAGAGCTTGCGCTCGAATTCGTCGGGCTGCATGTTGTCGTCGCGCGGGGCGATGAAGATTTGCCGGATCGCGGGCTCGGCTTGGCGGGCGACCCGGCCGATGCATTCGTTGTTGGTCGGTACGAGACGCCAGCCCAGGACGATCTGCCCCTCTTCATTGACCACGCGCTCGAACATGACCTTGAACTCGTTGCGCTCGTGGATTTCCGGAGGCAGAAACACCATGCCCACGCCGTATTTCCCCGGACCGGGCAGGTTGAAGGGGAGGTCGGCGCACTGCTTCATGAAGAACGTGTGCGGAAGCTGCAGCAACAGCCCGGCCCCGTCCCCGGTTTCCGGGTCACATCCGCATGCGCCGCGGTGGGTGAGGTTGACGAGGATCTCGAGCCCCATGCGGATGATGCCGTGGGACCGTTCGCCCTTCAGACTCGCGACGAACCCGACGCCGCAAGCGTCGTGCTCGTGGGCTGGATCGTAAAGCCCCTGTCGTTTGGGAAGTTCGGGTCGAATCATGCCGTCATTTCCTTCGCACTCCGGTGCGCTGTTTCCGCCGGACCGGACTCCCGCTCCGTCGCGTCGCCGCGAAACGACGGGGGAGTCGAACCAGTCGGGGCGGTTTGCAGTTCCGTATTATGCGTATTATGCATTGTGCCGTCCCGCTTGTTGTTACAGAGTAAGTCGAGGAACGCCTGGACGGTGGGCGTGAATTTCTTGCCACGCCGGTGGATGATCGCCAGCGGACGGACGAGTGTGCCCCCATTGAGCGGGAGGACACTCAATTGTCGGGAATCCACTTCGGCCTGCACCGTCGTTTCGGGCAGGATGGACAGGCCGGTGTTTCGACTGATGGCCTGTTTGATGTTCTCGATGTTGTCGAATTCGAGGGCCACTTCGACCGACACGCGATGGCGTTTGAGATATCGATCGAGGGCCTGGCGAATCGGCAGGTCGCGGTCGAAGGCCACGAATCGTTGCCCTTCCAGGTCGACGGGATCGAGCTGCGCTTTCCGGGTGAGCGGACTGGAGGTCGGACATACCACCACCATGCGCTCGTTACGCCATTCGATGGCGGTCAGTCGCCGATCGTGCCGGGGATACGAAACAAGACCGAGGTCGGCTTCGTCTTCGAGTACCGCTTCGTAGACCCGCTCGGGAGGCAGGCACTCGATCCGCACCCGGGCGTCGCGATGGTCGGCTGAAAAACGGTTGGTGTAATCGGGCAGATGATGGAGCCCGATCGAATAGATCGACGCGATGCGCAGCGTACCCACCCAGCGGCGGTTGTAGGCCCGGACTTCGTTTTCCAAGGTGTCATAGCGGTCCAGCAGGCTCTTGCACCCTTCATAGAAGATTTGCCCCGCCGAGGTCAGCACCAAGGGGCGCTGGGACCGATCGATGAGCTGCACTTCGAGGTGCTTTTCGAGCTGGGAGATCGCTTGGCTCGCCGCCGATTGCGATACACCGTTGGTCGACGCACCGCGCGAGAAGCTGCGGGCGCGGGCCACGTCTCGGAAGATTTGGAGGGCCTGCATATGCATAACCGGGCCATCATAGCATAAAGAACGCTTATGTCAAGCGGACAAACTATTCGTCTGGCTAATGGGGTGCGTGATACACTTTGAGGCCCGGAACAACCGATGGCCCCGTGTGTCACTGCTGTGTCGCAGTGGATAACAGGGCAACAACGCTTGAAGGGAGCCTTGATGGGAGCACGGTTGACACAGCCGTAGCCCACCCAGCCCCGCCAAACTGTCTCGGCCCCCGGCGAATGAGCGGTCGACGTGGGTTCCTGCGAGGTAAGGGTGTTTTCGTCCATGGATGAAGGGCGTGACGCGAATGGCGTTACTGTCGACACCAACTGCTAACGTACGCCAAGCCCAGGGATTGCATCCCATGGGACTCCGCAAGCGATTCGCACCCCGCCCGCAAGAATCATGGCATGGGCGCACCCGCTCCGATTGCGTCACGAACCCCGAATACGGCGTTTAAGTTTTTTGGCTTGACAGATGGATTACGGACGATACACTACTTCACGTCGAGTGCGGCGAGCGCCCGGCTGAGCCGGTTATGGCCGGTATATGTGACCGGGAGGTCTGTCACCGAAAGGGCGCTGACGCCCAGGGAAAAAGGACTTACGAAAGGTACGAGTTTTTGCGTAGGCTCGGACATTGCAACTGCGAGTTCCTCTTGCTTGCTTAGCTGCTCGGCGTCGAGTTGAAGTTGTTTCAACCGCCAGCGGAAAGCTGGCGGTTTTTTTGTCGCCATGGCGAGGCCCGTATCGAACAAAGATCTTGCCGGCAACCGTAAGTGACGGCAGTCGGATTCGATGCGGTTGGCCGGGAAGCGTTAGCCGGGCTCGTAGCTCAGTTGGCTAGAGCGCGCCCCTGATAAGGGCGAGGTCGGAAGTTCGAGTCTTCCCGGGCCCAATGGACACCGTGGGGCGTCAGGACACCGTGGGGCGTCAGCGAGTCGGGAATGCTTGTTGAGCCGGGGCACTCGTGCTTTTTCCGGGGCTGTAGCTCAACTGGGAGAGCACCTGGTTTGCAACCAGGAGGTTGCCGGTTCGAGCCCGGTCGGCTCCAGTCGGCATGGGGACAGAGGCTGCAAGTAACCGGGGCGGCAAGTAACTGGGAGGAGTGGCGGCAGAGAGTAGGGGCGGCAGAGAGGGATGAGGGAATGCTGGGGCGTTTGACCGCGAGCATCGGAGCATGATTCGTCGTGCTTCGATGCCCGCGGCCCAAGGTCGTGGGTCGGCAATCCGTGTCGGGTGTGTGGTCACACGTACTCGTCTACGGTACGTCGGTGCTCTTTGACAACTGAATGATGAGACGCGACTTGATCGTGTATGCCGACGGGGTTCGGTCCTCGCTTTTGTAGTATGAAGAAGTGGGGTTCGGTTCTCGGCGGTGGATTCGCGATCAAGTATGTATGTGGCCTAGCATACCACAAAGACGGCGCGCCGGTTGGGTCGACTTCGGTCGGCCGGATCGGTGTGTTAAATAGTGCCGGAAGGAAGCTTGGCGTAGCGTGATGGGCGCTCTGACTTGACTGGTTCCTGGTTCAAAAGTCAGGGCGCGTCGACGACGCGTACCGGTTTGCGAAGTGTATTTGGTTTGCAAAGGGTATTGGGTCGGTGACAGCTCGTCATGAATATGGTCAAGCTACAAAGGGTGCATGGTGGATGCCTCGGCGTCGAGAGGCGATGAAGGACGTGGCAGGCTGCGATATGCTCCGGGGAGTCGTCAAACAGACTTTGATCCGGAGATCTCCGAATGGGGCAACCCGGCGTCACTGGGCAACCAGATGGCGTCACGTGCGGATGAATGCATAGTCCGTATCGAGCCAACGCAGGGAACTGAAACATCTCAGTACCTGTAGGAAAGGAAATCAACCGAGACTCCGTCAGTAGCGGCGAGCGAAAGCGGATAAGCCCAAACCGGTCTTCGGACCGGGGTTGCGGACATCGACATAAGCTGTGGCCAGGATTAGCCGAACGATCTGGAAAGGTCGACCATAGAAGGTGACGGTCCTGTAGGCGAAAGTCCCAGCCGCAGTGTTGGTGCTCCAGAGTAGCACGGAGCTCGTGGAACTTCGTGTGAAGCTGGGGGGACCACCCTCCAAGGCTAAGTACTCCTCGACGACCGATAGTTGACAAGTAGGGCGACTGAACGGTGAAAAGAACCCCTTTTAGGGGAGTTAAAAGAACCTGAAACCATGCACTTACAAGCAGTGGGAGCACGACAACCCTGCCTTCGGGCGGGTTCGTGTGACCGCGTGCCTTTTGCATAATGAACCGGCGAGTTACCTTCTGCGGCTTGGTTAATCCGCTCAGCGGAGGAGCCGAAGCGAAAGCGAGTCTGAATAGGGCGACACTGTCGCAGGGGGTAGACCCGAAACCGAGTGATCTACCCATGGCCAGGTTGAAGTGCCCGTAAAAGGGCGCGGAGGACCGAACCCGTTAACGTTGAAAAGTTATGGGATGAGCTGTGGGGAGGAGTAAAAGTCTAATCAAACTCGGAGATATCTGGTTCTCCCCGAAATAGCTTTAGGGCTAGCCTCGGGCCACTACGTTGCGGGGGTAGAGAGACTGATTGAATCGCGGGGGCCACCAGCCTACCGCCTTCAGCCAAACTCCGAATACCGCAACGACTATCCCGGGAGTCAGACTGCGGGGGATAACCTTCGTGGTCAAGAGGGAAACAACCCAGACCGCCGGCTAAGGTCCCGAATCCATGCTGAGTGCATAAGGACGTCTGGTTTCAGAGACAGCGGGGATGTTGGCTTAGAAGCAGCCACCATTTAAAAAGTGCGTAATAGCTTACCCGTCGAGAAACCGGGCACCGATAATGAACGGGACTAAGCATGGAACCGAAGCCGCGGGGATGCGCCTTTGGCGTGTTCGATAGGGGAGCGTTGATAAGCAGATACAAGCCGTACCGTAAGGGGCGGTGTCGGGCTTATCAAGTGATTATGCCGGTATGAGTAACGATAAAGCAGGTGAAAATCCTGCTCGCCGAAAGCCTAAGGTTTCCTGGGGAAGGTAAATCCGCCCAGGGTTAGGCGGACCCTAAGGCGAGGCCGAAAGGCGTAGCCGATGGACTGCAGGTTAATATTCCTGCCCTCCGTGCCGCGGTTGAACCGCTCGTGCGTCATCGGAAATCACAGCCCACGACAAGGCTCGAGGGTCGCCCTCCGCAAGGGGGGTCGAGGTCGATTTGTTGCCGAAGTGTGAGGACGGGTGACCGAGAAAAGCGAGTTGGGGACAAGGTGCGGATCCGTACTAAAACTGACACAGGTAGGCGAGGAGAGTATCCTCAGGCGCTCGAGAGAACCGTCCTTAAGGAACTAGGCAAATTAACCCCGTAACTTCGGGATAAGGGGTCCCTACAGCGTGTATGTTTTCGGATGTATGCGGCTGAGGGCGCAGAGAAACGGCTCTGGCGACTGTTTATCAAAAACACAGGTCTCTGCCAAGTCGTACAGACGACGTATAGAGACTGACGCCTGCTCGGTGCCGGAAGGTTAAGGAAGGCGGTTAGTTCCTTCGGGAGCGAAGCTGGCAACCGAAGCCCCGGTAAACGGCGGCCCTAACTATGAGGGTCCTAAGGTAGCGAAGTTCCTTGTCGGGTAAGTTCCGACGCGCATGAATGGCGTAACGACTGGAGCACTGTCTCAAGGACGGACTCGGTGAAATTGTAGTTGTGGTGAAGATACCACATACCCGCGGCAAGACGGAAAGACCCCGTGAACCTTTACTGCAGCCTGGTATTGGTCGCAGGTATCACATGCGTAGGATAGGTGGGAGGCGTTGATCCGGCGGTTTCGGCCGTCGGGGAGCCGTCCTTGAAATACCACCCTTGTGCTATTTGTTACCTCACCGTGACCCGTGAAGCCGGGCATGGGACAGTGCTTGGTGGGCAGTTTGACTGGGGCGGTCTCCTCCCAAAAGGTAACGGAGGAGTGCAAAGGTCGGTTCAGCGCGGTTGGCAATCGCGTGTCGAGTGTAAGGGCACAAGCCGGCTTAACTGTGAGAGCGACGACTCGAGCAGATACGAAAGTAGGCCCTAGTGATCCAGCGGTCCTGTGTGGAAAGGCCGTTGCTCAACGGATAAAAGGTACTCCGGGGATAACAGGCTGATCTCCCCCGAGCGTCCATAGCGGCGGGGAGGTTTGGCACCTCGATGTCGGCCCATCGCATCCTGGGGGTGAAGGCGCTCCCAAGGGTTCGGCTGTTCGCCGATTAAAGCGGTACGCGAGCTGGGTTCAGACCGGCGCGAGCCAGGTCGGTCCCTATCTGCCGTGGGCGTACGAAACTTGAGAGGAGATCTCCCTAGTACGAGAGGATTGGGAGGTACCGGCCTCTGGTGTACCTGTTGTCGCGCTCGCGGCACCGCAGGGTAGCTAAGCCGGGAAAGGAGAATCGCTGAAAGCATCTAAGCGAGAAGCCCCCCTCGAGATCAGGTTTCGATGTCCCCGCTTCGGCGGGTTGACTGAAGGCCCCTGCTAGACCAGCAGGTCGATAGGCCGGAGGTGTAAAGGCAGAGATGTCTGAGCTGACCGGTACTAATGGCCGAACGCTTGACCATTTTCATGATTGGCTGTTGCCAACAGGTTGTTCATGACAACAGTTGTTCATGACAACAGGAATCACAACTGCCGGCTTCCTTCCAGCATCCTTCTTGAGGTAGCCGGGCCACGCGTCTCATGTTCAGTTGAATGCTTAAAAAGCCCGCGCAGCGATGCGCGGGCTTTTTCTATTTCTATGGACTTCTTTGGACGGTTTGTATGCCGCCGCCCTGCTCGTGGGGGCTCCGCTCGGATCAGGTTTCCGGCTCGATCGCGTTGAAGTCCCGGCTTCTTTCCCCTCAGGAAGCTGCGGGGCGATAGGATGCGGTCGAGACGTGACCATGTGGCCGATGGGCGCTTCACCACGGGTTCATGAACCGGGGACAGGTCACGTGCTCAAACGTTACACGATCTATCGGGGCTCACGTCCCGTCCACGATCCGTTGCCCTTCGGCGTTCGGAAAGACACACGCAAACACACCAAGCACCCACTGCGACCGACGCCGGAACTCGTGGAGGCTTACCTCGCTTCGCCGACCGAAGCGGCCTGGCGGCGTTTCCGTTCGGGCTACCGGGCGCTGCTCCAGGCACGGTTCGCGAATGACCGCGCGCGCTTTGACGAACTGGCCGCGCTGGCCGCCGACAACGACGTCCACCTCGGCTGTAGTTGCCCCACCCGGAAGAACCCGCGTGTCGAACGCTGCCACACCTACCTTGCCCTCCAATTCATGAAAACACACTATCCGTCGCTGGACGTGGAACTTCCGAAAACGGATCGATAACAGATCTATTGACGTTAAGCGGGTCGGTTCATCCGCGCCGCGCGAGCGCGCCCAGCCCACGGGTTGCATCCCGTGGGACTCCGCCGGCGATCCGAACCCCGACCGCAAGCATCAGCGCGGTGGCGCATGCAGCGAAACGGTCAAGACCCCTTGGGGGCACCGTCGGGTCCGATCCCCCTTGCCTTGTCCGGGCGACGTGTTAATGTGGCTACGCGCCACGACCGATACTTGCTCCGGGGATATGTCCACCGTGACGATGTGAGGGGCTTTAATCGTGACCCAACCAACAACCGACCCTACGCCGGCGGCTTGTCCGCGCGCGACCGTGCCGGTCCTGACCGGCACCCTCGACGAGGTGTTGACCCGTGAATGGCTCCTGACCAACGGGACCGGCGGATTTGCCTCCGGCACCGTCATCGGGTGTCCGACCCGTCGCTACCACGGACTCCTGATCGCCGCCCGCCGTCCCCCGCTCGAACGGGTCGTGTGCCTGTCGTCGATCCTCGAACGCGTGGTTATCGGCGACGAGACGGTCGAGCTGGCCAACTATGAATTCAACCAGGGATTTCATCCCCACGGGTATGCATGGCTGACCGGGTTCGACCGTGCCGTCGAGCCACCGCGTCCCTGGGTGCAGTGGACCTATGGTGTCGGCGACGCGAGGATCGTCAAGCGGGTCATGCTCGAGCAGGACCAGCCGGTCGTGCGCGTACGCTACGACGTGACCGCTCCGAACGGGACCCAGGTCGAGATCGGCCTGCTGCCCTATTTCGCCCTCCGCGATTTCCACGCACTCCGGCGCAAGTCGGCCGGCGAACCGATCGAGGTTCACGGTAACGGCTCGGCGTTTCGCGTGGCCGACCGACAGGACCCCGCCTCGGGGGTTTCGGTCTTTCAGACCGCCGACTCGATCCCGTTGCGCTATGAGCCCCGGCCGGACTGGTGGTTCAACTTCCGCTATCGCGAGGAAGCGGCCCGCGGACAGGATTGCGGTGAGGATCTCTTTACCCCCGGCTGGCTACGGGGTGTCGGCGTGGGTGCGTTTACCCTCGAAGTCGCCGCCGTCGTGGGAGACCGGTCGATCGCCGACGCCAAACAATCGCTCTCGGCCCACAGCGCCGTGGCGCGGCAGAAACCCGCGGACCAACCGTCCGAAAACGGTTTGCGCATCGGCGAGCTTCGTCGGGCGGCCGACCAGTTCGTCGTTCGACGTGACGTGTCCGGCGGTCGGCGCTTGGCGACGGTATTGGCCGGGTATCCCTGGTTCGGCGACTGGGGGCGGGATGCGTTGATCGCGCTGCCCGGGCTGTTGCTCAGCAACGAACGATTTGCCGACGCTCGCGAAGTGCTGCTTACCTTCGGCTCGGCCGAACAGGACGGCCTGATTCCCAACCGCTTCTCCGACTACGGCAGCGGGTGCGACTACAACAGCGTCGACGCCAGTCTCTGGTTCATCCATGCCGCCGATGCGTACGTCCACGCCACCGATGATGTCGAAACATGGCGCAATTCGCTGGCTCCGGTGTGCGAAAACATCGTCGAGAGGTTCCTGGCCGGCACGCGCTTCAACATCCATGCCGGCGGCGATCGGTTGTTGCGTTGCGGCGACGCGACAACGCAGTTGACCTGGATGGACGCCAAGTTCGGCGACACCGTCTTCACGCCGCGTTACGGCATGCCGGTCGAGATCAACGCCCTGTGGTATCACGGGCTGTGCATCCTCGCGGAGCGCGCCGCCGACGCCGCCCGGGCCGAACACTACCACAGCCTCGCCGACGCCGCTCGCGCTCATTTTGTCGAACGATTCTGGAACGCCAAGGGCGACTGCCTCTACGACTGCGTGCACGATCACTCGAATGACCCGAGCATCCGGCCCAACCAAATCTTCGCGGTCTCCCTGCCGCATTCGCCGCTCGACCGCGACCGGCAACGGGCGGTGGTCGACTGCGTGACGCGCCATCTGCTGACGCCGATGGGCCTGCGCACCTTGGCCGCATCCGATCCGGCCTATTGTGGTCGATACCAGGGCGACGGGTACGCGCGCGACGCGGCCTATCACCAGGGCACGGTCTGGGCCTGGCCGATCGGTGCATACGTCGAGGCCTACTTGCGGGTCAACGACTTCTCCGACACCGCCCGCGCCCACGGCCGGCACTGCCTCGAACCGCTGATCGACCATCTGGATCAGGCCGGACTGGGCTCGATCTCCGAGATCTTCGACGGCGACCCGCCCCACACCCCACGTGGTTGCATCGCCCAAGCCTGGAGCGTCGCCGAGGTCCTCCGCGCGGCCATGCTGATCCAGTCGTCCACGCCGGTTGCCGCCGTCTGATCGACATCAACTGTATTTATGCGCACAAAGCCGTTTCCGTCAGCGGGTCGAGCTTTCGGTACCCAGCCGGGCTGAGTAGACTACAGCCCGTAGGGGCGTGCATCCGCGAATGGGATTTCGCAACGCTTCGCAAGAGCGATGCACCAACACCCCGCGCGAGTGGCGGAATTGGCAGACGCGCAGGATTTAGGATCCTGTACCGAGAGGTGTGGGGGTTCGAATCCCCCCTCGCGCAATACCTCGAACGACCCATACCCATGAAAAAAGAGGGGGCGAAGTCGCCCCCTCCGGGTTCTCTTGTATGTGGTAACGCGCGGGTCGGGTTATGGACAACCCGATCCGTCGAACGTCTCACCCACGGCGGGATGAATTTGGAAATTGCCGCCGTGGAGGTAGCCGTCCACCTCGTAGATCACCGCCGAGCCGGCGGTTCTGTCCGCGTGGATTTGAATCCGGTAGAAATCGGCGCATTCGCACTTCGCAGCGCCGTCCGGCGACGATTCGTGCCCGTCTTGCGGACACTTCGCGGGATCATCCTCATCGGTCAGATTCTTGTTGCCGGGTTCGCCCAGATCCGCGATGTACACCGTGAACCAGTTGAGGTTGTCGCCGCCGTCGTCACCTGCGGGTTTCGTGCCGTTCTTGAAGCTCCCGACACCGCCGAAGTGAATCTGCTTGGCGGGCGCCGATCGCGCCGGGTCGCAGTTACACGGGTCGGAGCAGACGATGAAGTCGATCTCCGTGTCCTTGGGCGCACTGGCGGTACCGGCATGGAAAATGAACTTACCGTAGGAACCGTTTTTCTGGTGGTGGGTCCATTCGCCATACGGTTGCGGCGGGTCGGCGGTCGGCGCTCCCGCCTGTCCGCCCATGGTCCATTGGTTGTTGTCGTCGTCGCCTTCGGCCCAGGACCTCGGGGGCATGTTGCCGTCGTTCCCGCCGCCGGTCACCCGGCAACCCACCGGGGGCTCGGAGCAGTCGACATCTTCACAAGTGGCTCCGTTCGGGCCGGCCACGCCGCCGTCGACATCACACCAAGGCGCATCCATGACTTCACACGTTCCGTCGGGGAGGCAGCAGGGGGCGCGCTCGCAATAATGGGCGTCCTGGCAGAGCTCTCCCACCGCTCCGGGCAGGCCGCCTATCGCGCCGCACTCGGCCGGACTCAAATCGAGGCATCCGCCCCCTTCCGAACGCAGCAGGCAGCACGGCGCGGTCATGGTTTCACAGTAACTGCCATCGGATGCGCAGTCGGAGTCAGGTTCGCCCGCCAAGCCGCCCAACAGTTCACAGTCCTCGGCAGATAGATCCTCGCACACACCGTCGAGGCAGCACGCGACGGTTTCTCCGGCCCGCACATCGGCGGCGACCACAACGCTCGCAGCCAGGAACAAGGCACTGTAGACAAGTCGCATGATTAGCTCCCTTTGTGTAGAAGTGTACCCCACATTGACATGGCCCCTCAAACCGTAAAACGGTATCCAGACCAACTCGGCTTACCACAATCCCGACACCGGAACAAGGGTTTTTTTGGGACTTTTATTGGGGGGGGTGCGAGGGGTCAGGATTCGGTTCGGTCATCACCGACCCCGTCCGATTCGAGGAAGATCTTCGCATTACGATTCAGAGTTTGGGCTGGCAGAGCGAAGGCCGTTACCTCCCGCTCCAGGACGACCTCGCTTCCGTGGCCTCGAGCCGGCGATCGTCGCCCCGGCGGTCACGCCCGCGCCGCGTTGCGTCGCCGACGAGTCCGTGGGTTCGATTGACGATCAGGTCCCGGTGATTGCGATCCGGCCAGATCGCTCTCGAGCCGGGTTTGCACCCCTTTGGCCTCGAATATCTCCAGGCCGGTGGCGGCAAAGCCCTGGAGGTGCAGGTTGAAGGGCCGGGTATGCCCAAACAACATGTCCCCGCATCGATGCCGGCGAACGGACGGATGTTCGCCGGTTACTTCAATCGGGTGAACGACGGGTCGAGTTCCGGAATGTAGTCGGTCTGCAAGTTGGTGTCGACGCCGGGAACGTAACGCTCCTCGAAGCCCAACTCCTTGCGGACGATGTTCGCACCCTCGGCGATAGCGACGGATTTGAAGAACGCGGTGTCGCGGTTGCAGCCCTGGCGCCCGAACCCGCAGTCGGTCGAGAGGCAGAGTTTTTCGGCGGGCACGTACTTGAGTGCGCTGCGGATTCGCTCGGCCACGTCGTTCGGGCGGTCGCACTGCAGCGTCCGATGACTCACCACGCCGACGGCGAGCTTCTTGCTCGACGCCTTGATCGGGTCGGCGAACAGCGGCAGCTCGACCTGGTCGTGATCGCACATCTCGACGGTCCACACGTCGCCGCGACACTGCTCGAGGTAGATCTCGATCGACGGCTTGTAGGACACGCCTTCGAAGACCCGCTGCATGTTCGGATTGCCCCAGCAGGTGTGAATCCAGATTTCGACATCGTCCAGGCCGGACGTCTCGTGATTCCAGGCGTCGACGAGAAACTTGAGGTACTCCTTGTCGTCGGGGTAATAGTGGGCGGTGAAGTGCAGTGTCGGCTCTTCGATCTGGATGAGCTTGCAGCCGGCCGCGGCCAGGGCGCGGAGTTCCTTGTTCATCGCCGTGGCCATGTCCCACACGACCTCGCGCACGTCCTTGTACTTGTCGGTCTTGATGTCGAGGAAGTAGCCCATCACCTGGGCGCTGACCGTGCCGAACTTGATCGGCTTGCGGGTGCGGGCCTGCAACATCCGCCAGATTTTGGCGTACTCGAGCGGGCCCGCCTCGACCTTGTCGACCACCTTGGGCCAACGCCAGCCGGTGTAGATCTCGTTGAGCATGGTTCCGGGCGGGTATTTCAAGTGGTCGGCGACGGTGTGACCGGACTGGAAGTAATCGCCCTCGAACCCGGTCCAGCGCTGCAGCGGATAGTGGTGCCAGGACCGACCGGCCATGTCGGCGTCGCAGAAGAAGTCGCCGTGATTGATCAGGTCCAGACCGGCTCGCTCCTGATCGCTGATTACGACGCTAAGGGCGTCGGTAAAGAGCTCACGGAACTTGATGTCCATCATGCAGGTCGAGAGCGGCTTGCCCCACATGCTCATATCGAACCAGCGAGGGCGTGGCCAGGAGCCGGTCACCGTCGTGGGCAGCATCAAATCTTTCGTGGCTGTGAACATCGCGTCGTCTCCCTTGCATTTGCGTCGTGCGCTTCGGAAGTTGTGATGAATCAGGGTCCTTGCCGAGACGCGCTCGGGACATGCTCGGCGTCGGTTGTCAGTCTAGTTGCCGACCGACGGTCGGGCAAGGGGCGGGTCGGTCGTGGTTATTGCGGTCGGCGATCGGTTCGCTTGCGAATCCCACGGGGTGCACCCCGTGGGCTTGGCGCTCCCCTTATTCTGTAGTCACGCGCTGCGCTTCGACCAGCATGATGTCCCCGATGTCGAGACCGATCCGCGCTCGCGCTACCGGTGCCGGGAGACGGCGATGCAGCCAGGCGGTTGCGCGTCGAACGGGCGTGAGACCGCCGAACCGCGACAGACCGTGTACGATCTGCTCGACGCTGCGATCGACCGCGCACGACGTAATGCGGCGGACCGCGAAGCCGCGTCGTCGCAGGAACGCGCGCATCGCCGGTCGGGTGAAATAGTGCAAGTGTGACGGCGGGTGGATCATGCGCCAGCGTTCTTGTTGCAGCCGCGGCACCATCGCTCCGACATCGCCGGTGGTCAGCAGCAGCCAGCCCGACGGTGTCACGCGCTCGGCCAATCGTTCGATCGTCCCGCTCGGGTCGGCCAGGTGCTCGATCGTGTCCCACAGACACGCGACATCGAACCCATGCGGCACGTCAAGCGTGGCCAGGTCACCGGTGCGGGCGTCGACGTTCAACTCACGTCGCGCCCAGGCGGTGGCGGCCTCGGCGACATCGACGCCTATCGGGTCCGGGTAGGTGGACCGGGCGAGGTCGAGAAAGAAACCGTAGGCGCACCCGATCTCGATCAGTCGGCCGCCGGGCGCGACGCGATGACGCACCCGCGACAACCGACGGCGCAGCGTGGCTTCGATCACTTCACGGTCGGCCGGGTAGTCGCGATACTCTTCGCCCCGGAAGTAGGCTTCGCGGTAGATCGCGTGGAGTTCTTCAGGAGAGTAGGACGCCGAGGTGTGTACATAGCCACAGGATGTGCACTGCGTCAGCCCCGTGCAGTACGGCCGCCAGCGGCCGTTCGCGCAACAGATGCATGCCGGTGGAGGTTCAGGGTTTCGCGTCACAGACGCACACCAGTTTGCCGCAGCCGGGGCAGCCCGTGCCGTATTTGGCCTCGAGCGCCGCGGCCAGGTCGACGCCCTCGACGTTGGCCAGCGTCGCCACCCACGCCAACACGTCGGCGAACTCGGCGGCCTTCTCTTCGTGCGTCCCCTCGCCGACCGCCTGGGCCAGCTCGCCCACCTCCTCGATCAGCCAGAGGAACGTGCCCGCCGAGCCGCGTTCGCGATCCTTGTGCGAGTACATCTTTTCGATCAGCGCCTGAAAGTCTCGAAGGTCCATGGCCGCATTGTACGGCCGAGGCCGACGGCGCCAAACCCGTTCATGCATGCTATCCTATTGACCATGCATACCGGACTGAGTGGACTGATTACGTGTATGCTGTGCGTCATGGCCGTCTTGTTGACACACGCGTCGGTGGCTATGGCGGCCAATCCTTTCTTGCGTGGTCAGTACACGCGCAAACGACCGCTGAACATCGCGCATCGCGGGGCGTCGTCGGTCGCGCCCGAGAACACGCTCGAAGCGGCGTTGCGGGCGTTCGAGGGCGGGGCGGACATGTGGGAGCTCGACGTGCATCTGTCACGCGACCGCGAACTGATCGTCATTCACGACGAGTCGCTGCGCCGCACCACCAACGCCGCGTCGGTCTTTCCCGACGACTCGCGGAAACGCGACGCGTATCTGGTGCGCGACTTCGACCTGGTCGAGCTGCGCCGACTGGAAGCCGGCGCGTGGTTCGCGCGCGAGCGCGGCGGACGCGAGGACGTGCCCGAGGCCGACTATGCCTGGTACGCGGGCGGCAACGTCAAGCTGCCGACGTTGCGCGAGGCCCTGTCGATAACGAAAACGCTCGGCTTCACCGTCAACGTCGAGATCAAGAACTCACCGAGTTATTACGAGGGCATCGAGAAACGCACCGTCGATTTGATTCGTGAACTGGCGATGACCGACGCGGTGCTGATCTCCTCGTTCGATCATGAGGTGATCGTCCGGGTCAAGGCGCTCGCGCCGGAGATCGCCGCGGCCCCGTTGTCCAGTCAGCGGGTCGGGAATCCGGGCGTGTACATCGCCGAGGTGCTCGAGGCCGACGCCTACCACCCGTCCGCCCGGGCGCTCGGGACCTCCAGCGAGGCGTACAGTCGCAAGCCCGTGGCCGAGAATTTGCAAAAAGCCCACGTCGACAACTGCCGCCAACACGGCGTGACGGTCAATGTCTGGACCATCAACGACGATCGGCCGGGGGGGCTGATTGAACAACTCATCAGTATCGGCGCGACCGGGATCATTACCGATGTACCACAACGACTGGAACCGTTATTGGATCGTCAATTCGGACCGGACAAAGAGCGTACCGGCGTCGGAATGCGCAGCGCGTTTTCCGAGGTTTCGGCGCTGGCGCGTTAACCGTGGGTTGAACCCGCGGGCCGTGCGCGCCTGCGACGTGCTCCGTAGGCCGGTCTCCTTATCGCGACGAATCGCCGATCTCGCGGCCTGCTGGCTCTTGATGCTCGCATGTACCGCCGGCGCGCGTGCGGAGCGGCCACTGTTCTCCCCGAATCAGATGGCGATGATCGACGGACGCCCGCGGCTGATCATCGGATTGTACGAGCACCTAAGCGATGAAGACCGGCTCGCCGAAGTCGCGGCGGCGGGATTCAATCTGATTCAATGTCCCGCCGATCCCGCCGCTCTGGACCGGGTGCACAAGCACGGCCTGTACGCCTGGATCAACCTGGGAGAACCGCTCAACCTGCAAGGTGAGGTGGACACGAAGCGGGCCGAGCTGCTGGCCACCGTCAACCGGTTCCGGAACCATCCGGCCCTGCTCGTGTGGGAAGGTCCCGACGAACCGCTATGGAACGTTTACTGGTCGCGGCATCAGTATTTCACCAATCGGGAGTTCCCGGCGATGCGAGACGCGGCCAAGGCACGCACCCGTGATCGGCAAGAGGTCGAGGCCCTGATTCGTCTCTGCCGTCAGTGGTACGACCGGACACAATGGAAGGCTTTCGAGGCTTCCCGCGACGCGGTATGGAAACGGCTCGGCACGCAGGCGCCACAACCGGAGACGCGGATG
>Ga0299906_10000942_pt1 | contig 25355 bp, 19 predicted proteins | sample RVTome_14_FD_200259 | JGI IMG/M metagenome (GOLD analysis project Ga0299906, IMG submission 200259) | Soil microbial communities from uranium-contaminated site in the Upper Colorado River Basin, Wyoming, United States - RVT145D125 (version 2) ...
TCTACAAAGCTTTTCAGCTTTTTGCTCCGGCTAGGATGACGAAGTTTCCGTAAGGCTTTAGACTCAATCTGCCGAATTCGCTCCCGAGTCACCTCAAAATCCTGCCCCACTTCTTCCAATGTGTGATCCGTGCTTTCTCCAATCCCAAAACGTTTTCTCAACACTTTTTCTTCTCTCGGAGTCAACGTTTGAAGAACGTTATTAATCTGCTTTTGGAGATCATAGCGGATCGCGGAATCCAAGGGAGATATCATCTTCTTATCCTCAATAAAATCACCCAGGTGACTATCCTCTTCTTCACCAATTGGCGTTTCCAAGGAGATCGGCTCCTTGGCAATTTTGAGAATCTTACGAACCTTATCCAACGGCAGTTTCATCTCTTCAGCAATTTCTTCGGGGTTTGGTTCTCTCCCAAGTTCCTGAACCAGAAATCGGGATGTCCGAATCAGCTTATTAATGGTCTCAATCATATGCACCGGAATGCGAATGGTCCGTGCCTGGTCGGCAATGGCCCGGGTAATGGCTTGACGAATCCACCAGGTCGCATAGGTACTGAATTTATAACCTCTCCGATACTCAAATTTATCTACTGCCTTCATTAACCCAATATTTCCCTCTTGGATCAAATCCAAAAATTGAAGTCCCCGGTTATTGTATTTCTTTGCGATACTCACCACTAGCCGAAGATTGGCTTCAACCAATTCACTCTTAGCAATCTTCGCTTTCAGTTCCCCTTGCTCAAGGGATCGGATGCCTTCTTTTAATTCCTCCCCTGAAATCTGGGCTTCGGTTTCAATTAAACGGGCCTCTTTCTTTGCCCCTTTATAAATTCGTTCAACTTCCACCAGTTTCTCCTCAGAAAGCCCGGTTTTCCGCCTAACCACCGCCAAATCTCTTTTTCCCTTTCGGAAACGTCGTAATAGCACCTTTAACTCATCTTCCGAAACACCAGTCCGCCTTTTGCAGAGTGAGATTTCCCGTTCTGATTTCACTACCCGGCCAACCATTTCCCGCAATCGCTGAGTAACCTCTTCAACAAAACGGGGTTGCATATTAATGGCTTCGATCTTCTCACCAATTTTAGCCCGCATTTCTTTGACTTCATATTTCAGGTTTTTCTTCCGGGCAGAATCCTTGGGGGTCCGATTCCATTTCGCGGATAAAACCCGATATTGCCCAAAAAGCCTTTTGACCTCGTTGATCAAGGGAAGGGTTTTAGAAACCATTTCTTCTTCATCGGGCTCAACCACTTCCTGCTCAAAATCTTCATCCGAAGAGAAGACAAATTCCTTAATGGCCGCCTTTCCTTTTTTCACTTTATGGCCGATAGAAATAATTTCCCGAATCGTCATCGGCATCCCAAAAATAACAGAAGAGACCTCGTTACGTCCGTCTTCTATCCGTTTAGCAATCTCAATTTCTCCTTCACGACTCAACAACGGAACGCTGCCCATTTCCCTGAGGTAAAGTCGAACGGGATCATCGGTCCGACTGATTAACCCCGGGGTAAAATCAATCTCTTTTTCTTTATCTTCATCTACCAGCTCAGGTTCAAACTCCTCAAGCTCCTCCCTTTCCTCCACTTCTTCATCGGATTCTGCCATCATGCGTTGGTACCGGCTTTCATCTGCGGAATCCACCACTTCAATATCCATTTCACCAAACATCATCATGATATTATCGATTTGCTCAGAAGAAACCATTTCAGCCGGGAGGGCATTGTTGAGTTCCTCATAGGTAAGAAAACCTTTCTCCTTACCCATTGAGATCAATTGTTTAACTTCTGCTAACTTTTCCTCTTTTGACATGAACCCTCCTTACATATACATAGTCAGACTACCCCGGCTTGCCTTGTATAGGGCGTTCCTGAATGAGATGATTGCTTTAAAAAAATAAAATTCTTTTGGAGATTTCGAACGGCATCCAAATCCCCTTCTTTTTCCGCAGATTCAATCGCTTTTTCGGTGTTTTCTAACTGTTTCTGAATCCACCGCCGACGAATGGAGGTAAGACAATCCTCGGCTGTTTTTTGGATATCGTCATATTCAAGGGGTCGGACCATCAACTGTGAAAACAACTTCCCCTCTTCCTCCTCTTTTCCCGAAAAATGCCTCACCACCTGATCAATATCTACGCAACCTGATTGATCCTGAATGTCTAAAACAACCTTTATTATTTTTTTCAACCCAGTGTCACTAAACCCCTCGAGAATGCCACGTATTCTTTTTGCCTCCACCTCCCCATGCAGTAGAAGATGGCAAATCATTTCTTCATCTTTTTGAAAAGTAGGCGCCTTGGGCATATAAGGCGTTTGTTTTCTTTTCCCTGTTTTGGGATAGGATTCAAAAAATTCTACAATCAAATCCTGCTCCGAAACTTCCAGGAATTCTGCAATTTTTTTGATGTAATGGCTCCGTTCGATTTGGCTCGTTAGCTTGGTTATATATGGGAAGAGCTGCCGACTCTTTTGAATTTTCTCTTCAATCCTAAGACCCTTCCTTTTTCCGATAATTCCTTGTATTAAAAATTCCATTAATGGGATACCCTGGTCTAAACGTTTTTCAAAAGCTTCCTTTCCCACCCTCCGCAGGAAACTATCTGGATCTTCACCTTCCGGCAAAGAGACAACACGAACCCTCCAATCACTACCCAGGAAGAGCTCACCCCCACGCATAGCCGCTTTTTGCCCTGCCAGATCGGAATCAAAAACCAAAATGACTTCTTTTGAAAACCGACCCATTTGCTGTAACTGCTGGGAAGTTAGGGCCGTCCCCATAGATCCAACCATATTGTTTACCCCAAATTGATGGCCCGTAATAACATCCACATACCCCTCTACTACTATAAAGGGGTTACGCCCAACCGACCCCTTAGCCCGCCCAAACCCGTAAAGGTGTTTCCCTTTCTGAAAAAGGACTGTTTCTGGACTATTCAAATACTTCGGCGTAGAATCATCAAGAACCCTTCCCCCAAACCCTACCACTCGGTTTTGAGAATCGAAAATGGGAAAGATAACTCGGCCCCTAAAACGGTCATAGAACCCGTGCTGGCCAGATAAAACTAAACCCGCAAGTTCCAACTCAGCCCTTTTAAACCCCTTCCTTTCTAAATATATCATCAAATCAGACCATTGGGGGAGAGAAAACCCAAGGGAAAAATTAACCCACATTTCTTCATTAATCCCTCTAGATTTTAAATAGTTACGCGCTTTTTCGGCTCCCGGGTTTTTTAACAGAAGACCGTGATAATAATCACAAGCCAGATCATGGATCTTTCGAATTTTTTTCTTCTCCTCCCCTTCCTCCACGGTTTTTTCATTTTTTCCTTTAAGAGGGATGGAAATTCCCAACCGGTCCCCAAGGATTTGAACCGCATTAAAAAAAGAAACAGACTCCATTTTCATTAAAAACTTAAAAATATCCCCGCCTTCTCCGCAACCAAAACAATGAAACATCTGTTTTACAGGACTTACTATAAATGAGGGGGTCTTCTCCTGATGAAAAGGACACAACCCTTTATAATTCTGACCCGCTTTCGTCAAAGATAAATACCCAGATATTACTTCAAGGATATCTGCCCCTTGCCTTACCTGCTCGAGAACCGAATCGGATATAAATCCTTCTTTTCTCAATGTTTCCCCTTAACCTAACAATTCCTTTACCAACTTACTGACCTCGGCCCCTTCTGCTCTGCCTACCACTTTAGGCATAACCGCCTTCATTGCCATCCCAAAATCGCTGCTACTATTGGCACCGAGATCCTTCAGGGTTTCACCAATTAATTTCCGAAGATCTTCTTCCGTTAAAGGCGCTGGAAGGTAAGATTTTAGAATTTCAATTTCGTTCTTTTCTTTTTCTTCTAAATCCCTTCGGCCACCCTTTATATACAGTTCAATTGCATCCTGCCGTTGCTTAATCCCAGTTGAAATTAATTCCATAACTTCTTTGTCTGGAAGGGTCTGGTTCTTACCCCTTTCAATTTCTTTGTTTCTAATAGAAGACCTAAGCATTCGAATCACTGAAACCTTTAATGACTCTCCGGCTTTCATTCCTTTCTTAAGATCAACCATTAAACGCTCTTGAAGGTCCAATTCATCCACCCTTTTTTCAGATTTTCATCCTCCACTCGAAAAAATTAACTTCCACACTGGGCTTTTTTTAAAAAACAATTCCAAAATTAACCAAATCCTTCCAGGCCGCTTTAAAAAACCCAAATTGGGAATTTGAAGCACTTTCCCCCCCAACAAGGTAAGAGCTTGAGTTTAACATACCTATAAATTCGCTGTCAAGACAACATTTTCCCTTTTTTTCCGATAGGTTGCAGTTGCGTAAAAGGCCCCAAAATTAGGGTTTTAAAAAACCAAAATTTGGTCAATTTATATTAAGTATTAAAACGGACATAAATTTCCGGGTTATCCCCAAGAGAAGAGGCTTTTATACATATGTTTTTTATTGACAATTTGGCGTAACCTTGTTATCCTCATTCCTCTTAGGGAAATGGTGGAAATCATCCTTTGGGGGAAGAATTCTAATTATGAAACAAGTCATTTTAAAAGAAGAAATTGAAAATTTAGGGAAATCTGGGGATCTGGTAAATGTTGCAGAGGGCTATGCACGAAATTTCCTCCTCCCTAGATTCAAGGCTGTTGAAGCAACCCCAAAAAACCTGAAACGGATGGAACATGAAAAACGGCTTATTCAAGATCAACTCAAAAAGGACCTTAAAGGCGCCCATGAGCAGGCAGCTGCCATTAGCGCCATTTCCATCACCATTCCTGTGCAGGTCGGGGAAGAAGGAAAGCTCTTCGGTTCTGTTTCCACCAAAGACCTCGTGGAGGAACTTTCTAAACAAGGAATAAATATTGACAAACGGCAAATTCAGTTGGAAAAACCGCTAAAGGAACTTGGGCAAACCGCAATTTCCGTAAAAGTTCATCAGGAAATAACCGCAACATTGAATGTGACCCTAATTAAGGCTTAGCCCCGCTTTTGTAAAAATCCAGGCTGTATTATTTTAGATTATCTGTTTTCCAATGGGATGTTTGGCTTAGCAAAACAGAGAAACTTTAAATATTCTTATCAGCATCCCTCAAATTAGGAAAGGGTAATTTTATTTATGAAGTTAACCGGTGCACAAATTTTTATTGAGTGTTTAAGAAAAGAGGGAGTGAAGGTCATTTTTGGCCTTCCAGGTGGAGTGAATCTCCCTGAATTTGACGCTCTTTATGATGAAAAAGAAATTGAAATGGTTTTGGCCCGCCATGAAGCCGGCGCCACCCATATGGCCGAGGGTTATGCCCGGGCAACCGGGAAACCCGGCATCGTATTAGTGACTTCCGGACCGGGTGCAACCAATGTAATTACCGCCCTTGCCAATGCCAATATTGATTCAACCCCCTTGGTGGTCTTTACAGGCCAGGTCTCCACCAACCTCATTGGAAACGATGCTTTTCAGGAAGCGGACGTCATGGGAATCAGCCGGCCATGCACCAAACACAATTTTTTGGTAAAAGATGTCAATGATTTGGCCCAAACCATTAAAGAGGCATTCTATATTGCCACTACGGGCCGGCCGGGTCCGGTTTTAGTCGATCTCCCTAAAAATGTGGTAATGGATCAAACTGATTTTAAATACCCTGACAAAGTGTTTTTGAGAAGCTACAATCCGGTCTACCAGGGAAATAAATGGCAGATCAAACAGGCCGTTGAGGCTATTAGTAAGGCAAAACGTCCCATTATCTATGCCGGGGGAGGCATTATCGCCTCCAATGCCTCTGAAGAATTAAAAGAGCTGGTTGACCTTACCCAAATCCCAGTCACCATGACTCTGATGGGATTGGGGTGTTTTTCAGGCATTCACCCCCTTTCTCTCGGAATGTTAGGAATGCATGGCACATATTGGGCAAATATGGCCATACACAACGCAGATCTTGTTTTTGCCATTGGGCCTCGGTTTGATGACCGTGTCACGGGAAAGGTGTCGGAGTTTATCCCCTACGCAAAAGTGATTCATATTGATATTGACCCGACTTCCATTCGTAAAAATGTAAACGTGGATATTCCGATTGTGGGGGATGTTAAAACAGTTCTGAAAGATTTAAATAAACTACTCAGAGCCCGGGGAAACGGGGATTTTAAAGAAATTCGAAAACCCTGGCTTAACCAAATCGAAGACTGGAGAAAAGAACACCCGTTGGCCTACAAACAAACCTCTGATGTCATTAAACCCCAATTTGTTATCGATAAAATTTATGAGATTACCCGGGGAAATGCTATTATCGTAACCGAAGTTGGACAACACCAAATGTGGGCGGCCCAATTTTTCAAATGTCTTCATCCCCGTTCATTTATTACTTCGGGCGGATTAGGCACAATGGGTTTTGGTTTCCCCGCAGCCCTCGGTGCGCAAAAAGCCTTTCCGGATAAATTGGTTATTGATATTGCGGGCGATGGAAGCATACAAATGAATATTCAGGAGATGGCAACCGCAACCCAAAATAAACTGCCTGTTAAAGTTGCAATCATTAACAACCATTACCACGGTATGGTCCGGCAATGGCAACAACTTTTTTATAAAGGCCGCTATTCTTCCAGTTATTTAGGGGATTTACCGGATTATGTTAAATTGGCGGAGGCCTATGGCGCCGTGGGACTACGGGCTACTAAACCGGAGGAAGTAATAAAGGTTATCGAAGAAGGCATAAACATTAATAAACCTGTTCTGATGGATTTCCATGTGGATTCCACCGAAAACTGTTACCCCATGGTTCCAGCGGGAGCCGCCATTAATGAAATGGTCTTTGAAGATCCATCTCCTCAAGAAAAGGAACAGGAAAAAATTCCCGCCAGTGGAAACAAACAAGACTCAATCTTAACGTCTTAGGCCCTCTTTCATTAAAACCCGTAAGGAAAAACCATGGAGCATATTGTTTCAATTTTAGTGGAAAATAAATTTGGCGTTCTCTCCCGAGTGGCAGGTCTGTTTAGCGGACGAGGATTTAACATCGAGAGCATTTCCGTCGGAGAGACAATGGACCCAGCCGTCTCCCTAATGACCATTGTCACAAAAGGAGATGATCGAATTGTGGAGCAAATTATCAAGCAGCTCAACAAATTAATCGACGTTATAAAGGTAATTGATTTGTCCGAAGCGGATTATGTGGAAAGGGAAACCGCATTAATCAAAATCAATGCAAGAGCGGAGGACCGAGCCGAAGCCCTTCGGATCACCGATATTTTTCGAGCACGTATTGTTGATTCCTCCCCAACCACCTACACCATCGAGTTGACCGGAGATTCACAAAAACTTCAGGCCATCATCAACCTTTTGCGTCCTTTAGGGATCAAAGAGTTAGTCCGAACGGGGAGAATTGCCATTGCCCGTGAAGAGATCAGGACCTCCTCCAGCAAAGAAGCAGACCGCAGGCTTCGCGCCTAAATTAAACCAAGAAAAAGGAAAGAAAAGGATATGAATATCTATTATGACAAGGATGCGGATTTAAACCACCTCAAAGGAAAAAAAATTGGAATTATCGGGTATGGCAGTCAAGGCCACGCCCATGCCAACAACCTAAAAGATAGTGGGCTAGATATCGTGGTTGGACTTCGAGAAGGAAAATCATGGGAGAAAGCAGAAAAATCCGGACTTAAGGTGATGACCACCTCAGATGCTGCCAAGAGTTGTGGCATTCTCATGATTTTGGTCCCAGATGAACTTCAAGGAGACCTGTACCAAAAAGAAATTGCTCCCTATTTAAAAAAAGGGTCATACCTAGCTTTCGCACACGGATTCAACATTCATTTTGGCCAAATTGTTCCACGAAAAGATTTAAATGTTTTCATGGTTGCACCCAAAGGCCCAGGCCATTTAGTTCGCTCCGAATATTCAAAAGGAAGCGGGGTTCCCATGCTGGTAGCGATACACCAAGACCCCTCCAAGAATGCAAAACAAATGGCTTTAGCCTATGCCAGGGCCATTGGAGGGGGAAGGGCGGGGATCATCGAAACCAATTTCAGGGAAGAAACAGAAACAGACCTCTTCGGGGAACAGTCTGTTCTTTGCGGTGGTCTCACTGCGCTTATTACAACTGGATATGAAACCCTGGTAGAAGCCGGATACTCCCCTGAAATGGCTTATTTTGAATGCCTCCACGAAGTAAAGCTCATTGTAGATCTGATTTATGAGGGGGGAATATCCAATATGAGATATTCCATCAGCAATACCGCTCAATACGGTGATTTAACCCGGGGCCCCCGGGTGATCAATGAACAAGTCCGGCAAGAAATGAAACGGATTTTATCCGAAATTCAGAGTGGCCAGTTTGCGAAAGAATGGATTCTTGAAAACCGAGCTAACCGACCGGTTTTCAATGCTCTTACCAAAAAGACCGAAGGACATTCCATCGAAATTATCGGGGCAAAGCTCCGAGGAATGATGCCTTGGTTAAAGAAGGAGCAATTGGTTGACAAAGATAAAAACTAGTGGCCACCGTTGAATGAGAAAGCCCCCAATTTGGAGCCGAAATGATCTTCCCGTAGCCAAAGAAGGCCTTCCATTTATTGCCGTTTTCCTATTGTTACTGGCGATCGGGGTTTCACTTCAATGGAAAATTTTTTCCCTGATTACGGGTATTGCTCTTTTTTACCAATTTATTTTTTTCCGAAATCCTCGAAGAATCGTTCCACAAGGGGAGGGGTTATTTGTCTCCCCTGCTGATGGCCGGATTGTGGCCATTCAACCCTTGTATGAGGACCGGTTTTTAAAAGAAAAGGCGGTGAAAATTAGTATTTTCATGAATGTGTTCAATGTCCATGTAAACCGCATTCCCTGTCATGCAACCGTCCAGGGGGTTTTCTATAACCCTGGGAAATTTCTCAACGCAGCAAAGGAGAAGGCCTCTTTAGAAAACGAACAAAATGCCCTCGTTTTAGAAACTCCAAAGGGACAAAAAGTTTTATTGATCCAAATTGCCGGGCTGATTGCGCGAAGGATTGTCTGCTGGGCTCAGAAAGGGGATCGGATGGCCCAAGGGGAACGGTTTGGGGTTATTCGATTTGGTTCACGAGTTGACCTTTTTCTGCCGATAGAAGTGGTTGTGCGAGTAAATTTGGGTGAAAAGGTCAAAGGGGGCGCCACCATTTTAGGAGCCATACATGGGAGTTCGTGAATACAAGAAAAAAGGTGTTTACCTCATTCCCAATTTCTTTACCACCGGGAACCTCTTTAGTGGTTTTTATGCCATTATTGCAGTATTCAATGGAGATTTTCACTCTGCATCTATTGCCATTCTCGTGGCAACGGTATTTGATGCATTGGATGGAATGGCCGCTCGATTCACCAAGGCCACCAGTCGTTTTGGGGTGGAATATGACTCTCTTGCCGATCTGGTTTCCTTTGGTGTGGCCCCGGGTCTTTTAATTTATTCCTGGGCATTAAGTTCCTATGGCCGAATTGGGTGGGTGGCTGCATTTTTATTTGTCGTTTGTGGAGCATTGCGATTAGCCCGCTTTAACGTACAGGTTTCCACTTTAGAGAGTAAAAAATTCCTAGGGTTACCCATCCCCTCAGCCGCTTGTATGATTGCAACATTGGTCATTTTGGATCACTATATCCTCAGCATGGGAAAGGAAATTCGGCCCCTGGTGATTTTAGTGATGACCTATGGGCTTGCTTTTTTAATGGTCAGCTCCATCCCTTACCGGAGCTTAAAAGGGTTCAACCTTCGCGACAGGAAACCCTTTCATGTTCTTGTGGCCATGGTCCTGCTCTTGATCATCGTCGTTGCAGAACCCCAAGTATTGCTTTTCTTTCTGTTTGGGCTTTATACTTTATCTGGGATCATTGAAAAACCGTTAATCGCACTTTATCAGCGAGTCCATCGCCGAGGAAAGCGGAAGCCCAAGGAACAAGAAGGAAAAAACCAAAAAACCGCTTTTGAGGATCTGTAAGACCAGGAAATTTTACTGAAATAAGGGGCGTTTCAGTATTTTGTTTTGGAGGAACCGTGAGATCAATTAAGATTTTTGATACCACATTGAGGGATGGGGAGCAATGCCCTGGGGCCAGCATGAACCGGGAAGAAAAACTTACGGTTGCACGACAACTAGCCCGCCTCAACGTAGATATTATTGAGGGGGGGTTCCCATATGCCTCAGAGGATGACTTTGAAGCGGTAAAAAGTATTGCAAAAGAGGTTAAGGGTCCAGTCATTGCTGGATTGGCCAGGGCAAAACCCGATGACATTGATCGCGCATGGGAAGCCCTTAAATACGCGGAAAAGCCCCGAATCCACACCTTTATCGCCACCTCCGATATTCACATTCAGAGAAAACTTAAGATGGATCAGGAATCAGTCCTGGCAGCCGCCGTTTCCGCGGTTAAAAATGCCAAGAGGTATACCGATGATGTGGAATTCTCCGCGGAGGATGCGGTTCGGAGCCCAGTGGACTATCTATGCCGGGTTATCGAGGCAACCATTAAAGCCGGGGCCACCACCATTAACATCCCAGACACGGTAGGTTATGCCATTCCCGAGGAGTTTGGATATTTAATTGAACAAATCATTAACCGCGTTCCCAATATCGATCAAGCAGTAATCAGTGTCCATTGCCATAACGATTTAGGCCTTGCGGTTTCCAATTCCTTAGCGGCGGTTTCAAAAGGAGCAGGGCAAGTGGAATGTACCATTAACGGAATCGGAGAACGGGCCGGAAATGCCTCCCTGGAAGAAGTGGTGATGTCTCTCCGGACCCGCCGAAAATTCTTTGATGCTGAAACTCAAATTGTCACGGAAGAAATTTATAAAACCAGCCGATTGGTAAGTGGTATTAGCGGAATTGTAGTCCAACCCAATAAAGCAGTGGTTGGTTCAAACGCTTTTGCCCATGAATCGGGCATCCACCAAGATGGACTTCTAAAAGATAAACGGACCTATGAAATCATGACCCCTGAGTCAATTGGTCTCTCTAAACATAAACTGGTATTGGGAAAACATTCTGGACGTCACGCTTTTCGTGAAAGGCTTATAGAATTAGGGCATGACCTTTCTGATAAAGATTTAAACGCCGCGTTTGACCGTTTTAAAAGACTGGCGGATCAGAAAAAAGAAGTGTTCGATGAAGATCTGGAAGTGATTGTTGCCGAAGAGGTCTTCCGAATTCCGGAAACCTATATTCTAAAATTCATCCATGTGGAAAGCGGAACCAAAGCAACCCCAACTGCAACCGTTGAATTGGAAATCAATCACGAAACCATCCGCAGTAAAGGAACAGGGGATGGACCAGTAGACGCCGTCTACCGAATCATTGCTTCTATTACGCAAACCCAGAGCCACCTCCTCTCCTACATTGTGGCAGGAATTACCGGTGGAACGGACGCCATGGGGGAAGTGACCTGCCGTTTGGAAGAGGGTGGTAAAACCGTTGTTGGACAAGGAGCTGATACGGATATCATCCTAGCCTCCGCAAAAGCTTACCTCAATGCCCTTAACAAATTGGCTTACTGGAAAAAAAGGCCAAAAGAAAAGGGCAACCTTTCAAAAATATAACGAAAATGACAGGAACCGTTAAAATAGGTTTTTAGGATTTCAATTCGTTTAAGTTCCAATAGCCCCTTTTCTGTGAACAACAATTTCCTTGACCACGGTAAAGGGAGACAGATATAAAAGGCCTACCACCAATTTCCCGATGTCCTCCGCGGGTATCATTTCCTCTTGGGGAACAGAGCCCCCTCTGACCATCGGCGTTGCCACATACCCCGGACAGATAACCGTGGCCTTGATGTGATCTTCAATCCCTTCCTCCAATAAGCTTTCCGTGAACCCCACCATACCAAATTTTGACGCGCTATATGCCGCAGCACCGCCAAATCCCATTTTTCCCGCAAGAGAACTAATATTGATGATATATCCCGAGCGCTGAAGTCTCATCAATGGCAATACGGCTTTTGTGCAAAGAAAAGATCCTTTTAAATTAATATCTAAAACCTGATCCCAATCCTCTTCTGTGGCATCCGCAATGGTTTTCAGTCTTCCAATACCGGCACTGTTAACCAACAAATCGACCCGGTTAAATTCTTTTTTGACTTTTTTAAATAAATCTTCTACTTGATTTTTTTGAGAAACATCAACGGAAAAAGAAGAAACCAGACCCCCTTTTTGTTTCAACTGTTCCTCTGCTTTTTTCAGCTTTCGAGCATCCCTGGCGGCAATCAAAACCCCCATACCTTCTTTTATCAGGGAAGAGGCAATGGCGAAACCAATTCCACTACTTCCTCCGGTAATCACCCCGACTTGACCCTTCAGATGAGACATCCTTCCACCCCCCACTACTATATAAAAAATAATGAGGTTATGGTATAGAAATTTTTTTTGTGCCGCAAGTCCCAATTTCAGGGATTTTTGACAAGCAAAAGGCACTCTGGTTATCCATTAAAGTTCTCTGATTCCTTTTCCGATAAACACTACTGAAACAGTTTCTTCTGCTTAGAGAAATAAGGAAGTGCAAATTGAACCCTATTGCAAGCTCCCTTTTTGCCAATCTTGATCTGAGTCACCTAACCTCCTTCGAGCATGAGCCTCTCAACGGGGGCAATTCCCACGTTTCTCTCTCCCACCAAAAAAATGTAGACCTATCCATTGTGACTGACGAAGGAGACAGGGTGACGCTTTCATCAGCAAGCTCTTTGAACCTGAACTATGCAAGCTACAATCAATTGGGAGAGTTGTCCCAAGAAACCGGGTTCGCTCAAAACCTTGATTTAAACCTGGAGCGAACGAAGGAATTTTCAATTTCCGTTAAGGGCGATTTAAATCGGGAAGAGCTTAAGGACATCCAAAACATTCTAAAAAAAATTGATAAGCTGGCCCGAAATTTCTTTAGGGAAATGTTGAGAAGGCTTTGGCCATTGCTCTGCGCATCGGTCAATCTGATTTAGGGACTATTGAAAGTCTTGAAACAAACATTGAGCTCAGAGCAGCCCTATCCGTTGTCTAAGGGGCTAACTCGAATTCGATGGAAACCCCAGTTCCCCCCTCTTCGAGAAATCAATCCCATGGAGAACAGATCACCCTATACAGCATAAAAGATTTGGTGCAATCTATCATAGGAGCAATTTCGCAATCAAAAACCGAAACTTTTGAAACAGCCGATGGCATTGGGAAACACATTAAGGATCTTTTAAACGAGGTCAGGGAATCTTTCGGCCACGAACACCCCAAAGAGAAATTGGCTGGAATATTGAAAAACGTATTTCATGAAAAAATTGGAAATCTGAAATCCAGGGAAGATCATGAAAAACAGAAATTTGAAGATGATCATATTCATCCCGAAGACAACACCACTTCAACTTAATCTTATACCCTCCTTTTTTGAACGAATAATTTTACTTGCTTTACCCTCAAACATCCCTTGACTTTCCCCATCAGTAAATTTAGGCTGTTTAATCCTTTTTGCTTAATCACGTTACACTTTTTTGTTTTTTAACTGGGATAGGGAAAACGGATGAAAAATTCTTTTACTTTTTTCAAAATTTTTTTAATGGTTGGGTGGTTGTATTGGATTCCGATCATGGGAACCGCCAAAACGTTTGATGCGGAAGAAACCGTTAATATTTCAGTTTATGAAAAAACCCACAACAGCGTGGTGAATATAACAACAGTCGTCGTTGATTATGATTTATTTTTCACCCCGTACGCAACCGAATCTAACGGTTCGGGGGTGGTCTTAGACAAAAAAGGCCATATTCTAACCAACCACCATGTCATCGCGGATGCCACTCAACTGGTGGTCACGTTATGGGATTCCAGTAAATGGGAGGGCACCCTAATCGGGAAGGACGAATCGACCGATTTGGGTATAATCCGAATTCAGGCTCCTCCCGATCGGCTTCGCCCCATTGACCTTGGAAATTCATCGGACATCAAGGTAGGACAAAAAGTTTTAGCCATCGGAAACCCGTTTGGTTTGGAGCAAACCCTCACGACCGGAATTATCAGTTCAATCCGTCGGTTTCTAAAAATAAACGATGTGGAGATGGAGAATGTCATTCAAACGGATGCAGCCATTAACCCTGGAAATTCCGGGGGCCCCCTTTTGGATTCTGAAGGAAAAATGATCGGGATCAACACCGCCATTTTTACCCCCTCAGGTGGAAACGTAGGCGTCGGGTTTTCCGTACCTGTGGATACCGTCAAATGGGTGGTTCAGGATCTGATGCGTCTGGGGTATGTGGCGTATGCCTGGCTTGGAATTGAAATGCAAACCCTTACCCCCGAGTATTCACAAGCGTTAAAATTTCCTGTGAAACAAGGAGTCCTGGTGGGACGAATGGTTCGCGGTGGCCCTGCTGATCAAGCGGGCATCAAAGGAGGGTCTTTTAGGGTCGTTGTGGGAAATACACGGTTAATCATCGGAGGAGACATTATTATTGCCGCAGATGGTCAATCAATGATTTCTAGAGATGATTTGGTTCGGTTCCTCAAAGGGAAAAAACCTGGGGATCGAATTCCATTAACCATTGTCCGAGATAACAAAAAACGGACCATCCAACTGACTCTTGGTGAAAAACCACGGCAATAATTTTGAACGAGCCTTACCCATTGATGAACTTCTTCTAACTCCAGATATTTTTCCTTACCCTCTTATGGATTTAGGATCTTCGTGTAATCGAGTGGGTAAAAATTGTTAAAAAGTGTTTAAGGTCCATACAGGGCAAGGGTCAAGTCAAAGTCATTCTGTGGTTGAAGCCTTTGAAGTATTAGAGGTTCCTGCAAAATCCAGTTCGTCATTCCCGAATGGTTTTATCGGGCCCGCCTGCCGGCAGGCAGGAATCCAGGATTCAAAAAATCAACATCTTCTGGATTCCCGCTCCCCGATAAAGTCATTCGAGGACAGGTTTCGCGGGAATGACGGGAAGGGCCTGGATTTCCGCTTTCCCCTGCCTGCAAGTGCCCGCCGGACAGGCGGGTAATGACAAAATTTACCCACTCACTTCCACGATGAACCTGGATTTAAAACACCTTGGAAATTTTCTTTCTTTACTTTTTTACTGTTTTGGGGGAAAAGAATTACAGAAAATTTTTAGATACCCCCTCCCCTTATCCAAACCCTTGGAACTCAAAACACTCATATGCTTTTCCTACCCTCCTTCAGAAAGCTTGAATAGCCGTTTTTTTGCTAAAGGAAACAGCCAAATCCACCCTAAAACCAGAAAGGTCATAAGTGAAATTGCAGCCCCCACCAGAAAACTCATGGGCCTATAAAGAAAAACGATTTCATGGGGACCGGGAGTTATCCCAATAGCTCGTAATAAAAAGTTTGCCCGTAAGATGGGCACTTCCTTCCCATCCACCCATGCCTCCCATCCTGGATAAAACAGTTCACTAAGGACCAAATAGGTATCATTAAGTGAAAAGGATTGAAGTTCTATACGATTGGCTTCATATTTTGTGATTTTTACCATTTCTTCTGGTGTTGAAGGAGGGACGGTCTCTACACTTGAATTGACCGGAGGGGGGGGATTTATCTGTAGTAAGACTTTTTTCATTGGATCAAATGCAGGATCTTTGAGGTATTGAATGTGCTCTTCCAACCGAGGTAAAAATTCCGCATCTTTAACTAACAGCGCCCGTGGAATTACCTGATTATTCATTACTAACCGAAACCTTTCCTTGAATTGGACAAAGGCATATTTTATCCCTAAGATTTTTGAACTAAAAATTAAATCCGCACGGAAAATTTCAGGGTTGAGTTTATGCCGCCGGTATTTGGGAATAGGTAAATCAGCCATCACATGAATAAAATTGAAATAGGAATCTAAACTGATTGGCGTATAACCCTGAATGCCTTGATAATGAAATTTCATTCCCCGTAAACCACCCTCGGGAACGGCAACCCGATATAATCCAGGATCTTGCTGAAAGGTGGTCTCAAAAGGAAACGGTTTTGTTAATCGACTCTGGTTTAATATAGGTGTCTGACTCTGATAGGTCAGAAAAAGATCTCCAAATAAAACCGCAATGAGCAGTCCCGCAATCAGTTTTGAGTTTTTAAGGGAACGAATTACAATAATTAAAATAAAGGAAATCAAGATTAAACCCATTGCGGTTACCATTTCTCTGGACGCAAAATCAATTTGTAACACTTTCCCCCCAACCCACCAGCAGACCAATAGAACCAACAATCCAAACAATTTGGACCTCTGCTGCCTTAAGGAAATGCCACATTCGGCAATATGTTTCACACCGAACCCTACCAAAACAGCCATTCCAAAAACGAAAATGACCAAACTCCGAGCAGGTATACGGAAAATTGAAATTCCAGGCAACCAGGTATAATAAATTTTATATAGAAATGTATGTTCCCCAAGAATCATGGTAAGAGCCATTAACAACATCATCACGTAGGGCCATAGGTCTTGAGGTTTTCGGTAACACAGAAGACCAACCCCTGCAAGGACCCCGGCAAGAATCCCAAAGTAAGCGGTAAATTCCACATTCGTATCTACGAGAGGAGTTTTCGGGTTTGGCACAATCAAAGTAAAAAAATTTTTGGGAGGAAACGACAAAAACGTCGCAAATTCATAAGTGTTCTTGGCCCGATCGCTTAAAAACATAAACTCCAGAGATGGTAAAATTTGGACCATACCGACCCCTAATGCCACAAGAGGAATAAATAAAAAATAAACCCCAAATTTGTGAAATGGTTGACGCGAATAAGGAGAAAGACCAAAAACTTCCCTTACCATAAAGTAAAAAGTAACAAAAAATGCTGAATAGAAATTATTCTGAGGCTCTCCACTTAAGATCTGCAAACCAAGCATCAACCCTGAAAGAAGGAAAAATTTAATATTTTTATGCTTTAACGCTTTTTCAAGAAAATAAAAGATCCAGGGGAGAAGTGCAGCCGTGTGGATCATGGTGAGGTGCCCGGAAAGAATGTTATCCATAAAATACCCGCTCAGACAATACACCACCCCAGCGGCAATGCCAGAGCTTTTGGATTGTGTGATTAGGAATACCAAAAAATACATTCCCAATGCCGCAAGGTAAAGATGAAGAACCGTATCAAGATTAAAAGCCCAGGGTAGGGGTAATGCGATAAAAAACAATGTAGAAGGATAAAAAATAAAGGTTTGAGGATTGGCAAGAAACGGGTGCCCGCTGTAGTAATAAGGATTCCAGAGTGGCAGAGTCCCGGATAAAAACTGTTCCTTGATAAATTGGGCATGCCAAAAAAAGTATTCTCCAACGTCAAATCCGCCGATAAAGTCACCGTTAATTGGAATTATATTTTTTCCAAAAAACAGAAAAATGAAACCTAACAACAGGTAAGGCGGCTGTAGAAATTTTTCCATTTTTTGAATGGCAATTTTAAAATAATTCATAGGAAAGGTCTTATTGGATAGGTGATTCCCGTTAGAATTTTTTTTTACTTCCCAAATTATTTATTGCTTGATTCACTGAACCAGGGGCTTTACTCAATAGGTTCATTGGTTTCCAGAGTTTTTGATTTCCAAATATACCTTGTCTCCAGATTGTCACCAGAATAAAGGCTGAAGTACCACCACATGAACAAACCTAGACCTAAAACCATTGAAAAAAAAATCCCTACCCATTTAACATAACCTGAGAGAGGTTTCACCAAAAAGTACAACGCCCCTAAAAAAAGGGTTGCGCAAGTCACCACCATTCCCCAAAAAGCAGCAGAACTCCAGTATAAAAATTCTATTTTTCCTTCTCCCGCAGGAATCCAAACGGCTTGGTATCTGTCGTTAGCTTTAAATAATGGGGAATTTTTCAAATTCACATACGCACCCCAGTTTTTGCTATACGGATAAAATAAAACAAAGAAACCCGGCCGAGAAGAAAAAAAACTGAAACGGACCCGATTAAAAGAACTATATTCCAAAATAAGCCCACCACGGCCTTTTGTTTTTCCATCATTTAAAAGATTAAAATCTTCCAACGGGGCATCATTTTCAACGATTAAAGGAGGTTCCATGTTGAGGCCATTCTTTTTTTCCTGCTCTGGCACCGAAGGACTATCTTTTTCTGCAGAGAAAGCAGGTGCATAATCCCAATAAATTCTGGCCAGGGGCAAACGTTGGACAGAGATGGTGCGCAACCACGGTAAAGGACCGAGATAAGCCAGTTGGGCTACCTTTTGGGCTTTCATTTGCGAAAAACTAGGCATAACCTGTTTTTCAGTAATCCAGGTTCCATATCTTAAAACCATGACCATCTGCACAAAGATAACAAGGAAAAGAATGGAACCGGTTATGGAACGGCCTTTCTGGTTAGAATTGTAAAAAATAAGAATGGTAATACTACATGCCCCCAACCAAAATGTGGTGAATTCAACCCAAGAAGGGATTTCGTTTATATTCGCAGGGGAATATTCGGAGGCTCCGGGAAACATAGGGGTTAGAATCAGATGATACAAAAAAAAGAGAATGAAGGCTAGAACCGATAATAAAACATATGGATAAATGAAATAATCCCTTTTTAAAACTTTAATCGGGGCCTTTTCCTGCTTCATCAACCACACCAGTAACAACAAGATCATGAAAGGAAGAATGATGGCAATCCGCCCGGGAATTCTAAAAATAGAAGCCAGTGGAAAGTATTCCCAAACCAGGTATTGAACGGGCAGGCGGGAGCCCTGCATATACAAAAAAATTAGTAAAAATAGAATCCAAATGCCCCAGATGATTCTTGGGATTTTTATTTTAAAACAAAGCAATAGCGGGATGATGGCGGAAATAACAATTAGGGGCGACCCGCCAAAACTGCCGTGGACATCACTGTAGAATGGCCGAAAGAAATTATTGAGGGTTCCAATAAACGTATCCGTATAATCTGAAGCCCAGGAAAAAGGCTTTGTGGTCCGGGGATGTCCGATTACGAAATCAAAGTAGAAGGGGAAAAAATAGGCCGAAGCCAATAATACACCCGTGGTGCAAAAACCTACAATATGAAGGTAATACTTCCAAATTTTTAAGGAAAAGGCCTTCGTTTCAGGAAGTACAGCAGATAAAAATTCGGGAAGAACGAGGGTCACAAGTGCTACGCCGAATAAACCATAGTACATCATTTGGGGGTGGCCACCCACCGCCAAAAGATAGGTTGAACCAATAATCCATAGAGGCCCTAAAAATTTTGATGGTTTTAAATAGTACCCTCCAATGGCAACGCACAAAAAAAGGAATGCGGTATAGTTCTCCAAAGCCGCTCCATAGCGGAAATTATCCAACATTCTGAGGTTATAAACCGTAATGAAGGATAAAATTAAAGAAATATCCACACGCAATTTTAACTTCCTTAGGAAATAAAACAATACCAGATGGGTCAAGCCCAGAGAGAATAACCGCAGGAAGGTGTTCCACTCAAGCGCTTTACCCGTCCAGTAACCCGGTAACAAGGCAGCGAGGTGTGAAATCGGATGAAACATCTGACCGAGGGTTAAACCGGGGGCGGGGCTTCCGCTAGCAGGCCTTGGAACATAAAGTGGAAAAGACCCATTTTTAATGGAAAATTGAAGTTCCATCTGGGTAAATATGGAAAACATGGGATAGTCCATTCCAATGGTGAGATGGCCCAAAAACGGAACGAACCAATAAAACACAAGGAATGGAAGAAGGAGAATAGCTCCCGGAATTCCACAATGACCCTTTAATTGTTCCTTAAAAATTTTTTTCATGGTGGGAAAGATCACCCGTTATTCTGAGCATACCCAAATATATTTTACAGAGCCTAATGGAAAACCTGGCAAATCTTTTTGGGTCCTTTTTGAGGATAAATAAAAAGCTTAAATTGTATCCGAAAAACTTATAAAAAAATGCCCTTAAAACTAACACCTTTCACTATAAGGTTCAAATGTTTCATGTCTTGAATACATGTGGTAATTGGATCGAGAAATTTTTATGGTCTCTTCAATGTAGACCCTTCAAAACTTTTAAATCATAGGAAAAAGGGTGATCAACCAACAAAAAAATAAAGGCTCATCGTGGAAGTGAGTGGGTAAATTTTGTCATTACCCGCCTCGGCGGGCACTTGCAGGCAGGGGAAAGCGGAAATCCAGGCCCTTCCCGTCATTCCCGCGAAACCTGTCCTCGAATGACTTTATCGGGGAGCCGGAATCCAGAAGATGTTGATTTTTTGAATCCTGGATTCCTGCCTGCCGGCAGGCGGGCCCGATAAAACCATTCGGGAATGACGAACTGGATTTTGCAGGAACCTCTAATACTTCAAAGGCTTCAACCACAGAATGACTTTGACTTGACCCTTGCCCTGTATGGACCTTAAACACTTTTTTACAATTTTTACCCACTCGATTACACGAAGACCCAAAATAAATTCTCCCGCGCCTCCAAAATTCGAGAATACCCTTTAGGTTTTTGCAAGCCCTTTCAAAAACCCCTTCAATTTTGAATCGGTTTGATGATGCGTTTGGTTATTACCACTCCTCGGGTATCCAAGAACTCTGCCTAGTCATTTTTTTGAATTTCATCACAAACCAATTTACCTTAGATTTTATCGGCTTGCATGGATCACATAAAAAGCATATAATTCAAAAGGATAGGTACTCTGAAGGTTCCCATCTGGAAGGGAAAAGAAAAATTTTAAAATGCCCATTAGTAAAGTCTAGGATTTTAGACCGGATTGAAGCTTGTACAAGCTTTTTCCATATCAGATAGGAATTCGTTTTTTTTGTATAATTTAAAAAATATTTTTCGATTGAAAGAATTAGACAGACTGGATATTGACGATCCCGCGACAACCGTCATTCGTAGAAAAATAGTACGTCGCAAACGGTTCCTTTATGAGGTCTATCGCCACTTTTACAAACAAATGTTTTCCCTGATTCAAAAACTTCCCAAAGGTCCCATCATTGAATTAGGTTCGGGGCCAGGGTTTATCAAAGAGATCATCCCATCTGCAATGACATCCGAAGTCTTTTTAATTCCAGATCTTGATTTAGTTTGTTCAGGCCAAAACCTCCCTTTCAAGGACCAATCGATTTCCTGTTTACTGATGCTGGATGTTTTTCATCATATTCCCAAGCCCATTCAATTTTTAAAGGAAGCGGAAAGATGTTTGCTCAGAGGAGGCAGAGTCCTCATGGTTGAACCCTATAATACCCTTTTTGGGCGTTTTTTTTACCAGAAATTTCATCAGGAATGCTTTGATCCTCATGCGGGATGGGAACATCAAGAAAGGGGGCCTTTATCAGGTGCCAATGGGGCCTTACCTTGGATTATTTTTGTTCGTGACCAACATATTTTTAAAAAGAATTTTTCCAGCCTCCAAGTCAAATCGATTAAACCCCATACCCCTTTCGCATATTTACTTTCGGGTGGTCTTTCATTCAATTCTTTTCTCCCTGGAATATGTTTTGGTCCGGTTCGTATCATTGAAAATTTATTATCGCCTCTTAATAATCACATTGGCTTATTTGCCACCATTTCCTTGGAAAAGACATAAAATTGACAGGGAAATCCCCCATCAACCAAAATCGGAGAATGGTGTCCATCGATTGGAATAAAAAAAATGACTATTACCATAAGCTGATAGAGGGATATTTAACTTTTCATACATCTGACCAAGATTCCTTACTGGTCTTGGGCTGCGGGAAAGGCGGAATATTCGATAATGCCCCCTTTCAGTCTGCTGTGGGAATTGACTTGGACCCTAGCGTAATCCAGGAGGGGCAGAATAAATTTCAAAGCAATTCAAAAGTGGAATTCCACACTGTAAAAGACTACCTTTCTTTACCCGATTTGAACCGGACCTTCGATGGCGTCATTGTTAAAAACGTGATCGCAGAATTAAAGGACATCCAGGCGCTACTAGAAAGGTTAAGGGTTTTGATGAATCCATCCTCTCGGCTGGTCATGAACTTCCATAGCCATTTATGGTCTCCAATCATTCAAGTCGCCGAAACCTTTGGACTGAAAAGACCAACCGGAAGAACCACCTGGGTAACCAAAGAAGATATTTTGAACTTGTTTATATTGACCGGTTTTGAACTTGTAACCCATGGAAAATGTATACTGCTCCCCAAAAACCCTTTTGGCCTAGGGGGTTTTATTAACCGGTGGGTAGCGCCATTGCCCATTGTGGAGAACCTGTGTTTAGAAAATATCGTAATGGCCCGACCGATTGGTTTAAACGAAAACCCCAAATTACCATCCGTAACCGTTGTCATCCCTGCCCGTAATGAAGCGGGGAATATAGAAAACGCGATACACCGGCTTCCTTCCATGGGGGTCCACACTGAAATCATCTTTGTTGAAGGAAATTCCATTGATAATACGTGGGACGAGATAAAGCGGGTTCAGGATTTGCATCCCGAAAGGGATATTAAGGTGTTGAAACAATCAGGCAAAGGAAAAGCCGATGCAGTTCAACACGGCTTTAAAGAAGCCAAGGGTGATCTTCTGATGATTCTTGACGCAGATTTAACAGTGGACCCAGAAGACCTTCCAAAATTCTTTAATGCGATCGTGGAAAACAAGGGGGATTTTATTAATGGTTCTAGATTGGTGTATCCTTTAGAAGAACAGGCCATGCGTTTTCTCAACATGTTGGCAAACAAATTATTCGGGTGGTTGTTCACTTGGCTGTTAGGTCAAAGATATCGCGACACCCTTTGCGGAACAAAAGTGCTTTGGAAAAAAGATTATAACCGTATTGCAAATAATAGAAGGTTTTTTGGAGATTTTGACCCTTTTGGAGATTTCGATCTGATTTTCGGAGCCACAAAGCTTGGCCTCAAGACCATCGAAATTCCTGTCCGGTACAAGGAAAGGACCTACGGAACGACCAATATAAAACGATTTCGGCATGGTTTGCTTTTATTTCGAATGATTTTCTTAGCAGCTCGACTATTAAAATTTAAACTTGCTATTCCCCGTAGCTCGCTACGGGGTGACCGCTTAGGTTCCCCCTTTAGAAAAGGGGGATAAAGGGGGATTTGAGGATTTAGCTTTTCCTCTGAATACCCCGCAGTCTTGCTGCGGGGATTTTTATTTGAATAAAAACTGTTCTTTCAATATTTTTTGAGATTTAAACCGAACGATGGGAAAAATTTTACTTAAAATTCCATCCGTAAAAACTTACCTTTTGCATCGAATGAATTTTCACCAAAATAACTGGTTCCCCTCAAAAAAATGATTTCCTGACGAAAAATCCTTCATGTTAAATAAGGTCTCCATGAGTCACCACAATTTCCGAGAATGGTTAATCGCCTTTTTTTTAATTTTGGGCACTTTAATGGTTTTTTGGCCGGTTTTAAATTATGAATTTATTAATTACGATGATGATACGTATGTCTCAGAAAATCCTCATATTCAAGATGGATTGACTTGGGAAGGAATCAAATGGGCATTTTCAATGGATTCGGGTTCCGCCTCACAACATGCCGATTTTTGGATTCCCATGACATTCATTTCTCACATGATAACCATTGAGCTTTTCGGCCTGGACCCCGGGGGGCATCACCTGGTCAATTTAATGATTCATATCATGAATACCGCCTTGCTTTTTTGGGCCCTTCGGAATTTGACGGGAGCCCTGTGGAAAAGCGGGTTCGTGGCGGCTCTTTTTGCGATTCATCCGCTCCACATAGAATCCGTTGCTTGGGTGACCGAGCGCAAGGATGTTTTAAGCACACTGTTTTGGATCCTCACCCTTTGGGCTTATCTTTTTTACACAAAACGGCCCGAGGTCTACCGATACCTATTGGTTGCTTTTACCTTTTCCTTAGGTCTAATGGCCAAACCGATGGTCATGACACTCCCCTTTGTATTGCTGTTATTGGATTACTGGCCCCTGCAACGGATACACTGGGGAGACCACCGAACAACTTTGAAACGGGTGTTGGAAAAGAGCCCTTTGATCATCCTAACGGGGATTTGTTTGATGTTAACACTTTTGGTTCAACAGAAATGGGAAACGGTCGGTTCTTTGGAGGCTTTTCCACTTGGAAGCCGTATTGGAAACGCACTGATCTCCTATTCCAGCTATATCGGAAAAATGTTCTGGCCCTTGGACCTGGCGGTCTTATATCCCCATCCAGGAAATCAACTACCCCTCGAACTGATAGTGGGTTCCGCCTTATTGCTGCTGGCGATTACTATCCTAACGGTCTGGTGGTCCTCAAAAGCCCCTTATTTGATTGTGGGATGGCTTTGGTTTTTAGGAACCCTTGTACCTGTCATTGGTTTGATTCAGGTAGGCCAACAGGCCATGGCAGATCGGTACACCTATATACCCCTCATCGGCCTTTTCATCATCATCGCCTGGGGAATTCCGGATTTGATTCCAAAATGGCGCCATCAAAAACTGTTTTTAAGTCTAGGGGCCGGTTTGATCCTTCCATCTTTGATGGTCATCGCCTGGTTTCAAGTCCAACATTGGCGAAATAGCATCTCCCTTTTCAAACATGCCATAGAGACGACGGGAACCAACTATGTTTCCTACCACAATTTAGGGCTAGCCTTCCAGACAGAGGGCAGGTTTGAAGAAGCCATTGGAGAGTATCAAAAAGCAATGGCCATAAAACCGAATGCTGCCCTTCATAATAACATGGGGGTTATTTTTGAAAAACAGGGTCTTTTCAATGAAGCCATCCGAGAATATCAGGAAGCCGTTGCGCTTCGGGCTCATTATGCAAGACCCCATTATAATTTAGCCAATGTTTATTTTAGACAGGAACGCTTAAACGAAGCCATTTTAGAATATCAAAAAGCTATTACCATAACGCCAAATTATCTGGAAGCCCACCTCAGCCTAGGAAAGGCTTATGGAAGGACGGGTCAATTGGAGAAAGCGATCCAAGAATTTAATACTGTACTGAAGCTCAACCCAAAATCATTAGAGGCCCAAGAATTCCTGGATCTTACCTACCGTCTTAAGGAAAAACAGAAAAAAAAAGAATAAAAAAAATAGGGCAGAAAAAATGATCGGCTTTAGCAAAGATTTTAAAACCCAAGGACGTTTACAGGGGTAGGAATTCCCCATGGGAAGCTTGTGATATTGGTCCCGTTCCCCAATTGCCCGGTGGCATTGTTTCCCCAACACCGTCCGGTTCCGTCTTCAAGGAAAGCACAGGAATGCCTTCCTCCTGAAGATAATAATGCCACAGAGTTTAATCCAACCACCGAAACAGGAACCCGACTGCAATTAACCTGCGGTCCCCCGGGAGGACCACACACCTCGGGTCCAAGTAGAGTCCCTACTCCAAGCTCACCACGCTCATTTAAACCCCAGCACTGAACCGTGGTATCTGCAAGCACCACACAGGTGAATTGGCCCGTTACATTGGCGGATATATCAACCGCCGTTAACACACCGG
>Ga0299906_10000943_pt1 | contig 25344 bp, 26 predicted proteins | sample RVTome_14_FD_200259 | JGI IMG/M metagenome (GOLD analysis project Ga0299906, IMG submission 200259) | Soil microbial communities from uranium-contaminated site in the Upper Colorado River Basin, Wyoming, United States - RVT145D125 (version 2) ...
CGTCGCGGCCTCGGCGTCGAAGGCCGGCTCCTCCGCTGCGGCCGGCTCCGCGGGGGCGGGCGCCGCGCTCTCTTCGGCTGCCGCTCCTTCGACTGCGACCTCCGCCGTCTCCTCCGGCGCCTCCTGGGCCCACGCCTGCGCGCCGGTCGCCAGCCCCAGCACCGCGGTCGCGGCGACGAGCCTCAACACGTTTCTCTGACTCCGCCTCATCATTCGATCCTCCTTGTCTGTGCCGGGCCCTCGTCGTGGTGCCTCCGCGCCCCACACGTCGCTACCGAGGTGCCTCGACCAGCTCGCTGTCCAGGACAACTCCCCTCCGCCCCCTTCTCGCTCAGAGCGCGGCCTCGCCGTGCTCTCCGGTGCGGATCCGAACCACGTCTTCCAGCGACGTCACGAAGACCTTCCCGTCTCCGAACTTGCCCGTCTTCGCGGCCTCCAGGACCGCGCCCACCACCTTCTCCTCGAGGCCGTCGGGGATCGCGACCTCGATCTTGATCTTCGGGAGGAACTCCACCGCGTACTCCGTGCCCCGGTACGTCTCGGTGTGCCCCTTCTGGCGGCCGAAGCCCTTGACCTCGGTGACCGTCATGCCGACCACACCCGTCTCCTGGAGCGCGGTCTTGACCGCGTCCAGCAGGTGAGGCCGGATGATGCTTTCGACCTTCTTCATGCCACCTCCCTGAAGCAGGAGACTGCCCCGCCTCGCAACGATCGACCCGTAGCAAGGCGCGTACCGAGACGGCCCGCGCTGGCCGCGGCAGCGCCAACAGACCACCAGAGCGCGGCTTAGGGCGGACCGTCGCCGGGCGCGCGAGAGCCGGCCTTTGACATCCGTGTCGGAAACCCGAGCGACACCATCACGAATGTCGACGGCGCCCGGCCGTGGCCCGGGCGCAACCGCCATCGGTGCGTCGACGGGGCGCTCGGAGGCGCCTCGGAGACGGGGCGGGTGGCGGCGACCAGCCGGCATCGCCCGCTCTGCTGGCTGTCGCTGCGTGTTTCGAGGCACTTCCGGGCCCGGTGCCGCCGGCCGCGCGACGGGAGGAGCCTCACACTTTCGCGGCTCGAGGTCGCTCTCGCGACATTTGTGGCGGCCGGGCCCGGCATCGCGGACTGCGGGGTCCCCCTGGAATTCGACGGCGACTCGCCTTAACCTTACGGTCCGCGCTCAGCCAACCCAGGAGGCCGCATGTCCCGCACGATCCTCGCGCTCGCCCTGTCCGGAGTCTTCTCCGCCTCCGCGCTCCTGGCCGAGACCCCGCTCTACCTGGACCCCGACCAACCCGTCGGGGCGCGGGCCAAGGACCTCGTCTCGCGGATGACCCTCGAGGAGAAGGTCTCCCAGATGGTCCACAACGCCGCCGCCATCGAGCGCCTGCAGGTCCCGGAGTACGACTGGTGGAACGAGTGCCTCCACGGCGTCGGGCGCGCGGGGAAGGCCACCGTCTTTCCCCAGGCGATCGGCCTCGCCGCGACCTTCGACACCGACCTGATCCTCCGGGTGTCTACGGCGATCTCCGACGAGGCCCGGGCCAAGCACCACGCCTCGGCCCGCGCCGGCCGGCGGGACCGCTACCGGGGCCTCACGTTCTGGACGCCGAACATCAACATCTTCCGGGACCCGCGTTGGGGCCGCGGACAGGAGACCTACGGCGAGGACCCGTTCCTGACGGCTGCCATCGGCACGTCCTTCGTGCGCGGCCTGCAGGGAGACCATCCCCGCTACATGAAGGTGGCCGCCTGCGCGAAGCACTACGCGGTCCACAGCGGACCCGAGGGGGAGCGCCACACCTTCGACGCCATCGCCAGCCCCAAGGACATGTGGGAGACCTACCTCCCCGCTTTCGAGGCCCTCGTGGTCGACGCCGGGGTCGAGGCGGTGATGTGCGCCTACAACCGCACGAACGGCGAGGTCGCCTGCGGCAGTCAGACGCTGCTCCAGGACATCCTGCGGGGCAAGTGGGGCTTCCAGGGGCACGTCCTGTCCGACTGCTGGGCGATTCGGGACTTCGACCAGAACCACAAGGTCACGAAGGACAACGCGGAGTCGGCCGCCCTGGCGCTCAAGATGGGGACGAACCTCAACTGCGGGAACAGCTACCCTTCGCTGCTCGAGGCCGTGGAGCGCGGACTCGTGACCGAGGAGGAGATCAGCGCGTCGCTGGCGAAGCTGCTCGAGACGCGCTTCAAGCTCGGGCTGTTCGACCCCGAAGAGATGAACCCCTACACCTCGATCCCCATGGACGTGGTGAACTCGCCGGAGCACCGGGCGCTGGCCCGGGAGGCCGCGGCGAAGTCCATGGTCCTGCTCAAGAACGAGGGGAACCTGCTGCCGCTCGCCAAGGACCTGAAGAAGGTCTACGTCCTCGGGCCGCTCGCGGCGGACGCGGCCGTGCTGCTGGGCAACTACAGCGGCGTCAGCGCCGACCTCTCGACGATCCTCGAGGGGATCGTCGGGGCGGCGGGCCCCGCTACGACGGTCGCGTACAGCCAGGGGAGCCTGCTGGACCGTCCCAACGTCAACCCCATCGACTGGTACTCGGGCGACGCGACGAATGCCGACGTGACCGTGGCCGTGATGGGGATCTCCAACCTGCTCGAGGGCGAAGAGGGCGCCTCGATCGCTTCACCGGGCAAGGGAGATCGCTTCGACATCCGCCTTCCCGAGAACCAGGTCGACTTCCTGAAGAAGATGCGCGGAACGTCCAGGAAGCTCGTCGTGGTGCTGCTGGGAGGGAGCCCCATGGCCGTCGAGGAGGTGCACGAGATGGCCGACGCCGTCCTCCTCACCTGGTACCCCGGCGAGGAGGGCGGCCGGGCCGTCGCCGACGTCCTGTTCGGGGACGCGGCTCCCTCGGGACGGCTCCCGATCACGTTCCCGAAGTCCCTGGACCAGCTGCCGCCCTACGAGGACTACGCCATGGCCGGCCGAACCTACCGCTACATGGAAGAGGAGCCCCTGTACCCCTTCGGCTTCGGGCTCGGCTACACCACGTTCGAATACGGCGCGATCGAGCTGTCCTCCAGCGAGGTGGCGGCGGGCGACAGCGTGACGGCCCGGATCAGCGTGAGGAACGCGGGCCGGACCGCGGGCGACGATGTGGTCCAGCTCTACGTCTCGGACCTCGAGGCGTCGGTGCCGGTTCCACGGGCTGCGCTGAAGGGCTTCGAGCGCGTCTCCCTCGGCCCCGGCGAGAGCCGGACGGTGGAGTTCGAGGTGACGGCCGAGATGATGGAGATGGTGAACGAGAGCGGCGAGCGCGTGCTCGAGAAGGGCGCTTTCGCCTTGACGATCGGCGGGGCGTCCCCCGGGGATCGGGCGGTGGCGCTTGGAGCGGCGGTGCCGGCCCGCGCCGAGTTCACCGTAGAGTAGCCGCCTCCCCCGTCCAGTGAACCCTCGCGAGCGGGCTCTCGTCTGGCTGCTCCGCCTGTGCGGAGGCGTGCTCCTGCTCGCGGCGCTCGCCGTGTTCCTGCCGACGCGCTGGATGGAGGTCTCCCACGGCTGGCTGGGGCTCGGGACGTTTCCGGCCTACCCCCTGGTCGACTACCTGGCGCGGTCCATCTCCGGAATGTACGCGATGCACGGAGCGGTGCTGATCGCGGTGGCCCGGGACGTCAGGCGCTTCGCCCCGCTGGTGGTGCTCCTGGCCTGGGCAAACGTCGTGTTCGGGGCGACGATGCTCGGGATCGACATCCACGCGGGCATGCCGGGCTATTGGACCCTCCTCGAGGGCCCCTCGATCCTGCTGGTGGGGGTCCTGTACCTGTGGCTGGCCAGGGGCCTTCAGTCCGAGGGAGCGACCGCCCCCGGCGGGACGAGCGGGTAGTACCCCTTGCGGTGGCGGACCTCGAGCTCGCCCCGGGAGAGTCGGACCTCCAGCTTGCGGAAGCCCGATTCGTCCAACGCGCCGTCGGAGACGAAGCCGATCACGTACTGCGCCTCGAGCTGCTCGATGATGCGGGTGTAGATCTCCGGGAGTGTGCGGGTTCCCATGGGCATGAAGATCTCCCCGCCGGTCACCTCGGCGAGCTGCCGCAGGAACGCCATCGAGGTGAAGGCGCGCTTGAACTGGCTCACGTTCGCGGAGAACGCGATCGGGTAGATGGTGACGTTGCTGGCCCGCACCATCTCCAGGGTCTCCCCCATGGAGACCTCGCTGACCGAGTCTTCGCCGTCGCTGAACAGCACCATCACCTGGCGCCCCCCGCTTCCGTAGACCCGCGACAGGTAGACGGTAATCGCGTCGTAGAGCGCGGTGTTGCCGCCCCCCTCCGCCTCCTGGATCCGGCGGATCAGCCCCTGCTGGTGCTCGCTGTCGTAGCGGGACAGGCGGATGTCGTGGTCGAAGAAGACCGTCAGCAGCTCGCTGGCGCGCGGGACCGCCTCGAGGAAGCGGGTCGCCGCCATGCGGGTCTCGCCCAGCACGTCGATCATGCTCTCGCTGGTGTCCATGAGCAGCCCCAGGTCCACCTCCAGGGTCTCGTCCTCCCCGGGCTCGTAGGACCGGGCGAAGAGCTCGATGGACTGGGGGCGCCCGTCCTCGAGGATCGTGAAGTCCGACGGATCGAGGCCCGTCACCGGCTTGCCGCTCCCGTCGAGGACCGTCACGGTGATCTTCACCATGTCCACGACCGTGGAGAAGACGGGGGGGTCGGGACCGGTCTGCGGGAAGGCTCCGGGGACCAGGGCCGGCGCGGTGGCGAGGGTCGGGAGCAGCAGCGCCGGGAGCACGAAACGCCGCATGGTGCCTACGAGTCTATCAGCCCCCTGCCCCGTCCCGGATGAAGGCGCCGAACTGCAGCGTGACGTCGCCGTCGTCCCCGGCGAGGACGACCCGCACGACGGCCGAGGGTGGCGCGTCGCGACAGGCCCGGTAGAGTTCCTCGAGACTCCCCACCTGTTGCTCGGACTCGTAGGTGTCCCGTCCCTCGCGACGGCTGGTCGTGACCACGGCCCTGGGCGCGCCCATGCGGCCCCAAGTCTATACCGAGGTCTCGGGAGAGGACCCGAGCCCCAGGATCGGCTCTTCCACGACCACCCTGCGGGTCCGGATCTGGTCGCTCAGGACGCGGCGCACCGGCCCGTACTCGTCAGGGGGGATGCTGAGCCGGTACAGGCGGGTGCGGCGTCCACGCCGCAGCAGCAGCAGGACGATCTCCGGCTTCTCCCTGAAGGCGAGGCGCCCGATCTCCCCCCAGCCCAGGAACCCGTTCTCGGCCCACACCCCGTCCCGATAGAGGCCGAGTCTGATCCGACCCGAGAGGGGCACGACGGCCAGGAAGTACACGGCCATGATGCCCTGGCTGTAGACGTGGTGCGCGGGCCGGCCCAGCACCCCGTTCAGGACGGCCACGTACGCGCTGGCCACCCCGAGACCTGCGAGCAGGCCGTCGTGCCAACGACGACGGCGCTGCCAGGTGAGCAGGTCCGTTCCCGACAGGCTCCGGAACCTGCGGTAGCGCAGCGCCGCCCAGCCCACCAGGATCGTGAAGTAGACCGCCACCACGACGAGCGCGATCGTGAGACCCACCTGGTTGGCGGGCGAAAGGTTCAAAGCTCGACCCGGAGCGAGGCCTCCTCTTCGGGAGCGTCCACCCCGGACTCCTCGGGGGGCTCCGGATCGGGAGCCGCCCCCACCACCGGCTCCACGAACTGCCGGTACGCGTCCCGGTAGCCCTGCTCGACGAGATCCCCCACGCCCTGCTCCACCTCGGTCGCCGGGTCGCGCCCGCCGTCGAGCTCGAGGGGGCCGAGGATCCGGCGCTCGGGGCGAACGACCCAGATCCCCACTTCGCGGTAGAGGCGACCCGTGGCGGGATCCTCCCAGGCCCGGCCCGAGCCGGTCTCGTGGCCGAGCGTGCTCACCAGCCGGTTGATCGTCTCGGCCACGTTGAGCTCCCGGTCCAGCGCCTGGCGCTCCAGGGTGGCCAGCGCGGAGTCGACGAGCGCCCGCAGCCCGCGCCGGACGGCGGGAGGTGAGGCGCTCTCCGGGACGGCCCCCACCAGCACGACCTGCTCCGCCCCGGCCGCGAGAGCTTCCGACAGCCCGACGCCGCCGGCGAGGGTGGACTCGGTCAGCCGGTGCAGCTGTCCGCCGTACGGCCCCCCCCGCGGGAAGCGCACACGCTGAACGGGGGTCACGAGGGGCGGGAGCAGCCCGGTCATGACGGCGTCGAACAGCAGCGGGGCGCAGCCCGGCGCGCGCAGGTCCAGGGAGGTGCGGTTGCTTCCCCGCACACGGGGAAAGCCCTCCCGGTGCTCGTCGGCAAGCAGCGTGAACGCCAGCGTCCCGCCCGTCTCCAGGTCGGCGGTGCGGAGGACCAGCTCCCGGAACCCGGGCTGGCCCAGGTTCTCCGTCAGCAGGGCCACGAACCGCCTTCCGATCTCGGCGTCTGCCGGCGGAGACCCGGAGAGGGCGGAGCCCCGGGCGAGCTGCCAGAGCCCTTCCCGGAGCCGCTGCCGCGCGCCCCGGACGTCGAGGGCGGCCTCCAGTGTCTCGGCGAGCCGCCTTGGCCCTGCCGCGAGCTGCCGCGCCGCGACCACGACGGCCAGGACGGCGAGCAGGAAGACAGGTGCTGCGAAGGCGGCGACGTAGGTGGCCTGGAGCGCGTCGGTCGAGGTCGTCAGCGACGCGAGCCAGCCGGAGGGTGCTCCGGGCGCCGCCAGCGAGACGAGCAGGCCGAGGGGGAAGAGCAGACCGGCGAGGATCGCCAGCCCGAGCGGCAGCAGGAAGACCCCGAAGGAGCTGCCCAGCAGCAGCAGCGCGATCCGCAGCGCCGGTCGAAGCCGGTACAGGCTCGACCAGCGCAGCCCGTCCCAGAAGCCGCCCTCCCGGTAGAGCCGAGCGCCACCCGCGGCCGCGCCGAAGGCGGCTCCCAAGCTGCCGACGCCGCTGCCGACCATCAGGTCGATCTTGACGCCGCTCTCGTCGAGGGCCTTGAGCACGCCGGCGTGGTACGCCCCCGACGTTCCGCTGCCGGCCAGAACGAGCGCCGTGCGCCGCTTCGGAGCGTACTCACCCATGGTTGAGGTGGCCCTACGTTACCACGCGGCTCAATCCCGCTCCGGGAGACCCAAGGCGGAGGCCACGAGCGCCTGCGCGGAGGCCCCCCGTTCGAGCCAGACCCAGGCGGCGGAGCGCTCGCGGCTGCCGAGCCAATCGGACATGGGGGCCGGCGGAGCCGGCCACGCCAGGCGATCTGCCGCCTCCGGCAGCGAGCCCTGGACGGCGCCGCCCTCCAGCACCGCCAGCGAGCGTACGGGGTAGAGAGTCACCCGCGGCCCGTCGCGCTCGGCGACCACCGCCCGGCTCGCCACCCGCCCCACCCACGGCGGCAGGGCTTCCGTGTCGTCTCGGGGCCCCGCCAGCCTTGCGTCGAGTCGCGACGCCAGCTCGCGGTAGCCCTCCTCGCTCACACGACACAGGCACGGCGCCGAGCAGGATCGGATCTGGGCGTAGACGCACCCGAGGCCGAGTGGGAGCGCCGGGTCGGGCTCGAAGCTCTCGTCGCACGGGCGCAGCAGCGCGAGCCTGTGGAGCGCGTCCCGGGCCCGGGCCGCGGCCCCGCGGTCCCGAAAGGGCCCGAACAGGTCTTCGGGTGCCGCGTCGGAGCCGCAGGCCAGCAGCCGCGGGAAGCGCTCGGCGAGGTCGAGCTGGAGGAACCCTGGGGGACGGAGGTCGCGCCTCCGGTCCGGCGAGACGTGGCGCGACATGAGCCGCTCGAAGGTGAGGCGCCGCCGGAAGCCCGGACCCGTGGCGTAGAGGAGCAGCTCCCGGGCGATCCCCCGCAGGTCCAGGCGCGGTCGCCCGGGCCGGGGAGCGGGCGCGGAGAGCTGTCGTCTGGCCCAGCCCCGCAGGCTCGCGGCCTGGCCGATGGTCAGGCTCGTCCCGTCCTCGGAGAGCAGCTGCGCCACGCCGGCGGTGGCCGGTACGCGCTGCAGCAGGGACTCGACGTCGCGCTCCGGCTCGAGACGGATGCGGACGGGCGAGGGGACGGCCCCCCAGGGCGCGGGGTCCGCGTCAGGAGTCGCCGGCGGACTCCTCGACCTGGTCGTACATCGTCTGGAGCCGGAGCAGCTCGTACTCCCGCACCCCGGACGGTGCGCGGACCTCGACCTCGTCGCCCTCCGCCTTGCCGATCAGGGAGCGACCGATGGGTGACGACGGAGAGATCCGCCCGGCGCCGGGGTCGGCCTCTTCCGGGGTCACGATCTCGTACACGACCTCCTCACCGGAGTCGACTTCCCTGAGGTGCACGGTCGAGCCCAGGCCGACCTTGTCCCGGGGGATCTTGTCCAGGTTGGCCATGGAGAGGGCCGCCACGCGGTGCTTGAGCTGGTTCACCCGGGCGTCCACGAAGCTCTGGCGCTCCTTGGCGGCGTGGTACTCCGCGTTCTCGCGCAGGTCACCGTGCTCCCTGGCCCTCTTGATCTCCTTGGGGAGCTCCACCTTGAGCTCGTACTCGAGGGCCTTGATCTGCTCTTCGAGGCGCTTCCTGATCTCGTTCATGGCCGGACCCGGGTCCCCACACCAGCGGCGCGGTGTGGGAGCGCAAGGCGCGGGGTGTGAGAATCGGGGCGTGGAGAGCGCCACCGGGCTGATCGTCAGCCGCCGCAACCCGCTGCTCCGGGAGCTGCACCGGCTCAAGAGCCGGGCCGGACGGGGAGAAGGGGTCTGCCTGCTCGAGGGCGAGCACCTCGTCGAGGAGGCCCTGCACGCGGGGCTGGCGTTCTCCATCGCCGCGCTGACCCCCGCCTTCGCGGACCGGCGTGCGGACCTGGAGCGCAGGCTGCGCGAGTCGGGCGTCGCGATCCGACGCGTGAGAGCCGACATCATGGCCCAGCTCTCGGAGCTCGACTCCGCTCCGGGGATCCTGGCCGTGGCCGAGCGCCCCTCCCCCGACCCGGAAGGCGTGTTCAGGGCGCCGGCGCTGGCCGTGGCCGCTTGCGGCGTGCAGGACCCCGGCAACCTGGGCGCGCTCCTGAGGAACGTCGAGGCGGCCGGTGCCGGCGGAGCGCTGCTCGGGCCCGGCTGCGCGGACCCGCTCTCCTGGAAGGCGCTGCGCGGATCCATGGGAAGCGCGCTGCGAGTTCCCGTGGTCCGCTGCGCCGACGAGGCTGGGCTGCTGGCGGCTCTGGCGCGTCCCGGCGTGCGCAGCGTCGCCGCCGACGCCGGAGGCCGCGTCGGCTACGACACCCTCGACTACCGGGAGCCGACCGTGTTCGTGGTCGGGGGCGAGGGGCGGGGCCTCCCGGACTCGGTCCGGGAGGCGGTCGACGTCCTCGTGGCGATCCCGATGCGCGGGCGGGTGGAGAGCCTCAACGTGGCGGTCGCCTCCGGAATACTGCTCTTCGAGGCGGCCCGGCAGCGCCGGCTCGGGCGCTCAAAACCAACCTGAGCGACGTCGAGCCCGGGCCGGGCCGCCGCCGCACCCGCCTGGAGCCGGGTGCCCGGGCAATGAGCACTACATGTCGATCTGTTAACGTCCTCAGCAACCGTGGCCCGCCGAGACGAGATCACCGGCTCGCTGTTCCCGGATGCCGATCCAGCGGCCGAGTCTCGCGATGCCGAGCCCCCATCCCCGCCTCCCGGCGCTCCGCTCGCCGAGCGCATGCGCCCGCGCTCCCTCGACGAGGTCCTGGGCCAGGACGAGGCGCTCGGACCCGACACGCCGCTGCGTCGAGCCATGGAGGCCGACCAGCTGCCGTCGCTGATCCTCTGGGGTCCCCCGGGATCGGGGAAGACCACCCTCGCCCACGTGGTGCGCCGCGCGACCCGGGCGCACTTCGAATCGATGAGCGCCGTGCTCTCCGGCGTCAAGGAGCTCCGGGAGCTGCTCCGGGCCGCCAGCACACGTCGGCGCGCCCAGGGACGCCGCACCATCGTCTTCATCGACGAGATCCATCGCTACAACAAGGCGCAGCAGGACGCCCTGCTCGCCCACGTGGAGTCCGGAGACGTGGTCCTGATCGGGGCCACCACCGAGAACCCCTCCTTCGAGGTCAACTCGGCGCTCCTGTCCCGGTGCCGGGTCGTGGTGCTGAACCCCCTCGGGGAGGCCGACGTCCGGGCGATCCTGGAGCGGGCCCTCGCGGACGGCGAGCGCGGGCTGGGAGCGAGCGGTGTGCAGGTGGCCGGCGAGGCGCTGGGCTTCCTGGCCCGGGCGTCCGACGGCGACGCCCGGACCGCCCTGAACGTCCTCCAGCTCGCAGCGAGCACCAGCGCCCCGGCTACCGTCGAGGGTCGGGCCGAGGTGGGCCTGGCGGAGATGCGCCAGGCCTTCGCCCGCAAGGCGCTGCTCTACGACCGCGCCGGGGAGGAGCACTTCAACCTGATCAGCGCCCTCCACAAGTCGGTCCGCAACTCCGACGCCGACGCCGGTCTCTACTGGCTGGCCCGCATGCTCGAGGCGGGCGAGGATCCGCTCTACGTCGCGCGCAGGCTCGTCCGGTTCGCCTCCGAGGACGTGGGCCTGGCCGACCCCCAGGCCCTGGTCGTGGCCATGGCCGCGCAGCAGGCCGTCCACTTCGTGGGGCTGCCCGAGGGAGCCCTGGCCCTGGCGGAGCTGGTCGTCTACCTGGCGGCGGCGCCGAAGAGCAACGCGGTGTACGCCGCCTACGGGGCCGCGACCCGGGAGGCCCTGGCCACCCGGGCCGAGCCCCCACCGCTCTGGATCCGGAACGCCCCGACCGGCCTGATGAAGGAGCTGGGCTACGGGCGCGGCTACCGGTACGCCCACGATGAGGCGGAGGGGGTCGCCGGCATGGACTGCCTCCCCGAGGCCCTGACCGGACGCCGCTTCTACGAGCCCACGCAGCGGGGCGACGAGCTGGAGCTCGGACGGCGACTGGCCGCGGCGCGCCTGGTCCGGGAACGCAAGAAGGACGCCGGCTGACACGACACCTCCGTGGCGGGTTCGGCCGCGCCCCCGCGTTAGACCAGTGTGAGGGGGAGAGACCGGCGAGAGGTGTGCACGTGACCACGGTAGACACGACGGACTGGGTCGAGGCCGCACGGGAGCTGGGGGCCACCTTCGCCGACCGGGCGGAGGAGCACGACGTCCACGACCGCTTCGTGTCCGAGAACTACGTGCTGCTCAAGGAGCGACGCTTCTTCTCGGCGGCGATCCCGGCCGGCTGGGCGGCGGCGGCGCGGCCCACTCCGAGGTCTGCCGGGCGCTCCGGGAGCTGGGCCGGCACTGCAGCTCCACGGCTCTCGCTCTGTCGATGCATCAGCACCTCGTCGCCGCCGCTGTCTGGCGCTTCCGGCACGGCCAGCCCGCCGAAGCGCTGCTTCGAAAGGTCGCCGAGAAGCAGCTCGTGCTCGTGAGCACGGGAGCGGCTGACTGGCTGGAGTCCAGCGGCAGCCTCGAGCAGGTCGAGGGAGGCTACCGCTTCAGCGGTCGCAAGCCCTTCGCGAGCGGCGCTCCCGCGGGGGACCTGCTCGTCACCAGCGCGCCCTGGGACGACCCGCAGCAGGGTCCCCAGGTCCTCCACTTCGCGGTCCCCTTCGAGGCCGGGGGGGTCACGGTGCTGGACAACTGGCGCGCCTACGGGATGCGCGGCACCGGCTCGAACGACGTGCGCTCGAGAACGTCTTCGTCCCCGCGTCGCGTCACTCCCGCCGGGCGGCGGCGCCGAGGTGCGCTTCGGCGGCGTCGAGCGCCTCGGTGATGTCGTCCCGGATCAGGAGTCGCCCGCCGATCTCTCGAAGCCCCGCGCCCTCCAGGACGCGGCGCGGCTGCGGCTGCAGGCCGCCGAGCATGGCGATCGCGAAGGCGCCGGGGAGCAGCTCCCTCAGGTCGGCGACCGCGACCGCGCGCCTCCCATGTCCCAGGGCGGCTGAGGCGCGGGCGGCTGCCGTGGGATACCGGGCACGAGGGTCTCCCCCACCCGTGTCTCGAAACGGGTGGCGATCGTGTCGATGGCCGCCCCGTCCCAGTAGCGGCCGATCGCAAGCGCCAGAAGCGCCGCGGCGGGGAGAGCGACGAGAGGGGCCGGCAGCCGCGGCGCGAGCCGGGGAGCCCCCAGCAGCAGCGCGAGGGTCGCGATGCCCACCACCGTCTCGGCGAGCGTCGCCGTCGGGAGGGAACGGGCCAGGGCCGCCGCCCGCTCGGGGAAGTGCACGGCAGCGACGGCGACGTCGAGGCCGAGCAGGTCGTCGAGCTGCAGCACGGCGATCACCGTGGCGATCCCGGCGGTGAAGCCGGTCGTGACGGGGTGCGGGATGTACTCGATCAGACGTCCGAGGCGCAGCAGGCCCATGACGAGGAGCATCCCCCCCGCCATCAGCCCGGAGACGAGCAGGCCCGACAGGCCGAACCGCGCGACGATCGGGGCGAGCACCACGATGAAGGCTGCCGTGGGACCGCTCACCTGGGTGCGGGAGCCGCCGAGCAGGGCGACGACGGCGCCCGCCACGATCGCCGTGTAGAGCCCGTGCTGCGGGGCGACGCCCACGGCGATCGCCAGGGCCATGGACAGCGGAACCGCGACCACGCCGACCACGAGACCGGCCGCCAGGTCCCCGCGCAGGTCGGCCAGGGAGTACCCCTCGCGGAGCACGGCGCGCAACGCCGCCGCCGGAAGAGCGGCCAGGGGGAGAGGATGGCCTCCCGCCTGGTACCGAGTGCGCGCCATGGAAGACACCACCCTACAGCAACCGCCCTCGCCGGGCGCCCGTCACAGGAACGCCACGCCGGTGGGGCACTCATGGTGGTCCTCCTCCTCGGCGGCCCGGAGCTGATCCTCACCCTGGCGGCGAACCCGGCGGTCCGCGCGTACGTCGAGCGCAGAGCCGACGCCCACGAGCAGACCTACCACCCGTCGGCGCGCGAGCAGTCGGCGACGGCGAGCTGACAGCGGGGGGCCGTCCGCGACGCGGGATCGACGCGGTACACTGGCTGCAACGCCTTCCCGTCGCGCAGTCGGTGCAGTGAGGTTTCCCGATGAGATCGAAGCTGAGCGTCGTGCTGTTAGCGGCAGCGGCCGCGCCCGGCGCCCGTGCCGCCGAGCCCGCGCTGACCGTCTACAACCAGAGCTTCGCGGTCGTCCGGGAGCGCATCCCCCTCGAGCTGAAGGCCGGGGAGAACGTCGTGACGTTCTCGGGCGTGACGGTCCACATGGAGCCCGACTCCGTGGTGCTCCGGGACCCCCGGGGTCGGGTGGAGCTCAGCGTCCTCGAGCAGAACTACCGGGCGGATACGGTCTCCCAGGGGCTGCTGCTGTCGCTGTACGAGGGGCAGGAGATCGACTTCCTGACCCGGGACCGGGACGGAAAGGAGTACCCCGTTCGCGGCCGGATCGTCCGCAGTGGCTACGTCCCGAACTACGGGGCCGCCTCCCAGTACGGGCAGCAGTTCGCCATGCGGCAGCAGGCCATGGGGAACGCGCTCCAGGGGGCCGGCTCCCCGATCATCGAGGTGCAGGGCAAGCTCCGCTTCTCGCTCCCCGGCGAGCCGGTCTTCCCGGCCCTCGCCGACGACGCGATCCTGAAGCCGATGCTGACGTGGACCATCCACGCTCCCCGGGCCGCCGAGCTCGTGGCCGAGCTGAGCTACGTCACCGGAGGCGTGAGCTGGGAGGCGTCCTACAACCTCGTGGCGCCCGAGAAGGGGGACCTCCTGGACATCGTGGGCTGGGTCACCGTCGACAACCAGTCCGGAACCAGCTTCGAGGACGCCAGCCTCAAGCTGATGGCCGGGGACGTGAGCAAGCTGCAGCCGGAGCAGCCCCCCATGGGCCGCGCTGCGGCCTTCGACCTCATGGAGAGCGCGGCCCCCCAGGTCACCGAGAAGGCCTTCGACGAGTTCCACCTCTACTCGCTCCCGCGACGCACCACGCTCCGCAACCGGGAGACGAAGCAGGTGGAGCTGGTCCGGGCCTCGGGAGTGAAGTCCGTCACCTTCTACGTTTACGACGGCGCCGCGATCGGTCCCCAGTACCGGGGTTGGAACGCCGAGATGATCCGCAACAACCCGGAGTACGGCACCCAGTCCAAACCGAAGGTGTGGGTGATGCGCGAGCTCGAGAACACCGAGCAGAACGGCCTCGGCATCCCGCTGCCCCGGGGCCGGGCGCGCTTCTACCGCCGCGACGACACCGACGGCCGCCTCGAGTTCACCGGGGAGAACCTGATCGACCACACTCCGAGAAACGAGACGGTGCGCGTCTACACAGGGGACGCCTTCGACATCGTGGGGGAGCGCACCCGCACCGACTTCTCCCGCAGCGACCGCAACGACACCCTGGAGGAGGCCTTCGAGATCCAGGTGAGGAACCGGAAGGAGGAGCCCGTCGAGGTCCGGATCGCCGAGCGCCTCTACCGCTGGGTGAACTGGGAGATCGTGGAGCAGTCCCACGAGTTCCGCAAGACCGACGCGCAGAGCATGGAGGCGCGGGTCTCCGTCCCCGCGGACGGCGAGGTCACCGTCCGCTATCGGGTCCGTTACACCTGGCAATAGGGGCGTCGGCGCGCCTCGCCGCCTGGGTCGAGGGGCTCAGCCTCCGGCCGCCAGGCGGGCCAGCTCTTCGCGGAGCCTCTGCTGGTAGGCGTCGAAGTTGGCATCCGCCCAGGACTCCTGGAGAGCGTTCTTGGAGGACAAGCTCGAGTGCTTGTGGACGCCCGGTGGAAAGCGAGGTCGGACGCCCTGTATCCGAGCTCCCAGACCCGGCGGATGGCTCGGAAGAGAACGGGGTCGCCAGGTTCGTACCAGCGATAGTCGTCCATCTCCTCGATGCTTCGGAACTTGCGGATCGGCATCAGTCGTCCCGTATCCCGAACCTGCGCCGCAGCGCCTCGGCGTCCATGCGATCCTTCGGGCGCACGGTGTCCTTCTTCATGCGATAGAGCTGGTGGGGGGTCACCACCGTCACCAGCAGTCCCTCGAAGGGCAGGCGCTGCGTCTCCAGATCCTCGAAGCTGAAGGCATCCCCGAGCCTCGTCAGGACGTCGATGTAGAAGGCTCCTTCCGGGGGGACGTACTGGACGGCCGGATAGTCACCGAGGAGGTCGTCCGCCGAGATCTCGTCGATGCTGGGATCGGCGAACACTGCACGCAGCGCGCGCTTCAGCGCCTCGACGTTGTCGCGCTCCGGCGCTACGAAGATGTCGAGATCCTCGGTAAACCGTGGCAACCCGTGCACCTGACTGCAACGGCGCCAAACACCGCGTAACGGACCCGTTCCCGCTCCAGCGCCTCGAGCACCCTGATCACGGGTTCGGCGAGCATCAGGGGCAGAATAGCGCCTTCCGCCTCGACGAGCACGCGCGGGAAGCGGGTCAGTCGAGGGTGGAAGCGGGTCAGTCGAGGGTGTAGAAGCGAAGGGCCTCGGGCGCTCGCGCTGCCAGAGCAGCTTCGCCTCGACGGCCTGCGCCCGCTCCACCCCGACGGCGGGGGTGAGGGCCAGGGCGACCAGGCCTGCGAAGCCCATCCTCACGGCCGCGAGGGTGCTCTCGGTGCCTCCATGCCCGATGTTCCCGCACGCCCCCGCGGGGGATACGGTCAGAAGGGTCGGAAGGGCAATGAGCCGAAGCGCTCGAGGGACAGCAGGTGCGCGATCGGCGGGCCGTAGGCGATCGCGATCAGCACCACCGCCACGGCCGTCCAGGCGGCGAGGCGGTCCCAGGTCCCGCGCCGCTCCGACACCGGCTCCAGCGGCTCCGCCAGCTCGAAGGGCGGGGGCTCGACGCTGCGCCCGCTCACCAGCGTCGCGACGATGACGGTGAGGTACGCTGCCGCGCTGGCGAACAGCACCACCCCGCCGAAGGCCGAGGCCCAGGTCCACGCCTCCCAGGCGGCGGCCTCCGGCGCGCCCTGGAACGCCGCCGAGTAGACACGGCGGGGCATCCCCATCACGCCGGTCACGTGGCCTGCGAGAGAGAAGATGCCCATTCCCGCGAACCACAGGTAGGGCTGGGCCAGGGCCACTCGCGGCAGCGCCACCTCCTTCCCCGTGAGGCGGGGCAGCAGCCAGTAGGTCGCGCCCATGAACGTCAGGGCCACGGCGGTCCCCACGGTCAGGTGGAAGTGACCCATGATCCACGCGGTGTTGTGGACCATGGCGTTCATCGCGTAGGCGGCGTTGATCGCGCCCCCGAAGCCGCCGAAGGCGAAGGTGACCATGGCGAGGGCCACGCTGGCGAAGAACGGGTCCTTCCAGGGCAGCCGCGGGATCCAGTCGAAGAGACCCGTCGCGCCCTTCGCCCGCCCTCCGGTCTCCAGGGAGGCGATCACGGTGAAGGCGGTGACGAAGCTCGGGAACAGGATGACGTAGGTGCTGAAAGTGTGGGCCAGCTTCCAGCCCGCCGAGATGCCGGGGTCCGAGAACTGGTGGTGGAAGCCGACGGGGGTCGAGAACAGCACGAACAGCACGAACACCATGCGGGCCAGGGGGTCGCTGAACAGCTTCCCGCCTGCGATCCGGGGCAGCACCGTGTACCAGATCACGTAGGCCGGGATCAGCCAGAAGTAGGTGAGGGGGTGGCCGAACCACCAGAACAGCGTCCGGGCCAGCACCGGGTCGATGGTGTCCACCAGCCGCAGCGACCACGGGATCAGGAGCAGCAGCACCTCGGCGGCCAGTCCGGCGGTGGCGAGCAGCCACACGATCACCGTCGCGAGCATGCCGTGGACCGCCAGGGGGATCGGCCGCTCCGGGTTGCGCCGGCGCCAGTCCCGGGCCGACAGCAGCATCACCCCGCACCACAGCCACGACCCCACGACGAGCAGCGTGGCGCCGATGTAGAAGCTCGGGTGGGCCAGCAGCGGCGGGTAGAACGTGTAGAGCACCGTGCTGGTCCCGGAGAGGATCGCCACGGTCGTGATCAGCGTACCGGCGCAGGACAGCCAGAAGGAGGCCCAGCCCAGCCGCTCGGGAACGAGCTCCCCCAGGCACTCCCGGGCGAACAGGTAGCCGAGGCCCATGATGAAGAAGGTGGTGAAGACCAGCGCCATCAGCACGCCGTGGGCCGTGACCGACATGTAGTAGATCTCGGGTGAGCGGAACGGCACCGCGACGTCGGCCCGGGAGAGCGCCTGCATCACCGCCATCAGGGACCCGAGGGCGAAGGCCCCCACCGCCACGGCGATGTTGAGCGCCGCGAGGCGATGCCGGGGGATCACCGGGCGGCCTCGACGATCAGGCGACCCTGCATCTGGTGGTGTGCGAGGCCGCAGTACTCGTTGCAGACGATCAGGTGCTCCCCGGGCTCCGGGAACGTGATCGTGAACTCGCTCACGTAGCCGGGGATGGCCATGGTGTTCGCGTTCGTCCCCACGACCTGGAACCCGTGCAGCACGTCGGGGCTCGTGAGCCGGAAGCGGACGGGACGCCCTGCCGGCACCCGGACCACCTCGGGGAGGAAGCGGTAGAGCTCGGCCACCATCACCACCGTCACGCCGTCGCCCTCCTCGCGGACCCCGGGCTCGGCGAACTCGCTGTCGGTCTTGACCCGGAGCGGGTCGATGGTCTCGATGTGGCTGGGCGGGTGGACCGCGTGCGCCGCGGCGCCGTAGACGATCGCCGCCAGGAACCCCGCGATCATCATCGCCGCGAGCCCGATCCAGATCTTCTCGTAGAGGTCGACCTTCACGCCCGCCTCACGGCCGGGGGGCTCCCCGGGGAAGGAACTCGAGAAGGTATAGGACGAGCCAGCCCACCGCGAAGAGCGCCGCGTAGCCGATCACGATGGCCAGTGTCCCCTTCGGGTGCTCGTGCTCGGACATCAGCTCTCCCCGGCCAGCTCCTCGAGGGGCGGACACACGCAGAACAGGTTGCGGTCGCCGTAGGCGTTGTCGATGCGGGCGACCGCCGGCCAGAACTTGTGCTCCCGGGTCCACGGCGTGGGGAACGCGGCCTGCTGGCGGGTGTAGCGGCGGTCCCACGCCTCGGCGGTGACGGCCCCGGCGGTGTGGGGAGCGTGCTTGAGGGGGCTGTCGGCCGCGGCGAGGCGACCCTGCTCCACGGCGCGGATCTCCTCGCGGATCGAGAGCATGGCGTCGCAGAACCGGTCCAGCTCCGCCTTCGACTCGCTCTCGGTGGGCTCCACCATCAGCGTCCCCGCCACCGGGAAGGACATGGTGGGCGCGTGGAAGCCGTAGTCGATCAGCCGCTTCGCGACGTCCTCCACCTCGATCCCCGACTCCTTGAAGGGGCGGCAGTCCACGATGAACTCGTGAGCCACCCGGCCACGGTCGCCGGTGTACAGCACCCGGTACTCGCCGGAGAGACGCTTTGCCATGTAGTTCGCGTTCAGGATCGCCACCTGGCTGGCCCGGCGCAGCCCCTCGCCTCCCATCATCGCGACGTAGACCCAGGAGATCGGCAGGATGCTGGGGCTGCCCCAGGGCGCCGCCGCGATCGCCCCCACCCGTCCCGGCTGCGGCTCCTCGAGAGGATGGCCCGGCAGGAACGGAGCCAGGTGGGCTGCCACGGCGATCGGCCCCATGCCGGGACCACCGCCGCCGTGGGGGATGCAGAACGTCTTGTGCAGGTTCAGGTGGCAGACGTCGGCGCCGAAGTCTCCGGGGCGGGTGAGCCCGACCTGGGCGTTCATGTTGGCCCCGTCCAGGTAGACCTGACCCCCGGCTTCGTGGACGATGCCGCACAGCTCCCGGATCCCCGCCTCGAAGACGCCGTGGGTCGAGGGGTAGGTCACCATCAGCGCCGCCAGGGACGCCCGGTGGGCGTCCGCCCTGGCGCGCAGGTCCTGGAGATCGACGTTGCCGCGGGTGTCGCAGGCGACGCTGACGACGCGCAGGCCGGCCATGACCGCGCTCGCGGCGTTGGTCCCGTGGGCCGAGACGGGGATCAGGCACACGTCCCGGGCCTCGCCGCGGCTCTCGTGGTAGGCGCGGATCGCGAGGAGGCCGGCCAGCTCCCCCTGGGATCCGGCGTTGGGCTGGAGCGAGACCGCGGCAAACCCCGTGATCTCGCCGAGCCAGCCCTCGAGGTCCGAGAACAGCTCGCGGTAACCCGAGGTCTGCTCCGGAGGCGCGTAGGGGTGGAGACCTCCCAGCTCCGGCCACGTCACCGGGATCATCTCGGCGGTGGCGTTCAGCTTCATGGTGCAGGACCCGAGAGGGATCATGGAGGTGGTCAGAGAGAGATCCCGGGCCTGCAGGCGATGCAGGTAGCGCAGCATCTCGTGCTCGGAGTGGTACGCACCGAAAACCGGGTGGGTGAGGTAGTCGCTCTTCCGGGCGAAGGCCTCGGGGGGCGCGACGGGCTCGAGAGCGGGCGCCGCTGCGGACCTGCCCGCCGGCATCAACAGCTCTGCGAGCCCGGCCACGTCCTCGAGGCTCGTCGTCTCGTCGAGGGAGACGCCGACGTCGCCGCCCGGATGGGCGCGGAGGTTGACCCCGCGCTCGGCAGCGGCCCTCAGCAGCTCGGCTTGCTCGTCCCCGTCGAGCCGGATCCGCAGCGTGTCGAACCAGGGGCCCGGGGCGAGCTCGCGCCCGGCCCCCTCGAGCGCCGCGGCCAGCGCCCGCGTGAGTCGGTGCACCCGGAGCGCGATCCGTCGCAACCCCGAGGGCCCGTGGTAGACCGCGTACATGCTCGCCATGACGGCGAGCAGGACCTGAGCCGTGCAGATGTTGCTCGTGGCCTTGTCGCGCCGGATGTGCTGCTCCCGGGTCTGAAGGGCCAGCCGGAGCGCGCGCCGGCCCTCGGCATCCCTGGAGACGCCCACGATCCGGCCGGGAAGCTGGCGCCGGAACTCCTCCCGGGTCGCCATGAAGGCCGCGTGCGGGCCGCCGAAGCCCATGGGCACGCCGAAGCGCTGGGCCGAGCCGACCGCCACGTCCGCTCCCAGCTCCCCTGGGGGCCGAAGCAGCGTCAGGGCGAGCAGGTCGGTGGCCATCACGAGCCGGCAGCCGACGCCGCGAGCGCGCTCGGCGAGGGCGCTCCAATCCCGGAGCGCTCCGGAGCTCCCCGGGTACTGCACCAGGACCCCGAAGGCCGCCCCGGGTGCGAGGTCGGCCTGCTCCGCGTCGTCCACCCGCACCTCGACGCCGATGGCCGCGGCGCGGGTGCGGACCACGGCGATCGTCTGCGGGTGGCAATCCCGATCCACGAGGAACGTCTTCCCTCCCCGGGCCAGGGCGCGGCACATCGCCATCGCCTCGGCGGCGGCCGTCGCCTCGTCGAGCAGGGAGGCGTTGGCCAGCGGCAGGCCGGTCAGGTCCGCCACCATGGTCTGGAAGTTGAGCAGGGCTTCGAGACGCCCCTGGGCGATCTCCGCCTGGTAGGGCGTGTACTGCGTGTACCAGCCGGGGTTCTCGAGGACGTTGCGCAGGATCACCGGGGGCGTCACGCAGTCGTAGTAGCCCATCCCGATGTAGGAGCGACACACGCGGTTGCGCTCGGCCATCCGGCGCAGGTCCGCGAGGGCGACCCGCTCGCTCCGCGCCGAGGGCAGGTCCAGCTCGCGCTTCAGCGCGATCGACCCCGGCACCGTCTCCGCGACCAGGGCGTCCAGGGAGCCCAGGCCCAGCGCCGCGAGCATCTCGGCGATCTCGGACGCTCCCGGTCCGATGTGACGGCGTGAGAAGGGCGTCTCCTCCCCTGCGGACACGCCCCGTTCGACGACCTCGAGCTTCGGGGCGCTCACGGTCCGCCGGCGGCTGCTTCGGGGGGCGACATCGGGGGGAGTCTAACGCGCCGCGCGGGCTACTTGGACTCGGCCGCCACGTGGGCCTCGTACGCGGCGGCGTCCATCAGCTCCCCGACCGCGCTCGGATCGTCCAGCTCGAGCACGATCATCCACGCCTCGCCGTGGGGGTCCTGGTTGATCCGCTCGGGCGCGTCGTTCAGCGCGGCGTTCACCTCCGCCACGCGGCCGGCGACCGGCGAGTAGAGCTCGGACACCGCCTTGACCGACTCCACGGTGCCGAAGCTCTCTCCGGCGCTCACCGAACGCCCCACCTCCGGCAGCTCCACGAACACGACGTCGCCGAGCTGCTGCTGCGCGTAGTCGGTGATCCCGATCCGGCCCACAGACCCCTCCACCAGGATCCACTCGTGTTCCTTCGAATAGCGTCGGTCCTCGGGGTACATGCAGTCTCCTACCCGGCCTGCCGGGGCCGCTTGTAGAACGGGGTCTGGACGACCCGGGCGGGGATCCTCCGGCCGCGCACCTCGACCTCGAGCTCCTGGCCGACGCCGGACTGCTGGACAGGGAGGTAGACGAGGCCGATGTTCCGTCGAATCCAGGGGGCGTAGCTCCCCGATGCCACCTCACCCACCGGTTTGCCCTCGAGCAGCACCGTGTAGCCGTGCCGGGCGATGCCGCGTCCCACCATCTCGAACCCCACGAGCCTGCGGGGTGCACCGTTCCGCTTCTGCTCCTCGAGGACCCCCCGTCCGAGAAAGTCCCCCTTTGCCTCGTCCACGCAGACCGTCCAGCCGAGGCCCGCCTCCACCAGGGTCGTGGTGCGGTCCAGGTCCTGCCCGTAGAGGCAGAGCTTCGCCTCCAGCCGCAGCGTGTCCCGCGCTCCCAGACCGACGGGCACCAGGCCGGCGTCGGCGCCGGCTTCCAGCAGTCGGCGCCAGAGCGGCTCGGCGTGCTCGGCGCTCACCATCAACTCGAAGCCGTCCTCCCCCGTGTAACCCGTGCGAGACACGAACGCGGGCCGGCCGTGCACGTCGCCCTCGGCGAAGTGGTAGAACCGGATCGCGGAGAGCTCCAGCTCCGTCAGGCCGGACAGCACCGCCTCCGCTCTGGGCCCCTGGAGCGCCAGGAGCGCCGTCCGCTCGCTCACGTCCAGGATCTCGCAGCCCTCCGGGCTCTGCTCCCGGAGCCAGGCGAGGTCAGCGGCCGTGTTCGCGGCGTTCACGATGGCCAGGAAGCTGTCGCTCCCGCGCCGGAAGAGCACCACGTCGTCCACCGGCGCCCCGTTCTCCATCGGGAGCGAGGTGTACTGCCCCTGTCCCACCCCGAGGCGGCTGACGTCGTTCGGCGTCACGCGCTGCAGGAACGACTCGGCCCCGGGGCCGGTCAGCTCCAGCTCCCCCATGTGGGAGACGTCGAACAGGCCCGCCGCGGTCCTCACCGCATTGTGCTCGGAGATCAGCCCGGCGTACTCCACGGGCATGTCCCACCCGCCGAAGGCGACCATCTTGGCTCCGCATTCGCGGTGGGTGGCGTTGAGCGGCGTCTTGCGCAGCTCCTTCGGGCTTGCGGGCACGGCTCGGTGTGGCTCCTGTCCTCTGGTACGCCGACGGGAAGGAGAAGGTTACACGCCGGGTATCAGGTGGTCAACGAAGCCCGCCGGGCGCTGGCCTCGACCTCCATCCGCTCCACGACCTGCTCCGGAGCGAGGGCGGTCGTGTCCAGCAGCACCGCGTCCGGCGCCCGGACCAGCGGCGAGTCGGCCCGGGTGCGGTCCGCGCGGTCGCGCTCCACGGTGTCCCGCTCGATCGCCTCGAGGTCCGCCTCCACGCCCCGGGCCTTCAGCTCGGCGTGGCGCCGGGCCGCCCGCCGGCGCGGGTCCGCATCGACGAAGAACTTCAGCTCGGCGTCCGGAAAAACGGCGGTGCCGATGTCCCGGCCGTCCAGGACGACGCCCCCGGCGCGGCCCAGCTCGCGCTGCCGCTCCACGAGCGCCCGCCGCACCGCAGGGTGCCGCGAGACCCGGGACGCGGCCACGCTCACCTCCCGGGTCCGGATCCGGTCCGTGACGTCCACGCCGTCGAGCCGCACGCCGCTCTCCCCGACGAACTCGAATGCCATGCTCCGGGCCAGCTCCGCCACCTCCGCCTCGGAGTCCACGTCCGCGCCGGCCTCGATGGCCTTCCAGGCGAGGGCCCGGTACATCGCCCCGGTGTCGATGAAGGCGTAGCCGAGCCTCCGGGCGAGAGCCCTCCCCGCCGTGGACTTTCCCGCGCCGGAGGGTCCGTCGATGGCGACCACGAGGCCCCGGGGCCTCATCTCCGTCCCGGCCTGCGGGGGGTTCCCGCTCCCGGCGTCCTGCGCGGCCCGCCGCGGGCGGCGCGCCGGCCCGTCAGGCGGCTCACCTCCAGCTCGGTGAGGTGACGCCAGCGGCCCACCCCGAGTCCACGGTCGGTCAGCGGTCCCAGGCCCACGCGGCGCAGCTTGGACACCTGATGGCCCACCGACTCGAGGGCGCGCCGGACCTCCCGGTTCTTCCCCTCGTGGATCCGGACCTCGAGCCATGGATTGCCCCCCCCCGCACCCATCACCCTGACGCGGTCGAAGGTCAACAGATCGCCGTCCACGCGCACTCCCCGGACCAGCCGGGCCAGGGTGGCCGGCGTCGGCGCGCGATGGACCTTCACCTGGTAGGTGCGGATCACGCCGTAGCGGGGGTGCGCCACGCGCTCGGCGAAGGCCCCGTCGTTGGTCAGCAGCAGCAGCCCCTCGGTGGTGATGTCGAGCCGCCCGACGGGGAACAGGCCCGGCACCGCCGGCACGAGACTCATCACCGTGGGCCGGCCCGCGGGGTCCCTGCGGGTCGTGACCACGCCCTTGGGCTTGTTCAGCAGGAGGTAGACGGGGGCGACGGGGGGCCGGAGCCGCTTGCCGTCCACGCGAATCTCGTCCGCCCGGGGGTCCGCCCTGGAGCCCAGCTCGGAGACCGTGGCCCCGTTGACGCTGACACGCCCCTCCCGGATGGCCGTCTCCGCCGCCCTCCTGGACGCGACCCCGGCCCGGGAGAGGATCTTCTGCAGACGCTCCTGCACGCCCGGATGATACCGGGCCGCCGGGGGTCAGGTCTCGAGCGCGTGCCGCGTGGGCGCGATGGCGTCAGTCGCCGGCACGTCGAGCCCTGGCCAGGCAACGGCTATGGGCCCTTCCAGTCTGGGTACTATGAGGAGTCGACGTGGACCTGGCCCGCCTGGACGCGCTGCGGGAGCGACGTCCCGTTCCGGTCCGCGGCGCGCGGAGGCAAGCTGCTCCGCGACGAGATCGGCGAGAAGCCATGGCGCTTCAGGCCAGGCTGCTCGGCCTGTCGCGGAACGGCCTCGCCCTCGAGATGGGGCGGCTGAAGATCGAGAGCTGACCGCCTTCCCGCGGGCGCCGCTCCCGCCGCTCCCCGAGCTCAAGCGTCGCTGCCGTCCTCCGATTCGGAACCCGACTCCGGCTCGACCGCGTCCTCCCCGGTTCCGGGAGGGGTGTCGGCCTCGTCCGCCTCGGAGAGCGGCACCTCCACGGGACGGGGCGCCTCGATCGCGCGCTTGAGGCCCGCGACGTCCACCTCTTCCCCGAGGACCTCGGCGAACTCCTCGATCGCCGGCAGGTCCGAGAGGTCCTTGAGCCCGAAGTGGAGCAGGAAGTGCTTCGTGGTCCCGTAGAGCATCGGCCGGCCCACGACCTCCTTCCGACCGACGATCCGGATCAGCCGCTTTTCGAGCAGGGTCTTGACCACACCGCCCGACTTGACGCCGCGCAGCTCGATCACCTCGGGCTGCGTCACGGGCTGCTTGTAGGCGATCACCGCCAGCGTCTCCAGTGCCTGGATCGAGAGCCGGGTCGGGCTCTTGGGGTCGAGGAGCGCCCGCAGCCAGTCGTTGTACTCGGGTCGGGTCGTGATCTGGTAGCCCCCGGCCACTTCCACGAGCTGCAGACCCCGCCCGCTCTCGTAGCTCTCCTCGAGCCGCTTCAGCGCGGCGCGCCACGCGTCGGCCGGGACCTCGGTGAGCACCTGCCCGATCTGGCGCGGCGTGATCGGCTGGGGCGACGCGAAGATCAAAGCCTCGACGATCGCCTGCAGCTCCTCGGGGGGCAGCACCGGCGGCTCGGCCGCGAAGGAGGCATCGTCGGCGCCGGCGGCGTCGGGCGCCTCCACCGGCTCGTTCCCGTCGTCGTCTCTCTCTGGATCGCTCATCGCCTCTCGCTCACGCGGGCTCGGGGTTCGGGACCAGCTCGGGCCCCACGGGCCGGAAGACCCGGATCGGGCCGAACAGCCCCTTCTGATAGACCTTGACGCGCTTCAGGCGGATCAGCTCCAGGAGCGCCAGGAAGGTCACGATCATCCCGGCCTTCGTGTTCTCGCTCTCGAACAGGGCCAGGAAGTCGAGGGAGTCTCCCTCCCGGAGCTGACCCAGGACCTCCTCCATGCGCTCCTCGACGCTGCGCTCGTCGCCTTCGATCTCGTGGGCCAGGAGCGCCTTGCGCCGGTCCAGCAGCTCCTTGAAGGCGCTGATCAGGTCGAACAGGCTGGCCTCGAGCAGCTCCTCTCCGTCGTCGGCCGCGATCCGGGGCACCGAGGCCTCGGGGCGGGCCCAGGTGGCGGCCCGAATCTCCGCGCGCTGGTGCAGCACCCCCGCCGCTTCCTTGTAGCGCTGGAACTCGAGCAGGCGCTGGACCAGCTCGTCGCGGG
>Ga0299906_10000944_pt1 | contig 25342 bp, 21 predicted proteins | sample RVTome_14_FD_200259 | JGI IMG/M metagenome (GOLD analysis project Ga0299906, IMG submission 200259) | Soil microbial communities from uranium-contaminated site in the Upper Colorado River Basin, Wyoming, United States - RVT145D125 (version 2) ...
GACTGGGACAGGGCGAGGGGGCTGCCCATGGCGAGAACGCTATCCCCGACCTCGAGCCGGCTCGAGTCGCCGAAGCGCGCCACGGGCAGCGGCCCGAGCTCGGTCCCGGAAGCGGGCTGAAGCTGGATGACGGCGATGTCCGTCAACGGGTCGGTGCCCACCAGCCGCGCGTCCAGCTCGCGCTTGTCCCACAGCGTGCAGCGCAGCCGCCGAGGTTTTCCCGCGACGTGGTGGTTCGTGACGACGTGGCCCTGCGTGGAGACGATGACGCCGCTTCCGAAGCTCTCGCTCTTGATCTCGCGACCCCCGTCGTAGTGGGCGCCCACCACGTGGATCCGCACCAGAGCGGGATAGACGCTGCGGATCGCGCCCTCGACGGCGCTCTGGAGGTCGGCGTCGGGCACCGGCGGGGGCTCGAGCGCCGCCGCCGGTGCCGGCGCGAGCAACGCCGCGAGGGCCGCCGTGCGCGCGATCCCGCCAGGGGCCAGGGCTCGGCCCCGGAGCGGCCCGCTTCGGGTCGGGAGCCGACGGACGAAGCTCAACTGCCGTCGCCGGAGAGCATGCCTCCCACCGCGCCCGAGGGCGAGCCGTCGCCGCGGACGGTCGCCATCGCGATCCGATCCCCTGCGTACCTCGTGCCGCCGGCCTCGGCGAGATCGGGCTCCGCCTCCACGAGCTGCATCGCAGCGCCTCGGATCCCGCAGTCGTCGACGACGATCCTCGCCACGCCAGCCTCCGCGTACCGGCCCGCGCCCCCCGGTGGAAGACGTTCATTCTGTCGCGAGGGGAGGGTGGCCGCAAGGCGGGCCGTTCGACGTGGCCTGGTGCATAATGCGCGGCTGTGCGCGTCCTCAAGTTCGGCGGCACCTCGCTCGCGACCCCGGACCGAATCCGGACGGCCGTCGAGATTGGGCTCCGGGCCGCCGAGAAGGGCCCCGTGGCGATCGTGGTGTCGGCGCTGGCGGGCATCACCGACGCGCTCCACGAGTCGGCCCGCCTCGCCAGGGACGGCGGAGACGCCTGGCGCGACCCCGCTGGGCGAATGGAGGAACGCCACCGGGAGGTGCTGCGGGCTGTCGCCCCGGAGCGGGAGCGGGCGCACCTCTCCGCCGAGCTCGACCGGATCTTCGGAGAGCTCCGCGACCTGCTCCACGGGGTCGCTCTGTTGCGGGAAGCGACCCCGCGGGTCCTGGACAGCATCCTGAGCTACGGCGAGCGCCTTTCGGCGGTGCTCGTGGCTGCGGCCGCCCGGGACGCGGGGCTGCAGGCGGAGGCCCGGGACGCCCGAGAGCTGATCGTCACCGACGACGGCTTCGGCCGCGCCCGGGTCGACCTGGAATCGACCTTCTCCCGCATCCGCGCCGGGATGCGCGCCGGCGCGACGCCCGTGATCACGGGCTTCATCGGCGCCACCCCCGAGGGCGAGACCACCACCCTGGGCCGCGGGGGCTCGGACTACACGGCTTCGCTGCTGGGGGCCGCCCTGGGTGCCGAGGCCGTGGAGATCTGGACCGACGTGGACGGGGTGATGAGCGCGGACCCGAGGCTCGTTCCCAGCGCGGTCGCGCTCACCCACCTGAGCTACGAGGAGCTCATGGAGCTGTCGCACTTCGGGGCCAAGGTGATCTATCCCCCCAGCGTCCACCCCACCCGCGCAGCCGGCGTGCCTCTCCACATCAGGAACACCCTCAACCCCGAGGCTCGCGGCACCTGGATCGGGATGAGGGCGGCGGAGCGGGCCCCCGAGCACCCCGTGTGCGGCGTCAGCTCGATCGCGCCCGTCGCCCTGCTCCGCCTGGAGGGGGATGGGATGGTGGGCGTTCCAGGGATCGCCATGCGGCTGTTCGGCGCCCTGGCCCGGGAGGGCGTCAGCGTGATCCTGATCAGCCAGGCCTCGAGCGAGCACTCGGTGTGCTTCGCGATCTCTCCCGAGTCCGTGGCCGTCGCGTCGAAGAGCGTCGAGGCGGAGTTCGCCCTGGAGCGCCGGGCCGGGCTGATCGACGCCCTCGTCGTGGAGCGGGAGCTGGCGGTGATCGCAGCGGTCGGGAACGGCATGCGGGAGCGCCCCGGGATCGCCGGGCGGCTGTTCGGGGTGCTGGGCCAGCACGGCGTCAACGTCCGGGCGATCGCCCAGGGCTCGTCCGAGCTCAACGTATCGCTGGCGGTCCGGCGCGAGGACGAGAGTATCGCCCTCAACTCGATCCACGCGGCGCTCTTCGAGCCGGACCAGCGGACCGTCGAGCTGTTCCTCGCGGGGGTCGGCCGGGTCGGAAGCGCGCTGCTCGCCCAGCTCGAGGAGGAGCGACTCCAGCTGAAGGCGCGCCGGGGCCTCACGCTCCAGCTCACCGGCCTGGCCAGCAGCCGACGCATGCTCGTCGACTTCTCCGGCATCTCGCCGAAGCGGGCCGTGGAGCTGCTGTCGGAGACCGGCGATGCCTGCCACCCTTCGCGGCTCGCGGAGCAGATCGCTCTGCGCCCGCGACCGCTCCGGGTGTTCGTCGACGTCACTGCGAGTGACGCGATACCCGCCCTCTACGACGTTCTGCTGGCTTCGGGTGTCGCGGTAGTCACGGCGAACAAGCGGCGGCTCGCCGGGCCGCTTTCGGAGTACCGGCCGATCGCCCGCCACCGGGCTCTCTTCCACGAGACGACCGTGGGCGCCGGGCTCCCGGTGGTGCGGACCCTCCACGACCTGATCGACAGCGGCGACAAGCTGCGCCGCGTGGAGGGCTTGCTGTCCGGGACGCTGGGCTTCCTGATGGACCGCATCTCCTCGGGGGAGCGCTTCAGCCGCGCCGTGAGGGAGGCGTACGATCACGGCTACACGGAGCCGAACCCGACCGAGGACCTGGGCGGCGCGGACGTGGCGAGGAAGCTGCTGATCCTGGCGCGGAGCGCGGGGATGGAGATCGAGCCGGAGGCCGTGCAGGTGGAGTCACTGCTGCCCCCCGGCTCCTGGTCATCGGTCCCCCTGGAGGAGCTCTGGCCGCGGCTCGAGGCCCTCGACGAGGGATTTGCCGCGCGACAGGCCCGGGCGGCCCGCGACGGCGGACGCCTCTGCTACCTCGCTCGGCTGGACGAGGAGCGGGCCGAGGTCGGGCTGAGCGCGGTCGGCCCCGATCACCCCTGCGCAAACGTCCGGGGCACCGAGAACGTGATCGCGTTCTACACGGACCGATACCGGGATCTCCCCCTGACGGTCCGGGGGCCCGGGGCGGGCGCGGACGTCACCGCCGCCGGGGTCTTCGCGGACATCCTGCGAGCGGCGCTGGAGGCCCGCGCGTGAGGTAGCCCTCACGGGCGGCCGGCGGGCCCACACCAGGGGGCGGGAGCGGAAGTGCGACGACGAGACATCCTGCGCTCGATGCGCGGCTGGCTGACGCTCCTGGCGGCGGCCGCGGCCTATCCGACGCTTCGCTTCTGGCGGAACCCAGGGGCCGCCGAGAGCCGGGAGAGCTGGCTGGACGCCGGCCCCGTGGGAGACCTCCCTTCCGGGGGCTGGGTCGGGAAGCTGCTGATGCTCCGGCTTCCCGACAGGTGGCGACTCGACGAGCGGGAGGTGACCGTCTACCTGCGCAGGATGGGCGAGGACGTGGCGGCGCTCAGCGCCGTCTGCACCCACACCGGCTGCCTCGTGCGCCGCCGCGACGAGGGGTTCAGCTGTCCCTGTCACGAGAGCGCCTTCGACGCCGAGGGAGAGAGCCTCGCGGGGCCGGCCCCGCGGCCCCTGGACCGCCTCGAGACGAAGGTCGAGAGGGGGCGGGTGAAGGTTCGCCATCAGCTCTTCCGGGGGGGGATTCCCGACAAGAGGCCTCTCGCGCCGTGAAGGTCGTCGAGCTGCTGCGCGGGCTGGGGTCCACGGTGGCGGCGCTGGCCCTGCTCGTCCTGCTCCTGAGCGGCTGGGGACTGATGGCCGGCTACGTCCCCTCCAGGGTCGAGGCCTTCGACTCGGTGCTCCACCTGAGGGTCATCGGGGGCGCGGGGGCGTTCCTGCGGTCGCTCCACTACCACGCCGCAACGACGCTGGTCGTGGCGGGGGCGCTGCACCTCGCAGCGGCCTTCCTCCTGAACGCACCTCACCGGCAGCGCCGGGCCTGGTGGGCGGCGCTCGGCCTCTACCTGCTCGCGCTCTCGGCGTGCTTCACGGGCTACCTGCTCCCCATGGACCAGAACGCCTACTGGGGCAACCAGGTGCGGCTCGGGATCGTCGAGTCGATTCCGATCCTGGGCCTCCCCCTCGCGGATCTGCTCCGGGGCGGCGGCGCCCTGAACGCCGCGACGCTCCCGCGCTACTACGCGCTCCACGTCGCGATCCAGCCGTTCCTGATGCTGCTGCCGCTCGCTGTGCTGCTGGGAGCCCTCGGAGACCGGCCGGGCTCCCGGGAGGCGCGCCGCTGGCTCGGCGTGGCAGCGATGGCGCTCGCGCTCCTCTACCTCGGGGCCGCGACCCGGGACGCGCCCCTCGAGCCCCGGGCCGACCCCGGCGACGCCGAGTACACTCCCCGGCCGGAGTGGTACTTCCTGTGGCTGTTCCAGGCCGGCAAGTACGTGGGCACCGCGGGCTGGATCCAGAGCGCGCTCGTGCCGGGAATCCTGCTCGCCGCTGCGGCCGGGCTGCCCCTGGCCCGGCCGCTGTCCCCCGGGCGCCGGTGGACGGCCCTCGCCGTCGGGGCGGGGGTCTGGGCGGCGCTCACGGGCATGGCCCTGTGGCAGGACCGGCACCTCCCACCGCGACCGAGCTACGAGGAGGCTCTGGCTCAGCGGGCCGGAGAGATCTACGAGGCCGACTGCCGGAGCTGCCACGGGGACGAGGGGCGCGGGGACGGCTCCCAGGCCCGGGCCTTCGGGCTCAGCCCGCCGGACATGACCTCCCGGGCGTACTGGGTGGAGGCCGATCCGGCGCGGATGGAGGCGGCGATCCGCGACGGCTCGGGAGCCGACATGCCCGACTTCGGCAAGAAGCTCTCGGCCGAGGAGATCCGCGCCCTGGTGGAATTCGTGGAGCGCTTTCGACCAGAATGAGCCCAGGCTCGGCGATCGGGACCTGTAGGAGGAGGACGGACATGCACGGAAAGGCGCTCATCCTCGGCGCGGCGGTGCTGGCCACCGGCGCGGGCGCATCCAGCGCGCAACAGGAGCAGGAGTTCAAGAACCTCCAGGTCCTGCCCGCCGACATCCCCCGGGCCGAGCTCAAGGCCACGATGGAGGGCTTCGCCGACCAGCTCGACGTCAAGTGCAGCTTCTGCCACGTCCCCGACCAATACGAGCTGGACGACAAAGAGCACAAGCTGGTCGCGCGCCGCATGCTCCGGCTCGTCCGCCACATGCGGGAGAACGCCGGGGAGTACTTCAAGGACGGCATCGCGAAGGAACGGATCGACTGCTGGACCTGCCATCGGGGCAAGGCTGAGCCCGACGAGTTCACGCTGGAGTAGCTCTTGTCCCGACCTGCGCTGCTCCCGGCGCTCGCCGTCTCGCTGGGCCTGGCCACCGCCCCGGCCCTCGCCCAGGATCCCGTGATGAGCTCCGGAAAGACGACCTACCCGGGCGACCTCAAGCTCGGGGTCTACCCCACCCTCGACTTCGACGCCGACGAGTTCGGGGCCTCCGGTCGAGTCGGCTACGGCTTCGGCCGTGTGGACGCGGAAGGTCGGCTGGGCGTCTCCGAGGGTCGCTTCGTGGTCGGGGCTCAGCTCGACCTCTCCCTGGTGGAGACCCCGGGGATCGCCGTCGCGGTGACGCTCGGCGCGCACCGGGTTCAGCTGGATCGCGGCCGGGACCTCACCGGGATCGACGCGATGCTCGCCGTCAGCACTTCGGTCTCACCGAGGACGGATCTCTACGGGAGCGTCGACTTCGACTTCGAGTACCCGGACGGGCCCGGGGAGCGGTTCACCCGGGCGCACGTGGTGGGCGGCGTCGAGCTCCACCTGACCCGGGGCGTGGACTTCCTCGTGGAGCTGGGGATCGCGACGAACGGCCGCTCGAACCACTACGCGAGCGCGGGACTCTCGGTCTACGTGCCCTGAGCCGGCTAGTGTTCCGTCTCAGAAGTCATGTTGCATTCGAGCGCCGATGCATCCCGTCTCGCGGCGTTGCTCCTCGGTTAAATACTCCCGGTATTCGCCCTCGTCGCGCCTTGCGAGCCGGGCGCCTCGACGCTCTCGATGCTAACCTCACTTCTGAGACGGAACACTAGCGACTCGAGGGGTTGGCGAGCACCTCCACCGCCACGAACCGCAGCTCCCCCGCCCGCTCCACCTGAAAGGCGAGGGGCTGCCCGGGGGCCATCCCGGAGAGGAGGCTCTTGAGACCGGCGATCGACGTCAGCTGCTTTCCGTTCCCGGCGTAGATCACGTCACCCGGTAGCAGGGGATCGGACCCGAAGGGCACGTCGGCCGACCCGCCCGCGACGACCACGCCGGCCGAGGCCCGGAGCGGCGGGAGCAGAGGCCGCACCCGCTCGTCGAGGTCCAGGACCAGGACGCCCAGCTCGGCGATCAGGTTCTTCTCCGGCGTGACGAGCCGGGCGATGCTCGCCGGGTCTCCCCGGCGCTCCCGTATGGTGGGTGTCACGCTCAGGGCGCGACTCCCGCGCAGCACGTCGAGCCGGACGCTCGTTCCCGGCGGGCGAGGGTAGAGGTTTACGAGCAGCTGCCGGGCGTTCTCCATCGGCTTGCCGTCGAGGGCGAGGACGACGTCGCCGATCTGGAGGCCCGCGGCTGCGGCGGGGCCCTGGGGATGGACGTCGCTGACCACGACTCCGTCGCGATGGGCGAGCCCCAGAGCCTCGGCCAGGACCGGCGTCAGGGTCTGGGTCCGGGCGCCGATCTCCCCCCGGCGCACCCGACCCGTGGAGCGGATCTGGTCGAAGATCGCCCTGACGATGTTGGCCGGAGCCGCGAAGCCGATCCCCTCATTGCCGCCGGACTGGCTCAGGATCAACGTGTTGACTCCCACCAGCCGGCCCGAGCTGTCGACGAGAGCGCCGCCGCTGTTGCCGGGATTGATGGCGGCGTCGGTCTGGAGGTAGATCATCGGAGACTCCGGGGCGAGCTGGCGGGCCACCGAGCTGACCACCCCCATGCTCATGGAGTGCTCGAGCCCGAGGGGGCTCCCGAACGCGAACACGAGATCGCCCTGGCGGAGGTCGTCGGAGTCCCCGAGCTCCAGGTGAGGCAGGCCGCTCTCGGGCACCTTGAGCACAGCGAGGTCGGTCTCGGCGTCGCTGCCCACGAGCTGCGCGCCCACGACGCGGCCTTGACCTCTCAGGATCGACTGCCCCTCCCCGGATCCTGAGGGCAGAGCCACCTGGATCCAGCGAGCGTTCGCCACGACGTGAGCGTTGGTGACGAGGTACCCGTCGGCGCTGAGGAGCACACCGGAGCCCGTCCCCCGCCGTCTCGCGAGCAGACCGGACGAGACGCCCCCCGGCTCGGGAGCGTAGCCCGTGGCCACGACCTCCACCACCGCGGGCGCCACGCGCCGGGCGAGCTCCCGGACGGACCGCGACGTCGCCTCGAGATCGGGGATCGCCCCCTGGGCATGGGCCAGGACCGGCCCGGCCAGAAGGCACAGACCGGCCATGGCGAGTCGGCTCCTCACGATCGCCTCCCTCACGCCTCCTCGTCGGGAACCAGCAGCGCGAGAGCCACGTCGAGCTCCCGAATGCGGCGCTCGTACTCGAGCTTCTCGTCGATGGCCTCCTCCCGCTCCATCCAACGCTCCAGGTCCTGCCGCAGACGCCCGTGTCGGGCCCGGACCTCGCTCTTCGACGTCTCCCGGGCCACCCCCAGCACGGCCATGGCCCGCTCGAGGCGCATCGTGCTGCCCGGTGCCCGGCGGCGCTTCTCCTTCTCGGGGATGCCCCCCGAAGCGGCGATGGCGGCGGCGACCACCCTCTGGGCTGAAGGCACGACGACCCGCGGCTGGGGAGCGCCCTCCCGAGCTCCGATGCGCACGGTGTCCTCGTCGTCGTCGTGGTCCTCCGCCAGGGCGACGCTGAAGATCTGCGCGCCGAGCCGCAGCTCCATGCCTTGCTCGAGCTTGGCTCGCGCGACGCGGCGGCCGTCCACGAAGACGCCGTTGGAGCTCCTGCGATCCGTGATCGCCCAGGCGTCGTCGTCGGAGGTGATGACCGCGTGTATCCGGGACGTGGAGATGTCCTCCAGGACGACATCGGCCACACTGCCGTCGCGACCGAGGGTGATCGGAGGGCCGGGAGCGATCTCGATCGGCTGTCCCGAGGTGGGCACGAGCCTGAGCTTCTTCACGGGGGGATCACCGACACCACCTTCGCGGACGACGCGCGGGCGCTGTGCACATCGGACGCGCCGATTCTACCCGACACCTTGACTCGCTCCCGCCGGGAAGCCCAGAATCCTCGGAGCGTCACGCGATCGGGGGCGATCTGGGCTCTGAAGAAGAGACGCCGGGCTCGAGCCAGCTCCGCGGAGAGCTGCTCGACGACGTGCGCCGCTTTTTCGAGCAGCACGTGCTGGGTGCGACCCGGCTCGAGCCGGAGGAGCACCACCTCCACGTGGCGGCGGCTGCTCTGATGCTGGAGGTGTCCCGGTCGGACTACCACGTCGGCGACACCGAGCGGCGCGCGGTCGCCCGTGCCCTGGAGCTCGCCCTCGAGGTGCCCCCGGAACGGACCGCCCAGATCGTCGGGCTCGCGGAGCAGCAGGTCCGCCTGGGCACCCGGGTTCACGAGTTCGCCCGGCTCATCGACGAGCGTTACTCGAAGGTGCACAAGCGGCGCCTGGTCGAGCTGCTGTGGCGCGTCGCCTTCTCCGACGCGGAGCTCAAGACCCAGGAGGAGTACCTGGTGCGCAAGATCGCGGAGCTGATCCACGTGCCCTTCGACGACTTCCTGGAGGCCAAGATCACGGCCCGCGAGCGCTTCTTCGAGCGCGGAGGAAGGTGAAGGGCGGTCAGTAGTCAGTCTTGAGTCTTGAGTCTCGAGTTTCGCGTCGTCGGTGATGCGGCCTCGGAAGGCGCACGGTGCAGGGCGGCTACTGAGAACTGACTACTGACTCCCTCCCTCCAGGGCGCGCTCGAGGCGGTCGACGAGGGCGCGCTGGGCGGGGACGACGCGGGCTCGGGCCTCGTCGAGGCCGAAGAAGGCGCCGCGATCGACCTCGGGGAAGCTCTGAAGGTGCCCGGAGCGGGGCGGCCACTCCAGCTCGAAGCGGTTGCCGGATATCGACGCGGGGTCGATATCTCCTTCGGCCGCCCACGCCCGGACGCGCTTGCCGCCGGCCTGGTGGATCTCGCCCAGCTCCAGCAGCGCGCCCTCGGGAGCGGCGACCCCCGTCTCCTCCCGAAACTCCCGGCGCGCCGCGTCGGGCATCGACTCCCCCTGCTCCACGAGGCCCTTGGGAACGCTCCAGGAACCGTGGTCCTTCTTGCGGAAGTACGGTCCACCCGGGTGAACCAGCAGGACCTCCAGCCGCCCACCGCGTCGCCTGTACACCAGCAGGCCGGCGCTCAGGGCGGTCACTCCGGGGCCTCCCCCGGCGGCGGCGCCAGCGCCCCGAGGATCGGCAGCATCAGGTCGTCCTCGAGGCTCCAGCTCGCCTCGTCCTTGGTCAGGCCCAGGCGGACCACGACCAGCTCCCGGGAGGGGAGCACGACCACCCGCTGGCCCTGGAAGCCCGCCAGCAGGAACAGGTCGGCGGGCAGGCGGGTGTGTGGCCGGCGCTCCGGGTTCCCCGGCTCGCCGGCGTTCAGCCACGTCTGGGCGCCGTACTCGCCCCGGGGGGCCGCGGGTGCCGGAGCGGTCATGTAAGGCACCCATCCCTCCGGAAGGACCCGCTCGCCGTCCCAGCTCCCGCCCCGGAGCAGCAGCTGTCCGAAGCGGGCCCAGTCGCGGGCCGTCGCGTGGAGGTACGAGGAGCCGACGAAGGTCCCGTCGGGGTCCGTCTCGAGCACCGCGCTCGCCATCCCGATCCGGTCGAAGAGCGCCTCTCGCGGGAACCGCCAGTAGTCCCGGTCCGAGGGAAAGCTCCTGCGCATCACCAGGGAGAGGATGTTCGTCGTCCCGCTGGAGTAGGCCCAGAGCGACCCCGGGGCGGCCGCGAGAGGCTCGTCCACGGCCACGGCGGCGGCGCTCTCGGATGCGAAGAGCATGCGCGTGGCGTGCGAGTCGAGGGAGTCGTAGCGCTCCTCGAACTCGAGCCCGCTGCTCATCCGGAGCAGGTGGTCCAGGGTGATCGCGGCCCGTCCGTCCCCGGCCCACTCGGGGAGGCCGGGAGGCTCCGAGGCGACCAGCACGCCGCGGCCGGCGAGGACGCCGACGAGGGCGCCGGTGACGGTCTTGGCCATGGACCAGCCCGGGAGCGGCATCGACGGTCCGTAGCCCGGGGCGTACCTCTCTCCGACGATGGCGCCCCGGTGGACGACGACGACGGCCCGGGTGCGGTGGCCCGCCGTCGAGAACGCGACGTCCAGGGCCGCCTCGAGCCGCGCCGGAGCTGGCGGTGGCGCGACGTCCCAGGGGCGTACTTCACGACGCGTCGTCGGCCCCTCCCACTCGACCCGTGAGCGCAGCGTCTCCCGCGAGCCCCCGATGACCAGGACGCACCCGAACACGTCCCGGCAGACGGCCTCGCGGCCCACGAGGCCGAAGAAGGTGGCGCGCACGCTTCGGGCCCTCGGATCGACCTCGAAGTCGATCTGGCCCGCAAGCCGGCGCTCCAGGGGCGTCTCCGGCGCCAGCTCCTCACGGAGCAGGGAGTCGAGGGAGCGACCCGACACGAAGATCCCCGAGGCCACGACCTTGGCTGCGTACCCCGCCGCGACCAGGAGCATCGAGCGAACGCGGAGGGCGCCGAAGACCAGCGCGGCGAGGAGCAGTCCCGCGAGGACCCGCCGCCCGCGATGGAGGCTCAACCCTCCGCAGCTCCGGAGGTGCGCGAGCGCTTCACGTTCTCGAGCCGCTCCTGGGCCTTGCGCCGGGCGACGGCTCTGAGATTCACCCAGCGGTCGGTCTCGTCGGCGATGGGCCCGACCAGCGCCTCGAGAACGTCCTCGAGGGAGACCACGCCGGCGATCCCCCCGTACTCGTCCACGACAACCGCGAGGTGCTGGCGCGTGGCGCGGAACAGCCGCAGCAGGTCGTCGCCCCGCATCACCTCCGGTACGAACTGCACCTCCTGGGCGAGGTCGCCGAGGTGGGCCGAGCTCTTCCGCACCAGAGACGCCAGGAGCTGCGTCTTGAGCGCGACGCCGATGATGTCGTCTGTGTCCTCCCCCACGATCAGGATCCGGCTGTGGGGAGCCGCGATGATGTCCTCCTCGGCCTCTGCCAGGGAGCGATCCCCCTCCAGGTAGGTGAGGACGGTCCGGGGCGTCATCAGATCCCGGGCCAGCTTGTCGTTCAGCTCGAAGACGCGCTGGACCAGGCGCGCCTCCTCGGGCTCGATCACCCCCTCGCTGTGCCCCACGTGAGCCAGCAGGCGGATCTCGGACTCGCTCGTGGAAGGCCCGGCGCCCCGGGTGATCGGTCGCGTGATGCTCTCGATCAGCCAGACCAGGGGCGTCATCACGAAGGCCAGCAGGCGAAGCGGTCGGGCGATCGCGAGGGCGATGGGAACCGCGTATCGCTCCCCGAGCGTCTTGGGCACGATCTCCGATCCGACGATGATCAAGAAGGTCAGGGCGGCCGAGAACGCACCGATCCAGGCCTGTCCCAGCACCCCGACCGCCATCGCCCCGACGGCGATGCTCCCGACGATGTTCGCTACGTTGTTCAGGATCACGATCGAAGCGATCGGCCTGGCCATACGCTGTCGGATGGCCAGGAGCGCTTGGCCGGAGCGACCGCGGCGCTCGGCGAGCTCACGGGCGCGAGAGAGGGGTACCGAGAAGATCGCCGCCTCCGAGCCGGAGCAGACCGCAGAGGCCAGGATCACCGCCGCGACGGCCAGGGCCAGCTGGATCACGAAGCGGTACGCGGGGGCATCACGATCCGGTGTTCATAACCTGTCCGCCGGAGCCGCGCAAGCCCCCCGCCGTGCGACGCGCCGGTCTCCGCCCAATGCCCGATCGTTCAACGACTTGGATACGCGGCCTGATCGGCTTCGGACACTCGTGTGCGGAGGCGGACACGGGCCGGTCTTGTCGTCTCTCGACAAGTTGTTGAAGGGCGCCGAGATCGCGGTGTGGGCGCGCCTGGCACGCGAATTGACTTCTCCTCGATGGGAGGTACCGAATGCTCCAGGGCTTCGATTCACAGGTGGGCTCCCGAGGGCTCAGAGAGATGCTCGAGGACTACGAGCGCAGCCTGATCGTGTCGGCGCTGCAGGCGGCAGGCGGTCACCAGAGGCGGGCGGCGGCCGCGCTCGGCGTGCTCCCCTCGACGCTGTGCGAGAAGATGAAGCGACTGGGGCTCCGGAGCCGAGCGGTGTTCGAGGCACCCGCCGAGGCCGGACCGCTCAGCTAGGCCCGCTTCCTTCCGCCGGAGCCAGGTCGAGGTCGACCAGGTAGGCGGGCCGCCCGAAGTAGTACCCCTGGCCCTGGGCGAAGCCCACATCGAGGCACACCTGGTACTCGGCTTCGGTCTCGATCCCTTCGGCGACCGTGACGACGTCGAGGTCCCTGGCCGCCGCGACCAGCGCGATCAGCAGCCGCCGCTTGGCCGCGGGGGCCGAGTCGATGCCCCTGATGAAGCTGGCGTCGAACTTGAGAAAGTCGGGCGGGACCTCCGCCAGCTCCAGCAGCCGCGCCTGGCCCACCCCGAAGTCGTCGTAGGCGAGCCGAACGTCGATGTCGGCGAGGGAGTCCCTCAGTGTGGCCAGGGCCTTGGTGTCCGCGAAGAAGCGCTCGTGTACCTCCACCACCATGTCCACGTGCGGAGCGACGCGCTGCAGCTCGGCGAGTGACTCGATCAGCTCCGGACGGTTCAGCTCCGCCGGGTGGGTGTTCAGGAAGACCGGCGGCAGCGCCCAGAACGCGTTCAGGGACTCGATGGTCGAGCGCCGGAAGAGGCGACTCAGCTCCACCTCGAGGCCGATGGTCGCGGCGATCCGGAACAGCTCCGTGGGGAGCATGGGCAGGTCCGGATGGGCGCCGCGTCCGAGCGCCTCGAGGGCCGCGATGCGCCGCGTCGGCATGTCCACGATGGGCTGGAACATCGCGATGACGGCGCGGCCGCGAAGAAGCTCGGTGAGCTCACGGGTCCCGGGCAGGAACGACTCCGGAAGGCGCGCGTCACCGAGAACCGCGGTGTTTCTCGGCCTCCTCGGGGTCTCGTCCCGGGCGACGCGGAACTCGAAATCCGCGAAGTGGACGATGTCGCCATCGTTGAGAAACCGCTCTCCCTCGATCCGCTCGCGGTTGAGAAACGTCCCGTTCGTGCTGCCCAGGTCGCAGAGGCGCAGCGCGCCGTCTCCCTCAGGGCTGCGGATCTCGGCGTGCTCGCTCGACACGGCGTCCGAAGGGACCACCAGCTGCATCCCTTCCTTCCGTCCGACCCGGAAGGGCAGGGGCCGGACCGGCACCCGCCACAGGCGCCCTCCGTCCAGGTGCGTCTCGAGGTACCAGCCCCCTTCGGCTTCTCCGTCCCCACCGAGGGGTGACTGAGCCATTGGCTCACGATAGTTGAAGCCCGGTCGGGTTTCAATTCGGCGACGGAGGCCTTACAGCGCCTCCTTGATCGCTCGCAGATCCACGGCCAATGCCCGGCAACTGCCGAAGCGTCGGCTCGGATCCTTCGCCAGGAGCTTCAGGATGGCGGCCTCGAGGGCCTCGGGGATGGCCGGGTTCAGCTCCCGAGGACGCTGCGGAGGATCCTGAACCTGCATCATCAGGAGCGGCACCAGCTCGTCGTGAAGAAACGGAAGGTGACCCGTGGCCACCCGGAACGCGATCACTCCCAGGGAGTAGATGTCGGCGGCCGGGGTGACGTTCGTGAAGTTGTTGACCTGCTCCGGCGACATGTACTCCGGGGTTCCGGCGATCGTCCCCATCACGGTCATGCCCTGTGCCGCCTGCTGCTTGGCGATCCCGAAGTCCATCACCTTCACGACGCCTCCGTTGGTGATGAAGAGGTTGTCGGGCTTCACGTCCCGGTGGATGATCCCCCGATCGTGAGCGGCCTGGAGGCCTGCGCAGGACTGGATGAGGTAGTCGAGCCCCTCGTCGAGCCGCAGCGGACGGCGCAAGCGCGACTCGAGGGTTTCTCCGACGAGCAGCTCCATGGTCAGGTAGCGGTGTCCCCCCGCGGTTCCGAGGTCGTAGACCCGGGTCACGTTGGGCTGCTGCAGCTGACGCGACAGCTTGATCTCCTGCCTGAAGCGCGCGAGCGAGTCGTCGTCGGTCAGCGGCTGCCGAAACACCTTGATCGCGATCCGCTCGTCCAGCTCGAGATCGAAGGCCTCGAACACCTTCGCCATCCCTCCCTCGCCGATCACCCCGTCGAGGCGGTACCGGCCGGCGAGGGTCATCCCGGGCTCGAACCGGGTGGGGCCCGCATCGGCCGCGGGCTCCGGAGCCCGGGAGGGGTCTGGCGACGGTCCCGCGCGAAGCCCCTTCGACTGTGCCACGGACGCTCCGGGAGGCCCGGAGAGCACGCGTGTCCCGCCGGAGGTCTTCGCCGAAGCCCGCGGGGGGAGGTCGGGGAGGTCGGGAAGCCGGTCTGGCGACCAGCCCCCTTCCGTCTGCAATGCCTCGGCGAGGCGGGCGCGCTCGCGGTGACGGAGCTCGTCCAACCGCTTCAGCTGCTCGGCCGTGTCCCGGTAGCCGGCATCCCGGGCCAGGAGCTTGCGAAAGACCTCCTCGGCGTTCTCGATGAAGCCCCGCCGGGCGTAGTGCCGGCCGAGATCGTAGAAGACCGCTAGCTCCTTCTCGTCCGAGGGGCCACTGGCGATGTAGCTCGTGAGGAAGTGCTCGAAGTGCATCTCCAGGACGTTCAAGGCCGCCGCCAGCTCCACCGCCTGGGCCACTGCCGATCGGTACATGGGGCTCTCCTGCGGAACCCTCACGAGAGCGGCGAGGGCCTCGCGGCGCTTCCCGGCGTTGAGGAACGCCTTCGCGGCCTCGTAGGGGAGCCCCCCGTCGGCGAACAGCTCCGCCGCTTCCACCGGTCTTCCCAGAGCCAGGGCGAGCCGGGCCGCCTCCCCGGGCCGGCCCTCGCGAACGAATGCCTGCAGCGCCGCTTCTTTCTGCCCGGCCGCCTCGAGCTTGCCGGCGGTGGAGTCCGACCCCGTGCGCCACCTGCCGCTCCGCGTGCGCTTGCCCTGGCGGAGCAGCTGGGCGGCCCCGAGCGCATCGCCGGCGCGCTCCAGCACGGATGCGGCCCGGTGGGGCTCCCCCAGGGCCAGGAACAGCGCGACCGCGTCCTCTCGACGTCCGGCCTGGGAGAGGAAGACCCCCGCCTTCAGGGCGAGGCGCCGCGTCTCCCCGGCTGCCCCCGCCGCCGTCGCAGGGGTGAGCCCCACGTGGCGCAGGACCAGGTCCGCGGCTTCCCCGTGGCGCTTGAGCTGCACCAGGAGCCGCGCCGCCTCCTCGACCTCACCCAGCTCGGCGAAGGCCCGCGAGGCCGCCTCGAGCTGACCCCGCTTCTCCAGCCCCCGTGCCGTCTCGAGGGCGCCCCGACGATCACTCGGCTCCACGCTGTCAGACACCTCCAAGCCGCTCAGCCGAGCGGTCTTCTGGTGAGAGTGAGCGCTCTCGACTGCGCCCGGCGGCGGGCGACCGGGGCCGCTACTCCTCCACCTCCTGCGGCAGGCCCTCCAACCGGCTCCGGAACAGGTCCGGGTCCGTGCACGTTCGCAGGCCCTCGTCGGGGTCGACGAGGCCGTCCCGGACCAGCTCGAAGAGGTGGTGATCGTTGCTCTGCATCCCCGACTGCTCCGGGTTCGCCGACTTGAGGTGAGCGTCCACCAGGTGGAGCTTGTTCTCGCGGATCATATGGGAAATCCCGATGTCCTGCAGCAGGATCTCGAGCACGGCGAGGCGGCCCTCCCCCCCGCGGCGTTTCACGAGCTGCTGGGCGACGACTCCCCGCAGGATCACCGAGAGCGTGGCCCGGATCTGGTCCTGGCCCTCCTCCGGCACGATGTCGATGATGCGGTCGATGGATTTCGACGCGGAGTTCGTGTGGAGCGTCCCGAGCACGAGGACGCCGGTCTCGGCGGCCGAGAGGGCCAGGGTGACGGTCTCCAGGTCGCGCATCTCCCCGACCATGACCACGTCGGGGCTCTCCCGGAGCGCGGAGCGCAACGCCCCGGAGAAACTCTCGGCGTGGGCGCCCACCTCGCGCTGGGTGATCACGCTCGACGCGGGCTCGTGCAGGAACTCGATGGGGTCCTCGATGGTGATCACGTGGCGGCGCATGCTGCGGTTGATCTCGGTGATCATCGCGGCGAGGGTCGTCGTCTTCCCCGATCCGGTCGGACCCGTCACAAGCACCAGCCCGTTGCCGAGCCGGGTCAGACGTTTGACCACCGGGGGGAGCAGCAGCTCGTCCATGCTGGGGATGCGCCGCGGGATCACCCGGAACACAGCGGCGAGGCCGTGGCTCTGGACGAAGACGCTCCCCCGAAAGCGGCCCACGTCGGGAATCTCGTAGACGAAGTCCAGATCCCGCTCCTGGGCGAGGGTCTGCTTCTGCTTGTCGGTGAGCAGCTCGCCGATGAGCCGCTCCGCCTCCCAGGAGGAGAGGACCCTGAAAGGCAGCGGCACCAGGTCGCCGTTGTGCCGGATGATCGGAGGGCTCCCGGTCGGGAGGTGGAGGTCGCTCGCCCTCTGTTCCACGACCAGCCTGAGGAACGAGTCGATGCGTGCCATGGATCAGGACTCTGCGCGAGCCGCCGCCGCCTCCGTCGCAGGCTGGGGCGGCTTCGCGGACGCTTCGGGGAGGTCCTCCGGTTCCGAGCCCGGGCCTCTCTGCAGGAGCGCTTCGAAGTCCTTCTTGCTCGCCGCGCGCATGTAGGCGTCCTCGGCGGAGATGGCTCCGGCGTCGAAGAGCCGGCGCAGCTCGACGTCCATGAGCTGCATCCCGTGCTCCCGCGAAGTGGTGATCATCGACGGGATCTGGTGGGTCTTGCCCTTCCGGATCAGGTTCGCGATCGCCTCGGAGCTGAGCATGATCTCCACGGCCAGCACCCGGCCCTGCGCGTCGGCCTTCGGGATCAGGTACTGGCACAGCACCGCCCTCAGGCTGTCGGACAGCATCGAGCGGACCTGGCCCGCCTGGGCGTGGGGGAAGGCGTTGATGATCCGGTCCACTGTGGTGTCGGCGGAGACGGTGTGCAGCGTCCCGAACACCAGGTGCCCGGTCTCCGCCGCGGTGACCGCGAAGGAGATCGTCGGGAAGTCCCGCATCTCCCCGACGAGGATGACGTCGGGATCCTGGCGCAGGGTCGAGCGAAGGGCGGAGTGCGCGGTTCGGGTGTGGGTCCCGATCTCCCGCTGGTTGACCAGGCTGCGCTTGCTCGGGTGTCTGACCTCGATCGGGTCCTCCATGCTGATTACGTGCCGGGGTGAGAGCCGGTTGATCCGGTCGATGATCGCGGCGAGCGTGGTCGACTTCCCCGACCCGGTGGGACCCCCGACCAGGACGAGCCCGTTCCGGTAGTCCGCGAAGGTAGTCACGATCTCGGGCAGGCCCAGCTCGGCCAGGTCCGGGATCTCGCTCTTGATGATGCGGAAGACCGCCGAGAGCCCAACGAACTGACGGAACACGTTGGCCCTGAAGCGGAGGTCCCGGCCCTCGACCTCGTAGGAGAAGTCCGCGTCGCGTCCGGCGCGCACGGCCTGGAGCTGATCCGAGGAGAGCCGAGGCGCGATCAGCCCTTCGACCTCCGATGCCGAGAGGGGGCGGTCGGTCAGCTCCGCGACGTGGCCCAGCTTCTTGATGTACGCCGGCCTGTCCGCGGCGATCAGCAGATCGTCTGCGCCCTGCTCGGCACAGGCGGCGAGCAGGCCGTCGAGGGTGGAGAGCCCGGCCTCGGAATCCAGCTGGGGAGCCCGAACCGACATCTCCCAGCGGTGCAGCAGGTCTCCCGCCGCGGCCCGGACCTCGGGACTGGGATCGTCGGCGAGGGCCTGGATCGCACCCGCCTGCCCCGAGTCGTCCAGCTTCGCGAGGCAGCTGAGGGCCATCAGCCGAACGTCCGGGTGCGGGGAGGCGAGCTGAGCGGCCACCTGCGGAGCGGCGGAGCGGACCTCGAGGTCCGAGAGCGCCTTGAGGCAGGCCGGGGCCATGTCGGGGCTCGCAGCCATGATGTCGACGACGTAGGGAACCGCCCGCTCGTCGCGCAGGGCGGCCGCCGCTTCGATCGCGCGCTCGCGCACCCACCAATCGTCGTCCTCGGCCGCCGTCCGCAGCAGCAGGCCCAGGGTCTTCGGATCCTCGAGCCTGAGGAAGACGCCGATGGCGAAGCGCCGGATCACGTCGTGGGGATCCTTGAGGTAGGTGGCGAGGAAGGGAGAGAGGCCCGGCCCCGCCAGCTCGATCAGGGCGTCCACGACCCGCTCCCGCACCCACCAGTCGTCGTCCCGGAGGAACGCGATCAGCTTCGGCCACAGCTCGGCCTCGGGGTCGGGCACCGAGCGGGCCAGGTCGGCGGCGGTGCGCTTGAGGTCCACGTCCCCCGAGCGCAGCAGCCAGATGATGGTGCGGTGGAGGTTGAGCCTCCCGGAGCGGCCCAGCCGGGCCATGATTTCGCTCGCCCGCCGGCGCACGACGAGCTGCTTGTGGGAAAGGGCCTCGACCAGGGGCGGGAGGATGTCGTTCGTGCCGATGGCCTCGAGGGTGTCCAGCACCGCGAAACGGACGTTGTTGGGACCGGCCCGGAGCTTGCGCTCGAGGGTCAGGATCGTGCGGGGCGAGGAGAAGCGTTGAAGCCCCATCACGCCGGCCCGGACGACGTTGGGGCTCTCGTGGCTGAGGAACCGGTAGATCCGCTCGTAGAACTGGTCTTCGGTGCAGACGTTGCAGTAGGCCGAGATGGCCTGCTGCAGCACGGCCTCGTTGGGATCCTCGAAGGCGGGAACGATGGCCCGGGTCGCGGCGGGCAGGTCACTCCGCATCAGGTTCGCGTCGCCCAGGTAGCGCAGGCAATGACGCCGCTCCAGGGGCCGTCCCGCCCGAAGCGCGGCGGCGAGACCGGGGATGGAGCGGTGTCCGCCGAGGGCGACGAGCAGGTCCACGGCCTGGCGCCGACCCTCGAAGCTGGGCGCCCCCGCCATCTCCTCGAGCCGCTCGACGACGGCCCGCCCTCCGACGGCTCGAAGCACCCGCGCGGCCGCCCCGCGCAGGTCCTCGTCACTCGAGCTGAGCAGCTCGCAGAGGTCTCCGTGCCGCGAGGGGTCGTTGACCTGGGGGAGGAGCGTCGCCAGGGTCGCCCGGGCGGTCCGGTCGGCGCCCTTCATGGCGTCCACGTAGGCCGAGAAGAGCTCGCGCTCGCGGACCCGCTGGGCGATCGCCAGGAACGCGGCGGCCCGCTGTCGCTGCCTCGGGGCGTCGGCGGACGACGCCTTGTCGGTCAGGACGCCGAGCAGGCGCACGACGTCGTCGCGGCTCGGATCGGAGACCTGAGACGCGAACTCCTCGACCTCCGGGGCACTCGTCCAGGGGGCCTTGCGGAACGCCTCGAGCTGCTCCCGCGTCAGCATCGGCAACCGCTAAGTATAGACCAGGTGGGGAGTTCCCGCTCCCCGAGTCAGCGAGGTGCGGGCTGCCGGGTGGCTGCCAGGGTGGAGTAGACCTCCAGGGCCCGCTCCGCCATCCGAGCGGCTCCGTAGTGCTTCCTGGCACCTTCGGCACCCCGCCGGCCCAGCTGGCGGCGGCGCTCGGGGTCCCGCCACAGCCCCAGGATCTGCTCCGCGAAGCTCTCGGGGCGCCCCGGCTCCGCCAGCACGCCACCACCGGTCCGCTCGATGACCTCGGGAAAGCTGCCGTGGCGCGGTGAGACCACCGGAACACCGTTGGCCAGGGCCTCCAACAGGTAGAGCCCCTTGGGCTCCGCGTAGGGGCTCGGGACACACAGCACGTCGAGCCCCTGGAGGAAGCGGATCTTCTCGCTCCGGTCCACCACCCCGTGGTAGCGGAACTCGTCCCGGAGCCCCCACTCCGCCAGGTCGCGCTCGACCTTCGCGAGGTAGGGCTCGTGGTCCCGGCTCAGATAGCCCGCGGCCTCGAGCCGCGACGGGGGAAGCCCCAGGTCCCGGCGCAGAATCCGATAGACGGCGGCCAGGACGTCGAGCCCCTTCTCGGGCGCGATCCGCGCGAAGTAGCCCAGGGTGAACGGCCGGGTCTCCGGCTCCGGCCTCGGGGCGTGCCCTTCCAGGTTGATGCCGAGGGGAACGGTGTGGATGCGCTCGCGCGGCAGCTTCAGGTAGCCGGCCATGTAGTCGGAGTAGTAGTCGCTGACCGAGATGTAGGCATCGACCCCCCCGGACTGCTCGGCGATCAGCCGCATCGACTCGCTCCGGTGCGGCTCGGGGAGCCCCTCGAGGAACAGGTCCTCTCCCTGGAGAGTGACGCAGACGGGCCGACCGAGAGCCGCCTTCAGCGGCGCCGCCAGGGAGATGAGCAGCGCGTTCGGCAGGTTGATCACGTCGAAGGCCGGCTGCTGCCGCAGCCAGCGGACGAGCTTACGGATCTCCTTGCCCTGGAAGCCGCCCTCGCCGCGGAGCGTGGACACGGTCAGCTCCCCCAGGGAGGCGGGATCGACGGAGACGGAGCGACCGGCCAGGGCCCGGATCACGGGTGCCGAGTCCCAGATCCGGTCCAGGAGCGCGGGGGTGTGCCGGAACAGCGGCACTTTCTGCTCCAGGTAGACGCTGACCCCGCCGAAGAAGACCCGGTCCCCGCTGACGTTGGCCTCGTCGGTGAGGGTCGGCGTGTACACGGGGAGCAGCGACACGTCGCAGCCGCGAGCCATCAGCTGCGTCGCGAGGGCGTTGTCCCGGACACAGCTCCCGCAGTACATCCCCCCGGCGCCGGCGGTCACGAGCAGGATCCGCAATGGAGCGGTCTCAGGCGGCGCTTGGGGCGCGCTGGAAGGCGCGGCGCGCATACAGGTGCTCGAACAGGTTCCCCTCGTGGGGCTGGTCCCAGGCGATCCGCATCGTGGGCAACGGCCCGAGGTTCAGACGCTGGATCAGGGGCGACGCGAGCAGCCGGGCGGTGAGGCCGGGGTCTCCGGTGATCGCGGTGACCGCCAGGCTCGGTCCCAACGCTTCGGGTAGCGCCTCCGGGGCCACCTCCACGACGCTCGCGAACGGGAACAGGAACTCCCGGTTCGCCAGCGGGTGCTCGGGGCCGCAGCGCACGATCGTGGGCAGCAGGTAGGTCGAGCCTTCGTAGCGCACCAGGCGCTCTCCGCGGCGCGCGGCGGTCAGGTCCCGGGCCCCGGGCTCCTGGAGCGCCGCGTCGACGGTGGCCGAGAGCCGCTCGCCGACCGCGGGGTTCGCGAAGGGTGCGATCTCCGCGGTCTCGTCCTCCGCCGGCCTCGGGACCACCCGGGCCAGGCGCTCGGCCAGGGCCTCGGCCACCGCGTCGCCGTGCCTGGTGACCCAGACACCGGAGGCGTTCACGCAGGAGCGCCCGGAGTTCTCCAGGATCGAGGTGACCATCACGTCGAGGTGGCGCTCCCAGCTCTCCGAGGCGTCGGGGCCCAGCACGACCTTGCTGTAGCCCGGTCCGTGGACTTCGACGCGCTCATCCTGCTCCCATACCCGGGTCGTGGAGACGTCCCCGAAGACCATCCCCCTGCCGCAGCCCCGCAGGATCTCCCCGGCCCCGGCGTGGTCCGTGGGGTAGTAGCCGAAGGCCTCGGGCGGGGCGCCGGCTTTCAGGAACGCCTGGACGACCCGGTACGGGGTCCAGGGCTCGGCGCTCCCCGGCTTCAGCACGAGGGCGGTCTTCAAGGCGATGGCGGGTACCCAGAGGGAGTGCACCCCTGGCGAGTTGCTGGGCAGCACGACACCGAGGGCGTTCCCGCGAGGGAAGAAGGAGAGCGCGTGCCCGCCCAGCTCGCCGGCCCCCCGGTCCAGGAGGCCGAGGTCCAGGCCCCGGGTCAGGCCGTCGAGCACCGTGTCGACCTGCGCCAGGACCCCCTGCACCTTCGCCATGTTGCGCCGCACCATCACGAAGGGCAGGCCGGTCGTCGCGCTGGTCTGCCGGACGTAGTCCTCGGCGCTCTGCTCGCCGTCGCCGAGGGGGAGCGCGTCCTCTGCGAAGTGCCGGGCGGCCCTCCGCGACAGCTCCAGCAGCTCCGCGGAGGACATCCGGGCCAGTGGAGCGCGCATGCCCGCCTGGTCGAGGAGATCCCGGCGCACGAGACCCGCGTTGGCCTGGCTCAGCTCCGCGACGGGCTCGCCGTCGCGGTAGTGCCTCACCAGGGCCACGTCGAGGCTCCGATACGGGCGGCCCTTGCGGAGGATCGGGATGTGGGGCGCCATCAGTACACCCCCTCCACGACGCTGGTCTGGAAGCGCCGGAACGGCCGGACGTTGCGCACCCCGTCCCACGGGTACCGCTCGCAGGGCGGCTCCCGCTCGCACTCGTCCCGCTCCAGGAAGCGGGGCATGAAGAACTCCTTGGTGAGCGTGGTGAGCCGGACGCGACCGGCCTCCCCGTAGCCGACGAGCTGTTCGGGTCGGTCCGGGTTCACGACGTCGATGAGCGCCCTGGGAAACGGCGGGTAGTAGATGATGGCGAAATCGTCCTCGGGGGCCGGGGGCTTGTGGGTGGCGAGCCCCATCAGAGTGTTTCCGTAGGTGGGGGCGAAGTAGACGCCGTCGAGCAGCTCCTCCACGGCGAAGCGGTGGAACTGAGGCGTCATCTCGGTGCCGCCGCAGAAGATCCCCTTGATGCCGAGCTGCCTCAGGGAGACCTTCTCGCACAGCGCCTCCAGCAGCTTCGGGGTGGTGAACAGGCACTGGATGCCGTCGTGGGCCCGGAGCAGGGTCAGCGCCTGGTCCACCACGTGCTGCTTGTAGCGCTCGGCTTCCTGGACGTCCCCGCGTTTGATCAGCTTGATCACCCAGCGCGGGTCGAGGTCCACCATGAAGCAGATCCCGCCCCGCTGCTGGGCGAGATGCTCCACGGCGAGCCGCAGACGGCGCGGGCCGCTGGGGCCCACCGAGAGCCAGTCGGCGCCCTTCGGGAACGACTCCTCGGGGAGCGTCTCGCTGAACTGCGAGTAGTCGGTGCGGAAGTCCTCGACGTTGATCCGGGACTTGGGTACGCCCGTGCTGCCACCGGTCTCGAACACGTAGACCGGGCGATCGGCGTAGCCCTTCGGCACCCAGCGCCGCACCGGCCCTCCGCGGAGCCACTCGTCCTGGAAGAAGCCGAAGCGGTCGAGGTCGGCGTAGCCGCGGATCCCCTCCCGTGGATCCCATCCGAGGGTCTTCGCGCGCTCGAGCCAGAACGGGGTTCCGGTCTCGGGGTCGAAATGCCACTGCACGACCTCTCGCACCCAGGCGTCCAGCTCCCGGTTCAGCGCGGTCGGGGTTTCGGTCTGCCGAACGGTACTCGTCATGGTCTTCGGGCTCCTCGGAGCGGGCCCCAGGTCGAGTGGCCCTCCGCCGCGGCGGAAGCGCGGCTCCAGTCGGGTTCGAGTAGTATGCGCCAGGGTCCGGAGGCTGGCAACGCTCCGCGGGTCGGGAGGGCGGTCTGCCCAACACTCTGGTCCACATCGCGGTGCAGGGAGCGGCGAGCCGGGCGGTATCGCCGCGGATGGACCCGCGCTGGCTCTACCTGGGGTGTCTGATCCCCGACGTCCCGTGGATCGTCCGGCGCGCGGTCGTGGGCCTGGGGCTGCCGGTGGATCGGCTCGACCTCCAGCTCTACTCCACGGCGCAGGCCTCCCTGGCGGGCGCGCTGCTGCTGTGCGCCGCCTGTGCCCTGCTCGCGCGGGAGACGCGCCCGGTCTTCGCCACGCTCGGCGCGAACGCGGTCCTCCACCTGCTGCTGGACGCCTGCGAGGTGAAGTGGGGGAACGGCGTCCACCTGCTCGCCCCGCTCTCCTGGGAGATGACCCGCTTCGACCTCGTGGCCGACGAGAGTCTCACCAACGTCGGACTGACCCTGGGCGGGCTCGGCCTGGTCGTCTGGGAGCTGCGCCGCCCGCCCCGCCCGACGCCCCTCGTGTGGCTGGAGCCGAGGCGGCTCGCAGCGGCGTCGCTGCTGGTCCTCGTCTACCTGACCGCGCCCCTCGCGGCGCTGGACGCCGTGGAGGCGAACGCGGGCGGCCCGGTGGCGACGCTCCGCGCCGCCGACAGGACGGGCCGGACCCTCGAGCTGGACCGCGCGCACTACCTCGACGCTCCCGGTCCGGGGGGGCGGGTCCGGCTCTGGACCGGCGAGCACCTCGCCACCACGGGGCTGGACCTGGAGCACGACGCCCGCGTATCGCTCCGCGGTGTCTTCCTCGGCTCCGGCAAGCTGCGCATCGACGCGTTGGCGGAGCACCGGCTCAACCGCGACTGGCCGAGCTACCTGGGCCTCGCGCTGCTCGCCGCCCTGTGGATGCGCCGGCGCGGGCATGCGGATCAGTAGGAGCCGAAGGCCACCCGCACCCGGGCGTAGACGGCGAAGGGCTCGCCGGGAATGACCGCCGACCCCGGAAAGCCCCGGGTCTCGTACTCGGCGTCGGTCAGGTTCGAGAAGTTGACACTGGCCCGGATCGGCCCCTTCTCGTACGCGAGCATCGCGTCTGCGATCCAGTAGCCGTCGATGGCGAGGCGGTTGTCCTCGCCGATGAACTGCTCGCTGACGTGCCGAGCGCCGGCTCCGACGGAGAGCCCCGCCGCCAGCCGGCGCGTGACCCAGGAGCTGAACAGGTGGCGCGGCGCGAAGGCCGGGGTGTTCCCCGAGTAGTCGAGCTCGAGGAACGTCGGTGGATCGAGCGCGACCTGCACCGTGTCGGCGAACCGGGTCAGCTCGGCGTCGTTGAAGGCGTAGGCGAAGCTGGCGTTCCAGCCGTCCGCCGTCTCGGCGGCCAGCTCCAGCTCGACACCTCGTGAGCGCTGGTCCCCGAGCTGCCTCAGCACCCCCTGGTCCGGGATCGCGATGTTGTCCTTCTCGAGGTGGTAGACGGCGACGCTGGCCAGGCCTCGGTCTCCGAGAAAGCGCAGCTTGAGCCCTCCCTCCAGCTGGCGGCTTTCCTCGGGCCGGCGCTCCCCCACCACCTGGGTGGAAGGGGGTGCGAAGGCGGTGGCCGCGCTGAGGTAGAGCGACAGCGACGCGGTCGGGGCGATCACGAGGCCGCCCATGGGGTTGAGCTGGGTCTCGTCCCGCGCCGTCCCCGTCAACTCGTCCTCGACGTCGAGGGCGTCCAGGCGCACTCCGGCGAAGACCTCGACGGTGTCTCCGAGC
>Ga0299906_10000945_pt1 | contig 25333 bp, 17 predicted proteins | sample RVTome_14_FD_200259 | JGI IMG/M metagenome (GOLD analysis project Ga0299906, IMG submission 200259) | Soil microbial communities from uranium-contaminated site in the Upper Colorado River Basin, Wyoming, United States - RVT145D125 (version 2) ...
CGCGGCGAGGACTCCCGGCCGGGCGACGCCGTCTTCTACGGCGCCCCGGTCGCCGCCGAGGGAGGGTGACATGACCGCGAATCGCGACTACCGCGTCGTCGGCCGGCCGTTCCGCCGCGTCGACGGCCGCGCCAAGGTCACCGGCCAGACCCTGTTCGCCGACGACCTCGTCTTCCCGCGCATGGCCTTCCTGCGCCTGGTGCGCTCGACCGTGCCGCACGCCGAGATCCGCGCCGTCGACCTGAGCGAGGCCGAGAAGCTGCCCGGAGTCCTCGGCTTCCTCACCGGCGAGGACCTGCCCATCACCTTCGGCATCCTGCCGGTTTCGCAGGACGAGCACGCCCTGGCCCTCGGCAAGGTGCGCATGGTCGGCGACCCGGTGGTGGCGGTGGCGGCCTTGACCGAGGACGAGGCCGACGCCGCGGCCCTCGCCGTCCGCGTGGGCTACGAGCCGCTGACGACGATCGCGAGCGTCGACGAGGCCCTCGCCACGCCCGAGCCGCGGATCCACGACTACGGCGACGGGGGCAACGTCCACAAGAGGATTTCGCTCGAGTTCGGCCGCGTCGACGAGGGCTTCGCCGAGGCCGACGTGACGCTCGAGGACACGTTCTTCTACGAGGGCAACACCCACCTGCCGATCGAACAGCACGCCGCCGTGGCGGTGCCCACCGGCGACGACCGCGTGACCCTCTACTCCTCGACCCAGACGCCGCACTACGTCCACCGCGCGCTGGCCCGGGTGCTGGAGCTGCCGGCGTCGCGGATCCGGGTGGTGGCCTGCCCCAACGGCGGCGGCTTCGGCGGCAAGAGCGACGTCTTCGGCCACGAGATCGCGGTCGCCAAGATGGCGCTGGTGCTCGGCCGACCCGTCAAGGTCACCTTGACCCGCGAGGAGGTCTTCTACTGCCACCGCGGACGCCATCCCGTGCTCATGCACGTGAGGACGGGCTTCCGCAAGGACGGCTCGATCACCGCCCAGCACCTGCGCACCACGCTCGACGGCGGCGCCTACGGCAGCTACGGCGTGGCCAGCGCCTTCTACACCGGCGCCTTGCAGACGGTGACCTACGAGCTGCCGCGCTACCGCTTCGAGACGCTGCGGGCGTTCACCAACAAGCCGCCGGGCGGCCCCAAGCGCGGCCACGGCACGCCGCAGCCGCGCTTCGCCTTCGAGGTCCACCTCGACAAGGCGGCCCACGCCCTCGGCCTCGACCCGGCCGACCTGCGGCTTTCCCAGCTCGCGGCGCCGGGCTCGGTCACCGCCAACTGGCTCCAGCTCGGCACCGTCGGCCTCGGGCGCTGCATCGAGGCGGTGGTCGCCGGCAGCGGCTGGCGCGAGCGCTACGGCCGCCTCCCTTACGGCCGCGGCCTGGGCCTCGCCTGCGGCTCCTACCTGTGCGGCGCCGGGCTGCCCATCTACTGGAACCACATGCCGCAGTCGGCGGTGCAGCTCCGGCTCGACCGCTCCGGCCTGGTGACGGCGTACTGCGGCCAGGCCGAGATCGGCCAGGGCTCCGACAGCGTGCTCGCGGCCATCGTCGCCGAGGTGCTCGGCGTCGCCCTCGACGACGTGCGCCTGTGCGTTGCCGACACCGACCTGACTCCCGTCGACCTCGGCAGCTACTCCTCGCGCGTCACCCTGATGATGGGGCACGCGGCCCACGAGGCGGCCGAGCGGGCGCGCGAGCTCGTCGCCGGCGCCGTGGCCGACCAGCTCGCCGTGCCGGAGACGCGCCTGGTCTTCGCCGAGGGCCGGGTCTTCGACGCCGAGGATCCCGGCAAGGGCCTGAGCTTCGCCGAGGCGGTGATCGCCGCCGAAGTGCGTCACGGCGCGCTCGCCACCACCGGCTCCTACACCCCGCCGCGCTCGCCGGGCCGCTACAAGGGCGCCGGCGTCGGCCCGTCGCCCACCTACTCGTATTCGGCGGCGGTGATCGAGGTCGAGGTCGACCCCGCGACCGGGATCTACGACGTCGTCCACGTCTGGATCGGCCACGACATCGGCCGTTCGATCAACCCCACCCTGGTGCTGGGCCAGGTCGAGGGCTCCGTCTACATGGGGCTCGGCGAGGCGATGATGGAAGAGCAGGCCTTCCGCCGTCTGCCGCGACGCCTGTCCGGCGCCCTGGTACACAAGATGCCGTCGATGCTCGAGTACAAGAGTCCGACCTTCCACGACATGCCGCCGGTGACGACGTACCTGATCGAGGACCCGGATCCCAAGGGACCCCTGGGGGCCAAGGAGGTGGGCCAGGGACCGCTCTTGCCGATCATGCCGGCGCTGGCCAACGCCGTCTTCGATGCCGTGGGCGTGAGGGTCGACCAGGTGCCGATCCACCCGCACATGATCGTCAAGGCCCTGGCGTCCAAGGCGCAGGGCAAGGAGGCGCGCTACGGCCCGGCGCGTTTCCCCGACGTCGACTTCGGCGAGACCCTGCACGTGCCCACTCCGGCCGAGGGCGGCGACGGCAGGGCGCGCGAGCCGGTGGCGAGGGAGACGGCGGGCATGCGCTCGACGACCGGCACCATGACCACCAAGGAAGAGGCCCTGAAGGAGAAAGAGCGTGCTGCGCTTACCACCGTTTGAGCTGCGCCGGGCGTCCACGGCCGCCGAGGCCGTCGCGGTGCTGGCCGGCGAGGGGCCGGCGGCGCGCGCGGTGGCCGGCGGCACCGACCTGTGGCCCAACATGAAGCGTCGCCACCAGAGCGCGCGGGTCGTCGTCAGCCTGATGACGATCCCCGAGCTGCGCGGCATCTCGAACGGCGATCCGGCGCGGGACGTGCGCCTCGGCGCCACCACCCTACTCGCCGACGTCGAGCGCTCCGACACGGTGCGCCGACGCTTTCCGTCGTTGGCGCGGGCGGTGGCGTCGATCTCCTCGCCGCCGCTGCGCAACATGGGCACGATCGGCGGCAATGTCTGCGTCGACACCCGCTGCACCTACTACAACCAGACCGAGCCCTGGCGACGGTCGATCGACTACTGCATGAAAGAGGCGGGCACCGTCTGCTGGGTGGCTCCGAGCTCACCGCGCTGCTGGGCGCACTCGGCGAGCGACGCCGCCCCCATGCTCACGGCCCTCGGCGCCCGCGTCGTCCTGCTCGGCCCCGAGGGCGAGCGCGAATTGCCCATGGCGTCGCTCTACCGGGACGACGGGATCGACTATCTCGCCAAGCGTCCCGACGATCTGGTGACGGCCCTGCTGGTGCCGTCCGCGGCGGACGCCGGACACTGCCGCAGCGCGTTCTGGAAGCTGCGGCGTCGCGGGTCGATCGACTTCGCGGTGCTGTCGGTGGCGGTCGCGCTGTGGCCGCTCCAGGGGCCGGTGGAGCGGGCGAGTATCGTCCTCGGGGCGGTGGGCTCGCGTCCGGTTGTGGCCGAGGACGCTGCCAAGGTACTGGTTGGCAGGACCTTGGACGACGACGCGATCGTCGAGGCCGCGCGGCTGGCGCGTCAGGCGGCTACGCCCATGGACAACACCGACTTCCAGGCGCAGTGGCGGGGCCAGATGGTGGAGCGCTACACCGTCGCCGCTCTGCGCGAGGCGGCGGGGATGGATCCGGGGGTCGCGTCGCCGCGGCATCGGCTCATGTAGTGGCCAGATCCGAGCTGATCGCGGAATCTGTAGGCAGTCGTGTTGACGGGGAAAAAACACAAGACCTCAAGGGGGGACCGCAACGCGCTGGCGTCGCCAGTGACGTTGAGCGCGCCGCCGGGCGAGATCTTGCTCTACCAGACGGAAGACGGGCGCACTCGGGTCGAGTGCCGTTTCGTCGATGAGTCGCTGTGGATGAGCCAGGCGCTGATCGCCGAGCTGTTTCAGGTGACGGTGCCCACGGTGAACGAGCACCTGAGGAACCTCTACCGCGAGGGCGAGTTGTTGCCCGAAGCAACTATTCGGAAATTCCGAATAGTTCGCCAGGAGGGGACTCGTCGAGGCGGGCGAGAAGGGTCTCGACCCCCCAGATCTCCACTCCGTGAGCCGCCATCTCCGAACGAAGCTGGTCGTCGGCCCGCAGATCCCCATCTCCCGAGACGATCGCATCGGCATCACCGTCGATGGCTGTCGCCAGGAAGGGGCCATCTTTCGGGTCACGACACTTCGGAGGGCTCGTGGTGAGCTCAACGAGGATGGCGGACCAGCGCAGTTGGTCAAGGAGATCGCGCGCGTCCTGGTGAGCGATGTGCTTTCTCAGACGCGGCCGCTGCCAGACCTCAACGAGCTCCGCGAGAAGCGGTTCACTGGCCACGACCTGGAACCGCCTCGCACGCCAGGCTTCAAGAATCGGGAGGGTCACCCGGCCTCCGAGCAGACAGCGGATCCAGATGTTGGTGTCGATGACGACCTTCAACACGGCGGGCGAAGGCGCGCGTGGCGGACGGCGTCGACCTCGGCTCGGATCTCGGCGTCGGAGATTTCGTCGACGGGCGGCTTCTTGGCCAGACTCAGGATGAGCCGCTCGAAACGGGCATCCATCTCGCTTTCCGCGAGCGCCTGAGCGACCCGCGAACGCGCTGCCGCATCGAGTCTCCGGATCACCTCAAGCACCTGCTCGAGGCTGGGCTCGGAACCGGCGGTGAGCTCGGTTCCGGTGCTGCTCCTGGCTGATTGCGGCATGGCGTCCTCCTTCGCCACGCGATGATAGCACGCAGGGCGCTCGACGACCGGCACCATGACCTCGAGCGCTCCGAAACGGTGCGTCGCCGCTTTCTACACTGTCGCCGCGCTGCGGGAGGCGGCGGGGATGGATCCGGGGGTCGCGTCGCCGCGGCATAGGCTGCTCTAGAGCTGCGAGCACGAGGTCACGCTCGAGCACGAGATCGTCGAGAAGTCGACCTGATCGTCCAGGTCGCCGAACGAGCGCGTGCCGCGGACGTGGACGGCCAGTTGGCCGGTCGGGGAGACGGCGCCTCGGCATGACTGCCCTTCTTCCTTCCCTGTCGTGTAACATACTGATTCTAATCAACCTAAGAGCTTCGAGCCTCTATAGACGGCGGCATCTTCGCGCGCTTCGACGGGGGAGGCGGTTAGTCACCGATTTTTTCGCCGGAATCTTTCGTCATGACCTGGGAAGGCGTCGATTCTCCACGGAGAGATGGGTTGGTACCGGGGAAGGCGTCGATTCTCCGCTGGAGGTCTTCGTCGTGACCTGGTGAGGTGGCGATTCCCACGAAAAATCTCGTGTACTTCCCCGGAAAAACCGCCGATATTCGTGCTAGATAGAGGGATCACCGGGGAAGGGCGCGATTCTCGGCCGAAGCTCCGCTGTTGTCCGCTCAGAAACGCGCCGATTCGCGAATCGAGCCCTTAGAAGAGGGCTTGAAACGCGTTACGTCACGTTCCGATCGCCTTGAAGAGCCCTTGCGGACGGCCGCGCCGGCGGCGGGGCGCGTCGAAGAGACCTTGCAGGGCGCCGCGACGCCGGCGCGACGCCTCGAAGAGGCCTTGAAACGGCCGCAGCAAGGCTCCGGCCCGGTTGTGAGCCACTTCGAAGGCGTCGGCGCTCAGTCGCGACCTCGCGATAGGATCCGGATCGGGGAGAGCTCGATGGCCTCTTTGCCCGCAATCGATCCGGCCGCGGCCCGCCCGCCGGCGACGGCTCAACCCGTCTACGTCGACGCGCCCGACGCCCTCGCCGACGCCTGTGCGCGATGGCGGGGCGCCGGCGTCCTCGGCATCGACACCGAGTTCGTGCGCGAGCGCACCTTCTACCCCGGCCTGGGGCTGATCCAGGTCACCGACGGCGACGCGGTCGCCCTCGTCGATCCCGTCGCCCTGGGCGAGCTCGGACCGCTCGAGCGCGTCTTCGCCGACGAGGGGACCGTCAAGGTGCTGCACTCGTGCAGCGAGGACATGGAGGTCTTCTTCCACGGCTACAGCGCCCTCGTCGAGGCGCTCTTCGGCGTCGAGATCCCCAAGCACCAGATCCGAGGACGACGGGATCGACTATCTCGCCAAGCGTCCGGACGAGCTGGTGACGGCCCTGCTGGTGCCGTCGGCGGCGGACGCCGGACACTGCCGGAGCGCGTTCTGGAAGCTGCGGCGTCGCGGGTCGATCGACTTCTCGGTGCTGTCGGTGGCGGTCGCGCTGTGGCCCCATTCGGGGCCCGTCGAGCGGGCGCATCGTCCTCGGGGCGGTGGGCTCGCGTCCGGTTGCGGCCGAAGAGGCTGCTCAGGCGCTGGTCGGTAAGAGCCTTGACGACGACGCGATCGTCGATGCCGCGCGGTTGGCGCGTCAGGCGGCCACGCCGATGGACAACACCGACTTCCAGGCGCAGTGGCGACTTCATTGAGCCGGACGCCATTGCAAAAGAGCATGAAATGTCGCCGAGCAAGAGCCAGACAGCGGTTTGGATGCCCAGCGTTCTCGTGGAGGCAGTGGACGCGGCGGTCGGAGCAGGGCGCACCGGCTTCTCTAGCGCTAGCAGCAGCCACCGCTCCGCCCGTAGATGAGCGCCATGGGAAAGCATGCCAAGCTACTGATCAAGATCGTCTCCGCCGAAGCGGACGCCGGCATCCCGTTCGCCGACCTCCGTCAGCTCCTCCTCCGTCTCGGATTCAGCGAACGGATCCGCGGCAGCCACCACATCTTCAAGCGAGTCGATATCCCAGAGCGCCTCAATCTCCAGAGGCAGGGTCGCCACGCCAAACGCTACCAGGTTCGCGATATCCGCGATATCATCAACCGGTACGGACTCGACAGAGAGATCTAGATGACCGACTATCAAGTGATCCTCACCTGGGACGAAGTAGACCGGATCTACGTTGCTCGCGCTCTGGATCTCCCCGGCTGCGCGGCGCACGGGGGCACCCGGGAAGAAGCGGTCAACAACATCCGTGACGCCATCGAGCTCTGGCTCGACACCGCGCGGGAAGACGGCGACTGCGTCCCAGAGCCCCACACCTACGAGCTGATCGCCGTCTAGGGACCTCGATCGCACCACCGGGTGGCCGCCCCGCGAACGGCGGCGTTCCTGGAGCTCAGGACGCGGCTCGGCGTGGTCTGGACGCCGCGGCGGCGAGCGCAGATCATCCCGTTGCTCTGAGCTCTTCTCTCAGGACCCGGCGAAGCGTGGCTTCGTCAAGCTGCGCCGCCGACCTTTCGACGTACTCGCGCAGCGCCTGATTGATCATGGTCTGATAGCCGATTCCCGCTCGGTCGGCCCGCTCACGGAAGGCTTCCAGTGTGTGGTCGTCCAGGTAGATCGTGATCCGCGTCTTGCCCTTGGACCGGATGACGGAGCCACGGGTTCCCTGGCTGAAGTCATACTCCTTCTTCATATTGCCGCCTTTCCCGTGCCGATGCGCGGCGAGCCGAAATCAGCCGAATGTCCTGGCCGCGATAGGTGTAGACGACCACCAAAACGCGATCGAGGGCATCCGAGCCGAGAGAGACTTGGCGCTGCTCGCCTGTTGCTGTGAGATCCTCCATCGTGATGGCCTGGGGATCGAATAGCCAGCTCAGCGTCTGAGAACCGGATTCCGTGCTTCTCGAGGTTGACACCCGCCTTGGAGGGATCCCAAACGATCCTCATGCATATAGAGTACATACACTAACGTCGAGCGTCAAGCGCCAGAGCGCCAGCTCCTATCTTTCTCGTCAGTGGAACCGACGCCGCTGCCCGTCGGCCCTCGGCGCTCGCGCCGTCCTCGTCGGTCCCGAGGGCGAGCGCGACATGCCCCTCGCGTCGCTCTACAAGGACGACGGCGTGGACTTACCTCGCCAAGCGTCCCGACGAGCGCGGCTGCGCCAGCTTTTTGGCCTGACCACGAGCGAGAAGATCCGCCAAGTGCCGGGGGCCCAAAGGGCCGGGAGCAGCGATGGCCAAGAAGACGGCGAAGGCCAAGAAGACGGCTGTACTGAAGCCGTTGAGGCCACGACCCTCGAGCCTTCGCTTCCGTCAGCGTGATCCGGCCGACCGCTCCGGGGTGAAAGACCACTCTCGGCGGGCGATGCCCCTTGACTCCTGAGACGGCGTGCCGTACGATACACATCGAGAGGTGTACGAAGGTGCGCACGAATATCGATCTCGACGACGAGCTCCTCCGCGAGGCTCTCCGCTACGCCGACGTCAAGACCAAGAAGGACGTGGTCCACCTGGCGCTCAGGGAATTCGTCGAGCGGCGCCGCCGGCGAGACGTCCGCGAGCTCCGCGGCACGGTCGGCATCCGGCGCGATTACGACTACAAGCGGCTGAGAACCGAGGCCTAGGCGCACGATGATCCTGGTCGACACGTCCGTGTGGATCGACTACCTGCGCGACGCCGACAACGACGAGGTCGCCTGGTTCAAAGACGTCTTGGACCACGGCTATGAGTCGACGCAACAAGACGCGCAAGCCCAAGAGTCGTAAGCCCGGGAGGGATCGTAAGCCGGCGGCGTCGCCAAGGCAGAGTCCGAAGCGGATGGACCTCACGGCCGAGGAATTCGAGGAGATCCTCGCGCGTGCCGAGACCTCGGCGCTCTCCCAGGAGGATCGCGAGAAGCTGAAGGCGACCGTCGACAGCCTCGCCCGGCTGACCGGCGAGCTCAAGAAGAAGAATACGTCCTTGGCGCGGCTGCGGCAGCTTGTTGGCCTGACCACGAGCGAGAGGATCCGCCAAGTGCTGAAGGCCCAAAGGGCCGAGAGCAGCGATGGCCAAGAAGACGGCGATGGCCAAGAAGACGGTGAAGGCCCAGAAGACGGCGGTCGTCAAGAACGAGCGGATGCGGACTGAGCAGAGCGCCGCGGTGGGTCGAGCTCGCGAAGCGCGCTCACCCTCCGTCGGCCTCGCTGGTGACGGCTTTGGGCTCCCGAACGCCATCGTCCAGCCGGGGTGCCGGATCGCCGGGCCGCTGCGGGCGAGCCAGAACGAGCACGACGACCACCGCCGCCACGCCCGCCGCGACCCATCCGATCGACTTGGCGAGCGCCGAAGGACCCCGCCGGACGAGCGGCGCCAGCACTACCAAGGCCGTGACGAGCCCCAGGGCGCCCCCGATCATCAGACCTCCGAGAGCCTGGGCGATGCCGGTCCAACCGTCCGCCGCCCGCGGCAGGACGAAGCGCACGTAGAGGCCACCGAGCAACCCGCCGAAGGCGGTGCTCGCCAGCAAGAAGAGCGCGGCGAGTAGGAAGACCACGAAGTTGGAGCGTCGGGTTCTCTCGTTCATGGCGGCGTCTCGTTCATGGCGGCGTCTCGTTCATCGCACAGGGCCGGCGTCGCGCTCATCCTTCGAGGAGAATACAGCACCTGCCGCCGATAGGCCGCGACGAGGAACACCTGCTCAAAAATCGTCCGCGCAGCGCTCGTAGCCCAGGAAGACCGCCGAGATCCGATTGTCGCGCGGCAGACGATAGTCCGTCAGCCGGAGGCGGGCGAAGTTCACGGTGCGGTAGTCGACGTTGGCGCCCCCCGCTCCCCGCACCTCGTCCCACACCGGCACGACGATCCCCTCTTCGATCTCCCGGAGCTGGTCGAGCGCTTCACGTACCGCGGCGGCGTTGCCCACGCCAGGACGGCCCTCGATCCAGTCGCCGATCGACACCACGTGGTCGCCGGCAGCGTCGGGGTTGACGTAGGTGTCGCTGTCGCCCGGCGGCGTCAGGCTCGTGGCCAGCGTCGGCACGTCGTTGGCGCCGGCCCAGGTCAACCAGCCGAACTGGCCCGGGCCGCTGCCGTTGTAGACGTCGCCGAGGGCGTCGCCTGGTCCGTGGGCGTCCACCGTGGCCTGGTGGAGCGCGATCGGATAGAGCTCGCAGGCCCCGACCGAGAAGCCGACCGTCACCGTCGAGCTGTTGCCGCACAGATCCGCGGCGGCGACCGTCAGGACGTGGGCGCCGATCACCGCCACGTCGGTGCCGCTGGCGAACGGCTCACCGTCGAGCGTCGCCTCCACCTCGCCGAGGTGGGCGTCGGCGGCCGTGAAGACCGGCGTCACCACGTGCCGGAAGAGAACGCCGTCGGCGACGCCGGCGACCTCGATCGCCGGCGGGGTCTTGTCGATGGTGAAACGCACGGTGACGACGGTGCGGTTGCCGGCCGTGTCGGCGGCGTCCACCACGAGCACGTGGTCGCCCTCGGCGGTGACCACTGCGCCGCTGGCGAAAGGCGTGCCGTCCAGGGTGACGGCGACCGCGTCGAGGTTGGGGTCGCTGACCGCGATCGCCGGCGTGACGTCGGAGGCCGCGCAGGCGCCGTCGTCGACGCCCGTGACCGTGACCTCCGGCGGCTCCGTGTCGCCGTCGTCGTCGAGGATGGTGCCGAGCGCGGTGGGGTCGTCGAGCTCGACGCCGGAGGCGTTCGAGAGCACGAGCAGGAAGGTCTCGTCAGGCTCCGGATCGAGATCGCTCACCACCCGGACGGCGATCGCCGGAGCGTCCTCTCCCGGCAGGATCTCGAGGTAGCCGTCGACCGGTTGATAGTCGACGCCCGCGGTGGCGCCGCCGGCGTCGGCGGTGGCGTAGTCGAGACGGATCAGGCGCGCGGAGGGCTCCGAGAGCGTGAGCTCGAAGACCGCGTCGACCGTCCCCGAGCCGTCCGCGCCCGGGTCGCCCTCGATCACCGTGACGCCGGCGACCGTGAGCTCGACCGAGGCGTCGTCGTCGAGGATCGTGCCGAGCCCCTGGCCGTCGGCGAGGGTGGCGTTCTCGGGCAAGGAGAGGTTGACGAGGAAGGTCTCGTCAGGCTCGTCGACGAGGTCCGCAAGCACCTCCACCGCCAGCGGACGCGACAGCACGCCCGGCGGCAAGGCCAGCGTCCCGGCCGCGTCGACGTAGTCGGCGCCGGCGGTGGCGCTGCCCTCGGCCAGCTCGTAGCGCACCACGACCTCCTCGTCCGTGGGCTCCGAGAGCGTCACGTCGAAGAAGGCGAAGACCGACCCGACGTCGCTTTCGACCACCGTCACGTCCGCGATCGAGAGCGTCGGCCGCGGCAGGTCGACGCATTCGATCTCGAGGTCCGAGAGCACCGGGCTGGCGCCCGCCAGGTCGGGGCGCAGCGTCGCCCGCACCTCGACGAAACGGCCCGCCAGGGCGAAGGTCTCGCCGGCGACGACCGGCGTGAAGGGCCGCCCGCCGAGCCCGGCGACCGTCGCGGCGGACCGCGACGCCACGGTGATCTCGGTGCCCGCGGGCGCGCTCCCCTCCGGCTCTTCGTTCCACCTCGCCCGCGCCGTCGGGACGTCCTCACGGCCGCAGTCCTGGATCACCGTCCAGGTGCCGCGCGGCGACGTGTTGCGCAGCGCCAGGGAGCCGGTCATGTCCGAGTAGTTGTAGGGGTTGGCGCCCGGTATGGAGACCGTGAGGTCGCGGGCGCCGACCCGCGTCTTGCCGTCGTTGCCGACCGGTCCGGCCTGCGGGTCGATGCGGAAGACCTGGTTGGCCTGATCGGCCGCCACCCAGATCTTGCCGGCGGCGTCGACCGCCACGCCGGTCGAGCCCCGGGGCAAGCCGGTGACGTTGCCGACGAAGGTGCCGTCGCCGAGCAGGTGCCCGACCGTCGTGGTGGCGCAGTAGCGCGACGAGCTGACCCAGACGTGCTCGGCGTCGTCCACCGCCAGCCCCTGGGCGCAGCTCGAGCCGTGCTGGGTGAAGGTCTTGAAGGCGAGGGTCTCGCGGTCGATCCTCCACATCCGGTTGCCGCCGCTGCGGGTGACGTAGACATCGCCCTCGGTGCCGAGGGCCAGGCCGTACGGGTCGGAGACGACGCCTTGACCGAGGCAGCGCAGCGACGCGCTCGTCGGCGGCGACACGCTCGGGTCCCAGCGCAGGATCAGCCCCTGGTGGCGCACCGACCAGACGATGCCGTCGCGGTCCACCGCGCCGCCGTAGCCGCCGCAGGCGAAGGGTCCCTCGCGGCCGAGGATCGCGCCGGTCTGGCCGTCGAGCAGCACGAAGACCCGCGGATTCGAACCGCCGTGACCGCTGACCCAGACGTTGCCGTCGCGGTCGACCGAGACGTGGCGGGGGATCGACGAGGGCACGTTGACGTAGTGGAGAATGCACTCGTCGCCGGCGTTCTCGACGCCGCCCGAGGGCCACGGCAGGACCTCGCCGTAGCGGGTCGAGGTCTCGATGACCCCGTTGCCGTTGCGGTCGATGCACTGCCCCTCCTCCACCAGCCCCACGTGAATGACCGTGCCGTTGCCGCGGTTGCCGGCCCAGACGCTGCCGTCAAGGCCCACGGTCGTGCGCGACGGGTTGGGGTTCGACGCGCTACGGCTGCCCGGCTTGGTCGCGTACTCGCCGAGCACGGCGCCGGTGCGCGTGTCGATCTTGACCAGGGTGCCCTTGCGCGAGGCGGCGATCCAGAGGTAGGGGAAGCTGCCGATTCGCTCCGTGAGCTGCAACTGGTCGCCGCCCGGCGGGTCGTGATGAGTGTTGAAGAGCCGTCCGCGGTCGAAGTCCTCGTCCGCGGTGTAGACCACGTCCTCGCCCGCCACCGGCTCGAGGCCCAGGTCGTCGTCGGCGACCGTGGCGACGCCGAGCGCGTCGGCGAGGACAGCGCCCTGCGGGTCCCGCAGACGCAGGAAGAAGAGCTCCTCGTCCTCGGGAGCGGTGTCGCCGTGGACCTTGACGACGACGTTCGCGGCCACCTCGCCGAGGGCGAAGGTGAGGGTGCCCGAGACCGCGGTGTAGTCCGGGCCCGGCGTGGCCGAGGCCTCGAGCGTCTCGTAGGCCACCGTCACCAGGCCGGAAGCCGCCGCCGAGAGACCGACGGGAAAGGCGGCGTCGACCGTCCCGGCGTCGCTCTCGAACACCGTGACGTTGCCGGCCGTGAGCGCCGGCGGCGGCCCGTCCGGCGGCGGCAGGACGGCGATCCGCAGGTCGGAGAGGATCGGCGTCGAGCCGCCCTCGCCGGGCCTCAGGGTCACGCGGACCTGGACGAAACGGCCCACGAGGTCGAAGGGCTCGCCGCTGGCCGCCGGCAGGTATTCGGTGCCGCCCAGGCCCGCCTCGCCGTCGGCGGCCCGGGCCTCGACCGCGATCGTGCCGCCCGGCGGCACGCGGCCCTCGGGCTCCGTGTTCCAGGTGATCGCGCCCCACCGGGCGCCGGGCTCGCCGGCGTCCTGGATCACCTTCCAGACGCCGCCGGGGGCGGTGCGGGCCGAGGCCTGACAGCCGGTCATGTCGCTGTAGTTGTAGGGGCTCGCCCCTTCGATCCGGAGCAGCGGCAGGTCGACCGCGCCGATCCGGGTCTTGCCGTCGGCGCCCAGCGCCCCGGCGTGAGGGTCGATGCGCGACAGGCTCGACGAGGCCGCGTTGGCGGTCCAGATCTTCCCCTCAGGATCGACGGCCACGCCGCTCGATCCCGCGCCCACCCCGGCGACGCTGCCCACGAAGGTGCCGTCGTTCTTCAGATGGCCGACGGTGCGGCTGCCGCCCCACTTGGCCGAGCTCACCCACACGTCGCCGCGGGAGTCGACCGCCAGGCCCTGGGCCGCGTTGCTGCCGTGGAAGAACGGACCCCAGACCATGCCGCCGCCGCCGCGGATCTTGCGCACCTGCCCGCCGCTCGGCGCCGCCACCCACACGTTGCCGTCGCCGTCGATGGCGAGGCCGTAGTTGGGGATCTTGAAACATCGCAGCGACTCCGGCGTCGGCGGCGAGACGCTCGGATCCCAGCGCAGCACGCCGCGGTGGATGTTCGCCGACCACACCACGCCGCTACCGTCGACGAGCCCGCCGTAGCCGCCGCAGGGCAGGGGCCCTTCGGTGCGCAGGATCTCGCCCGTGGCGCCGTCGACGAGATCGAAGACGCGCTCGTTGCGGCCCCACAGGCCGCTCACCCACACGTTGCCGTCGCGGTCGACCGAGAGGTGCCGCGTGCCGCCGGCGGAAACCTCGACGTAGCGCAGGATGCACTCGTCCGCGGGCGTCGCGGCCTCGGGCCAGGCGAGGACGTCGCCCTCGCCGGCGGAGGTCTCGATCACCCCGTTGCCGTTGCGGTCGACGCACTGGCTCTCTTCCACCAGGCCGATGCGGACCACCGAGCCGGCGCCGCGGTTGCCGGCCCACACCGAGCCGTCGAGCGCCACGGTGGTGCGCGACGGGTTGGGATTGGCCACCGCGTCGGGGCTCGTCGCGTACTCGCCGAGAATGGTGCCGGTGCGGGTGTCGATCTTGAGGATGGTGCCGCGCCGGGAGGCTGCGATCCACAGGTTGCGGAAGCCGCAGCCCGCCGCTGCGAGCTGCAGGTGCGCGAGGCCGCTCGAGTCGAGGCCCTGGAAACGGCCCTGGAGGAAGTCGACGTCCTCGGTGTAAAGGACGTCGGTGCCGACGACGGGATAGCGCCCCTGGTCGTTGTCGAGGATCGTGGCGCGCCCGCGGTCCTCGCCGAGGACGGCGTTCTGCGTCGTCCGGAGCTCGACGAAGAAGGTCTCGGAGCGCTCGATCAGCCCGTCGTCGAGGACCGGCACCGAGATCTGCCGGCGCCGCTCGCCGGGGGCGAAGGCGACGGCGCCGGCGGCGGCTTCGTAGTCCTGGCCGGCGCCGGCGGTGCCGTCGGCGGCGGTGGCGTACTCGACGGTGACGGTGCGGCTGCTCGCGCCCGAGAGGGTGACGGCGAAGATCGCCTGCGTCGTGACGCCGTCGATCTCGTAACCGGTGGCCTCGGAGATCGAGACGTAGACGACGTCGTCGTCGGTGATCGTGCCCAGGCCCTGGGCGTCGGCGAGGATCGCTTCGGTAGGATCCCGGAGGTCGAGGTAGAAGGTCTCGCCGGGCTCGGCGACGGTGTCGCCGCGCACCTCGACGGTGACGCTCCGGCGGGTGATGCCGGACGGAAAGCTCAGGATGCCGCTCGCCGCCGCGTAGTCGGTCTTGTCGGCGGTGCCGTCGGCGGTGGCGTAGCCGACGCTCACGGTCCGGGCGGTGGCGTTCGACAGGGAGACGGTGAAGACGGCTTCGGTTACCCCCGTGTTGCCCTCGCCGACGGTGACGTCGTCGATCGTGATCTCGGGCGTCGGATGGAGGACGGCGTCGACGTCGGTGGCGGCGTCGTTGCCGGGGTCGGGGTCGAGGCCGATCGCCCGGGTGACGGTGGCGGCGTTCGCGATTTCGGCGACGGTGACGGGAAAGGGATCGGCGAGTCGGACGGTGACGGTGCGGGTTTCGCCGGCGCCTTCGGCGAGGTCGAAGGGTGGCCAGGCGACGGTGCCGCCGGACGGGCTGGCGCCGGCGCCGGCGCTCACGAAGGTCGTGTGGACCGGCAGGGTATCGGTCAAGGTGACGCCGGCGATCTCGCCGGGGCCCTGGTTGCGGGCGGTCAGGGTGTAGGTGAGGGTCGCCCCCGGCGCGGCCTCGGTCTCGCCGTCGTCGTTGGTCAGGGTGAGGTCGGGGCCGTAAGTGGTGGTCAGGTCGAGGCGTTGGTGGGTGCCACTTTGGAAGACGGCGGTCTCGGGGGTCTCGACGCCGGCGATCTTGAAGACGACGGCGTCGCCGTCGCGTCCGCCTTCGATCTCAGGGGTCTCAGGGTCGTCGGCGGGGACGTCGAGGCGGTAAGCGGAGACGTCGCCGGCCGAAAAGACCAGGGCTTCGACGTAAGCGGCGCCGCCGATCCAGGCCGAGACGATCGTTGCGGAGGGCATGGCGTCGCCGTCGACAGCCGCGGCGCCATAGAAGCTCGATGGCCGGGGGGGTACGCTGGCGAATGCCCACGCCGCCAACAGGCCGCCGATGGAAACGATCCCCAAGCTTGATCTGCTCACCTATTCTCCTCCTTCGTCGATTCAAAGCTCGGCAGGGATATGGTCACGCCCTGCTACTGGAACGAGAAGATAATGAGGGCGACCCTTTCCGCGATCGCCAGCTCGGCCAGCTCCCCCCAGTAGGCGCGCTTGTCCCTCCGGAAGGCGACGAAGACTACGACGTGCGGGAAGTACTGGTGATTTCGAGCATGGCGGTACATGGCCTGCCATTGTCCTCTATTTCCTCCCCGGACGTATTCGTTGTAGAAAGTCAGGATGCCCAGCTTGAAGTCGCCTATTGCAACACCCTTCTCCGTAAGATTCGTTGGGCGGCCCTTCTTGAACAGAAAGTCCGGCTTTTTCTGGCCTAGCTCCGCGTAACTTCCTCGAGGATCGCCAGAGCTTTCCGGACATCGCCATCCATCCCTCTCGGGCCTGCCGGTACTCGGTTCGATAACGGTCTCGAACCACATAAACGACACGTCGACAAGGCCGCAAATGATTTTTCTCAAGGTGTTCTCGAAGATGATTCCCTGCACTCTCTCCACTTCACCTCGTAGACTGTTGAATCTGCTTACGGGCGCAAACATGACTTCAAATATCATATGCATCGCGAACCGGGTAAGAGTCTCGCCGATTTTCTCTGTGAGATATCCACGCGCCTGCTGAATCGCTGCCAACTTGATGCTGTGCAAGATTCCCTGTATGCTGAGATTGAGGTTCACCGTCATGAGGCTGAACAGTCCGCTGGGATCGCGAAACACCAGCGGGTTGGCGAAGGCGAAGTTGTATGGGTGCAGGCTTTCCGGTACGGTGAGATCCGGCGCCGCGGCGTCACGGGTCAGGAACCGGCCTACCCGGGAATCGTAGTCGCGGGCGCGAAGATGATAGAAGCCGGTCACGGCCTCGAGCCATTCACCGTGAAACCGGAAATCGCCCCCGGTCACCGCGGGAAGCGCCGAAGCCGGACCGGAGGAATGACGTAAGTTACCGAAACCGTCGTATTGGAAGCTGGCGACACGCGAACCGTGGCCGTCGCTCAGTCCAATGACCGAGCCCAGGGCATCTTCAAGGTAGTAAACGGGGCCGTCCGGACCGAAGCGGAGCAACGGCCGGTCGCCGGCATAGACGTAGCCCGCTGCGAGCGCGCCGGTAGGGCCGAGGATCAACTGGCTCGACTCGAGCCCGGTGCCCGCCGCCGGGGCGAGGAGAAAGCTCCGCTCGCCGGCGGCGGTGCCGGCGCTGACCCGCCGCCCGACTGCGTCGTAAGCGTAGGTTACGATCGGATCGCCACTTTCGTCACGGACGGCGCGTAATTGGTCGGCGCTGTCGTAGTCCAACGTCAGGGCGCTCCCGTCACGGTCCATCGAGCGCAACCGGCCGTCGGCATCGAATGAAAAAAACTGGTCTCCCGCTGGGCCGGCGATGCTCACCAGTTGCTGACCGGGGCCATAGCCGTAGGTCGAGATGCTGCCGGCGGCCGAGGTCTGTAGACGGTTGCCCGCGAGGTCATAGGCGTACGTCTTGGCCTCGACGAGCTTGCCGTCCGGATCGTGGTAGCGCTCACTCCGCAGCCGTAGGGCGTTGTCGTAGTCTAGAAGCACGTACGCGCCGCTCTCGTCGTCGATCCGGCGTGGCTCCCCGTTGGCACCCCGCTCGTAACCGGCCGAAGCCAGGACTTCGCCCGCAGCCGAGCGATGGACGACCGCGGTGATCTGGTCGCGCGCGTTGTAGGTGAGCTCCGTGACCACGCCGTTCGGCAGCACACGCCGGACAAGGCGATTCGCCCCGTCGTGCTCGAAGGTGCTCTGCCCGCCCAGAGGATCGCGTAGGGAGACCAGATTGCCCACGGCATCATAGGTGTATTCGGTCCGTAGTGGCGCAGCTCTCGCCGGCGATCGAAGCTCGACGGCGGTCACCTGCCCCAGGAGGTCGCGGGTGAAGCGCACCGTCGCGCCGTGGGGATACGTGATCTCTACGAGGTCGTTTTGCGAATCATACCGATAAGAGGTCTTTCCCCGCTCGTCGGTGGTCTCGACGAGCTGGTTGGCAGCGTCCCAGGAGAAGGTCGTCGGCGGCTCGCCCGAGGGCGTACGGCGTAGAAGTCTTCCCCCCACGTCGTAGGCGAGGTCGATCGTCACGCCCGATGGCCTCGTGATGACCGCCGGAAGATTGTCTGTTCCATAGGCTCTGCGCTCGACCCCGCCATCGGGGTATCCTATTTCTGCAATGTTGTTGCGATTGTCGTAACCGTAGAACACGAGCTCTCCCACGGGTCCTGTGACCCGCTCCAGATTGGCGCCGTTGTGCTCGTAGGTGTAGGGCGTGCCGCCGAGGTCGGTGGCGCTTGCGAGCTGCCCGATCGCATTGTAGGTGAGAACCCGCTCGTGACCGCCTTCGTCCGTCGTCGAGGTCGGATACTCGTCGGCGTCGACCATCGGGCTGGAGAGAAGATACGTCGTCTCGGTGCGGCTGCCATCCGGATGGATCGTGGCAATGGGCAGGCCGTGGGGCGAGAAGAGCAGCGTCGTCTCACGTTCCAGCGGATCGCGGATGGTCGTCGTGGTCGGTGTATAACGCAACGTCCAGGTGTTGCCCTTGGCGTCAGTGATGCTCTGGCCGCGGCCGTCGGCGCCGTAGGAGGTCCAGGTGCTATGACCGAGGGCATTGGTGCTTCGCGTCACCCGGCCGACCGCGTCGCGGCCAAAGCTCGTCACGGCGCCCTTGGCGTCGGTGATCGTCTGGAGTTGGCCGGCGGGGTCGTAGCCGTAGCTCGTAGGATGGTTCAAGGGATCTGTCTCTCGGAGGGGGCGCCCGGCGGCGTCGTAGGTGTAGGTGATTCTCCCGATGCCCTCGACGTCCCAGCCGAGCAATCGGCCGCCGGTCTCGAACTCGCGTCGAATGCGCCCGTAGGTCGGTCCCCGCAGCTCGATCCAATGGTCCGTGGCACCGTAGCTTCTCTCGGCCGCGAGCCCGTTGCTGAACTCGTCTGCCGTCTTGCGGCCCTTGCGATCGTAGGTGAAGGTGGCTGAATAGCGATCGGTTTGAAGGTTTCTTACGTTACCCGTCGCGTCGTACGCGGCGGTGGTGACGCTGCCGCGCGGACCGGTGATTTTGCGCGGCTCGCCGGTCGCTTCAAGGTCGCTATAGGTAACCGTCATGAAGGGATCGCTTTGAGAAAGAAGCGCTCCATCGGCAGCGTAGCTGTAACCGAACAGGGTGTTCCCGTTCTCATCGCGGACCGTCTCGAGATTGCCGCGGGCGTCATGATCGGCAAAGAGCTGACCGCCGCCGGGAAAGGTCAGCGAGGTGGCCTGATTGCTGCTGTTGTACGTGTAGTATGTAGTGAAGTCTTCGGCCGGAGCCCCGGCGGGCCGCGGGTAGGTCACGGCAAGAAGATTACCGCGGGCGTCGTAGGCGTAGGTGGTTTCCGCTCCCAGCGCATCGATGAGCTTCGTCATCCTGCCGTCGTCGCTGTACTCCGCCCGGGTGGTGTTGCCCAGCGCATCGGTGGCCGAGAGGACGTTGCCGGCCTCATCGTAGGTATAGGTCAGGGGCCGGCCGGTGGCGTCAATTACGGTTTCCTGCCGATGGCCGAAGTCGTGGACGAGCTCGGTGCAAATGTTTCCCTCGGCGCAGTTGCGAATCAACCGGCCGTCGCCGTCGTACTCGGCGGCGAGAATCTCCCGGCCTTCAGGGTCGATGACGAGGTGCAGGAAGTGGTCTTCCAGGTAACGGTAACGGGTGACGAGCCCTTGTTGATCCGTGACGCTGACCAGGTCGCCGCCGGCGTCGTACTCGTAGCTGAGCCGACCGCCGAGCGGATCCATGATGGCTGTGATGCGCTGGAAGGCGTCACGCTCGAAGCGAATTCCCAAGCCGCTCGAGTGCTCGATACCGCGAGCCCTGAAGCGCACCGTGTTGCCATTGCTGTCGGTGATGCTCTCCAGGCCCCGTTGCTGATCGATCACAAAAGCACGACCATCGGCGGTGGTCAGTTGGTAGCGGTCGGCGTCGTGGATTTCGCCGGCGCTCGGCTCCCAGAGCTGGACGGGGCCCGGGAAGCTACCCTCCACCAAGAGCCCTTCCGCCGCGTCGTCCAAGGGGACGAGCTGGCCGGAAGTTCCCGGGAGCGCGACGTACTCGATGTCCGCGGTTCTCGGCGGGGCCGCGCTCTGGCACGGCGACTTGATCTTGGCGAGAAATCGAAAGAGCTCTCCATCGGGGAAGAGGACGGTGACCAGATGTGATCGAGTGGGGACGATGCAGTAGGTCGGTACGACCTGTCCGGCTCTGGTCCCTTGCCAGCCATTGCCGGTGATGCCGTTTTCCTGGATGAGGACGTTGCTCAGGGTGAGCCGCCAGCCGGCTCCGAATTCGCCGGGCGACCGGTCCCGGCTGTCGTAGGTCCGGACCACTCGGATCGGCACACCGACTACGGGCAACTCGAGATCGAGGAAAGGTAGCGTGAAGACGCCGATCTTCAGTTGTCCCGACACCGTCAGATGGATCGAAGCATGGGCCGATCGGCTGGCGTAGTCGTTCGCTTCGAGCCGCAACTCGTAAAGGCCATTCAACAACGAGGTGGGATCGAAGCGGCCGAGCAAGGCATCGTCGACCGGAAGGTGGCCGGCGGCGATCTCGGTGAAGGGTCCGTCGTCTCCGCCACGCCGAAAGGACAGCTTCCAGCTCGCGAGCAGTGAGCTGCGAACCGTGCCCACGACGTCAGTGAATGTGGTGACCCCGGCGGCCTCTGCCGGACCGGTGATCGCCACTTCCGGCGGCGGACCTGTATTGACCAGATCCAGGGTCACGTCCTCCCTCGCCAGCACCCAGTAGCCCCGTCCGGGCTCCATCACTTGGAGGTCGTTGCCCCACTCGGGCGCGGCGACGTTGAAGACTTCCCACGGATCGTCCGGATCGCTCGCGTCGTAGCCGAAGACGAGCGAGTAGCGTCCCTCGATCGAATACAGCGCGCTGCGCACCGGCCGCGCCTGCGCCAGGGGAAAGCCGATCAGGTTCCAGCCCCGGCAGAGCTCGATCGTCGTGCGCTCCGGCAGCGTGCCGGCGGCCGGCAACGCGACGGCGGCCCCGGCGTCGAGCCAGAAGCCGATCCGGTGGTCGATCGCCGCGAGGTTGCTCGCCGCGGGATCGGCCGGGTCGTAGAGCCTCCACGGGTCGTCCGGGTCGCAGGCGTCGTAGGCGTAGACGGTGTGGACCTGACCCGCGATCGCCCCGAGGACCGCCGCCGGAGCGGGGTCGTCCGGCTGATTGGGAATCGAGACCAGGTTGAACCCGGGCACGAGAACGCCGGACGGCGAATCGGCCGCCGCCGACGCTTCGGCTGGCGTCCGCTCGGCAAACCCCGGTGGGCTTGGTGGCGACTGCGCGGTGGCCGGTACCGCCGACAAGATGAGCACGATGAGCAAGACGCGAACGACTGGCCGGGACCTCATCGGATCCTCCCTTCTCCGTCGCTGGCTGTGATCGGGAGAGAGTATGCCAGCGGTCCTGACGGCCGGTCAAGGCACGGTCGAAGATACCCCTTGACCACTGAGGGGTCATCGTCTACCATACCTGGACGAGATAGGGGTGGACGGAGGAGACCGACGATGGCCGGAAGCAACCTCTACAGCGGGACGCTCGACCTCCTGATCCTGCGCTCCCTGGCCTGGGGACCGCTGCACGGCTACGCCATCGGACGCTGGATCCGCCAGTCGAGCGACGGCGTGCTGCAGATCGAGGAGGGAGCTCTCTATCCCGCGCTCCACAGACTCCAGCGCCAGGGCCTGCTGACCTCGGATTGGGGGCTCACGGAGACGAACCGGCAGGCGAAGTTCTACCAGCTCACCGCGGACGGCCGGCGTCAGCTTCGCGACGAGACCGCGCGGTGGAACGAGCACGCCACCGCCGTGACGTCGGTGCTCGAAGCCGCCCGGGAGGCCTCGCCATGAGACGTCCGCCCTTCTTTCGCCGCACCTTCCGGATCACCCGTCATCGCTCCGACGTGCCGCGCGACGTCCGCGACGAGATCGACGCCCACCTCGAAATGCGCGCGCAGGAGCTCGTCGAGGAGGGGCTCTCGCCCGCCGACGCCCGGGCGGCGGCCCTGGCGGCCTTCGGCGACCGCGGGCGGATCGAGGCGGAATGCCGCCGCTTCGCCGAGCCGCTCGACCGCGGGCGCCGGCGCCGCGACCTGGTCGGCTCCTTCTTCGGCGACGTGCGCCATGCGTTGCGCGACATGGCCAGGCGCCCCGGCTTCGCCCTCGTCGCCGGCCTCACGCTGGCGCTCTGCATCGCCTTGAACGCCGCCGTCTTCAGCATCGTCTACGGGGTGGTCCTGAAACCGCTGCCGTACCGGGATTCCGACCTCGTCGTCTACCTCTACAACAGCTACCCCGAAGCGGGGGCGCCGCGGTCGCGATCGAGCCCGCCCGACTACTTCGACCGCCGCGAGGGCGTCGGGGCCTTCGAGGAGGTGGCGCTCTACAGCCTCGAGAGCCGCACCCTCGGCAACGGGGACGCGCGCCGCTGGGCCTTCAGCATGCAGGTGACGCCGTCTTTCTTCCGTGTCCTCGGGCTCGAGCCTGCTCTGGGGCGGGCGTTCACCGAGGACGAGGGAGAGCCGGGCAACGAGAGCAAGGTGATCCTCGGCCACGGTCTGTGGCAGGAGCTCTTCGGCGGCGAGGAGGCGGCCGTGGGACGCGAGCTGCGCGTCGAGGGCGTGCCGCACACGGTGGTCGGGGTCCTGCCCGAGGATTTCCGGTTTCCCGGCTGGGACGCCGAGGTCTGGGTCCCCCTGGCCTTCGGCCCGCGGGCGAGGTCCGACGCCGCCCGCCACTCCAACAACCTCGACATGATCGCCCGGCTGGCGCCCGGCGCCACCGTGGAGCAGGCCCGCGAGCAGGTCGACGCGTTGAACGCCGCGGTCACGGATCGGCTGCCGGCGCAGATGCGCGAGATGGTCGTCGCCTCGGGCTTCCACACCGAGGTCCTGCGGCTGCGCGACGAGCTGGTGCGCGACGTCCGGTCGTGGCTCTATCTGTTGTGGGGCGGGGCGGTCTTCGTGCTCCTGATCGGCTGCATCAGCGTCAGCAACCTGCTGCTCGTGCGCTCGACGGGGCGGCTGCGCGAGCTGGCGACGCGGTACCTGCTGGGGGCGAGCCGCTGGCGCCTCGGGCGTCAACTGATGACCGAGAGCGCGGTGCTGGCTCTCGCCGGCGGCGCTCTCGGGCTCCTGGGGGCCGGCTGGAGCCTGCGCCTGCTGGGCGTCTTCGAGGCTTACGAGGTCCCGCGTCTGGCCGACGTCCGGCTCGATCCGCCGGCCGCCGTCCTCGGCCTCGCGCTGGCGGTGGCGGCGACGGTGGTCTCCAGTCTGCTCTCGACCTTCATGATCCACCGGCGGGACCTTTTCGCCGCGCTCCAGGCCGGCGGCATCACCGCCACCTCGGGACGCGGCGTCCTGTCGCTGCGGGGAGCGCTGGTGGCGGCGCAGATCGCGGTCGCCTGCGTGCTGCTCGTCGGCACCGGGCTGACGGTGGCGAGCCTGCGCAACGTGCTGGCGGTCGAGCCGGGCTTCGAGACCGACGACTTGCTCGTCGGAGCCTTCGTCACGCCCGGCGCCCGCTACCCGACGCCGGCGGACCGCCACCGCTTTCTCGACGCTCTCCGCGACGAGATCCGGGCGCTGCCCGGCGCGGTCGACGCGGCGGTGGCCTCCCAGCTTCCGTTTTCGGGCCAGGAGGGGCAAGGCCCGGTAACGCCCGAGAGCGGTTGGACGCCGCCGTCCGGCGAGTCGGTGGTCGCCCACTACCGCACCTTCGTCAGCCCGAGCTATTTCACGACGATGGGCCTGCCGCTCCTGGAGGGTCGAGGTTTCCACGACGGCGACGACGCCGGCGCGGCGGCCGTCGCCGTGGTCAGCGAACGGGTGGCGCGCCGCTACTGGCCGGGGCGCAGCGCCGTGGGTCAACGGCTCTCTCTGAGCAACGACGGGGACCAATGGCGCACCGTCGTCGGCGTGGTGGGCGACGTCGTCCAGAACGACCTGACGGTCGCCGCGCCGTCGCAGGGCGCTGTCTACGCGCCGCTCCGGCAGGTCCCTCTCGGCTTCTTCCGCCTGGTGGTGAAGACCGAGGTGCCGCCCCTTACGCTGCTCGCCGCGGTGCGCGAGCGGATCCGCGCCCTCGACCCGGAGATGACGCTCTTCTGGACCGGCACCATGGAGGAGAGCGTCGCCGGCACGCTGCTCGACCGCCGGCTGCCGATCCAGCTCCTGTCGCTGTTCGCGGCCCTGGCGCTCGTGCTCGCCGCGGTCGGCGTCTACGGCGTGCTGGCGCAGTCCGTCCAGCAGGGGACCAGGGAGATCGGCATCCGCATGGTCTTGGGGAGCCGCCGCGCCGGCATCTACCGCGCCGTGCTGCGCCGCAGCTTCGTCATGGTGGCGGCGGGCGTCGCCGCGGGCCTGGCCGCGGCCCTGGCGCTGTCGCGTCTGCTCGAGGGCTTCCTCTACCAGGTGCGTCCCACGGATCCCACCGTCTTCGCCCTGGTGGTGGCCGTCATCTCGCTGGTGGCCGGGGCGGCCTGCCTGGCGCCGGCGCGGCGGGCGACGCGCGTCGATCCGGCAGCAGCCTTGAAGAGCGAGTGAGGACGCGTGACGGCTTGCCCCGCTCGTCGCGCCCGCCGACAGCCGCCGGCGGGCGTGGGATCGCGGGATCGGCCTTCCTCCGCCTCTTCTCGCACACTCGGCCAGAGACGGTCAAATCAGCTTGAGGAACTCCTCCAAGTCTTCATAGTCGTAAGGAGGGCGGCGGCGTATTCCTGAAGGCGTGGAATTGCGGCGCATCCGTCTGGAGGGGTGGAGAGTGTTTGATCCTCTGGCGGACGTTGCCGGGAAGCTGTCTCCGTTGCCGGTGGGCGTCGGGTTCAATCCGCAGGTCGTACGGCTTCGTCATCGTCCCACTCACCTGAGACGTCAGCCCAGCGTAGGGCACCGGCCGATGAGGGTCCCGCCTTCAGTCTGGGTAGCCAGTTCCGGACCACTTCCCGGTCATCCAGGTCTTCCAGCAGAGCCAGCAGGCTCTTCCACACTTCCAGCGACAACACGACGTCCGTCTTGCCGCCGCTGGCATCCACCAGATACCGGGCTCCGCCGAGCACCTCGCCGAGCCGAGCCGTAACGTCTTTTCCAGATTCGGGGCTGAGAGCTTTCATCGGTCGGGCCTCCTTCCCGAGGCGAGAGACGACGACGCCAGGACGATCCGGCTCCGTCGCCATAGGAGACTATACCAAAACGACGGTGAGGTGAGCAGCCGGAACGTCACAGCACGTCGGCGTCGCTCGCCAGATTCGGAGCCGATGCGCCAGCGAGGTCCGTTTCGGACCCCCCCGGCCCCCTCTTTTCTCAAAGGAGGGGGAGCCAGATCCGGAGCCGGTGCGCCAGGAGGACGATGCGCGAGCGAGGTTCATTCCGGAGCCCCTCTTTAAGAAAGGGGGGTTGGGGGGATTTCTCCCTGAGCCGTCGAGGAATCCGCAACCCTCCGCCGCTGGCACGTCCTCGGGAGAAATCCTCCCCCCGGCCCCCTCCTTTCTCAAAGGAGGGGGAGCCAGATCCGGAGCCGGTGCGCCAAGAGACCCGATGCGCGAGCGAGGTTCATTC
>Ga0299906_10000946_pt1 | contig 25324 bp, 23 predicted proteins | sample RVTome_14_FD_200259 | JGI IMG/M metagenome (GOLD analysis project Ga0299906, IMG submission 200259) | Soil microbial communities from uranium-contaminated site in the Upper Colorado River Basin, Wyoming, United States - RVT145D125 (version 2) ...
GTGGGCCTACTGTTTTTTTGTGGGGGGGGCGGGCGCCGCCCCCCTAACCCCCCCCCCCCCCCCCCCCGACCCCATTACAATCCTGTCACCCGACCCCGTATGCATCACACACTCGTCGCTCTCGTCGAAGACAAGCCCGGCGTGCTCAACCGCGTGGCCTCGCTCTTCCGTCGCCGCGCCTTCAACATCGAGTCGCTCACCGTCGGGCGGACCGACGTCGAGGGCATCTCGCGCGTCACGATGGTCATCGACAGCGACCAGGTGAGCGCGGAGCGCGTGACGGCGTACCTGTACAAGCTCGTCAACGTCCTCGAGGTCGAGGATCTCCGGGACGTGCCCACCGTGGCGCGCGACCTGGCGCTCGTCAAGGTGGCTGTCGCGGGGCACGACCGGGCCGCGCTGCTCCAGGTCGTCGACGAGACACGCGCGCACATCGTCGATTCCAGCGAGCAGACGATGACGCTGGAGATCACGGGCGAGCCGCCGCACGTCGACGCGGTCGTCGCGCGCCTCGAGCCGCTCGGCATCGTCGAGATGGTCCGGACGGGGCGGGTGGCGATGCGCCGCGGCGACAGTACCCTCTCGGCGGCGCAGTATTCTTAGGGGCCCCTGGCGACTGCGGGCTCTGGCAGGGCAGGAGGACACCACAGACATGGCCACGATGTTCTACGACGGGGACGCCGACAGCGAGCTCATCCGGCGACGCAAGGTCGCCGTCATCGGATACGGATCGCAGGGGCACGCGCACGCGCTCAACCTGCAGGACAGCGGTGTCGAGGTCGTCGTGGGGCTCCAGGCCGGCAGCAAGTCGGCCGAAAAGGCGCGCGCGGCAGGCCTCCGCGTCCTGCCGGTGGGGGAAGCCTCGGCGTGGGCCGACGTGATCATGGTCCTCATCCCCGACCAGCACCAGGCCAGGGTGTATCGGGCCGACATCGAGCCGCACCTGGGCACGGGCAAGATGCTGATGTTCGCCCACGGCTTCGCGATCCGCTTCAACTGGATCGTGCCGCCCGCCGACGTCGACGTGACGATGGTGGCGCCCAAGGCGCCGGGGCACCGCGTGCGCGAGGTGTTCACCGAGGGCGCGGGCACACCCGGCCTGCTGGCCGTGCATCAGGACGTCACCGGGCACGGGCGCGCCACCGCGCTCTCCTACGCACGCGCCATCGGGTGCACCCGGGCCGGCGTGATCGAGACGACCTTCGCGGAGGAGACGGAGACCGACCTCTTCGGCGAGCAGGCGGTGCTGTGCGGCGGTACGAGCGCCCTGGTCAAGGCCGGCTTCGAGACGCTGATCGAGGCGGGCTACCAGCCGGAGATCGCGTACTTCGAATGCCTCCACGAGCTGAAGCTGATCGTCGACCTGATGTACCGGGGCGGGCTGCAGTACATGCGGTACTCGATCAGCGACACGGCCGAGTACGGGGACTACACGGCCGGCGCGCGCATCGTCACCGACGAGACGCGGGCGACGATGCGGCAGATTCTCAAGGAGATCCAGTCGGGCGAGTTCGCGCGGAAGTGGATCGAGGAGAACGAGCAGGGCTGCCCCAATTTCAAGGCGCTGCGGGAGCGCGATCGCAATCATCCGATCGAGGTGGTCGGCGCCAGGCTGCGGCCGATGATGCCGTTCCTCGATCCGGTGCAGCTGCCGCAGCCCACCACGACCTGAGCCGTCGGTGGCACTCAACCGCTACTCGTCCCGCGTCACGCAGCCCCGGAGCCAGGGGGCCTCGCAGGCCATGCTCTACGGCGTCGGCCTCACCGACGCGGATCTGCAGAAGGCCCAGGTCGGGATCTGCAGCATGTGGTACGAGGGCAACACCTGCAACATGCACCTCGACCGCCTCGCGGCCGAGGTCAAGGCGGGTGTGCAGGCGGCGGGGCTCGTCGGCCTCCGGTTCAACACCATCGGCGTGAGCGACGGCCTCTCGATGGGCACCGACGGGATGAGCTTCTCGTTGCCGTCCCGCGATCTCATCGCCGACTCGATCGAGACCGTGATGGGAGCGCAGTGGTACGACGCGCTCGTCACCCTGCCCGGCTGCGACAAGAACATGCCCGGCAGCGTCATGGCGATGGCGCGGCTCAACCGACCGTCGCTCATGGTCTACGGCGGCACCATTCGCGCCGGGCACGCGCTCGGACAGCCACGTGACATCATCTCGGCGTTCCAGTCCTACGGGGAGTATCTCGCCGGGGCGATTACCGACGAACAGCGGCTCGACATCGTCCGGCACGCGTGCCCGGGCGCGGGTGCGTGCGGCGGGATGTACACCGCCAACACGATGGCGGTTGCCATCGAGGCGCTGGGCCTGTCACTGCCGTACAGCTCGTCGACCCCCGCGGAGGATTCCGGGAAGGCGGCCGAATGCGGACGCGCGGGCGCGGCCGTGCTGCGGTTGCTCGAGCGCGACATCAAGCCGCGCGACATCCTGACGCCGAAGGCGTTTGAGAACGCCATGACGATGGTGATGGCGCTCGGCGGGTCGACCAACGCCGTGCTGCACCTGCTGGCCATCGCCCGGGCGGCCGGCGTGCCGCTGGCGCTCGCCGACTTCCAGCGCGTGAGCGACCGGACACCTCTGCTCGCGGATCTGAAACCGAGCGGCCGTTTCGTCCAGGAGGACCTGCACCGTGCCGGCGGGACGCCCGCGGTGATGAAGTACCTGCTGGCGCGGGGCTTCCTGCACGGCGACTGCCTCACGGTCACCGGCGCCACGCTGGCCGAGAACCTCGCGGATCTTCCCCGGCTGCACGAGGGGCAGCCGGTCGTCAAGACGGTCGAGGCGCCCGTGCTGCCGCGCGGGCACATCCGCATCCTGCGGGGCAACCTCGCCCCCGAGGGCGCCGTGGCCAAGATCACCGGCAAGGAAGGCGAGCGCTTCACCGGCCTGGCCCGCGTGTTCGACTCGGAGGAGGCGATGCTGGGGGGCCTCGAGAAGGGCGAGATCGGCAAGGGCCAGGTGGTCGTGATCCGGTACGAGGGGCCACGGGGCGGCCCGGGCATGCCCGAGATGCTGACGCCCACCTCGGCCATCATGGGCGCCGGGCTCGGAGCCGACGTGGCGCTGCTCACCGACGGGCGCTTCTCCGGCGGCTCGCACGGCTTCATCATCGGGCACATCACGCCGGAGGCGCAGGAAGGCGGTCCCATCGCCCTCGTGCGCGACGGCGATCGCATCACCATCGACGCCACCGCGTGCCTGATCACGACGGACGTGTCGGCGGCCGAGCTCGAGAACCGACGCCGTGCCTGGCAGCCACCGCCGCTCAAGGCCACCAGCGGGGTCCTCGGCAAGTACATCCGCGCGGTGCGGTCGGCCTCGGAAGGCTGCGTGACCGACTCCTGAGCAACGCCTCTCGGGGCGCCCTCACCCATTCGGGCTATCCCGGACGGCCGCCCGATTCCGGTCGTGGCCCGTATAATCACTCCGAGTTGCTGACCAAGGGGACACGGCTTGGCCCGTACGAAGTCCAGGATCTCGTCGGGACCGGCGGCATGGGCGAGGTGTACCGCGCTCGCGACAGCCGGCTCGATCGCATCGTCGCCGTCAAGGTCCTGAAGCCCGAACTGGCGGAGACGCCGGGCTTCCGCGAGCGCTTCGAGCGCGAGGCGCGCGCGATCTCGCAGCTCACGCATCCGCACATCTGCACGCTCCACGACGTCGGCCAGGCCGATGGGGCCAGCTACCTCGTGATGGAGTACGTCGAGGGCGAACGGCTCGACGTGCGTCTCGAGCGCGGGGCGTTGCCGCTCGAACAGGTGTTCGGCGTCGGCGTGCAGATCGCCCAGGCGCTCGAGAAGGCTCACCGTCACGGCATCGTGCACGGCGACCTGAAGCCGGGCAACGTCATGCTGACACGCACCGGCGTGAAGCTGCTGGACTTCGGCCTGGCACGGCGTCTGCCCACGCCCGAGCACCTGCCGTCGGATTCCGAGACCCAGGTGCTCCCGATGCCGGAGGCCCCGATGCTCGGGACGCTGCCGTACCTGGCGCCGGAGCAGCTCGAGGGGCGGCCGCCGGACGTGCGGTCCGACATCTTCGCCTTCGGGGCCGTGCTGTACGAGCTGCTTGCGGGCCGGCGGGCCTTCGCCGCCGAGAGTCACGCTGGCATCGTGTCGGCCATCATGCGCGCAGAACCGGCCGCGATCCAGACCGTGCGGCCGGACGTGATGCCGGCGCTCCAGCGCCTCGTGTCGGTCTGCCTGGCGAAGGATCCCGACGAGCGGTGGCAGCACGCGGGCGATCTGGCGCGCGAGCTGCAGTGGGTGTCCACGGCCGGGCCGGAGACACCGCCACCCGTGGCGAGCGGGGTGCGATCGCCGATCTGGGCGGGACTGGCTGCCATGCTCGCGCTGGCCACACTCGTGCTGGGCGTCATCCTCGCCGTCGGGGGAGACGCGGCACGCGAGGGGCCCATCCGGACGTCCGTGCTGCTTCCGGAGGACGCCCGGTTTCCGGGGGCGGGGCAGATCGGCGGCGGCGGGCGCTTCGCCCTGTCGCCCGACGGGCGGCGCATCGCGTTCATCGCCGCCGACGCCTACGGCAACCAGCTCCTCTGGGTGCGGCCGCTCGAGTCGATGGTGGCCACGCCGCTTCCGGGCACCGATGGCGCCGGCTCGCCGTTCTGGGCACCGGACTCGGAGCGCCTTGGCTTCGTCGCCGACGGACAGCTCAAGGTCGTCAGCGCCACCGGGGGCGGGGGCGACCCGGCGGCGCGCACGCTCGGGCCGGCCTCGAACGCGACGGGCTCGTGGAGCGAGGAGGATCTCATCCTCTACAGTCCGTCACCCGGCTCGCCGCTGTTCGTGATCCCGGCCAGCGGCGGCACGCCGCCGCGGCAGGTCACCGAGCTCGACACCGGGGCCTCCGACATCCTGCATCGCAACGGCGTGTTCCTCCCCGGAGGGCGCCAGTTCCTGTACGTCGCCGTCAGCGCGCGTGCGGGCGAAACGACGCAGGCCCGGGCGGTCCACGCGGGCTCGCTCGACGATCCCGGGCCGGGACGTCTGGTCCTCGAGAGCGGCTCGACGGTCGCCTACGCCGAGGGGCACCTGCTCTTCATGCAGGGCAATCGTCTGATGGCGCGGCCCTTCGATCTCGATCGTCTCGCGGTGACGGGCGCCGTGGTCCCGGTGACCGAACGGATCGAGCTCACCGGCCCGTCCACCGGCGCGTTTGCCGTCAGCGACGACCTGCTCGCGTACCAGCCCGTGTCGGGGCCGGTGTCGCAGCTGGTCTGGCTGGATCGGCAGGGGAGGCAGGTCGGCCTGCTCGGAGAGCCCGACGACTACGGAGACGTCGATCTCTCGCCCGCCGGCGATCGCGCCGTCGTCAGCGTCCTGGACCTCGCGACCAACACGCGCGACCTGTGGATCTTCGACATCGCCCGTGGCGTGCGCACCAGGCTCACGCTCGATCCCGGCGACGACATTTCACCTGCCTGGTCGGCTGACGGCACGCAGATCGCGTTCGCATCCAACCGCAGCGGGAACTACTCGATCTACGTCGCCTCGACCGCCGGCGTGGGCGGCGCCGTCGAGCTGCTCGCCAATGGCGGCCAGAACTACCCCACGAGCTGGTCGGCTGACCGCATGCTCTTCTGGACCTTCAGCTTCGGGAGCAACCTGCTGTTCCAGCTCGATCCGGGAAGCCGGGACATCACACCGTTTCCTGCGCCGTTCGTCAACCTGGGAAATTTCTCGTCCGACGGTCACCGGGTGGCGTACGTGTCGACCGAGTCGGGTCGGCCCGAGGTCAGCGTGATGTCGCTTCCCGAGGCCGACCAGCGCTGGCAGCTCTCGGCGACCGGAGGCAACTGGCCGCAGTGGCGTGGCGACGACCAGGAGGTGTTCTTCGTGGGGCGCGACAACACGCTGATGGCGGTGACCCTGGCCGACGCCGACGGCACCATCGATCCCAGGGTTCCCGTACCGCTCTTCGTGGCGCGCCCGGTGGGACGGGGATCGTTCTTCGACGTCTCGCCGGACGGCGAGCGTTTCCTCGTCAACACCTATCGGGGCGACAGCCTGTCCTCGTCGATCACGATCCTCCAGCACTGGTCGACGCTCGTCGAGCCGTGAGCACTCCCGCCGGGGCCCGCCTCTCCGTGCACGACGCGTACGGCCTTCGCGTCGTCCCGATCGACAAGCCGAAGTTCACCATCGGTCGCGGCAGCGGGTGCGATCTCGTGCTCGACGACAGCGAGGTCTCGCGTGATCACGCCGAGATCGCGGCGGGGGAGGGCGGCTGGGTGCTCCGCGATCGGCAGTCGCGCCACGGCACGTATCTCAATGGCGCCCGTGTGACCGAGCAGGTGCTCGCGCACCGCGATCAGATCGAGTGCGGGCGGGGCGGCCCCGCGCTCGTCTTCCTCGTCGGTGAGGCCGAGGCCCCGTCCGGCACGCGATCGGTCGCGGCGGGGGAGCTGCGGCAGATGGCCGCGCTGCTCGAGGCCCTGCGTGCCATGGGGAGCGAGCGCGTCCTCGACGAGGTGCTCGCGCTCGTGCTCGACGCGGCCATCGGGGCCAGCGGGGCCGAACGCGGCTTCATCATGCTCGCTGACCGCGACGGCCGCCTCGAGATGACGGTCGCGCGCGAGGCCGGTGGCCGCGCGGTGGCCGCCGAGGGCTTCGGCCTCAGCCGCAAGATTCCCGAGGAGGTCTTCGCGACGGGCCGTCTGCGCGTCGTGGCGGACCTGCTCGAGGGCGATCTCCCGGAGTCGCACACGCAGACGATTGCCTTCGGCATCCGGCACGTGCTCTGCGCCCCGCTGCGGCTCGTGCGCTACGTCGAGCAGAGCCGGGCGCCGGCCGCACGGCAGAACATCGGCGTGCTGTACCTCGACAGCCGCGTCCGCGGGCAGCTCCTGTCCACCGCCGCCCAGGCGGCGATCGAAGCGCTGGCCACCGAGGCGGCGACGGCCATCGAGAACGCCCGCCTGTATGCCGAGGCGCTCGAGAAGGCGCGCCTCGACGAGGAGCTTCGGACCGCGTCGCGGATCCAGCAGGCCCTGCTGCCGGCGCCGCGCCGGAACGGCCCCTTCTACGAGGCGGTTGGCGCGTCGCTCCCGAGCCGGGTGATCGGCGGCGACTTCTTCGACTACATGGACATGGCCGGAGGCGCGTTCGCGTTTGCGCTCGGCGACGTCACCGGCAAGGGGCCCCCGGCGGCCCTCGTCACGGCGGTGGTGCAGGGAATCCTCGGCGCGCACGCCGGGACCGCCGTCGAGCCCGCCGCGCTCATGGCGCTCGTCAACCGCGTCCTGCTGTCGCGTGGACACGAGACACGCTACGTGACCGTCTTCCTGGCCGTCCTCGCTCCGGACGGCCGGCTCGTCTACTGCAACGCGGGACAGAACCCGCCGCTGCTCGTGACGGCTCGGGGCGTGGCACGGCTGGAGGCCGGCGGTACGCTCGTCGGGGCGTTCCCGGAAGCGGTCTACGCGCAGGGCACCGAGCGGTTGTCCGAGGGAGACACGCTCGTGCTGTTCAGCGATGGAGTGGTCGAGGCCCTCGACGCCGCCGACCAGGAGTTCGGGGAGGAGCGGGTGCGGGCCACGATCGCGCCGCTGCGCGGCCAGCCCCCGCAGGCGATCCTGGACGCGCTGCTGGCCTCCGTCCAGGCATTTACGAGGAACGTCTCGTGGCGGGACGATCTGACGGCCGTCGTCGTCCGCTACGGCCGCGCACCCTAGGTCATGCTTCTTTCGCGACGCTCTTGGCAGCCGTCTTCGTGGCCGCTTTCGTGGCGGTCTTGCGGCGTGCTCGCCGGGCCGGGCGATCCGGCGCCTCCGTGGTGGAGCGCTCGAGCTTCACCATCGGAGTGGAAAAGCGACGGATGCCGTGATCGTCGAAGTCGATCACGGTGTGATACTCGTCGACGAGCGTAATCGTCCCATGCCCGTACTGGGGCTGAGAGACCCGATCGCCGATCGCGAAGCCTCGCATGTTCGTCTCCTGCCTGAAAGCGTCGCGCGGCGGCGTGGCCGCCGCCGCGACGCGCCTCCTCTACCAGCGCGGCTCGCTGCGGTGCGATGGGCCGCGACCACCGAATCCGCCGCGCGGGCGCGGCGCCTGGGGCCTGGCCTCGTTGACCGTGAGTCGACGACCGCCGAACTGCTGGTCGTGGAGCTGGCCGATCGCGTTCTGGGCGTCCTGGTCGGTGGCCATCTCGACGAAGCCGAATCCCCGGGCGCGACCAGTGTCGCGATCCCGAACCACCGTCACGGTCTCGACGTTGCCAGCCTGGGCGAAGAGCGTCTGCAGGTCCTGTTCGCTGGTCTCGTAGGGAAGGTTGCCGACGTACAATCTGTTACTCATCGTTGACTCCTGCATCAGACGCGGACCCACCTCAGCGCGGATCTCCGCGATATCCGGCCCGAGCATCGGCGCTCGACTCGATTGCATGCAGGAAGATCAGAACGGTCAGATCGACGCTGAACGCGACTAAGTGGCGGGCTGGTCTCTCGGGCAAGCCCAGTATAACGCAAACGTCAAGCACGAGCAGGCGACCTCAGCCGTGGCGATCCCGGCCGCCCGGATAGAATCCGACCGGCGTGATCGGCATCCTCGTCAATCTGTTCCCGGTCTGGGCACTCGCCGCCAGCCTCCTCGCCCTGTGGCGACCGGAGATCTTCACGTGGTTCGCCGGCCCGCTCATCACGGTCGGTCTGGCGGTGATCATGCTCGGCATGGGGCTGACGCTCGAGCCGGGCGACTTCCGGCGCGTGGTGCGGCACCGCCGTCTCGTCGCCACCGGAGTCGTCCTGCAGTACACGGTCATGCCGCTGGCGGGATGGGCGATGGGCTACCTCTTCGGCCTTCCCACGCCGTTTGCCGTCGGCCTGATCCTCGTCGCGTGCTGTCCCGGGGGGACGGCCTCGAACGTCGTCTCCTACCTGGCGCGCGCCGACGTCCCGCTCTCGGTCGCCATGACGGCCGCCTCGACGCTCCTGGCGGCGCTCATGACTCCGACGCTCACGGCGCTGCTCGCGGGCAGCCGCGTGGAGGTGCCCGCCGTGGGGCTGTTCGTCAGCACGGTGCAGGTGGTGCTGCTCCCGGTCGCGGCCGGGCTCCTCATGCGGCATTGGCTGCCGCGCGTGACCGCCCGGCTGCTGCCGGTCGCGCCGCTCGTGGCGGTGGCGATGATCACGCTGATCGTCGCGTCGATCATCGGCGCCGGGCGCGACGACATCCTGGCGGCCGGCCTCCGGCTGGTCGCCGCGGTGTTCGCGCTGCACGCCTGCGGCTTCGGCGTCGGCTATGCCGCCAGCCGCGCGCTCCGCGCCGGCGTGCCCGCCTCCCGCACGATCTCGATCGAGGTGGGGATGCAGAACTCGGGGCTGGGGGTGGTGCTCGCCCGGCAGAACTTCGCGAGCCCGCTGGTGGCGATCCCCAGCGCGATCTCGAGCCTCTTCCACTCGCTGATCGGCAGCGCGCTCGCCGGCTGGTGGCGCCGCGAACGATGACCACCCGAGGCGCCCTGCCCCGGGCGGTCATGACTCGCTGAAGAGGTCCCGCTACGCCACCGCGGCGGCCTGCTTCGTGAACGTGAGGCCGCCGTCGCCGGCGTCGACCACCACGCGGTCGCCCTCCCGGAACTCGCCCTCGAGGACCCGCATGGCGAGCACGTCGAGCACGCGCCGCTGGATCGTCCGCTTGAGCGGCCGCGCGCCGTAGAGCGGGTCGTGGCCCTCCGTCACGAGCGCCGCCCGGGCGGCCTCCGTCAGCTCGATGTGGATCTTCCGGCCCTCGAGGCGCGCCAGCAGCCCGCGGATCTGGATGTCGATGATCCGCTTCAGGTGCCCCAGCCCGAGCGCGTGGAAGAAGATGATCTCGTCGATCCGGTTGATGAACTCCGGCCGGAAGTGCTGCCGCAGCGCCTCGGTCACCTGCCGCTGCACGCCCTCGGGAAGCTCCTCGTCCGATGCGCTCCGCGGCGCCTCGGCGATGAAGTGGCTGCCGAGGTTCGACGTCATGATGACCACGGCGTTCTTGAAGTCCACCGTCCGCCCCTTGCCGTCGGTCAGACGGCCGTCGTCGAGCAACTGGAGCAGGACGTTGAGGACTTCGGCGTGCGCCTTCTCGATTTCGTCGAAGAGCACGACGGCGTACGGCCGGCGCCGCACCGCCTCGGTGAGCTGGCCGGCCTCCTCGTAGCCCACGTAGCCTGGCGGCGCGCCGATCATGCGCGAGACGGTGTGCTTCTCCTGGTACTCGGACATGTCGATCCGGATCATCGCGTGCTCGTCGTCGAAGAGGAACTCGGCGAGCGCGCGGGCCAGCTCGGTCTTGCCGACGCCGGTGGGGCCGAGGAAGACGAAGCTGCCGAGCGGGCGGTTCGGATCCTGCAGCCCGGCGCGCGCCCGGCGGATCGCGTTCGCCACGGCCGAAATGGCTGCGTCCTGGCCCACCACCCGCTCGTGGAGGCGTTCCTCCATGTGCACGAGCTTCTGGATCTCGCCTTCCATCAGGCGGCTCACGGGGATGTTCGTCCACCTGGCCACGACGTCGGCGATGTCCTCCTCGTCGACCTCCTCCTTGAGCATGCGCTGGCCGGTCTGCGCGTCGCCGAGCCGCCCCTCACCCTCGGCGATGGCTCGCTCGATCTCGGGAATGCGCCCGTACTGGAGCTCGGAGGCACGCGCGTAGTCGCCAGCCCGCTCGGCGTCTTCCTTCTGGCGGCGGGCCACTTCGAGCTGCTCCTTGAGCTCCCCGCTGCCGCGAATGGCGTCCTTCTCGCCTTCCCACTGCGCCTGCAGGCGAGTCTGCTCCTCCTTCAGCCCGGCCAGCTCGCGCTCGAGCTTGCCCAGCCGGTCCATCGAGGCCGCGTCCTTCTCCTTCCGCAGCGCCTCACGCTCGATCTCGAGCTGCATGATCCGACGGCGCACCTCGTCGAGCTCGGCCGGCATCGAGTCGATCTCCATACGCAGCTTCGAGGCGGCCTCGTCCACCAGGTCGATGGCCTTGTCGGGCAGGAAGCGATCGGTGATGTAGCGGTTCGAGAGCACGGCAGCCGCCACGAGCGCGGCGTCCTTGAAACGGACCTTGTGGTGAATCTCGTACCGCTCGCGCAGGCCGCGCAGCACCGAGATGGTGTCCTCCACGGTCGGTTCGCCCACGAGCACCGGCTGGAAGCGGCGCTCGAGTGCGGCGTCCTTCTCGACGTGCCTGCGGTACTCGTCGAGCGTCGTGGCGCCGATGGTGTGCAGTTCGCCCCGCGCCAGCATGGGCTTGAGCATCTGGGAGGCGTCCATCGCCCCTTCGGCCGCGCCGGCGCCGACCACGGTATGCAGCTCGTCGATGAACAGGACGATCCTGCCCTCCGATTCCGCGATCTCCTTGAGCACCGCCTTGAGCCGCTCCTCGAACTCGCCGCGGTACTTCGCGCCGGCGACCAGCGCCCCCATGTCGAGCGCGAAGATCTTCTTCTCCTTCAACCCTTCGGGCACGTCGCCGCGCACGATGCGCTGGGCGAGCCCCTCGACGATCGCGGTCTTGCCGACACCGGGCTCGCCGATGAGCACCGGGTTGTTCTTGGTGCGGCGCGAGAGCACCTGGATGACGCGACGGATCTCCTCGTCGCGCCCGATGACCGGGTCGAGCTTGCCGCCACGGGCGAGATCCGTCAGGTCCCGGCCGTAGCGCGCGAGCGCCTCGTAGGTCGACTCCGGGTTCTGCGACGTCACGCGCTGGCTGCCGCGTACGGCCGTCAGCGCCTCGTACAGCGTATCCTTCGATGCGCCGCCCCGCTGCAGCAGCTGGGCGGCTGGGGAGCGGCCGGCCTCGGTGGCCAGCGCCAGCAGCAGATGCTCCGTACTGACGAACTGGTCCTGCATCCGCGTGGCCTCGGCCTGCGCGGAGTCGACGATGAGCGGCATCCGCGGCGACAGGCGCAGGTCGGCGCCCTGGACCTTCGGCAGCGCGTCGAGCAGCCCGCGTGCGTCGGTGGCCACCCGACGCGGGTCGAGCGACAGTTTCTGCAGGATGGACGGGACGATCCCGCCCGGCTGCTCGACGAGCGTCACGAGCAGGTGCTCGGGCGTGATCTCGGCATGGCTGCGCTCGCCGGCCAGGGACTGGGCCCCGACGACGGCTTCCTGCGCCTTCTCGGTCAGCTTGTTCAGGTTCATGGCACTCGTCCCGTGGTGTACGCCGCGCCCCGCGGCGTGGTGCGGTCCCCGCCCAGCTTCCTGAGCGCCGCGTAGTGTTCGCGTTCCTCGTCGGTCAGGCCCGTCGGCACCTGCACCTCGATGCGAGCGTACAGGTCTCCCGTGTCCTCCGGCTTGCCGATGGCCGGCATGCCGTAGCCCTTGAGCCGGAACACCTGGCCGTTCTGCGTCTCGGGCGGGATCCGCAGGCGGGCCGGCTTGCCGGCCAGTGTCCGGACGTCGGCCTCTCCACCGAGCACCGCCGTCGTCACCGGCACGCGGACGGCCACGTGGAGGTCGCGCCCCTTGCGCTCGAACACCGGATGCGGCGCCAGCCGGACGCGCAGGTACAGGTGGCCGGACTCGGCGCCACCGACCCCCCGTTCGCCCTCGCCGCTGACCCGCACGCGCGAGCCGTCGCCCACGCCGGCGGGAATGCGGACGTCCACGGTCCGCGCCTGCCCGTCGTGCCGCAGCGACAGCCGCTTGGTCGAGCCGTGATAGGCCTCCTCGAGCGGGAGGACGATCTCGTTCTCGACGTCTCGTCCCGGCCGGCGGCGAGCCCGTCCGTGGGTGCGCGGACCGTGGGTCCGGGGGCCACCGGCCCTCCCCCCGCCACCGAAGACGTCGCCACCGAAGAAGGTCGTGAAGAAGTCGGAGAACGGGTTCTCGCCGCCGAACAGCTCCTCCATCTCCTCCGGCGTCATCGTGCGGTACCCGGAGCCGCCCGCGGGGCCCTGGCCCCCGGGCGGACGGCCCCCCGCGCCCGCCTGCTCGTAGAGCCGCCAGTTGGCCCCGAGCTCGTCGTACTTCTTCCGCGTGGCCGGATCGCCGAGGACCTCGTAGGCCTCGTTGACCTCCTTGAACCGGGCCTCGGCGGCCGCGTCACCCGGATTCACGTCGGGGTGGAGCTTCCGCGCCAGCTTCCGGAAGGCCGCCTTGATCTCCTTCTCCGTGGCGGTCTTGGCGACCCCGAGCGTCTGGTAGTAGTCCTTGAATTCCACGGTTCCAGGGGGCTAGAAGCCGATCACGTCGTTGAGCCGCCGGAACTCGGCCAGCAGCTGGCGCCGTCCCGCGCCGGTCGTCATCGTGCCCTCGTCCATCAGCGGGCGCATGCGCTGCATCACCTCGGCCACGGCGAGCAGGCGCTGCACGCCGGCCAGATTGATCCCGTGCCCGTCCACCAGCGTCTTGATCACGCGCAGACGCTCGATCTCCTCCCGCGCGTACAGCCGGATGCTGCCGATCGTCCGCGCCGGGCGGATGAGCCCCAGGCGCTCGTACTTCCGCAGGGTCTGCGGATGCATCCCGAGGATCTCCGCCGCCATGCTGATGAAGTACAGGTCGTCGTCGTCCATGTCCTCGGGGCCGTACCTGCCGGCCTGCATCCCCATGGTTGATATGGAACAAGTATAGGGATTGATACGGATCGTGTCAACTCTTGCCAGGGGCCCGCCGGTCGCTCCCGCGCCCCTGCGATACGATCGGATCAGGACGCCGTTGGACGTAGCCGCCTCGGATCTGCTGACCGTCGGGCTCCTCGTGCTGCTCGAGGGGCTCCTCAGCGCGGACAACGCGATGGTCCTGGCGGTCCTCGTCCTCGGGCTGCCCGTCCACCAGCAGCGCAAGGCCCTGCGCTACGGGATCGCCGGCGCCTTCGTCTTCCGCATCGCGGCGATCCTGCTGGCCGCGCAGTTGATCCAGGCCCGGGCGGTCATGCTCGTCGGCGCGGCCTACCTCTTCTGGCTCCCCTACAACCACTTCACCGGCCACGCCGACGCGGCCGAGCGCCGGAAGCCGAAGCCGGCCACGGCCTGGCTCGGCTTGAGCGCGTTCTGGGCCACGGTCGCCAAGGTGGAACTGACCGACATCGTCTTCGCCGTCGACTCGATCCTGGTGGCCGTGGCGATGTCGGACAAGCTCTGGGTGATCATCACCGGCGGCGTCCTCGGCGTGATCGCCATGCGGCTGGTGATCGGACAGTTGCTGGTGCTGGTGAATCGCTACCCGCCGCTGGTCGATGGCGCGTTCGTGATCATCGCGTGGGTTGCCACCAAGCTCGTGTTCGAATACCTCCACGACGCGGGATACGTCGGCTTCGAGATTCCCAAGTGGCTCTCATTGGGCCTCGTCGTGGTGATCTTCACGGTCTCCCTGATCTGGGCGCGCCTGCAGGGTCCGGCCGAGGCCCACGTGGTGAACGAGGCGACAGAGGAGTTCCTGATCGATCCACCGCCGGACCAGCCGGCCGGGCCGCGGGACGAGCCCCCGGCCTGACCGGCCGGGCTACGGCCCACAGGCCACGGGCCGCGGTGCAGCGCAGCGGAATCGACGACACCGGGCGGGGCGCGCGTCAGCGCCGGGCCTCGGGCGTCAGCGTCACGGTCTGGCGCGCGCCGTCACGCTGGAAGACCACCGCGACCGGCTCCCCGATCGTCAGCAACTCGAGGGCGTAGGTGTAGTCGTAGATGTTGGTGATCGACTGGCCGTCGATCTCGACGATCACGTCGCCCTGACGGAGACCCGCCTGTTCGGCCGGACCGCCGCCGATCACGCCGCTCAGCCGGAGCCCCTCGGCCTCGGAGGTGTAGTCGGGCACGGTGCCGGTGAACACGCGCAAGCCGTCGCGGCTGGTGGTCCCGGCCGTCTCCTCGACACGGACGTAGACCGGCGCTTCGTCGAGATTCGCGAGGCGCACCGCGAGGGTGGCGGCGAAGGCCGCAACGCGATCGAGGTCCACGTAGTTGATCTTGTCGGCCGTGTCCGACGGCCGGTGGTAGTCGAGATGGGCACCCGTCGTGAAGTTGAGCGAGGGCACCGACGCCTGGGCGAAGTTCTGCACGTCGGTGGGCTGGTACGGGTCGGCCTGCAGCGTCAGATCGAAGCCGGCCGGCACGTTCGCGCGCTCGAGGAGCGAGGCCCAGTCCGGGCTCGTGCCGGTGGCCTGCACGGCCAGTCGGTTGTCCTGCATGCGCCCGACCATGTCGAAGTTGAGGTAGGCCGCGATGCTGTCCGGAGGCACGGTGCCTCCGTCCAGGAATGTCTTCGACCCGATGAGCCCGATCTCCTCGGCCGACCAGAGCGCCACCAGCACGTGGCGCCGGCGCTCCGGCATCCGGGCGACCGCCTCGGTTACGGCCAGCACGGCGGCGGTGCCGGACGCGTTGTCGTCGGCGCCCAGGTGTGGACGGCCGGCGTCGTCGCCGGTGGCCAGGGAGGTCCCGCGCTCGCCGAGACCGAGGTGGTCGTAGTGCGCGCCGAGCGCCACCCAGGGCCTGTCGACGCCGGAGACGTCGGAGGTGGCCGGCAGGTAGGCCAGCACGTTGCGCGCCGTCGCGGTCACGCGCGCCACCCTCGGCGCCAGCGCCACCGTGACGCCCGCGAGCGGGAAGCCGGCCACGTGCGGGTTGCCGCTGTCGAGCTCCTGCTGGACCTCTTCGAGCGATCGCCCGCCCGCGAAGAGCGCGGCGGCCACCTCGCCGTTCACGCTGGCGGCGGCAATCCCGGAGCCGGCCAGCGCCGTATCGAAGGTCATCGGCACGGTCGTACCGGCGTTGGGCGAGCGCGGTCCGGTCACGACGAGCAGGCCGGTGGCGCCACGCTGCCGCGCGGCCATCGCCTTGTACCTGAGCCCGGAGTACCGCGCGAGGATGGCGCGTGTGTCGCGGTCGGCATCCTCGGGGTAGTAGCGGAGCACCACCACCAGCTTGCCCTCGACGTCGAGGCCGGCGTAGCTGTCGTAGCCGAAGTCCTGCGAGTCGGGCACGACGATCCCGTAGCCGGCGAAGACCACGTCACCCGACACGGTCGCGTCGTCGGAAAAGGACAGCGCCAGCAGGTGGTCGGGCGCGGTGAAGGTGCGATCGCCCAGCGTGAGACGCGTGCCGGCGTCGCGGTTGCCGGCGGTGAACTCGAATGGCGCCAGCATCGTGTCGCGGCCGGGCAGCGGCCGGGCGCCGAGGCGGGCGAGCTCGCCGGCGAGGTAGTCGGCGGCCAGCGCCTCGCCGGTCGAGCCGGCTTCACGTCCGCCGAACCGCTCGGCGGCCAGGGTCTCGACCAGCACGCGCGTGGGCGAGGAGGGCCCCTGACCGACCGCCGTCGCCGACAGGCCGAGGGTCAGTCCCAGTACGACGACGACGCGCGGCGTGGCGCTCATGGGCGATCCTCCGATCCAGCGGCGGCACGGCGCGCGGGCGCCGCCTCGAGCGCCGCCAGGGCGTGTGCGTGGTTCCACTCGGCCAGGTAGATCTGACCCTCGCGTCCGCCGCCGCGGTTGGTCGTCCAGGCCAGACGGGCGCCGTCGGGCGAGGGGACCGGCAGCCCGTCGAATCCGTCCGAGTAGGTGACGCGAACCGGCTCCCTCGTCCCGTCGATGTCGACGAGGAACAGCTCGAAGTTCTCGAAGCCCAGCTTGTTGGAGGCGAAGATCACGTACTCGCCCGACGGGTGAATGTAGGGCGCCCAGCTCATCGCCCCGAAGTCGGTGAGCTGTCGCGGGTCGCCACCATCGAGGTCCATCGTCCAGATGTCGGCGATGAGGCCCGCCTCGTCGAAGCGCCGCCAGATGATGCGCGTGCCGTCGGGCGAAAAAAACGGCCCGCCGTCGTAGCCGGGCACATCCGTCAGACGATGTGGTTCGGCGGAGCCGTCGGCCGGCATGATGTAGATCTCGCCGAAGTGGCTCGGATCGAGCTCGAGCTGCGCCCGTTCCTTCTCCGTCAGCGCCCGGTCGTACGCCTGCCGGGTCGAGGTGAAGACGATCCAGCGACCATCGGGGGAGTAGCTCGCCTCGGCGTCGTACCCGCGCGCGTGGGTGAGCCGCTGGAGCGTGCCGTCCGCGCTGCGCCAGACCCAGAGCTCCATCTCCGGATCGTAGTCCCAGGAGTAGCGTCGCTCCTGTCCCGACTCGCGGAAGGCGAGCTCCTCGGCCTGCAGGGCCTCGGACCGCGGGTCGTGATGCGTGGAGCCGAAGAGAATGTTGCCCGTGCCGGGCTGGATGAACGAACAGGTCGTCTTGCCCAGGCCCGGGGAGACACGCGCGACGTCGCCGGTCGTCAGGTCCATCAGGTAGATCTGGTAGAAGGGATTGCCCGGCTCCCGCTCGCTCTGGAAGACGAGCTGCCGCCCGTCCGGAGACCAGTAGCCTTCGCCGGCCCGCCGTCCCTCGATCGTCAACCGCCGGACGCGGTCGAGGAAGGCCCCCTCGCCCGGGCCCGCACCCTGGGCGGCGACTGGCGCCGCCGTGGCGATCAGCACCGCGGCCACGGCCAGCACGTTGTGGATCTGCTGCATGCGGTCAGCGCCCTCCGTCCGGCGTACCATTCAATCACGAGATCACGCGTCAGGCGACCCTCGATGACGAGCCCACGACGTTCCCGCACGCGGCCACCCGACCCGGGCAACCCCGGTGTGGGGGCCCCCCAGATCATCCGGTGCTGGTGGTGCGGCACCGATCCCCTGTACGTCCGGTACCACGACGAGGAATGGGGACGCGCCGTGACCCGGGACAGCCGGCTCTACGAGAAGGTCTGCCTCGAAGGATTCCAGGCGGGCCTGAGCTGGCTGACGATCCTCCGGAAGCGCGAGGCCTTCCGCCGCGCCTTCGCCGACTTCGAGATGGATCGGGTGGCGCGCTTCGGCGCCCGCGACGTGCGGCGCCTGCTGGCCGACGCCGGGATCGTCCGCCACCGGGGCAAGATCGAGTCGGCCATCAACAACGCGCGGCGCGCCGCCGAGCTGCGGGAGGAGTTCCGGTCGCTGAGGGCCTACTTCGAGCAGTACCGGCCTGAGCCCTCGTCCCGGCCGGGCCGCATCACGCGCGAGGTGCTCATGCGGATGACGACCTCGCCCGAGTCGACCGCGCTCAGCGCGGACCTGAGGCGGCGGGGCTGGACCTTCGTGGGACCGACGACGATGTACGCCTTCATGCAGGCGGTGGGCCTCGTCAACGACCACGTCGACGGGTGCGCCTTCCGGACGGGGTCGCGCCGGCGCCGGGCTGGTCCGAGCGAGGCCCTGCCTCGGACCGTCGAGCCTGTTGGCTGGTCCGAGGCAGGGCCTCGCTCGCAGTGACGCTCCGCGTCACTGCGAGCGTGTTGGCTTAGCCCCGCGGAACGCGGGGCGAGACGACTTGAGGGGCCGGATGAAACTTGACTCAATTTCATGGATTCCGGCCCCTCAAGGCGTCTAGCGCCCGCTGATCTGGACCGACTCCCGGATGCGCCGGAAGACCGCCTCGTAGCCGCTCGCGTCGCTGTCGGGGACCACGCCGATCAGGTAGAGCAGCCGTCGGTCGTCGAGGCGCACGGTCGCGAGGCTGAGGCGCTCGCGCCGTCCGGTCACCTCCGAGACGTTGGACAGCGTGGCGCGCAGCCCCCGGTGCCCGTCGATCGTCTCGCGCGTGTACCGCCCCTCGCGCCGCAGCTCGGGATTGCTGCGGGCGAACGACGCGACGAGCTGCTCGGTGGCGCGCTCGAGTTCGCCGTCGAGCTCCGCGCTCCCGACCTGGAGGCCGTGGGTCAGACCGGTGAGCTCCCGGCCGTTGGTGGCATAGCCGCCCTCCGGCGCGTAGGTCACGCCCGTCGCGCCGCCGCTCACCTCGGCCCAGTTCTCCGGGACGTCGAGGCGCAGGAAGGCGAGGGGGCTCGACCGCCGGTACAGCGAGGACGGCGGGTCGACGCTGGTGGTCGTCCGCGCCGTCGTGGTCGAGGAGGGGCCGGCCGATACCGGGCCGCTCTTCGCCTCGCCGTTGGCGATCTGCTCGGCGGTATAGGCCGGCGCCATGCCGGCCAGCCGGGCGCGGATGTCGGGAAAGTCACCCGTGCTGGCATTGCCCTGGACGCGCAGCGATCGTGCCTCCTGGTTGATGGCCTCGTAACGGTCGCCGGGGTTGGGATGGCTGTTGAGGAACGGGAGCAGGCTCCCGCCGCTCCCCTGCTCCTCGATCGTCTTGAACATGTTGGCCATCTCGCGCGGGTCGTAGCCCGCACGCGCCATCATCTGGGCCCCCAGAATGTCCGCGTCGGACTCGTACTCGCGGCTGAACCTGAAGAACGCCGCTCCCAGGGAGAGCTGCACCCCCTGATTGATCCATGTGCCGGTTCCGCCACCGAGGATGGCTTCGGCGACGGCGCCGCCAATCGCGCCGAGCTGGAACAGGGGCGACCGCGCCCGGCTGGCCTGCGCGGTGCCATGGCGCAGTGCCACGTGCGAGATCTCGTGCGCCATCACGCCGGCCACCTGCCCCTCGACGGTGGCCGCCTCGATCATGCCGCGGTTGAGGAACATCGGCCCGCCGGGCAGCGCGAAGGCGTTGATCTCGGCCTGATTGATGACCTCGAACGTATAGGCGAACTCGGCATGCGCGAACTCGGGCGGGATCGCGGCCACGAGCGAGCGCCCGATCTCTTCGACCCACGCGTCCACGCGCGAGTCGTTCAGGAGCGGCAGCTGCTCGGCTGCCTCCCCGGCAGCCTGGCGGCCAAGCTCGACGTCCTCGCTGACGGCGTATCGATTGTCGGGGGCCGTGATGCGGGTCTGCGCCGTCCCCGGGCCGATGGCCAGGACCAGGGCGAGCGCCGCTGTCACCGCGAGACGCCGGCGAACGGCAGGCTGGGCAGTCATGTCTCCACGATAGCGCGCAGGGCCCCGGCGTGCCCAGGGGCGCGCCGGGGCCGGGCTACGGGCTCCTGGCAACGCGCTTCGCGCGGGCTACAGGCTTCAGGCTACGGGCCCCAGGCTCGGCCCGTCAGGGCCGGACCACCATCCCCACCGTGGCGCGCCAGAAGCTGACGAGCGATCCCCGGTCGCCGCTGAAGGGATTGGTATCGCGCTCGAGACTGCGCACGTGACGGATGTCGAAGCGCAGCCCGGTTCGGGGCGTCAGGAAGCCGATCGCGCCACCGCCGATGTTCATCCCGAACGAGTTGCGGGCGCGGCCGAACAGCTCCGGGAAGAATCCGAGGCTCTCTTCGATGGCCGCGTGCACCCAGCCGCCCCCCACCGCCAGGTACGGGCGCAGCGACTCCTGGGTGACGCTGACCGGCAGAGTGACGAGCAGGTCGCCGCTCATGGTGACGACGTTGCTCCCGCTCACCAGACCGGCCGTGCTGTCGCTCTCGAAGAAGCGCGGAATGTAGGCGAAGTCCAGCTCCACGCCGAGCACGCCGTCGCCCAGCCAGCCGGCCGACGCGCCCACGACCAGCTTCTTCGTCCCCTCGCCCTGCTCGAGGTCGGGGATGATCGTCTCGCTGGCGAACGTGCCGCCGAGAAATGGCGTGAGGATCCAGTCGGCACGCGCCTCGGTCGCCGTGCCGGCGAGCAGGACGGCCAGCACCGCCACCACGCTGCCCCGGGTGACTCGAGGACTCACGGCACGAAGATGCGCAGGAAGAGCCTGGCGAACAGCGACGCCGTGACGTCGCCGCGCTCGAGGCGGAACGGCGCCACCAGCCCGTCGGTGTTGGCCAGCATGATGAGTGTCAGCCCCCGGTTCGGGGCCTTGATGATCATCCCGGAGTGCCCGCCGCGAATCAGGCCGAACTGCCAGACGATCGGCTCGTCTTCGTAGTTCTGGGCGTACCAGCCGAGGGCCGAGGGCAGGGGAAGCGGCCCGGCGAACACCTGGCTCCAGGCCAGCGTCCGCGTGGTCGGCGACAGCAGCAGCGTCCCGTTGAGCGCGGCATCGAACCGGGCGAGGTCTCGCACGGAGCTGACGATGCCGTCGGCGGCCGTCACCGGCACGGGGATCGGGTCCAGGCTACGCTGCAGTCGACCGCCGGGCCCGAGGCGGTAGGGCACCGCCATCCGGGCGAGCACCGCGTTGTATCGCGCGATGCGCTGGAGCCCGAGCTGCGTGACGATCTCGGGCGACGCGTTGCCCGAGAGACGATCCGGCGCCGAGTCGAGCATGGCGAGCCGGTCGAGCACCTCGCGGACGAGCACCTCCCGATAGGGCGTGCCGGCACACACCTCCACGGGCCCCGACAGCGCCGCGAACCGTCCCGGGTTGTACTGGTACGAGAGCCCTCCAGGCGCCGTGTGGGACAGCAGGTCCCGCAGCGTGGTGACCGCGTCCGGGTAGAGGGGCGACCAGCGTCGGACCGGGTCGGTCACCTCCGCCGAGCCCTGGTCGACACACTCCTTGAGCAGCAGCGTGGCCCCGATCGTCTGCGACAGGCCGGAGATCTGGTAGGGCGTGTCCGGCGAGGCGGGAAGATTGCCCTCGACATCGCGCCGCCCGAACGACCCCTCCCACACGATGACGCCCTGACGGGAGATCGTCGCCGAGAGTCCCGGGATCCCCGCCTCGATCCGGAATACGTCGAGATAGCGCTCGAAGAGAGAGAACGCGAGACCGGGCCCCTGCGCCTCGAGAGACGATCCCGAGACGGCGAGTCCCACGGCGACGGCAAGGGCGAATCTGCGCACGCGGCGATTCCAGGGGGCTGCAACCCCAGCAAATCATAGCACCGCATGCGGTTCGGGCGTCCGGGTAGTCGGCGGATGTGCTACATTCGTGTCCGTCGCATCGATGGGTTCAGCGCCTGCACCTCCCGGGCCCGTGGCACGAGGCCGCTCGGCCGCGCGTGTACGGCGCGGCGCCCTGTGCGCCCTCGTGCTCCTGCTGGCCGTGACACCGCTGCGCGCGCAGCGCGCGGAGTCGCTCCGGGTTGTCCCGCTCGTCAGGGACAAACAAGTGCTGGTGACGCTCGAGCTCACCGACGGGATGAGCGACGAGGTCTGGGCGGCCATCCGCAGCGGCCTGCGCACCACGTTCACCTATTCGGTCGAGCTGCGTCTCGACGTCCGGGCGTGGAGGGATCGTACGATCGAGACCGCCACCGTCGCCACCAGCATCGAGTACGACAACCTCACGCGCACGCACAGAGGCAACCGTCTGATCGACGGGCGCGAGGCCGGCTCGTTGAGCACCGAGGACGAAGACGCCGTCCGGGACTGGATGACGAGTCTCACCCGCGTGCCGCTGTTCGGCACCGCGCCGCTCCAGGCCAATCGCGAGTACTACCTTCGCGTCAGCACGAGCGCCCGTCCCACGGGCGGATCGATTCTCGGGTGGCTGGGCTCCGGCCCATCCGGCCAGGCCCGCTTCACCTTCATTCCCTAGTCCCCTGGACTAGCCGTGGACTAGCCGCCAGCCTTCTCCGCTCGGGCCGTTCGGTCACTATTTGTCGATCCCGTCAATTTGTGTCAGCGCGGCCGTGGAGCCGGCAGCCGGATCACCCATCCCTGCACGGGGCTGCGCCGGGCGCCGCCACACCGAATCTGGCGACGATCCTGCACTTTCGAGGACCGGAGGAAGACCGTGGCCTCGATTGCACATTCGACTGCCCGGCGCTGGAGCTCGCTCTTCGCCGGCGCGGCGTGGACCGCGTCCACGCTGGCCTTCGTCATCGCCGGCGCGTGCCTGACCTACGCCACCGTGGTGGAAGTGGACCGCCTCACGCGGCTCACCACGCCCACGCCGCCCGAGGTGTCCGACGACCTGATCGTCCGCAACGCGCGCGACGAGCACGGGCGCCGCGCCTCGTTCCGGATCCTGCTGTTCACCGACGAGTTCCGGTGGGAGATGTCGTCGGCCAACGAGCTCGAGACCGGGAACCCGCCGGCCTTCACCCCGGAGATGCGAAACGTGCTCGACGGGGCCCAGGAGATCATCGTCGTGGGCGCGAGCTCCGAGGAGATCGTGCCAGGGCTCTCGGTCGACGCCGGCCAACGCCGGGAGGAAGCGCGGGCGGCGCGCCGTGCGGACCGGATCGCGCTCTGGGTTCGCGAGGCGCTCTCCGAGCCGGTCCCGGTCCGGAAGCTCAACGTGGGCCATCACCAGCCCACCCAGGCGGCGCGCAACACGTCGGACCAGCGGCGGGTCGTCATCATCCTGGTGCTCGATCGCGATCGGGACACCAACGTGGACGAGGCGCTGCGCGCGGCCATGAGCGCCGAGATCGTCAACGCGCCGATCTTCGAGACGCTGCTCACGCGCTATTCGCTGACCGGCGGCGACTCGTTCACCTGGGTGGAGTAGCACATGACCGAACTGCTCGACGTGATGGATGCGTTCTCCTCGCCCCTGAAGCTGGCCTGGGGTGTCTGGCTGGCCTGGGGGATCGGCCAGGTCTTCTGGTACTGCCAGGAGCGCCAGGCCTCGGCGCCTGGCTCGCGCCCCGCTCGTGCCGCACGGCCGGCGCCCGTCCCGCCTCTGGCGCCAAAGGTCGAGACTCTGCCGGCGCCGAGCGCCCCCCCGGTGTCCGTGCCGGTTGCCGACCCGGTGTCGGAGCGCGAGGTGACGACGTCCGAGGTTCCGGCCGACCCCGCGCCGACGGGGTGGGAGCCTGCGGCGGCAGCCCCGCCTGCGCCCGCAGGGCCGGAGCCGGTCTTCGATCCGACGCAGGCCGTCGTCGAGACCTTCGGCGAGCCGGCCGGAGGGACGCGCCCGGAGCCGGCCGGCGATCTGGACAGCTTCGTGGCCAGTCTGAGCCAGGGCGAGCGAGCCAATCAGGAGCGGCCGAGCTGGCCTGACGCCTGAGCGCCGCCCGGTGCGGCAGGATGGGCCTGCCGCGCCGGCGCTGTCGCCCGTTCCCACTTCAGCCGACACAGGGATCGAGTTACTCTGAATTGCACGTAGCGCCCATGTCGGCTTGCACTCCCGCTCGATCCCCGTCCTCGCTGGTCCTGAGCACCGCTCTGGTCATGGTGCTGGTGACCACCGCGTTCGTCCTCCCGGTCCAGGGACAGAAGAGCGCTGCGGAAGGACCGCTCGAGCTCGCGGTCTCGGCCCCGGCCGAGGCACTGCAGCCGGGTGGGGTCGGCGTGGTGCGGGTCACCGCCACGCGTCCGCTCGCGACGCTGGAAGGCGAGGCGTTCGGCCGCGAAGTGCGCTTCTGGCCGACCGGCGACCGGACCCGGTGGGAGGGGCTCGTCGGCCTGGGCTTCGACATCGCTCCAGGGCAGCACCCGATCGCGCTCCGGGCCTCTGGCACGTCCGGCACCCACGTGACGGGCGAGGCGGCGCTCTCGGTGAAGAGCAAGAAGTACGAGACGCGGCGGCTCACAGTTGCGGCCAACATGGTCAACCCCCCCGAGGAGGAGGCCGCGAGGATTGCGGCCGACTCGAAGGCCATGGCCGATGTCTTCGCCGGTGTCTGGCCCGAGCGGCTCTGGCGGGGGCGGTTCGACACGCCCGTGCCGGGGGCGGCCACGAGCAGCTTCGGGCGGCTCTCGGTCATGAACGGCGAGCCCCGCGGGCGGCACCTGGGTGCCGACTTCCGGGCGGCCTCGGGGACGCCCGTCCGCGCGCCCAACGCCGGGCGCGTGGCGCTGGCCAGGGATCTGTACTTCGCCGGCAACACTGTGATCGTCGATCACGGGCTCGGTCTCTTCTCCCTGGTGGCCCACCTGTCCCGCATCGACGTGGAGGTGGGCGACATGGTGAGCCTCGGCGACCGGCTCGGTCTGTCGGGAGCCACCGGCCGGGTCACCGGTCCGCACCTGCACTGGGCCATCCGCATGGGCCCCCAGAGCGTCGACCCGGTGGCCCTGATGGCCGCCCTCGAAGATCAGGTCGCCCCCTGAGGACCCTCCTGGCCTCAGGCTCCCGGGCTCGATCCGGTCAGGCATGCGTCCGCTCCAGGGCGTGACCGCTGGACGCTGGGCCGGCACATAATCCCTTGAGTCCGTGTGATCCGAGGAGGAGTGTGGAATGGTCGTGCGACGTCTGTCCCTGATGTTCGGTGTGCTGTTCGCGGCAGGTGCCGGTGTGATGGCCCAGCAGCCCGCGGAAACGGGGAGCAGCGGCGGCGACGTCGAGCGCGGGCGATACCTCGTCGAGCGCGTGATCATGTGCGGCGAATGCCACTCCACGCGCGGGCCGGACGGCGGCATCGTGGTCGGCACACGGCTGAAGGGCGGGCCCATGCCGGTGCAGTCGCCCTTCCGGAGCGCCGACTGGCCCCTCCAGATTCCCCGCATCGCCGGCCTGCCCGGCTACACCGACGCCGAGGCCACGCGCCTGCTGACCGAGGGCGCCATCAAGCGCGACGGCACCCAGGCGCGCATGCCGATGCCCCGGTTCCGCATGACGCCGGAGGACGCCGCCGCCGTCATCGCCTACCTGCGCACGCAGTAGGCATGGATCGGACGAAAACCGTCA
>Ga0299906_10000947_pt1 | contig 25296 bp, 15 predicted proteins | sample RVTome_14_FD_200259 | JGI IMG/M metagenome (GOLD analysis project Ga0299906, IMG submission 200259) | Soil microbial communities from uranium-contaminated site in the Upper Colorado River Basin, Wyoming, United States - RVT145D125 (version 2) ...
GCAGCGCGATGGTCTGCCAGTCGCCGGCGGCCAGCTCGCGGACGGCGAATTCCCACACCACGAGCCGCTTGCCCCTCAGGCGCTCACGCCCGGCCGCCAGCTCCTGGGCGAGCCGCCTGCGGCTCGCCGCGGCGCCGTCGTCGTTGAGCGCGATGCGGTCGACGCCGCGGCCGAGGTGGAAGGCGAGCTGCTCGGCGAGGCCGGCGGCGCGTCCCCAGCCGAGCCCGGGCTCGGAGAAGACGTTGGTGAAGCTGTCGCCGAGGACGAGGACCTCCGCCCGCGGGTCGGCCTGCCACGGCCGTCCGTCCGGGCCGGCCACGCGCTCGAGGCGCGCCGGCTCCGGCGGATAGAGCTTTCCCCACGCGGGCAGGCGCAGGGTGAGCGCCAGGTCACCGACGCCTTCCACGTCCACCGCGCGGCGCTGCCAGGCGACCTCCGGCCCCGCGAACGGCAGGCCGAGAAGGCGGACGCGGTCGGCCAGCTCGCGGGCCACCGCGTCGACGGCGCCCGGGCTCCAGTGCGAGTCGGTGCGCAAGAAGGCGCCTTCGCGCTCGCGCAAGCGCAGGAGCGTCTCCGTCGGGTCGTAGATCTGGATGCCCGCGTCCTCGAACGCCGCCCGCAGCTCTGCGAACGACGGGTTGTGGAGCGCCGGCGTGCCGGCGCCCCGGGAGCCGGCCGACGCCAGGGCCTCGGGGTGGACCATGAGCTTGGTCGGCGCCGGCACCACGATCAGCCGCACGCCGCGTTCCGCGAGCTGACGGTGGAAGTCGAGGATCGCCGGCCGCGGGTCGGAGGCCGGCGCCGCGCTCCAGCTCGGGCCCGCGCGGCGCCGCCGCTCCAGCACGTCCGGCGCCAGCAGCGGCGGCCCGGTGACGTAGTCGAAGCCCGGACGGTAGACGAGCCAGCCGCCGCGCCCGACGTAGACCTGCTCGTTGCCGGCGCCCCCCCAGCCCGCGAGCAGCCACTGCACGGCGCCCTGGGTGCGCGCGAGGATCCACGAGCCCTCCTCGAGCCCGCGCTCGAGCGCTTCCATACGGGCCTGGAGCCGGCGGTTGACCGCGAAGAAGAGGCGGCCGCCGTCGTCGGGGGGACGCAGGACGGCGGCGAAGTCGGCGAGGAAAGGGCCGAAGGGCCCCGCGTCGAGGGACGGGAGGTGCTGCGCCGCGGGGACGGCGGCGAGCAGCAGCAGGCCCCAGGCCGCGAAGGCGCGGGCCAGGGTGGGGGAGACTTCGGTGCGTCCGCTGGCGGGAAGGGTTCGTTCCATGGCGGCCCTGGCTCCCTCGACTATATACCTTGGGGTAGACTTCGAGCCTTCGGGAGGAACGCCCGTGTTGATCCCCAACCCCGACCAGTTGCAGGCCATCGCCAAGCTCCGGCACGGCGATCTCGCCGAGATCCCGTTCGCCGTGGTGCTCCATGCCCTGTCGATCGGCGAGCGCTCGGTGGTGCTCGAGATCGAGCGCAAGCCGATGAAGAAGGACATCGTGCTCGAGAAGGGCGTGCCGGTCGACTGCCGGTCGAACCTCTGGCACGAGACGCTGGGGCGCTTCATGGTCAGCCGCGGCCTGCTCTCCGAGGACGACTTCCAGCGCTGCACCAACAAGAGCATCAGCCTCGGCCTGCCCTTCGGCGAGACGATGATCCTCGAAGGTCTCATCACCGCCTCCGAGCTCTACAAGATCCTGCAGCAGAACCTGGCCAAGAAGCTCCTCGACGGCTTCACCTGGCGCAGCGGCACTTTCAAGGTACACGCCGAGGCGCCCAAGGTGAGCTCGCCGCTCAAGGTCAGGACGCCGCAGCTCGTGGTCACCGGCATCTCCAAGTTCGCCCTCGACGAGGAGGTCAACGCCGCCGTCGGGCCGCTGGTGGGCAAGCGGCTCCTGGTCCACCCGGCGCCGCCCTATACCTTGAAGGAGATCTACCTCACCGACCAGCAGCGGCAGCTCACGCGCCTGCTGGCGGGCGGCAAGCGGATCGACGAGCTGGCGGCGGAGACGACGATCCCCTTCGACCAGATCATGCGCCTGCTCTACTCGCTGGCGATCCTCGGCATCGTGGTGCCGGAGGAATGGCTGCCCGCGGAAGCGCTGCTGACCGCCGCGGCTGGCGAGCTCGAGGAGCCCGAGGCGCCGGCGGCTGCCGCGCCGGCGGCGGCCGCCGATCCGGCGCGGCGGCAGGACGAGGTGCTCGAGGCCTACCTCAAGCACCGCAAGCAGGACGCCTTCGAGCTGCTCGGTCTCGAGGAGTCGACGACGCTCGAAGCGATCCGGGAGCGCTTCCTGGAGCTCTCGCGCCGCTTCGCGCCCTGGAGCTTCGAGACGGCGGAGCTCGCCGGCCTGCGCGAGAAGGCCGAGGACCTCTTCGTGGCGGGCGGCATGGCTTTCGGCGAGCTCTGCGACGTCGAGCGCCGCAACGCCCTCATCCAGCGGCGCGCCAACCTGCGGGCGCAGCGCGAGAAGACGCCCGACGCCGACCGCTTCGCGATCAAGTCGGACCTGCTCGACTCCGAGCGCCAGTTCAAGAAGGGCAAGGCCCTGATGAACGCGGGCCGCTACCGCGAAGCGCTCGTGCAGCTCCAGTTCGCCTACGATTGCGACCCCCAGAACTCGATCTACCGCACCGAGCTCGCGTACTGCAAATTTCTCGAGCTGCCGACCGCCGAAGCGGCGAGCTCGCTCACCGAGCTCAAGGAGACGACGCGCATCGACCCCAAGTTCGGTCTCGCCGTGTACTACGCCGGCGAGATCCACCGCGAGACCGGCGAGCTCGACGAGGCCGAGGAGCACCTGCAGCGCGCGATCAAGATGATGGCGCCCGACCGCCGGCCGATCGAGGCCCTCAAGGCGCTGCAGGCGCAGAGGAGCAAGAAGCGTTCGTTCCTCGGCCGCTGAACGTCGGCTCGGTTGCCGGGCTCAGAAGTCCACGCTGAGGCCGGCCGAGAAGCCCGTCGCGTCGCCCGAGTTCCTGCCGTCGAGGGTCGTGAATCCGAGCAGGGAGACGCCGTAGCGCTCGCCGAGCCGGATGAACGCCTTGGCGCCGACGCGCTGGTACTCGTCCTTGTTGCTGGGAAAGGTGAAGCCGGGGTCGCCGATGTCGGTGCCGCCGTCGGCGAAGTACTGCGAATAGAGAAGAGTCAGCGTCGCCCGGCCGGTGCTCCAGCCCAGCTCGGCGTAGATCGGAATGCCCTCGGGCGCGTCGTCGCTGCGCAGGTCGTAGCCCACCTGCTGCGAGTAGTAGAAGCGTCCGCTCTCGAGGTGGTAGATGAAACGCACGAGCGTGTCGGTGGTGTCGTCGCCCAGGGAGACGGGGGCGTTGCCCTCGTAGCTCGAAAGCGGCGTGCGCAGGCCGGCGGCGCCGAGGAAGCTGTGGCTGGCGTTGCCCCTCTGGAAACTGGCGAAGCGGTATTTAGCGAGCACCGCGCCGTCCTGCAGACCCGAGTCCTCGAAGCCCGCGAGCCCGTCGGAGGTGACGTCGACGTAGGCGAGGTTGAGCACCAGGGCGAGGTCGTCGGTGAAGCCCCAGGTCATCCAGGTGGTGAAGCTGTCTGTGGTCACTTCGCCCACGTCGGGGACGAAGACCTTCATGGTTCCCGCCCAGAACTCGTCATAGCTTTCCCCGGTATAGGCGAACGCCACGGCGCCGTGGCCCCGGGCGGGTAGGAAACCGTTGAGGTCCAGGGCGCCGGCGGTGCCGGCGGTGAGGACGGTCACAAGGAGCGAAAGCGCGGCGGCGCGGGTGGAGCAAAACGGTGCTCGTGAGCTCATAAGACCCTCATGCTGGTTCAGGTTTGACGAAGGAACTGCCGGGGGCCACAGCAAGAGACGTTCCAGCTCGCGAGAGCGCCGCGGGCGACGGGGCGATTGGTCGTGGAATCAAAGGTTTACGGCGCGGCGGCACGCTCGCACTGAAGCCTCGCGGCGCGCGCGCTCCATATTCCCTATGGGACGGGCAGCAGATCCTATGAGCCATCCCATAAGGTATCGCGTGGGTTAAGATCAGGGGTCATGTCGCCGCTTCGCACCCTCGCCGTCTTCCTCGCGATGCTAGCCGTCATGGCGCCGGGCCTGGTCCGCGCGCAGGAAAGCAGCGCGGCGCCGCCGCCGGACGCCTTGACCGCCGCCGCCCGCACCGAGGCCTTCAACCAGCTCGCGCCGCGCTACCGCGAGTGGATCGAGAGCGTGATCGGCCTCATCACCCAGGCGGAGCTCGACTACTTCCTGCGGCTGCCCGAGGATTACCGCCGCGACGCTTTCATGGAGGCGTTCTGGGAGCCGCGCGACCCCGAGCCCCAGACGCCGCGCAACGAGCTCCGCGAGCGCTGGGACGAGTACCGGCGCAACGCCGGCGGCGGCATGCCCTTCGGCGACCCGCGCTTCCTGCTGCTCCTGTTCAACGGGCCGCCGGGCGGCTGGAGCCTGCCCAACGGGCAGCCGGTGGCGCGCTGCTTCTCGCGCGCCAACGAGCTCGAGATCTGGTTCTACGGCGACAGCGAGCGCACCACGCGGCGCTTCGCCGTGATCCTCTTCCGCCGTTCCTACGAGACGCCCTACGAGATCTACCACCTGGGGGACCGCCTGCGCCCGGTGCTGCGCCGCGACGGCCTGCCGACGACCGACATCCGCGGCCTGTGCGCCGACGAGCTGCTGAATTACGCCATCGCCGAGATGGCGCGCTACGGCAACTACGAGCAGCTCCTCGAGCAGGTGACGGCGCCGCCGCTGCCCTCGCCCGAGTGGCTCTCCGGCTTCTCGGCCAGTGCCACCGACCTGCCCGACGGCGCCGAGGTCTTCTCCGTCTCCGCCGAGATCGACCACCCGGCGCGCAACCAGAGCCGCGCGGCGGTGCGGGTGCTGCTGCGGGTGCCGGTCGGCGAGGCGCCGGGACGGCGCTTCGACGGCCGGCTCTTCCACCACTTCCGCCTCGCCGGCGAAATCATCCGCGACGGCCAGCTCTTCGAGAGCTTCCGCTACCTCTTCGAGGGGCCGACCCCGGAGCACGCGGCAGCGGTGCCGCTGGGTTTCACGCGTTACCTGCGCTCCGGGCCCGCGGAGCTGCGGCTCCTGCTCGAGGACGTCTACAGCGGCCGCTACGCCCAGGTGGTGACGGCGATCGACGTGCCCAGCCCCGAGGGCCTGCCGGCGGCGCCTGGCCCGTCGCTGACCGCCGACCTGCGGCCCGAAGGGCCCTCGCTCCGGCTGGTGCCGCCGCCGGGCGACGTCTTCGCCGGCAAGGCGCGCTTCGGCGCGCGCGCCTCCGGCGTCTTCGAGAAAGTCACCTTCTACCTCGACGGCGCGCCGGTGTTCACCAAACGCAGCCCGCCCTACAGCGTGGAGCTCGACCTCGGCGAGGCCCCCGAGCCCCACCGCGTGCGGGTGGTGGCCTTCGTGGACGAGCGCGAGGTGGCGACCGACCAGGTGTGGCTCAACCAGGGGGCGATGCGCTTCCAGGTGCGGCTGGTGGAGCCTCGCCCCGGCGGCATCTATCCGGGCACCGTGACCGCCCGCGCCGAGGTGGAGACCCCGGAGAGCGAGCCGCCGGCGCGGGTGGAGCTCTTCCTCGGCGACGACCTGGTGGCGACCTTCACCGAGCCGCCGTACGTGAAAGGCGTCGAGCTGGCGGGCAGCGCGGCCGCGGTGGTGCGGGCCGTGGCCTACCTCGCCGACGGGAGCTGGGCCGACGACGCCGTGGTGATCAACGCCGCCGGCTTCACCGAGGAGGTCGCGGTACGGCTGGTGGAGCTGCCGGTGCTGGTGACCGACGAGGCCGCTCGTCCTGTCCGCGGCCTCGGCCGCGAGCGCTTCCGCGTCTTCGAGGAGGGGGTGGAGCAGACGATCGAGCGTTTCGAGGAGGCCGGGGAGCGGCCGCTCGCGGCGGCGCTGCTGATCGACCGCTCGGCGTCGATGGAGCCCCATCTCGACCAGGTGACGGCGGCGGCGCTCGCGTTCGCCCGCGAAGCGATAACGACGCCCGAGGACCGTCTCGCGGTCCTCTCCTTCGCCGCGGACTTCACGATCGACGCCGGCTTCACCGCCGCCGCGGGCGAGGTCGAGCGCGCCCTCGCGGGCTTCGCGGCCACGGGCCGGACGGCGCTGTGGGACAGCCTCGCCCGGGCGTTTCAGCAGTTCGGCGAAGGGCCGGGAGCGCCGGCCCTCGTGCTCTTCACCGACGGCCGCGACGAGACCAGCCGCCTGACCTGGGAGCAGGTGCTGGAGGCGGCGCGCGGCTCCGCGGTCACCGTCTACGCGATCGGCCTCGCGGCGGCGTTCCCGGACCGCGAGGCGCGGCGCGAGCTCGAGGAGCTGGCGGCGGCCGGCGGCGGCCGGGCCTTTTTCCTCGACGGGCTCGACGGCCTCGCGGCCGTCTATGCCGGCGTCCTCGGGGAGCTGCGGGCGCGCTACCTGGTTGCGTACCAGCCGGCGGGGGAGGCGTCCGGGTACCGGAGCGTCGAGGTGACGGTGGACGTCGAAGGGGCGCGGGTGCGCACGCGCCGGGGGTACCGGTAGGCGCCTGATCGGGCCAGACAGGTCGGACCCGACCGACAGGTCCGACCCGTCCGACGGGCCCGACGCCCCAGATCAGGGCAGGGTCACCGGCTCCGTGGCCCGGTTCGCCGTCGCCGTGGCGGGGAAGTGCCAGAGGCTGGTCGCCTCGAGCGTGGGGAACACGGTCTCGCTCCACGACGCCGGATCCCACGACGCCGGATCGACCAGGGCCACCGTCTCGATCGAGAGGCGGACCTGGTCGCCCGCTTCGGCGTTCGGCAGCGTGACCTCGAGCGTCGCGTAGCCGTCGCCGCCGGTCACGGTGCTCAAGAGGAACGGGCCGAGACCGGCGTAGAAGGTCGGGCTCCCGATGGAGAAGACGCCGGCGAGCAGGTCGATCATGAGGACCGGCGTGAACGAGGCGCCGGGCATGGTGAAGCTCTGGACGCGGAAGAAGTCGTCCCCGCCCGCCTTCTTGAGCAGCACCCGCGCCACCACCACGTGGTCGGCCAGCGGCGTGGGATAGGCGTCCTTCTGGTGGATCACCCGGGCCGACCAGGTGAGAGTGTAGCCGCCGCTCGCGGGCATCGCGTTCACGAAGCTGAGCTCGTCGAGGACGGTCTCGGTGTTGGGCGGGTCGTTGTTCTGCTCGAAAGCGACGATGAAGGGCTCGGTCTGAAAGCTCGGCAAGGGCTTCGGGTCGCCGGGGTTCTGGGCCTGGTCGTGGGCCCGCACCTCGCCGCCGTAGACGTGGAACGTCGAGGTCGTGGCGTAGGACTTCTCGAGGCCCGTCAGGACGATCGTGTGACGGTCCTTCCAGCCCGGTGACGTCGCGGTGACGGCCGGGGCGCCGGCGGTCGCGTAGTCGAGCTCGACCCGGGTCGGCTCGCTGGTCTCGACGATGAGCTTGGCGACCTGGGTGGTGACGTAGATCAGGCGCACCTGCTCGATCACCGGCTTGTCGTCGTCCGCCGGAAGGCTCAGCGGGTCGAGGGGATCGCCGGAGTAGGCCACCTCGACGCCGTCGTAGAAACCGTCGCGGTCGCTGTCGGGCGAGTAGGGGTCGGTCGCCGCGGCGGCCTCGGCGCCGTTGATCAGGGCGTCGCCGTCGTAGTCCACGGCCCAGCGTCTCCCCATGCCCACGGGCAGGCCCAGGAAGAGGTGGCTTTCGTTGCCCGTCGACGCCGCGGCGGCGAAGTCCGCGAGCTGGCGCGCGGGCAGACCGGGGTCGTCGGAGACGAAGCTCGCGCCGTCCCAATACCAGCGGGTCTGCTCGAGACCCTGAGGCGTCGCCATCGAGCCGAAGGCGGCGACGTCGCAGTTGCCGGCTTGCGCCTGGGCCAGCAGGTACTGGCCGACGAAGCCTTCGGTCTCGGGATGGTCCTCGTCGAGGAGCGCGGCGCGGTGGACCGCCGGCGCCAGGCCGCTGTCGAGCTGGTGCAGGAAGAAGGCCGCGTCCTGGCGCTCTTCCGGCGTCAGGGCACCGAACTGCTCGAAGACGAACTCGAACACCCCGGCGCGGTTGCCCGCGTGCGCGGTGCCCACGCCGAGGGGAGCGCGCACCTGGGTGACGTCTTCCGTTTGATTGGGCGGCGGCGGGAACGCCACCGTCACCCGGCTCTTCAGCTCCTTGCGCCAGAGCGCGTTGTAGGCCGTCACGTCGAAGCTGCTGCGGTGGTCCTGGTCGGCGGCGCCGTCGTGGAAGAAGTCGTTCGCCGTGCCCGTGGGCAGCGTGTGGCAGTCCTGGCAGGTCGCCGGCCCCACGTTGGGCTTGGTGAAGTAGACGTTTTGCCCGTTGACCGCCGAGAGGGCGCCGTGGATCGCCACGGTGCCGGCCGGGTTGAAGCCGTAGAGCAGGGCGGGGTCGTCGCTGACCACGCGGTCGGGGTGCGCGAAGGGGTTGGCCGGGTTCTGCACCTGAAAGACGAACCGCTGGAACTTCTCGAACGTGCCGCCCGGCTCCTCGCCGAGCGGGGTGCCGCCGAGCAGGCCGGCGAACGCCGGGTTGAAGTCGAGGAACGAGCGCTCGCCGCGCCAGTGGTAGGGCAACAGCGGCTCGATGCCGCGCAGGTTCTGGGTCGCCATCGGCCCCTTGTCGTCCACCGGCCAGTCCGAGAGGTTCCAGACCAGGAAGTCCATGCCCACGTCGAGGTGGCAACTGTTGCAGGAGGCGTTGCCGAGCTCTGAGTTGTCGCCGTCGTAGAAGAGCGCGCGCCCCTCGCGGACGTCGCGGGGCGTCGGGTCGTAGCCGAGATCGAGCCGGCCGGTCATCGGCACTCCGTGACCGGCGAGGTCGTAGACCTCGATCTCGTTGGTCCCCCAGCAGTAGACGTAGGCCTTGTCGCCGGCGACCACGACGCCGCGGGGAATGGCGCCCTCCCCCACGTTCCACTCGCGGATCCGGGCGCCGGCGGGGCCGAGCAGAACCGCGTTGTCGGTCAGTATGCCGACGACCACGGCGCCGCCCTCGGGGGTGAAGGCGAAGTCGTAGGGCTGGCCGACGCTGAAGCCTGCCTGGTAGTCGATCGCCGGCGTCGATGGATCGGCGTCGTCGAGCAGCACGATGGTGTGGTCCGCGGCGCCCACGGCTCCCTGGGGATCGAGGGTGGTGATGGTCAGCCGGTTGAAGACGATCTCGCCCTTCACCGCCGGCTCGCTCTGCAGATCCGGGTCCTTGTTGTTGGCCTCGGTGCCCACGATCCAGAAATCGCCGGTCCGCGGGTTGACGCCGTGCGCGAAGAGGTTGGTGCCGAGGGCGGTCGCGGCCACCGCCACCGTTCCGGTAAAGGGGGTCGGTCCCGGAACGAGGCGAAAGAGGTCGTGGTCGGGCAGCCCTACCGTGGCCACGGTGGGATCGGCCATGTCGACCACGTTCGTCCCGGGAAAGGCCTGGTTGAAGCCCACCTGGCCACCGGACCTGGTCATCGAGTTGTTGCCCGAGAGCATCGGCGCCACCAGCACGGCGCCGGCACCGTCGGAAGAGAGGAAAAGCAGGTGACGGGTGGTCTCGATCTCGTAGCGGTCGTAGACGGCGCCGGTGCGCAGGTTGATCTCGATCACCACGTCCTGGGCCGAGCAGGCCGCGAAGAGGTGGCCGCTGGCCGGGTCCACGAGCAGGTCCGCGGGCTCGGCGGGCAGCTCGATGAAGCCGAGCAGGCCGCCGGTGGCCGGGTCGAGGCGGGTTACGCCATAGGTGCCGCGGCTGGCCACCAGCAGCTCGTGGTGGCCGTCCACGGGCGAGACCCAGTACTCGATCGACACCGGCCCCCAGGGCGCGGCGATCGTCCTCACCGGCGCTCCGGTCGCCAGGTCGTAGCCGACGACCGTGCTGCCGTGGGTATTCACCGCCCACAGCGTGGCGCCGCCGGGAGCAAGCACCATCGGGTCGACCGGCATGAAGAGGAGGTCGACGTGGTCGCCCTCGACGTTGTCGAGGGCGTCGAAGGGGACGTCCGCCGCGCCGGTCAGGGCGCAGATCGTCAGCTTCAGAGTCAGGATCCTCGTCAAGGCGCGTTGCGTCATAGTTCTCTCCTTCCTTTGAGCGGAACGTCCATTCGGCGGGCGGGAGGGATCAACGCAGGAGAATGACGCGGACGTATACTGAGAGCCGTCCCGTCCGGAGGAGCCGTGACCGAAACCCGAGACGTCACTCAATTGCTCCTGGATTGGTGCCACGGCGACCGCGAGGCGCTCGACGAGCTCATGCCCCTCGTCTACGACGAGCTCCACCGGCAGGCCGAGCGCTTCATGCGCCGCGAGCGCCGCGACCACACCCTGCAGCCCACGGCGCTGGTCCACGAGACTTTCCTCCGGCTCGTCGACCAGAACCGCGTCGAGTGGCGCAACCGGGCGCAATTCTTCGGCGTCGCGGCCCAGCTCATGCGCCGTATCGTGCTCAAGCACGCGCGGCGCCGCGGCGCCGGCAAGCGCGGCGGCGACGCGGTCCGGGTGTCGCTCGACGAGGCCGAGCGGGCGGGGGAGAAGAGCGCCGCCGACCTCCTCGCCCTCGACGAGGCCCTGACCCGTCTCGCCGCGATCGACCCGCGCCAAGGCCGGATCGTGGAGCTGCGCTATTTCGGCGGGCTCACCGTGGAGGAGGCCGCCGCCTGCCTCGACCTCTCCACGGCCACGGTCAAGCGCGAGGCGCGCCTCGCCCGCGCCTGGCTCCAGCGCGAGATGGCGGGCGCCGCCCAAACCTGATCCGCAATCCGGGCACGGAGGACGTTCTCACCGGAGACGACGATGACGCCGCAGCGCTGGGAACGGATCAAGGAGCTCTTCCACGACGCCTTGGCGCGCGAGGACGGCGAGCGCGACGCCTTTCTCGAGGCGGCCTGCGGCGCCGACCGCGGCCTGCGCGACGAGGTCGCCTCGCTCCTCGCCTCGGACTCGCGTCCGGCGACTCTCCTCGACGGCTCGCTCGCCGACGTCCTCCCGGCCGTGCTGGCGCCGGGTTTCGCGGACGGGCAGTCGGACGAGCCGGCGGGGCGCCGCTTCGGCCCCTACCGGGCGGCGCGCGAGATCGGCCGCGGCGGCATGGGCGTCGTCTACGCCGCGGTGCGCGACGACGACCAGTACGACAAGCAGGTCGCCGTCAAGCTCATCAAACGCGGCATGGACACCGACGCCATCGTCACCGGTTTCCGCCGCGAGCGCCAGATCCTCGCCAACCTCGAGCACCCCTCGATCGCCCGCCTCCTCGACGGCGGCGTCACCGACGACGGCTTGCCGTACCTGGTGATGGAGCTCGTCGACGGCGTGCCGATCGACATCTACTGCGAGCGCCATGGCCTCGGCACGGCCGAGCGCCTGCGTCTCTTCCGCACCGTGTGCGCCGCGGTCGACAGCGCCCACCGCAGCCTCGTGGTGCACCGCGACCTCAAGCCGTCGAACATCCTGGTGAGCGCGGACGGCGAGGTCAAGCTGCTCGACTTCGGCATCGCCAAGCTGCTCGACGCCGAGGCCGCCGGCGAGCCCACGGTGGGGGCGCTCAAGCCGATGACGCCCGACTACGCCAGCCCTGAGCAGGTGCGCGGCGGGCCGATCACCACCGCCAGCGACGTCTACGCCCTCGGCGTGCTGCTCTACCTGCTCCTGACCGGGCGGCGGCCACTCTCCTTCGCGGCCTACACGGCGCCGGAGATCGCGCGCGTCGTCTGCGACCAGGAGCCTCCGCGGCCATCGGCCGTCGTCGCCGGCCGCCATGGCCGCGCCCTCGCCGGCGATCTCGACACCGTCGTGCTCAAGGCCCTCGCCAAGAGCCCGGAGCGGCGTTACGGGTCGGCGGACCAGCTCTCCGAGGACCTGCGGCGCCACCTCGAGGGACTGCCGGTCCTCGCCCGCAAGGACACCTTCGTCTACCGCGCGGGCAAATTCGTCCGCCGCCACCGCTGGGGCATGGCCGCTGCCGCCCTGGTCTTCCTCTCGCTCGTGGCGGGCATGGCGGCGGCCGCCTGGCAGGCGCGGGTGGCGCGGGCCGAGCGGGCGACGGCGGAGTGGGTGTCGGGCTTCCTGGTGGACCTCTTCGAGATCACCCATCCCGGCGCCGCCCAGGGCGAGACGGTGACCGCGGTGCAACTGCTCGACCAGGGCGCGCGGCGCATCGCCGGCGAGCCGCCGGAGCGGCCCGAGGTGCAGGCCGCGCTGATGGACAACATCGGTCGCGCCTACTTCAAGCTCGGGCTCTACGAGCGCGCCGAGCCGCTGCTCGCCGACGCCCTCGAGCGTCGCCGCGCGGCGCTCGGCCCGGACCATCCGGAGGTCGCGGCGAGCCTCCACCACGTCGGCGAGCTGCGCGCGGCCCAGGGACGTTACGAGGAGGCGGAGCGTATGCACCGCCGCGAGCTGGAGCTGCGTCTCGCCGAGCTCGGCGAGGGCCGTCAGCTCGTGGCCGAGAGCCGCAACAGCCTCGCCCTGGCGCTCTACCCGCAGAGTCGCTTCGACGAGGCCGAGGAGCTGCTGCGCCGCAGCCTCGCGCTCCAGGAGCGCGCCCTGGGCGGGGAGCACCCGGAGGTAGCGACCACGCTCAACAACCTGGCGCTGGTGCTGCGCTCGGCCAGCCGCTTCGAGGAAGCCGAAGCCCTCTACCGGCAGGCACTTCCCATCCTGCGCGGCCGGCTCGGCGAGGGCGCCCCGGAGCTGGCGGCCTGCCTCAACAACCTGGCGCAGGTGCTCCGCGTCCGCGGGGAGTGCGAGGAGGCGATCGGCCTCTGGGAGGACGCGCTGACGATCGAGCGGCGGATCCTGGACGAGCGCCATCCCGAGCTGGCCGTGCTCCAGAACAACCTCGCCGGCTGCCTGCGTGACGTCGGCCGCGACGGCGAGGCCGAGCGCCTGTACCGGGCCTCCCTGGAGCTGCGCCGCGAAACCCTGGGCCCCGCCCACCCCGACGTCGCCGACAGCCTCAACAACCTCGCCCGAATTCACTTCGACCGCGGCGACCTCGACGCGGCCGAGTCGCTCTATCGCGAGGCGCTGGCCGTCAACCGCGGGCGCGACGGCGGCAAGCACCTCGATGTCGCCACCAACCTGAGCAACCTGGCCTCGGTCCTGGCGAGGAAGGCCGATCCGGCGGCCGAGCCGCTCTATCGCGAAGCCTTGGCGTTGCGCCTCGATCTCCTCGGCCCCGAGCACGCCGCCGTGGCCACCGATCGTCACAACCTGGCGGGCCTGCTGTTTCGCAGCGGCGCCTTCGACGAGGCGGAGGAGCTCTACCGCGAGGCCCTGCGGGTCCGCCGCAGGACGCTGGGAGACGGACACCGTCTGACCGCGGACACCCTCTTCGGCCTGGGGTGGCTTCTCGCCGACCGCGGACCGCCCGAGCGCGCCGAGGCGCCTCTGCGCGAAGGCCTGGACCTGTGGCGGCAGTGGCCGGAGAAGGAGTGGGTGAAGGTCGCCAGCACCCAGAGCCTGCTGGGCGGCTGCCTCACGGCGCTCGGCCGCTACGCCGAGGCGGAGCCTCTACTCCTGGAGAGCCTCGCGGCCTTCCGCGGACGCCTCGGCGACGGCGACTCCCGGACCGTGCGCACCCTGCGCCGCGCCGTCGAGCTCTACGAGGTCTGGGAGCGTCCCGACGAGGCCGCCCGTTATCGGGCGCTTCTGTAGCCGTCCACGTCAATACTCCACGTCGACGCTGATCTGGTCGACGCCGGCGTCGAGGCCGGCGGTGGAGTCCTTGGCGGCGAGCCCCGACTTCGGCTCCGCGCCCGGATAGCGAAGGCCGAAGCGGACGATCAGGCGGTCCGTCGGGTCGATGCTGGGCACGCCGTCGACGCCCAGCTCGCGGGAGAGCTCCGGCGAGACCTTGAAGGACAGGAGCGGCTCGTCGCCGGGGCAGACGTCGCGCTCGCCCACGGTGACGAAGTCGTCAGAATCGTAGCCGTGCATTTCGAGGGTCAACGCGTAGCAGCGCTCGACGGCGAGCTCGACGTTGACGGCGGTGAGCAGGATGGGCTCGGGCATGGGCGCGAAGTAGGCGAGGATTTTTACCACGCCGGCGCCCCCCGCGTAGGCGCGCAGGTGATAGTCGTCGGACGCGGAGAGCTCGTCGAGCCCGCCCGTCCCCACGTCGCCCAGCACGACGCTGAAGTCCGCCGGATAGGCGGTGGTCTTCACGACGTCGAGGCTCTTGCCGCTCTTCTCGGAACCGAAGGGGTCGGTGGTCTCGCCCCAGAGCGGCTCCAGGTCGGGGCTGAGGAGCACGCTGAAGTCCTGCTGGCCCTTTCCTGCCGCGCCCAGCGTCATGCCGGGCAGCGAGCACTGCTCGGTGAGCCGGCCGCGGACGAGGACGTTGCCGTCGGGACGGACGAGGACGGAGCGTCCTTCGTCGTCCTGGTCTCCGACGCCGTAGAGAAGCGCCTCGCGCGTGCCGTCCGCCCGGTACTTGGCGACCAGGAGGTCGCGGCCGAAGCCGCCGTAGCCGGTCACGTAGACCGCGTCGTCAGGACCCGCAGCGACGCCGAGGCCGCAGTCGTGACCCTCGCGGCCGTCGACGGCGAGCCAGTCGAGCAAGCCCAGGCCCGGGGCGTAGCGGGCAACGAAGAGATCCCGCGACGGCGCCGCGCCGCCGTCGTACTCGGGAAGGTGCCAGCCGGTCAGGACGACGTTGCCGCCCGCGTCCACGGCGACGCCGCGGGCGCCGAGCTGCTCGCCGCGGGTGTCGTCGCCTCGCCTGCAGAGGGCCTGGCAGTCGATCTCGGCGGGCGGCGGACCCGCGGGCAGCGTGCCCAGGTAGGCGTCGGCCACGGGTCTGCCGTCACGGTCGAGCAGCACCACGAAGGCGCCGCGCGCCCCCACGAGCCGGTCGGCCTCGCCGCTCTCCCAGGCGAGGAGGACCTCTCCCGCGGCGGCCACGAGGCCGCTGGCGCCGTCGAGCGCCAGGCCGTGGACGATGGCGGAGACCACGTGCTCGGCGCTCAAGGTGGTGTGCTCGTCGAAGAGCGGGGACTCGCCGCCGTCACCGCAGAGGCTGTCCGCCGTGGCGGTCCCGACGCGTCTCCAGAGCTCGGCGCCGCCGGCGTCGACCTTGGTCACGAGAGCCCGCGAGCGCGACGGGCAGCCTCCGGCCGCGCCGCTGACGGCGCCGGCGACGATCGTCGACCCGTCCGCCGGGTCGACGACCACGGCGTGCTCGCGGACGACGGCCTCGGCGATCCAGAGATCGTCGGCCGTCGCGGGGGCCGCGAGGGCGAAGGCGAGGAGAAGAGAGCTGCCGGTGGGTTTCATGGCCCCTTCCTTTCGTCGTTGGGGTCCTCCTTCTCCATCAGCGTGAGACGTCGACGGGATCGTGAATCGGAGAGCGTCGTATGGAACGTCCCTTTCGGGCGCTGGAGGGATCAGGGGTGGTGCTCGTAGCACGCGGGTCCGGAAATACCGCAGGCTTCCAAGCGTAAGACTCAAAGACGGCCGAGGACGGACGGATGTGCCGTGCGTCCCTGCCGACATCGGCTCCATGGCCCCGGCACGGCGTCAGTTCGACGTCTCGCCGTCGAGGCGGAGCTCGTCCACGGAGCTGACCGTCAGCGCCTGATCGAGGATCTCTTCGAGGCGCTCGACGCTGCGGATGGCGTCCAGCTTCTCGCGGGTGGAGAGTGGCACCGACGTGAGGCGTCCCTGGAGGACCCGCACGATGCTGTTGCGCATGGCCTCGAGGCCTCGGGCCTCGCCTCGGGCCTCGCCTCGGGCCTCGCCTCGGGCCTCGCCTCGGGCCTCGCCTCGGGCTTCCCTTTCGGCGAGCGTCTCTTCCCAGGTGATGACCATCTTTCGGACCTCCTCGTCTTTCCGGGTCTCAGCGATGAAGCGCTGCGTCTGCGCTTCGTCCAATTCTACATAGAGATCCACGAGCTTGGCCAGCAGGAAGCGGCGGGCCTCGTCGACCGGCGCGTGGCTGATCGATCGGAGACACCGCATCTTCTTCTGCACCGGATCCCACTGCGACTTCATCAGCGCGGCCAGTCCCGCCGCCAGCGGCTGCGGACGCTCGAGGTACTCCTCCGCCCGGCTCTGCCCCAGGCAGAAGGCCACGTAGCGGAAACGGCAGACCTCCACGCCCTCGGTCAGATCGACGTGCTCGCGCATCGCCAGCGCCTTCTGGCCGCCGCGCAGGAAGACCACGATCAGCAGCACCGGCAAGCGGTACTTGGCCCGCAGGTACAGGAAATAGTAGAAGGCGCGCTCGTCCATCGCCGAGCGGAACTCGCCCTCGACCTCGATTTGAACGAGGACGATGCGGCCCTCGCCGTCGCGCGACGTGAGCCTGGCCACGAGGTCGGCGGCCTTCCGCGTCCCCTCGGGGAAGTCCGAGAACGTCTCCTGGTCCAGGAATTCGACGGTGGTCAGGTCGACGCGGGCGGCGAAGCCCGGCTCGGCGAGCTCGATCACGTCGCCGAAGAAGTGGCGGAAAACGGTCTTGAAGACCAAGTCGTGCCCCTTGCGGGGGCCGGCGACGTCACCAGCAGCGTCCGCCTTATCTTCGGCGGCCTCGGAGATGGTCGTGTCGCCGTTCGGGGCCCCGGCACGTCGTCAGTTCGACGTCTCGCCGTCGAGGCGGAGCTCGTCCACGGAGCTGACCGTCAGCGCCTGATCGAGGATCTCTTCGAGGCGCTCGACGCTCTGGATGGCGTTCAGCTTCTCGCGAGTAGGGAGCGGCACCGACGTGAGGCGCCGTTGGAGGACCCGCACGATGCCGTTGCGCATGGCCTCGAGGCCTCGGGCCTCGCCTCGGGCCTCGCCTCGGGCCTCGCCTCGGGCTTCCCTTTCGGCGAGCGTCTCTTCCCAGGTGATGACCATCTTTCGGACCTCCTCGTCTTTCCGGGTCTCAGCGATGAAGCGCTGCGTCTGCGCTTCGTCCAATTCTACATAGAGATCCACGAGCTTGGCCAGCAGGAAGCGGCGGGCCTCGTCGACCGGCGCGTGGCTGATCGATCGGAGACACCGCATCTTCTTCTGCACCGGATCCCACTGCGACTTCATCAGCGCGGCCAGTCCCGCCGCCAGCGGCTGCGGACGCTCGAGGTACTCCTCCGCCCGGCTCTGCCCCAGGCAGAAGGCCACGTAGCGGAAACGGCAGACCTCCACGCCCTCGGTCAGATCGACGTGCTCGCGCATCGCCAGCGCCTTCTGGCCGCCGCGCAGGAAGACCACGATCAGCAGCACCGGCAAGCGGTACTTGGCCCGCAGGTACAGGAAATAGTAGAAGGCGCGCTCGTCCATCGCCGAGCGGAACTCGCCCTCGACCTCGATTTGAACGAGGACGATGCGGCCCTCGCCGTCGCGCGACGTGAGCCTGGCCACGAGGTCGGCGGCCTTCCGCGTCCCCTCGGGGAAGTCCGAGAACGTCTCCTGGTCCAGGAATTCGACGGTGGTCAGGTCGACGCGGGCGGCGAAGCCCGGCTCGGCGAGCTCGATCACGTCGCCGAAGAAGTGGCGGAAAACGGTCTTGAAGACCAAGTCGTGCCCCTTGCGGGGGCCGGCGACGTCACCAGCAGCGTCCGCCTTATCTTCGGCGGCCTCGGAGATGGTCGTGTCGCCGTTCGGGTCCTCCGCATCCATCATTCAGCGGTCTCCTATCCGGATAGGGTGGCATCGTCGTCCTCTTGTCGCCAATTGTCAAGCTGGCTCGCGAGCCTGACTTCGAGGATCTGGCTCCCGGACTTGCTAAGCTCCGGCACGCGGACACAATCACCCCCCGGAGGACGACGGACGTGAAGCTCATCAAGGTCGGCGCCGCGGTGCTCAACCAGACCCCGCTCGACTGGGACGGCAACGCGCGCCGCATCGTCGACGCCATCGGCTTGGCGCGGGAGGCCGGCGTGGGCGTCCTCTGCCTGCCCGAGCTGTGCGTGACCGGCTACGGCTGCGAGGACGCCTTCTTTTCGCCCGGCGTCCTGGCCACGGCCCTCGAGGTGCTCGACGAGGTCGCCCCCGCGACCGCCGGCATCGCCGTGGCCCTCGGCCTTCCCCTGGCCTACAAAAAGGCCATCTTCGACGCCGTGGCCTTCGTCGCCGACGGCCGCGTCGCCGGCTTCGCCGCCAAGCACAACCTGGCCGGCGAGGGCCTGTATTACGAGCCCCGCTGGTTCAAGCCTTGGCCCGAAGGACGCCGGGTGGACGCCGACGTCGGCGGACGCCGGCTGCCGCTGGGCGACCTGACCTTCGTGGTCGACGGCGTGAGCGTGGGCTTCGAGATCTGCGAGGACGCCTGGGTGGCCGAGCGCCCCGGCTCGCGCCTGGCGGCGCGCGGCGTCGACGTGGTGCTCAACCCGAGCGCCAGCCACTTCGCCTTCGGCAAGCACGAGATCCGCCGCCGCTTCGTCGTCGAAGGGTCGCGCGCCTTCAGCGTCGTCTACGTCTACTCGAACCTGCTCGGCAACGACGCCGGACGCATGATCTTCGACGGCGGCGCCCTGATCGCCGCCGGCGGACGCTTCCTCGCCGAGGGCCGCCGCTTCTCCTTCGCCGACGTGGGGCTTTCCACCGCCACCGTCGACGTCGACGAGACCCGCATGCTGCGCATGCGCTCGGTGAGCCATCGCCCCGAGATCCCGGCCCGGGGCGAGGATCCGCGCGTCGACGTGGGCTTCCGCTTCCCCGAGATCGACTTCGAGCGTCCCCGCCTCGCGCGTGAGGACTGGGAGGTCGGTCCCCACGTGAAGGAGGAGGAGTTCACCCGCGCCGTCGCCCTCGGGCTCTTCGACTACCTGCGGAAGAGCCGTTCGCGCGGCTTCGTGGTGTCGCTCTCGGGTGGCGCGGACTCGGCGGCCACCAGCGTGCTGGCGGCGCTCCTGGTGCGCTTCGCGCTGCAGGACCTCGGCCCGGACGGCTTCCGCGACAAGCTCGCCTACCTCGGCTTCTCCTCCGGCGCGACGCCGGAGGAGATCGTCCACCGCCTGCTCCTCTGCGTCTACCAGGCGACTCGCAACAGCTCGGCGACCACCCGCGAGGCGGCGCGGGCGGTGGCCGAGGCGATCGGCGCCGACTACCTGGAGCTCGACGTCGACGCCCTGGTCCAGTCCTACACGGCGATGGTGGGGGAGGGGATCGGCCGCGAGCTCACCTGGGAGCGCGACGACCTGGCGCTGCAGAACGTCCAGGCGCGGGCGCGCGGCCCCGGCGTGTGGATGCTCGCCAACCTGCGCGGCGCCCTGCTGCTGGCGACGAGCAACCGTTCCGAGGCCGCCGTGGGCTACGCCACCATGGACGGCGACACCTGCGGCGGCCTGTCGCCGATCGCCGGCATCGACAAGGCGTTCCTGCGCCGCTGGCTTCGTTGGATGGAGACGGTGGGGCCGGCGGGTCTGGCGCCGATCCCGGCCCTCGACCGGGTCAACCGCCAGACGCCGACCGCGGAGTTGCGGCCCCAGGGCGCCGGCCAGACCGACGAGCAGGACCTGATGCCCTACGAGCTCCTCGACGCCATCGAGGGCGCCGCCATCCGCGACAAGCTGGTGCCGCCCGAGGTCTATCGGGTGATGCGCGCCGACTTCCCGGAGATCGAGCCGCGCCAGCTCGGCGAATGGGTGGAGCGTTTCTTCCGGCTGTGGTGCCGCAACCAGTGGAAGCGCGAACGCTACGCGCCGTCGTTCCACGTCGACGACAAGAACCTCGACCCCAAGACCTGGTGCCGTTTCCCTATCCTCTCGGGAGGCTTCGAGCGCGAGCTCGCGGAGCTGTGGGCGCTGGTCGAGCGCGAGGCCGAACGTCCGTCGCCGGCGGCGGCGTCGTAGTGACGGGGGTTGCCAAAGGCGCCGGAAGACGTTATACTTATACTCCGAATGAGCCTAAGCCTGACATTCCCGGAGACACCGTCATGAAAGCCCTGATACTCGTAGACCTGCAAAACGACTTCCTTCCCGGCGGCGCGCTCGCCGTGCCCGGGGGGGACGAGGTGATCCCGGTGGCCAACCGGCTGCAGGAGATCTTCGACCGCGTGGTCGCCACCAAGGACTGGCATCCGAAGAACCACGGCAGCTTCGCCGCGAGCCACCCGGGCCACAAGGTGGGCGCCGAGGTGGAGCTCGCCGGCATGCCGCAGATCCTCTGGCCCGTCCACTGCTTGCAGTTCAGCCGCGGGTCGGAGCTCGCCCCCGGGCTCGACGCCTCGGCCATCGAGAAGGTCTTCTACAAGGGCGTCGACCCCGACGTCGACAGCTACAGCGCGCTCTACGACAACGCCCATCTGCGCGCCACCGGCCTCGCCGACTACCTGCGCGGGCAGCAGCTCGACGAGCTCTACGTGATGGGGCTGGCGACCGACTACTGCGTGAAGTTCACGGCGCTCGACGCCTTGGAGGAGGGCTTCAAGGTGCGCGTAGTCGTCGACGGCTGCCGCGCCGTCGACCTCAAAGAGGGCGATGGCGAGCGCGCTCTCCGGGACGTCCGCAAGGCCGGCGCCAAGCTCGTCACCAGCTCGCAGGTCCTGGCGGCGTCCGAAGCGGTGGCCGCGGCGTAGCCGCGAGCGAGAAAAGGGGCGGGCCCGAAGGCCCGCCCGATGCAGGAACGGAAGGAGGACGTCGGAAGGTCAGGGCAGCAGGGCCAGCAGGTCCCGCGAGCGCGGGCCGCCCACGCCGCCGAGGGCGTCGCGGGCGCCGTCGAGCGCCTCGAGCGCGAACCTCGGGTTGTGGATGCCGCGGCTGCCGTCGGCGTGGACGAGGTGGTAGTTCCAGCCGGCCTTGATCAGGCCCTCGTCCGCGAAGTCGTAGATGCCCGCCGCGGGCAGCGGCGCGGGCTGGATCACGCGGACGTCGTCGATACGCAGCGGATCGATCACCCGCCCGCCGGTCAACCTGAAGCCGAGGGCCTGGCGGCCGCGGGCCTCGCCGAGCTCGATGGCGAGGATTTGCGACACGTTGGTGATCGTCGCCTGGCCGCCGATGCTGATCGTATTGCCGGCGGCGATCTGCTCGGCGATGAGGTCGCGGTAGGCGTCCTTGAGCAGCTCCTCGACGTCCTCGAGCACCGCGCCGACGATGCTCTGGATCGTGTCGGCGGTGAGGATTTCGCCATGGCAGTCGGCGCAGATGTCCTTGCGGGCGAAGAAGGTGTGGTTGGTGCCGCCCTGGTTGTAGGAGAGCACGTCGGGCGGCGGCGTCTTCTCCATGTGGCAGGTCACGCACGAGTCTTGGATGAAGGAGTGCGGACCGCGGACGCCGACGTTGATCAGGTAGGCGTTCTCGCCCATCAGCATGTCGGTCTGCACCGAGCCGTGGGGGGCGGTCGTGGCGTCCGTCATCAGCACCTCGGGGAAGGTGGCGTCGTTACGCAAGCCGCGGCGCGAGTTGTGGCAAGTCATGCAGATGGCGGCCTTGCCGGCGCCGGTGACCTTGAAGCCGGCGAGCAGGTTCGGCGTGTCGCCGCTGATGCGTACCCGCGCGTTGGGATCGTCGCCCGAGGTGGTGCCGACGGCGTGGGGATCGTGGCAGGTCGCGCAGGTCTGGGGATGGGTCTCGTCCGCGGTCCACGTCACCGGGATGTTGGCCAGAGGATCGCCCGGCGCCTCGCCGAGCAGGATCGGCAGCCAGGCCAGGAAGCCGTTGGCCGTGTGGCAGCGCGAGCAGGCGCCGCTGCCGGCTTCGTCGATGGCGAGCTCGTAGTTGGCGTGGTCGCTGAGCTGCCACTGCTGGAAGCGCGCGTGGCGCAGCGGCTCGCCGTGGCAGGTGGCGCACACCTCCGAGGACAGGCTCACCCGCGGCTGCTCGCCGTTCAGCTCTGGGCGCCAGCCGTGGGCCGGGGTGTCGAGGCGCGGCTCGGCGTTCTGCGGCCCGTGGCAGGCCTCGCACTGCGCGTTGGCGAGCTGCGCCGTGTCGGGATACTCCCTGAGCACCGTCGTCCAGTTGTCGCCGGGGTTGTTGAGCAGGCCGCTGGCCAGGAAGTCGCCGTAGTCCGACGCCTCGTCGATGCCGCCGTTGTCGACCTCGGGGTCGTAGCCCACGGTATGGCAGGCAAAGCACTGCGGGCCGTAGTGGGTGCTCGTGTTGAGGTTGTCGGTGAAGATCTCGGCGTGGCCGGTCTCCATCCAGGGGGTGAACGGATCGGGGATCAGGCCGCCGCTGTGGCAGGCCGTGCACAGCCCCTCGGCGAGCGGCCGGCCGTCGTTGTCCTGGGCCACGATCACGCCGCGCCAGGTGCCGGCGTAGATCGGGATCTCGATCCGCTGATCGGCGGCCTGGTCGCGCACCGCGAGCGTGTAGAGGCCCGGGATGTCGGGCGTGAAGTAGGGGTTGCGGCGGGTGTTGAAGGTCAGGCTCGCGCTCGAGCCGGCGGGTCGCGCCAGGCTCCAGTTGTAGCTGTCCTGTTCCTTGCCCTGCAGCAGCACCGCGTTGCCGATGGGGACGCTGGGAAGGCTGGTCGAGACCTTCCACGGCAGGGTGGTGTGGATCTCGACGTGCTCGACGTAGACGCCGGACGTGGTGGTCACCCGCAGCTCCAGGGTCACCAGGCCCGCTTCCTCCAGGGCGAAGGGGTTGACGCCCACGACCTGCCAGCGGTTCTGCAGGCCGGCGGGGAACTCGCCCTCCGGCACCGGCACGTTGGACGGCAGCTCGTCGAGGCCGACCGGCGGCTCGGACAGCACGCGGATGAGCTCGTCGTGATAGCGCGCCTTGAAGGGAAGCGTCACCCGCAGGGTACGGCCCCGGGTGCCCACGAGCCTCGCCCGGGCGCCGCCGATCTGGCTCCACTCGTACGACTCGAAGGTCGAGCCGTCTGTGATCTCGAGGTTGGCGCGGGCGGTCAAGGTGCGGCCCGGCAAGGCGGTGCCGGTAAGGTCGACGCCGATGGTGACGCTCTCGCCGTCCTGGGCCTCGACGGCCGGGACCAGGAGCGCGAGCGCGACGGCGACGAGCGCCGCCCGCGGCCACCATCCGGAGCGTTGAATTGCGGTCATCATGGTCTTCTCCTTCGTCCGAAGTTGGGTTCAACATATGGTGGTCCACGGCTCGCGAGCCCGACAACGTTCCGGCGGGTAGCGTGACAACGCCGGGAGGTAGTTTCGAGCTACCCTGAGAGGCAGGTCGTCCGCGACGTCTTCCCGGACCTTCTCCATGCTCCGATTCGTCATCGCCCTGCTGCCCGAGGCTCGGCCCCTGATCGCGCGCTACCGTCTCGAGCTCGCCGCCGGGGACGGCGCCTTCAAGCTCTACCGCGAGGGCGACGTTGCCCTGGTGGTCTCCGGCGCCGGCAAGGTAGCGTCGGCGGCGGCCGTGGCCTACCTCCACGCCCGCGCCGACGGCGGGCGCCACGCCGCCTGGATCAACGCCGGCATCGCCGGCCACGGCCGCCGGGCGGTGGGGGAGGCGGTTCTCGCGCACGCGGTCCGCGACCGGGCCTCGGGGGCGTGCTGGTATCCGCCCCAGGTCTTCGCGCCGCCGGCGGCGACCGGCGAGGTGGTCACGGTCGACGCGGTGGAGGAGCGCTACGAGGGCGACGCCGCCTACGAGATGGAGGCGAGCGGCTTCTATCCCACCGCCTGCCGCTTCGCCACCGCGGAGCTCGTCCAGTGCCTGAAGGTCGTCTCGGACGGCCCCGGCGCGTCGCCGTACGGCCTCTCGGCGTCGCGGGTGGAGCAGCTCATAGGCGACCGGCTGGAAGAGCTCGAGCGTCTCGCCGAGGCGCTTCTGCCGCTGTCGGCGGAGGTCCGGCGTCTCGAGGAAGACCCGCCGGAGCTCGCCGAGTTGCTCGGGCGCTGGCGTTTCACCGTCACCGAGACGCGCCAGCTCCGCCGCCTCGTCCAGCGCTGGCGGGCGCTGGCGCCCGGGCGTCCGCTGGCGGTGGCGGAGCTGGCGTCGCTGCGCCGCGGCAAGGACGTGGTGCGTCGTCTGCGGGAGTGGGTGGCCGGGATGGCGGGGGAGATGATCGCGGACGGAGGACGGACATGCTAAGCTCCGACCTTGGAAGGGCCTCACCATGATGCAGAAGACCATTGCCGTCGCAGATCTTCAGAAGCGCTTCAGCGCCGTCTTCGACGAGGTGGCGGAGAGCCACGTCCCGTACGTCCTGATTCGGGATCAGGACCGCGAGCCGCAGGTGGCCCTGGTGCCCTATGCGGAGTACCTTCTTCTGCTGAAGCTCCGCGAACGGGACGCCGTCGACCGCGTCCAGCGTTTGCGCAGCCGAATGGATGAGGCCAGCGCCGATCTCACGGACGAGGAAGTCGCCGCTGAGGTGGCCGCCGCTCGAGCGGAGCTTGACGATTGATCCGGGCTGTCGTCGATACCTCGATCCTGGTTCGGGCGCTCCTCAAGCCACGCGGGACTGTGGGACCGGTGCTCGATCTTCTCCTCGCGGGCCGCTTTACGCTTCTCTATAGCGCCAGCATTCTCGAGGAGTTGCAGGACGTTCTCCGCCGTCCGCGGCTGCGTCGAAGATTTCCGATGACGGATGAAGACGTTGACGGAGTCCTCGAACTGATTGTGCTCAGGGGGGAAGAGATCGTGGCGGAACAAGGGCTCTCGGTCAGCCGCGATCCCAAGGATGACAAGTTCCTCGAGGTCGCGGTCGAGGGTCGGGCGGACGTCATCGTGACCGGCGACGAGGACCTTCTCGTCCTCGATCCCTACGAGAGTATCCCCATAGTGCTGGAGAGCTCGACGTGCCAACGCTCGCAGAGCCGTCGGACGTCGTCAGCGTCGAAGCGTCCCAGTTGCGCCCGAGTACAGACACTTGCGACGACTCCCGCGACCAACCGGAAGCCTGCCTCGCGAGACGTGACCACAAGTCCGTCAGCATGTATAAGTGCGAAGTGAGTCAGCTCCTTGCCGTGCGAATAGAATACGGCCCAGAGATATCCCTTCTCATGCCCGAGCAGTTCGATACCATCGAGGACGGCGTCCTCGAGTCCTGCATGCTCGGCGCAGTGTCCTGCTTTCTCAGCCGCCTGGGCCTTGCCAATCAGCATGGGGCTACGTTCGAGCTCCTCGATCACGCTCTGAGCGCCCAGGAGAATCAGGCGATCGTCGCCGGTTTCGTGCTCCTGTTCGATTCCCGATTCTTTGAAACCACCGAGCGACACGAAGTACCCTGTGACCGGAGTGGGATGGTGCTTCTTGCGTTCTCGGGTGAGAGCGCCGAAGAACTTGTTCAGTGCATCACCACCTATCTTCTTAGCATGCGCCTTGCACTCAGCGGCCAGACGCTGAGGCTCTAGTCGGTGGATGCCCTCGACATCAAGCTCTCGGCCTGTCTTGTGGACGTTTAGGGCCTGCTCAAGAATTACGTGGTTCACAGCAGGTTCAGGCATGCATGATCGTACCAAGCGCCAAGGGCAGATGGGGCCAGCATAGCCGCAGGAGTGTTGTCGGTGGCCCTTGCGGGCGACACG
>Ga0299906_10000948_pt1 | contig 25244 bp, 18 predicted proteins | sample RVTome_14_FD_200259 | JGI IMG/M metagenome (GOLD analysis project Ga0299906, IMG submission 200259) | Soil microbial communities from uranium-contaminated site in the Upper Colorado River Basin, Wyoming, United States - RVT145D125 (version 2) ...
TAAGTTGTGTCCTGATACAAGCTTCAGTATGATGAACACGAATACACAGTGGTCAGAAATTGAGGCTTCCGACAACCGAACCTCCCCAGGCCACCCTTACAAGCCCGGCCTGACGATCCCAGGTACCCTTTTCAGGATTCGAACTCACACCGTGCCGCGCCGGCACGGCGCGGTGTAACCTGAAGGTCGTTGGCCGCAGGTCCCGCGGAGCGTGAGCGAAGCGGGAGAGAATCGAACCCCCGCTACCTAAAAGGGCACTGCAGATCGTCAGGCCAGCCGAAATGGGCAAGCCTGACGATCTTCGTTTGTTGGGGCCTCACCAGAAAAGGAGGTTCCCAATGAACCGTAGACCGTCAGGCCTGTCCGTGTCCAAAGCCATGGTTGGATACTTCAACACCAAGGCCGACGAGGGGCTCAGCCCTCGGACTTTACGCAATTACAGGTATCGTCTCCAGCAGTGGGCCGAGTTCGTCGGCGATGTCAACGTCACCGAGATTACTCCGAACCATCTCCGCGAATACCTGACCTGGCAGCGGACGGAGTACAAGCCCCGACGCTACAACGGTGACGAGTCCCCCCTCTCTCCGAAGACCCTGCGAAACGCCCACATGACCCTGTGCTCGTTCTTTACATGGGCGGCAGCGTCCGCCAGCCCCACTTTGGCCTGTTGGCCAACCGCTTAGGCGCCCGCTCCCCGGGACCTAGGCGGCATTGGCGGCGATTCCGTTGACCTATCTGGCAGCCGCAGGTGGAGCACCAGGAAGAAACCCACCCGGGTCGCTGGCCCGGGAGGGTGTGAACTTTGTACGCGGAGTCCTATATTTGGTCGTCCGTCGTATCGTAGAGGTCAGCTATACCCTCACGGCCAGGCCGGACCGTGTCAGTTAGTGCAGGTGCCGGGATCCGGCACATCAATCCGCGCTTCGCCGCCTGTGGGCAGCATGAAAGTTGCGTAGATTTCGACCGGCTCGTTGCCTTCGTTAAAGGCGTTGTGCGTATGGTTACCGCCGTCCAGGAACGCTTCTCCTGCAGAGACGATCTCTGGTTGGCAGGCCTCATCATAGAGCGTCAGTGTGCCCGAAGTGACGACGGCCCACACCGGACCACCATGCTGGTGCCAGCCGAAGGTGCCGCCAGGCTCCAGCACAAACTTCACCATCACGATGTTCGACACATCTGTGCCGCGGCCAAAACCCTCAGCGCCATCTTTGAATTTCGCGCGGACTGCCTCGTCTAAAGTTCCCGCTGCGAGCGGTGTTCCAGAAAGGCCCTCAGGAGGTGTCGCCAGCGCCGGCACTACACCCAAGACAATGCTCAGGATGCCGGAGAACATGATAGCCACCAGTACCGTCACGGGCAACGTTCTCTTCTGTTTCCATACTTTGCCGAACATGATCCACACTCCATTCGTGGGAGAGACTGGATACGCTTATCCAGGAAGACGTTGATACGAAGACCGTACTCGGACCGACACTATCTTGTTAGCTCATCGCGCACATCCTGTTCGACCTCCCATCCCTTCAGGACGATTCGTGCCAAACTTTGAGCTGCGCAACGACAGCTGAGTCGGGCTCGAGTGCAGCAGCGTCATACCTCACTCTGCTCCAGCTCCGCGAACTGCTCGTCAACCATTTCACCGTAGTTGCTCGTGCCCATCGCTTCATACAGCTCCCGGGTCCGCTTCAGCAACCGTTGCCTTTCTCGAACATCTTCACCCCGTCCGCGTTCGTGCCGCACAGTCGCCCATTCGCCAGGACGAGAGCTTCTCACAGCCGTGCTCCGATCCGCCTCAGGCCACAAGATGCCTGCCAGCTTGTCCCGGGGGATGGTCCGAATGAGGATTCAGAATCAAGCATGCGGGAAGCTATGGGACAGTAAGGGACTTCAACCGGGTCTCCGTTTAGGTGGAGCGCGGTTGTAGCCAGCAGCCGTGCTTCAAGCACGGTCGCTTCCCGCGTGAACCGCCAGATCTATTTCGATGAGAGGGGAGTGTGGGTTGATTGACCTATTTATCAGTATAGCACTATGTTACTTGCTCCAGCGATAAACCGAATTCTTTCATCAATAATAATGACGTAGGGCTATGGTTCTCTCATATGAAAATGTTGCCATGGGAATCATGACCGCCGACGAGAATATGACTGTGGGGGAGCGTCGCAAAGTCCTGAAAAGGTCCAGAGAAATTGCGATGAGACCAACCGCAATGAAAATGGTCGGATCCTGAATATCCTGAAGTAGGTGTTGGGGCGGCACTGCAACTGCCTCGGCCGGTTGCTGAACGGCGAACTGAAGCGCCGGGCCCGCACGCGCCAACACGGGCACACTTATCAATTGGACGTTCAGCGTGCCGTTAGAATCGGTAACATATAGGTCGTAAGCCTATCCTTGTTTTCACCTTCGCGCGTCGGTCGGCCCATTCTCAAAGTTGGCGAGGGGTGCTTTCCAGCTTTCGAACCGATAACTTCCAGGTCGTTGGTTCGTATGCGAGGTGATTGCCTAGCTAAGTGCACCTGGCGAAGTCGACCGTGATCGAATGTGCCAAGCGCCAGCTACTGAGGATGATTGTCAGTTGAACCCCCGAAGCAGTTTACGCGCTTCGTCATAACCTGCATCATTGGCTTGGAGTATCTCACCCGAAATGCGTGATTTAAGTGCCTCTAAGAGGAGTCTGTCCATCATCCATGTTGAGCCCATTTTCGTGGAAAATTCTTTAGGAACCATATCCTTCTGCTTTCTCCCAATAGTCTGCTATCCGTTCTTGTACCTCCACGATAGCTTCGAGGAGGGAGCCTGTCGTCTAATCAAGGATTATTCTGGAGTTCAGTCTTGAATCTGTTTGAACTGGCGAAAGGCTTGGGATCTGATTAGAGAATGTTCAAGCGAAAGATAGTGGAAGCCACTGCACAACCAGAATGGTGGCGACTTGCTCGTGGCTGCCTTGGCCGGAGGCAAGCGTCTCACTCATGTGGCTCGAGGACGACATCCTTCCACGACCAGAAGAAGAGCGGCATCAGGGGCAGCTTGCGGACCCAGGGTTTCACCAGGAAGAGCAGCCGCGGGTATACCAGTGGCAGGATTGGAAGCTCCTGGGCGAGGATTCTCTCGGCCTGCTGGTACAGGCCAATTCGTAGGACTTGATCGGTGGACCGTCTGGCCCGTTCGATGAGCTGATCGTATTCCGGGTGCCGCCACTGCGTGTACTGCTGACGTAGCGCCACTCGGAGGAAATTATCCGGATCGGGGATATCGGCTACCCAGCCCGGAGGAAGCGTAAGATGCGGTTGATGCGTGCCCGGCTTTAGCCAGGAGGCGATCTCGTTCCACTCGATCTCGACGCCCAGTTCGTTTCGCCACTGTTCCTTCAGGTATTCGGCAGCGAGGGAGACTCCGCCGATCGCGGGTATTATCGCTTCCAAGCCTCCAATTCCTCGGCCCCCGGGATAGCCTGCCTCGGCAAGCAGCTCGCGTGCTCGATCGGGCTCGTACGTCAATCCAATCCCCGGCGAGTGTCCGGGCATCCCTGGCGGCGTGAGTCCCCCGTCGGCAGGGAGGAAATGTCCGTTGAAGTGGACATTGGCCAACGCATGAACGTCGACGGCCATTGCCAGCGCGCGCCGCACGCGGATGTCGTCAAGTGGGGGCCGGTTGACGTTGAAGTGCAGATACACGGTGCGGAACTGGGGGGAGGAGACGAATTCCTCTGGGTAATGCTTCCGGGCCCGGGCTACCAACCGCGGTGAGACCAGGGTCAAGTCCAACTGATCGGATTCATACCTCGCCAGACTGGCATCCGGGTTCGGAATGGCGCCCAGGTCGAGTTCAACAGTGTCAATGTTACCTGTGGATCGACCCGAGTAGGTAGGATTGCGCCGAAGTGTAAGAGAGGAGTCCTGCACCCAGGATTCGATTCGAAAGGGACCGCAGGTGACAATCTTGTCGAGATCGGTCCAGTCCTCTCCATGCCGCTCGATGACATGCTGGGGGGCAGCCAGGCTGCCTCCGTGGGCCAAAAGCTGGAGAAAATAGCCCGTTGGCGCTTCCAATTCCACAGCCAGAGTGTGCTCGTCGAGGACCTCCACCCCCAGGGAGTTCGGGTCCCGGTTGTTCCGCTCATGAAGGTCCCTGCCGCCTCGAATGGGGTAAAAGAGCTGGGCCCCAGGGGAGGTATTGTCGGGATCGAGCCACCGCTTCCAGAAAACCGCGAAGTCCCGCGCGGTGACCGGGACCCCGTCGCTCCAGACTGCATCCGCCCGCAGATGAAACACGTACTTCCGTCCCCCGTCAAGGATATCCCACCGCTGGGCGACGTCTGGCACAATGTCCAATTCGGGTGTCGGCTCGACCAGCCCGCGGAAAAGCTGCTGGCTCACGCTGGATGTAAAAATGATATCCGCGCGAGTTGGATCCAGTGTATCCATCGGACCCCATGGAAACCGGAGCGGGTGGGGTGGAGCGGGCAGATCGGCCGCAGCAGGTGTCACCTGGCGCCACAGTGCGAGCCCCTCATCATACGCTTTGCGGGAGCGTTCGAAGTGGAACGCATTGTGGTGAGTTAACCCGAGCCGCATCAGGACACGGGCGGCGCGGTCGAAGTCCTTATCCTCCTTGAGCTGCTCCAATGCATGCTCGTAATGCTCCGCGGCCTCATGATTGGCGTACAGGTTGCGCGCCCGGTCCCCCGCCAGGAGAAGGTAAGGAACGGCCTTGCGCCTCAGACCCGCCTGTATGTAATGATGGGCCAGCGAGGCGGCGAAATCGTCGGCGTGCTCACCGTAGAGCGCTACCAAAGCGTCCGCGATCTCCGCGTGAATTCGGCCGCGCTCGGGGGGAGTCAGACTCTCGAAGAGGACCTGTCGGAAAAGATCGTGATTGAAGCGGAAGCGGGTGAGCGGCCCTGGGACAAGGTCGAGCTGCCCTTGTTCCTGCACAAGGTTATGGACCCTCTGAAGACTTCGGGAAAGTTCCCTGACCACGGTCCGGTGGTCAAGCCCCAACACATTTGCCACCGCCTCGGCCGTGAACGACTGGCCTTCAACACTGGCCGTGCGCAGCAACTCGCGCGGGTAGTCATCCAAGCGTCCGATCCGCTGCTGGATCACGGCCTGGACTCGGGATGGCACGAGGTCCCAATCCATCCCGGGCCTGGCGGTCCAGCGCCCATCCTTCTGCTCGACCAGGTCCCTCCTGGACCGCATATCGCGCAACACTTCTATCGTAAAGAGGGCACTCCCGCCTGTGCGTCGGAACAGCTCGGCCCGAAAGGTAGTTTCAAGCCGGTTGGGGCGTAGATCGACAACGTCATTGACGAACTGCTGCCGCTCCGCCGGCGCCAGTTGGTTCAGGTTCACAACGACGTCGCCGAACCGGCGCGCTACTTCGTGCACGATCGACTGAAGCTGATTCGTTGGCTGCCCGGCGGCCAGGGCCTCAGGGGCCGCGTCGGTCGACCGGTAGGCGCCTACGATCAGGATTTGTTTCCCTGGAGACCGCCTTGCGAGGTGATACAGGAGGCTGGCAGAGGCGCTGTCCATCCACTGCAGGTCGTCGAGCAGGAGAAGGAGGGGCCGCCGCTCGGCCAGGGTCTGAAGCACCTGTTCGTAGTGTTCCAATACCTTGCTCTGGGTGGACTCCTGGGACAGTCGGGCTGCGTCCCGAACGCGATCCTGCACGCCGTGCAGCCACGACTGTGCGTCGGGCACGAGGGAGTGGGCGCGCTCGACGAGAGCCGGACCGGGGATCATGGTCCCGATCAGGTGCGGGCCGATGTGAACGATTGCCTGGATCGTGTGGGGCCCCAGCTCCCACAACCGCTGCGCCTGGGACGGGGTCACACGGCTGGTATGCAGCGGACGATCGACCTCGCCGGTCAGCATGTCCAGGATGTCGGTGAAGGGCAGGTACGGGTCGGCCACGCCGAACAGCGCCGTGCATACGCCGACGGCGACGGTGAGCTCGGAGTGCTGATTCTGGGCGCGCCGAGCGAACTCCTTGAGCAGTGCCGTCTTGCCCAGCCCGGACTCGCCGGCCACGAACACCGCCCTGCCGTCACCCTCGAGGGCTGCGGCCAAATGTTCCTCCAGAGCCGCCAGCTGCGCCTTGCGGCCGACAAAGTGGACGCGCTCACCATCGGTGTGTGACCGCACCGAGTCTGGGAAGGAACGCGCTCGGGCCTGGGGTGCGTCGAATGCGGCGGCCGCAGCGGGTCGTCTCCCGGGGGCCTCTGTGTGCACCGCCTCGATCCGTTCGTAAAGCTCGCTCGTCTCCGCGGCCGGGGCCACCCCGAGCTCGTCGTCCAGCAGGCGGACACATTCATGGTACTGGCGCAGGGCAGCGCTACGACGGCCGACCTGTGTGTAGAGCTCCATCAGAAGGCGGTGAGCCGGCTCGTGAAGTGGGTCGAGTGCGGTCAAGCGGCGCGCGGTCTCGATGGCCTGCTCGCCCTGCCCTTGCTCTGCGTAGGCCCGCGCCAGCCGGTCATGGGCGCTGGCCGCCTGGCGCCGCAAGCTCTCGGTCTCAAAGAACTGCCACTGGTCAAATTCGGGACAATGGCCAAGCGAGAAGCCGGTGAGGAAGTCGCCCCGGTAGAGTTCAGCAGCTTCGGTCAGGGGATCTATACAATCGGAGCAGAAGTCCTCGATCGGGTGGCCATGGGTGCGACATTCGTCCAGCCGCTGCTGGAACTGGCGTACGTCGACCCAGAACTCGTCGCTTGGCATCAGTGTGATTGAGGCGCCATGCGTGTCCAGATGCTCCTCACCGATGGCGTTCTTGACCCGCCACAAGCTGTGGCGCAGCGAGGCGCGGGCGCGCTCGGAGTCGGCTTCGGGCCACAGCAGCGCGGCCAAGTGATCGCGCCGTTGGGTGGTCTCGCTCACGGCCAAATAGGCGGCGAGGGCGAGCGCTTTGCGCGATTCCAACTCGACCCTGGAGCCGTCGAATTCGAGTTGTGGCGCGCCAAGCAAGCGCAGCTTCAACTGGGGCACAGGGCATCCCCCTTTCGATGCGTCTATGGTAGGTGGTTTGGTGGACGCAATCAAGGAGTCAGGCGGAGGAGTAATTGGCAACATCAGACTCCGACCTAGGGACTGGAGGTGGCGGATTTGGAATTTGGGACTCGGGGTCCGGGTGGGCAGCCATGAAGGGCACAACGAGGAAGCCGGTGAGTCTTTGTGTCTTGCTGTTAACGCTGCTCACGCGGTGGTGCCGTTCTCCGGCGCCCGGTCATTGAGAGGACCACATGACGTCAGGCATCGTGCTAGGCACAAAGAGCGATTCGCTTTCAAAACCATGTTGTACATGTTCTTGCGCATCATTGATCCCACCGAAGGACAAAATGACGGCAAAGAACGTCATGATCCAATGAAACTTCACAAGCCTTTCTCCCAAAATAGTGGTTGCTTGCTGACTATACGCGACATAGCAACACTTCGTCTCATAACGAACGCGTTAAATTTCGGATTTCGGGCTACCGAGCTCTAGTCCACAACCTGTAATCTCAGGTTCAAATTGCGGATAGAAACTGCTCCTAGAGTTCTTGACCTTATGTAAGCCCTTCCAGATAACGCCTCCAAGAGAGCCCTGCATCGCCCAGTTCTAGAACCCAGACGAAATTCGATGGCCTGTTGCTCCGTATTGGACCCCGGTCGGTTGCCCTTATGCAGGCAGGGGGGTGTACGATCAAGCTCACTCTGTTGCCTTCTATCGGTAGCATGCCAGTGCATTCTTGGGTCCAAACGATCCTTGTTTGGGGATTAATTGGATCCGGCGTAGAATCAGATCAGACTTCGAGGCTCTCGACAATCGGAGATCTCCAGGCCACCCTTGAGAGCTCGGCCTGACGATCCAAGGTACCCTTCTTAGGATTCGAACTCACACCGTGCCGCGCCGGCACGGCGCGGTGTAACCTGGAGGTCGTTGGCCGCAGGTCCCGCGGAGCGTGAGCGAAGCGGGAGAGAATCCAACCCCCGCTACCTGCAAGAGAAGCGCCCGCGAGGGAGCTTTTTGCATTACCTCACTCTTTTTAGCCATCCCGTTTCGGAATAGAACCGATAACCTGCGGATCTTGAGCTCAATTCAGTCTCCGACGCTCGAGCAGTGATCCACCGCAGCCCAAGAGGTGGGAAGGTACCCTTCTAGAATTTGAACCAGTAACCTAAAGATCGTGGGTTCGAATCCTAATTCCGGTATCCGAACAAATCACGGGAGATCGTCGGGCATGGCTAGTTCAATCCCAAGTGCTGACTCGGGGAGAGCCAGTCGGGGGATATGCTGTTGAGCGACGATTTCGAGAAGCTGACCGATGACCGGTTGGCGGAGCCGTCGACCGGCAGCGGATGCGCTTTGAGGGCACCGACCTGGGCTCGAACGCCGGGATGGGACCGACCCAGATCAGGACCTACTACCAGCTTGATGTAGCCGGCCGGGCGCTGATCCGCCAGGCGATGCATTCGCTGCAGATGACGGCCCGGGCCTTCCACCGGGTCCTGAAGCTTTCGCGGACGATCGCCAAGCTGGCCGGCAGCGACCCCATTGAGCCGCCTCACCTGGCCGAGGCACTCCAATACCGGCGGAGGAGGTGGTGAGAAACATCTAGACCTCAGCGCAAAGGAGACATGGCAGGCAACTATCTGCGCTCAGTTTCCCTACAAAAGGCTTCTCTGCTGAGCCATGCAGCGCTGACGGAAAGCAGAGGACATAAGAGTCGTTGAGCATCGTTTCCACCGCTGTCCAGTGAACAGAGGCTTGCAAGTTCTGACTTGGTATCTAGAATTCACTTGGTCGCTTCTGTATGCAAATCGCAACAATCCATACTCCCCCTCACCGCGGCCATGTAGTTTTGCGCAGTTCTTTAGAATTCGATCCTCCAGAATTCAATAGCCCCGATCGTTTCAGGAATCCCTCGGGGGGAAATGTAGATAGCTCATCTCGCTTGAGTACGTAGAGTGGCAAGGTCTAGAATGCAGTTGAATGGGTCCCTGGGAAGGGAGCCGCCTGAGGTCTGGTGTTTCAGAGTATGGCCAAATGATGAACATGGGCACTGTTGCCGCAATACAACCAAAACGGGAATTCCAGGCAGTCGCAGGAATCACAATAATCGCGGCTGTCTTGCGCTTCTTCCGTCTTGGTGCTTGGAGCTTCACAGGCGATGAAATCCGGACGATGGTGTGGCTCCAAAACCGAGTTCCGATGAAAGATTATGGGTGGTCGATTACGAAATACCTTGCAAGAGCTGCCATTCATTGGTTGGGTCCCACAGAATTCGCGGCTCGGCTTGTGCCTGCAACCATTGGAATTCTTTCGATTCCAATCGTGTTTGTCTTTGTCAGAAAGTATTGGGGTAAGCACGTCGCGCTTTATACGAGTTTGCTCTTAGCTACTTCGCCTTGGCATGTCTATTTCTCACAGACCGCCCGCTTCTATACGTCGCAGCTCCTCCTTTATTCGCTGGCGATCTTTCTCTTCATCGACGGGTTGCGAAGCAATCAGTTCCGAACAATCGCGGCGGCTCTGGGGCTATGGGGATTGGCCCTTACTGAACAACTGTCCGCACTTGTCTTCCTCCCCACAGTTGCAGTTTTCCTCATCTACACAATCCATAGCAGGAGTACTTCCTGTGGGGCTTTCAGGGTTTGGCCTTGGCTGGTGTTATTCTCGATCCTGTTGCTTGTCCTAACTATTCTGGGCTTTCCATACATTCGCGACAGCGAGCAGTTTGTGGCCGAGTTTGGCCCGTATTTGGAACGAACCAATAATTCAGTCTTCCTGGGAGGCTGTGCAGCATACTATGTGGGGGTTCCTACAGTAGTCGTAGGTTTCGCAGCAGCTCTGTATTTGCTAGTTACTGGACAGAGGAGAGATGTTCTTTTGGCGACCGCCGCTGTCTTGCCTGTTGTTCTCGTGTCGATAGGGGGTTCCTTTTATTGGCTGGGTTGTCGCCACCAGTTTGTTTCCCTGGTCTTCTGGCTGGTTCTAGCGAGCATTGGCGTAAGAGCTATTTGGGAACACACAAGGAACGCGGCGAAAATCCTGAGAACTGCACCAATGTTGATGATCCTGGCTGTATCAGCTGCCAATTTAGGAATGTATTCATTCGTTCAGAATGGAAACAGAGCGAACGCGAAAGCCGCTTTCAACTACATCAGTCTACACGCGGGAGATGCCGACCAAATTTTCGTACCACAGACGCAACTTGCAGAATACTATCTTGGTCGTCCAGCCGAGCAACTAAATGCAAGCATGAACATGTCGGGTGATTGGGATTCTTGCCGCGTGTGGTTCATCGAGGATCAGTATAGTTCCGATCGCTACCCAAATGTGTTCCAGTGGGTTCGAAATAACACCCGGCTTGTTGTCGTTGAGGATGTCCAAGTATCAGCACAACTTTACACCATGAGGGTATATCTGTACCAGAGAGACTGCTAGAAGGGATGCATAGTTGGCACTAGAGGGTACGTAACCCCACCCCAAAGAGGTCAAGGGAATAAGGAATGAACATCGACAGCCTCTTGGAGCTAATCGAGGACCTGGTATTTCGGATCCTTTCCTTGATTCTTTTCATTCCATGAACCTACTTGCTTGCCATCTACCCGGGAACGGCTCCCCGTTACGTCGACGCTCAATGGGAACAGCCTAATCCTGAGCGCTACAGCGATGCGATTTCCCCGATCCATTTCTAGCTTGTAATGGTTCTGATTGGCGCAATCCCGGTCGATCCCGCAGCCCACCTGACCGCGGACTTCCCCACCTCCAGCGCGCTACAGGGGAGCTGCGCCGGTGGTCAGGCCTGCCACGACGGATTTGTGGCGCAACTGAACGCGGCTGGCACGGCGCTCACCTACAGCACCTACCTTGGCGGCGGCAATACGGACCGTGTCCGCGCGTTGGCCGCTGGTGCGCCACGCGTTCAGTCAGGTCTCAGCAGGTACGCTGCGCTGGAGCTTCGACGTCGACTGGGCCCGAACGGGGCCGGAGGGCACCTACCGGGTGTTCCTGCAGCTGGGCGAGCGTGCGTTGATGAGCGACGCTGATCAGGACGCCGGGGTGGGGGTGAACTTGGTGTGGACGCTGCTTGATGGAGTGCCGGAGAGCCTGGGTAAGCGGGATGGGGGTGCTTCGTGACATTGTCCCCCACACCCCCTGCCGCATATTGGGCGGTGCGGCCCGCTTGAGCGTCCGCACTCTTTGGAATCCCTTGTCTGAGCGAAGTAATCGATCGTTGCTCTTCGGCGGGAGGATCGGATGGTGACCGTGCTCGGTTAGACGGTTGCGCTGGGTGTGCTTCGCGGCATTGTTGCCCACATACCATCCTACTTATGTGGCGAATCGGCCCGCTCGACGCCCCGCGCTTCTCAGAGTCAATTGCCTGACAGAACAGGTCGAACTTTGCGCGACGACCGCGGGGCCAGACTTCGATGCTGGCCATTCGCATCGGCGACGGTGAAGAAGAGCAGAATTGTCGCCCCATCAAACTAGCCTGAAGAGTTGGGTGTATGATGGAGGCGGGCCCGCTTAGCTCGGTGAAGCTTGGCCACGCGCACGCAATCGCCAGTTTGATTTCTGCCGATGTCATCTTCCTTCCCGGGGGGGGTGGCTGGGACGTATAGGCTTGGGTCAACAAACGGGAGAAGCATGCAGTCGAGGTCCTGGCTCAGATCAACCAAGAACGCCGGAGCGGCAACCAGGTCGGTGCGGCTTCGACGAGCCGAATGAGGGAGGTCCATGAGCAATAGACGGATAGTGGGGATCCTGATCGTGGGGCTGCTCGCGTTAGTGCCAGCCTTTGCCTCGGCGGGGAACGAGACGCAGGCCGGTGGCGAGGCGCGCATCTACCTCAAGATGGTTGACAATGGTTGGGTAGAGGTCGTACGCGGGCCCGATCAGTTGCGCATCCTAGGCACGGCGGAGCCTCCGGCAAGTCCAAGTCTGAGCAGTCTCATGTCGACCGATTCGGGGCTGTTCCAACCGTATGTCGCGCATCCTGTAGGTTCTTGGCCCGAGGCAGTTCGGATTGGCGACGTCAACGGGGATGGGCTTAGTGATGTCGTAATGACGACCTCGTCTTACTTTGACCCCGACAACGATTTCAGTCTATTCGTCTTTCTCCAGGCCACGTCGGGGGATCTGCAGGCACCGGCCAAGTACCTTACCTCAGGCGTCTACACGAACCCGCCCCGCTCGGTGGATATTGGCGATGTCAACGGGGATGGGTTGGCAGATGTGGTCGTCGGCAACGCTCGCCTCAACATCCAGGTCTTCCCCCAAACAAACGAGGGAATCCTGGGACTACCCACAGCCTACTCCACGAGTGACGCCTATAAGATCCGGATTGGGGACTTCAACGATGACGGACTGCAGGATGTTGTGGGGATCGCCTGGGGTACCGACAATGATCATGTGAGCGTGTTCCTCCAGAACTCATCTGGAGGGCTCGATCCAGCCGTGATCTACACCGCCGCCCATGGTGGGTATGACGACCTGGAAGTCGCGGACGTGAACAGCGACGGAAAGACTGACATTGTCGTCATGAGCGGGCAGGGGACAGCGGACAGCTTGGCCGTTCTGGTTCAGGCAAGTGACGGAAGCTTCTTACCAGCCGCCTACTACGACATGAGTGAGAACACGCTGACACACGGGATTGGGGTAGGGGATATCAACAACGACGAAAGGCAGGATGTCGTCGCCAGTTTCGGTGGAAACAGTCCGTCTTCATTCATCGCCACGTTTCCCCAGAACGCCACTGGAGCGCTCGATCCAGCGGCGAACCACCCGGCTTATGACATTCCCGAGCCGGTCGAAGTGGGTGATGTGGACCTCGACCAGCGACAAGATATATTGGTGGCTCACGGCGGATGGCAGGCCTTGGGCGTCTTCATCCAGGGCAGGGGCGGCCTTCAAGCCTACGAGCTATACCCGCTGCCCTACGCCTCACACTACAACCCCCACGGTCTGGATGTCGGTGATTTCAACAGCGACGGCGCTGATGACGTCGCCATCGCCGACTACAATCACGGGCTGGTTGTTCTGTACAACTCGGCCTCACCGTCCGAAACTCCGACGCCGGGGGGCGGCCGAGCGTCGCCAACCCCGACCAGCTCACCGACCGTAACTGCAACCCCGACTAACACACCATTGCTGGCAACTCTGACGTCGACTTCGATTGGCCCCACCGTCACCAGCACGCCGACCAGCAGAGTGAGGGCGACCGCGACAGCCTCGGCGACACTCGGTCCGGGAGCGCCGAGCGCTACGCCAACCCATACGCCCACCCCGAGGGTGAAAGGAGAAATCCAACCGGTGGCAGATTGGGGTACCAGCAAACAGGTGAAGACTTTCGGCGCGGACACCAAGTCCGCCGAATGGAGCTAAGCGACCTCAGCCCCTCCTGAGTTGACTCCAAGCCCGGGCTGCCGGGCTCGCGCATGCGGGTAGGCTTGTGCGCGTCTCGGAGCCGGGCTTCTCAGCTCCAGGCCATTAGCCCGCTCTTCTCGAACGCGAAGATACGTCTGTCTTCGCATCGCCCCTCGAGGGCGCTTTTTCCATACCCCGGCGAGCGGCGACATTCACGGCCCCCTATTCAATACTCTTGACATCCTTCACTTGTTATTCCTGGATTCGCAGGGTAGAGTCTGATTTCAATGCCGCAGTCCAATCTGCGATTTGCCCCACGGATCGGCGGGAACCCTCGTTTGTTGCCGATAGCCCGAATGATGATTTCCCAATGAGTTCCACCTAGTTGTCTCCGCGGATCCTGGTTCGGTACCTCCCATCAAGGCGAAGACCATCCACCGGCGCGCCCGGGCCGGAGACTCCGATGACGTTGTGCTCGTCCGGATGCCCGTGACCCGTTGGCGCCGATCTTCACAGGCTCGGAACACTCATCTCGGGCCACTTTTCAATGCAGCCTTGCCGCTGCTTGCCACGCTCGCCGCGTTGGCGGTGGGCGCTCTCCTACTCCTTCTTCTGAATGCCAACCCCCTCGAGGCGTATGCAGCCATGCTGCAAGGCGCCTTTGGGAACCCGAACGCTCTCGCGGAGACGCTGGTCAAGGCGACACCGCTGCTCTTGGTCGGGGTAGGAATCTGTATTGCATTCCGCGGGGGTGTCATCAACATCGGCGGCGAGGGGCAGTACATCGCCGGAGCTTTGCTCGCGACCGTATTCGCCTTGCACGCACCTGCTTGGCCGACCTGGCTCTTAATTACCGTCGCTGTCCTTTTCGCCTTTCTCGGTGGCGCGATCTGGGGCGGAATTGCGGGTGCCCTCAAGGCCTACCTCAATGTCAACGAAATTCTGAGTACGATCATGTTGAATCAGATCGCCGTTCAAGCTATGAACTTCCTCCTGAGCGGCGCGCTCATCGATCCCCTCCAGGCCGCGGCAGATTCGCAGATCCCGCAAACGGAGCGCTTTGCTGTCTTGTTCGACCTCCCTCGCCTGGTTCCGACCCGATTGCACATAGGTGCCCTTATCGCCGTCCTGGTGGCAGTGCTCGGTTATGTCCTGCTCTGGAGGACTTCTCTCGGATACCGGATACGCGCAGTGGGGATCAATCCGCACGCCTCCCGCTATGCCGGTATCCGTGTGGAACGCTATATTGTCTTAGCACTCCTTCTGAGCGGAGCATTTGCCGGCATGGCCGGCGGGATCCAGGTGCTTGGCGTGAGTCACCGAATGCTCACCGACGGATCGGCGACAGGGTTCACCGGGAGCGTCGGCTTCAATGGAATTGTAGCCGCCCTCTTTGGAGGGCTGCACCCGCTGGGCACAATCCCGGCTTCCGTTCTCTTCGGGGGCTTATTGGTGGGTGCAAACCAGCTGCAGCGGACTCTGCAGGTTCCAACCGCCTTGGTCCCAACGCTCAACGGCCTGGTGGTTATTTTTGTGGTAAGCAGCGAAATCTGGAAGCGGCGTCGCGCTCGCATGCAATCGATTCCCGGGAACGAGCCCGATCGGGCCGTTCCTGAAGACGAGCCGGCGAAAGCCGCGCTGCAGGCAAATGAGACGGACAGTCCTGATGGGCGGATCATAGAGGTGGAAGATGATCTCTGATCTTTTCACCCTGCAGGTGCTTGTCGGAATGCTGACATCGGGCATCCGCCTAGCAACACCGTACTTATATGCCGGCCTCGGCGAGACCTTATCCCAGCGCAGCGGCGTGCTCAATCTAGGCGTCGATGGGCAAATGCTGATGGGGGCGTTCGCAGGATTCTACGTAGTCTTCAAGACGGGCAACTTGGGGCTGGGCCTGGTGGCGGCGATCGCGGTTGGCGCAGCGATGGGCCTCGCCATGGCCTTCATCAGCGTCACGCTGCGAGCGGAGCAGGGGATCAGCGGTATCGGCGTGTATCTCTTCGGCTTGGGCCTGAGCGAGCTTCTCTTCCAGCAGCTGATTGGGACGGTCGAGACGATTAGCGGATTTCGCCCGGTCGCCATCCCCGTGTTGAGTTCGATCCCAATCGTTGGGCCCATCCTGTTCAACCACAATATCCTTGTCTATGGCGCGTTCCTCTTGGTCCCGGTCGCGTGGTTCGTGTTGAACAAGACGACTTTCGGGCTCAACATCCGCGCTGTCGGTGAAAATCCTGCCGCTGCGGACTCGCTCGGGGTGAGCGTCGCCCGCGTGCGGTATGCAACGGTGACCCTGGGGGGCGCCCTTTCTGGAATTGCAGGGGCCTCATTGTCCATCGCAGTCCTGAACGTGTTTCAGCACAATCTCACGAACAGCCTTGGTTTCATCGCGGTTGCCCTGGTCTACTTCGGCGGCTGGCGGCCATGGGGGTTGTTGGCGGGGGCGCTCATCTTCAGCATGGTCAACGCGCTGCAAGTCTGGGTGCAGACCTTGGGCATCCCGGTTCCTGCCGAGATCGCTGTCATGATGCCTTACGTACTCACGATTGTGGTGCTGGCTGCTTCCGTGCAGCGTGTCAGGCCCCCTAGCGCCCTAACAAAGCCATTCGTGCGTGAGGGGTGACGAGTTTGCGTCTCAAAGAGTCCGGGTAAGAAGAGGGCCTGCACAGCTGCCCTCATCAGGGGCAGCCCAGAGGTCTGCCCGTAAGAGCGCGGCGATGCCTACTGCCAACCTGCTGATTAAGCGGGCAACTGATTTCAATGCTGAAGCAGGCTGTGCATTTGAATCAGACCGCTTGAGGAGGAGGACAGGACACTTGCTAGAACCGACGACTGAGACACGTGGAAGAGACTACGCCCAACTATGGAGGGAAAGATGAAGAACATCGTACGCTGGTCATGGATATTCCTGTTGCTAGCAGCCGCCTGCGGACCGGCCGCAACGCAGGTGGCGCCCGAGTCGTCCCAGACAGAGACTTTCCGCATTGCCGTGGTTATGCCAAGCCCGACCAATGACCTCGCCTTTAGCCAAAGCATGTTCGATGCGGTCAACAGCGTTGCCGCGGCACGCGGCAACGTTGAAGTTGCCTTCTCAGAGAACATGTTCGTGGTCGATGACGCCGCCGCCGCAATCCGCGATTATGCGTCGGAAGGCTTCGACCTGGTCATTGCACACGGCTCGCAATACGGAAGCTCCCTGCAAGAAATCGCACCCGATTTTCCCGAAACCAGCTTTGCGTGGGGGACCACGGTCGACACGTTCGGGCTGGACAATATCTATGCTTACGAAGCCCGTTCTGAAGAGGGTGGATACGTCAACGGCGTCATCGCGGCCGCCCTCTCCCAGACGGGTGTCATCGGCGTCGTTGGTCCGATTGAAACCGGCGACGCCAAGCTGTATGTCGACGGTTTCGCAGTCGGGGCGGCATCCTTCAATCCTGATGTGGCCGTCAACGTGAACTGGATCGGTTCATTCAGCGACGTTGCGCTCGCCTCGGAAGCCGCTCAGACCCACATCAACGCTGGGGCGGACGTCCTGTCGGGCACCGCACAAATGGTGGTCGGCGCGATCGGCGTCGCGGAGGAGAACGGCATTCCGTGGTTTGGCACTCAGTCGAATCAGGCTTCCCTGGCCCCCGATATCGTCGTCGCCAGCCAGGTGTACAACTGGACGAACGTGCTGAACCAGATGATCGACAACATCCTCGCTGGAGAGCTGGGCGGTGAGTCGTTCGAGATTACGCTCGCAAACGGCGGCCTGCAGATCGAGTTCAACCCCGACTATGTTGTCCCCCAAGCGACCATGGACCTGGTGGAATCAACCATCTCCGGAATCTCCGATGGCTCCATTGTGATCGACCTGGGCGGCTAATCGTTCAGCCCATCCTCCCCCTCTCAGCCCCTGAGAGGGGGAGGATGCAGGGCTTGGCCATGACTGGAATGCAGAACGCCACCTCTGCACGGCGGATCGACCGGCTTGAGATGATCGAGATCGTCAAGCGGTTCCCAGGCGTGCTCGCGAATGATCATGTCAATTTTGATGTGAACGCGGGGGAGGTGCACGCCCTGCTTGGTGAGAACGGGGCAGGCAAGAGCACCCTGATGCGGATCCTGTACGGCCTCTACCATCCGGACAGCGGGCTCATCAGGTTGAACGGGACGCCGATCGAGATTCGCGATCCATCCACATCGATCGGGTTTGGCATCGGGATGATTCATCAACACTTTATGCTCGTCCCGTCCCTCACGGTCGCTGAAAACGTGGCGCTTGGCCTGGCCTCCTCTCGGGGGCCCCTGACGGATCTTGAGCGGGTCTCGGCCCGAATACGGGAGCTGGCGGAGCTCTACGGACTACAGGTCGATCCGGATTTGCCGGTTTGGCAGCTGGCGGTGGGAGAGCAGCAGAGGGTGGAGATCCTCAAGGCCCTGTACCGTGGTGCAGAGCTCATGATCCTGGATGAGCCAACCGCCGTTTTGACTCCGCAAGAAGTGGAGGAGCTGTTCGTCACGCTGCGCAAGATGTCGGCCGAAGGACATGCCCTCATCTTCATCTCTCACAAGCTCCATGAAGTCCTGGACATCAGTGACCGTGTGACAGTGCTCCGCGACGGGCGCGTGGTCGGATCCGTGAAAACGGGGGAGACCACAAAGGGAGGCCTCGCGCAATTGATGGTAGGCCGTGAGCTCGTCCCGATTGGTCTGCGGGATTCGGCCGAGGCATCCGACGTGCGCCTGAGCATCCGGGGGGTCTCGGCACTTAGCGACCGGGAAACACCTGCGCTGCGGGAAGTCGACCTTGAGGTTCGGGCTGGCGAAATCCTTGGGCTAGCCGGGGTGTCGGGTAACGGCCAGCGCGAGTTGGCCGAGGTCATTACCGGTCTTCGTTCCGTCACCGGTGGAACGGTGCTGCTGGATGAAACGGACATCTCAGGTGCTCCACCCGACCAAATCATGGAAGCTGGGGTCGCGTACATCCCGGAGGAGCGCAACCGAGACGGGATGATCGACGAATTCAGTGTGGCCGAGAATCTGATCCTGCGGGAACATGCCAAGCCCCCTTACTCGCACGCAGGCTTCCTGGCTTTCGACGAGATTGAGCGGCTGTCTGAGGCGTTGGTCCGCGAGTTCAACGTCAAGACTCCCTCGCTCGATACGCCACTGAAGAACCTGTCAGGTGGGAATGTGCAGAAGGTGATCCTTGCCCGCGAACTCCACAGGCAGCCGAAGGTCCTGGTCGCTTCGCAGCCGGCACGCGGTCTGGATATCGGCGCGACTGAGTATGTTCATCAGCGACTCCTCGAGCAGCGGAGCATCGGCACGGCTACGCTGCTGATCTCGGAGGATTTGGACGAGATCCTTGCCCTCTCGGACCGGATTATTGTGATCTACGAAGGCAGGATCATGGGAGAACTACGGCGTGAGGAGGCGACGGCCGAGAAACTGGGATTGCTCATGGCGGGGGTCCACAGCTAGCTTACGACCCCCATCGTGCTAGAATGAGCGTACTGCTATCCCGTCGGGAGGTCGGCATGCGCTGAGGCCACGCCGGCGACGGGTCTGCCACCCTCGAAAAGTGCCCCCGACTAGACCTCTTCGGACCGAGGCAATGGACCTCAAAGGGAGGCTGGTCATCATGGATCAAACTTCTACCTTCAGCCTGATGGTTAACCAGCAGCGCGTTGAAGTGCAGTCCTTGCCCTCCGCCTGGCTGATGAACGTCCTGCGCGACGATCTGCACCTTACCGGTACAAAAGATGGGTGCGCCAAGGGCCATTGCGGGAGCTGCATGATCCTGCTTGATGGGGAAGCCGTTCGATCGTGCATCGTTCCGATGAAACGCGTCCCGCCGGAGGCCCGGATCGAAACGATTGAAGGACTAGGTGGCCCCACTTCAGAAGAGCTGCACCCAATTCAACGGGCCTACATCGAACAGGGAGCCACTCAGTGCGGCTTTTGCACCCCGGGCTTCATCATGTCGACCAAGGCGCTCTTGGATGCAAATCCCAATCCCTCGCTCAGTGAAATCTACGACGGCCACCGATGGAACATCTGCCGCTGCACCGGCCATAATGCGATCATCCGGGCCGTCCAGCAAGCCGCTGGGCAGCCGGTCGCGGAACTGCCGGGAGTGCGCCAGCCGATGGCGGCCATCAGCAGGCCGCTGGCCAGGCCCGACGCGGTCGACAAGGTCACGGGGCGCGGCATCTACGCTGACGACCTGTACCTGGAAGGCATGCTTTATGCGCGCGTCCTCCGAAGCGACTTCCCGCATGCCCGCATCTTGAAAGTTGAAGCCAGCAAGGCAAAGGGCCTCGAAGGCGTCGTCGCAGTGCTCACCGCGGATGACATTCCCGGGCGCAAGGACTTTGGCGTCCACGAGGTGGACTGGCCGGTGCTTTGTTACGATAAAGTGCGCTATGTCGGTGATGCGGTTGCACTTGTGGCGGCGCAATCCGAATCCCTCGCGGCACAAGCGCTCGGATTAATTGACGTTGAATACGAGCCGCTCCCGATTGTGACCGGCCCGCTAGAAGCAGCCGCCCCCGGTGCGACGCTGGTGCACCAACAGGGCAATGAGCTCGCTCATTTTCAAATCGAACGGGGGGACCTGGAGGCGGGCTTTGCGCAGGCCGACGTCGTGGTGGAGCGGGAGTACCGCACGCAATCGGTTGAGCATGGATTCATCGAACCAGAAGCCGGCGTCGCCGTCCCAGGTGTGGACGGACGCATTGTCGTCTACTGCGGGGGGCAGATCCCCTTCAGCGATCGACGCCAGATTGCCGCATCCCTGAACGTTCCTGAAACCGATGTTCGGGTGATCAACTGCCTGATCGGGGGTGCTTTCGGCGGAAAAGAGGATGTCTCAGTCCAGATTCACGTCGCCCTGCTGGCTCAGGCCACTGGCAGGCCCGTCAAGATGGTCTTCAGCAGGGAGGAATCGATCCGGGTGCATCCCAAGCGGCATGCCATCATTATTCGATTGAAGACCGGGGCCGCCCGGGACGGCACGTTGCTTGCGCACCAAGCCACGATCTACGGTGATGCCGGCGCGTACGCCAGCCTGAGCAACCATGTCATGCTGCGGGCCACGACCCACGCCGCGGGTCCATACCACATGCCCAACGCCTCAATCGACTGCTACGCGATGTACACGAACAACGTCCCCGCGGGCGCGTTCCGCGGCTTTGGCGTGACCCAGAGCGGGTTCGCGATGGAGAGCCAGATCGATGTGCTGGCGGACGAACTCGGAATCTCGCCGGTTGACCTGCGCCGCAAGAACGTGCTCGACTATGGAAAAGAAACCCTCGCCGGTCAGGTCATGACGGAGAGCTGCGGCCTCCCACAAACTCTGGAGATCGTGGCGGCCGAGATGGCAAAGCACCCCGTCCAGCAGGCGGAGGGCCGCAAACGCCGCGCTTGGGGCGTGGCCTGTGCCTACAAGAACACCGGCTATGGAAGCGGCGCGTACGATGCAGCTGGTGCCGAGGTGGAGCTCTTCGCCGACGGGGGTGCCATCGTACGGGCGGGCGCCGCCGAGATCGGTCAGGGTCTCGTCGCCGTCCTCGCCCAAGTGGTCGCCGAGGAGCTCGGCGTTCCATATAACGACGTGCAGGTGCTGGTGTCCGATACCGATCTGACCCCGGACGGGGACGCAACCACTGCCTCGCGCCAGACCTATGTGACCGGCAACGCGGCACGCCACGCGAGCATCGAGGTGCGCAAGCTGCTCAGCCAGACCGCGGCGGAACTGCTGGACGCGCCGCCAGAGTCGCTGATCTTCACTGGGGGAAACGTGCGCAGCAATGGCCGCAGCATGGCCCTGCGTGAGGTCGTGCGCGCTGCGCGCAAGGAGGGGCGCATTCCGAAGATTGCCTATCAGTACGTGGCGCCGGACACAACACAATATCAGCACTTTGCGTTCGGGTTCGCATCACAAGCAGCCCTTGTCGAAGTCGATTTGGATAGTGGCGAGACCAGGGTCTTGAAGGTCATTGCTGCAAGCGACGTCGGCCGGGTGATCAACCCGCTGGGGCTGCAGGGGCAGATCGAAGGCAGCATTTCGATGGGCCTCGGTATGGCGCTTCAGGAAGACTTTGTCATGAACGATGGGGAGGTCGTGACCGACAACCTCTTCAAATGCAAGCTGCCCACGATCGATCAGACGCCAGAGGTGATCTCGTTCTTTGTCGAAGAAGAAACGAAGGATGGACCCTACGGCGCGAAGGGCATGGGTGAGCTCGCGTCCATTCCAACCTCACCAGCGATCATCAACGCCATCTACAACGCCACCGGTGTGCGCTGCTACAACCTGCCCGCCGGTAAGAAGTGGCTAAAGGCAGAGCTGAAGGATAGGTTTGCCGCTTCTCAGGACCTTGATCCATAGCCCCGCAAGCAGCTTCGACGCGACACCCTCGCCCACTCGAAATCCCAACCACACGAAGCAGGCCTGGCCGGCTCCACGCCACAACCGGCAGCAGTTGAACGCCGTGCCCAGCTAGCGAAATCGCCGCGTGATCATCTTCGACCTGTTCAACTCTTCCGATTTCTACGCCTACCCGGGAGACGAATATGTCGATGTTCTTGGCCTCGACAACTGCATCGCTGCTTCGGCCAACCAAGACGACTTCAAACTGATGCTCGGCAACCTGCAGCGTGTGGCTGTGGAGCGGTTGAGATTTGCCGTCGGTCCTCAACCTCCGGACCGGGAACCCGCACGACGTTCCAGAGATCTTGCTCGCCGCTGTGAAAGCGAATGAGCATCCGGAGCAGCTTCTCGAGGTCGACTCGGTCGGTTTTCACCCGCCGCCGCTTCTTTCTGGCTTCCAGACTGCCGGCGTCGACCACCACGTTGTTCGTTGTTCACGCCGATGTCGATCAGGTAGCGATGGAGCCACAGCGTCCCGATGTCCTTCCGGGAGAATCCCTCTCGACCGGCTTCGTAGCAGCTTAGGACCCGGTCGTCCTCGGGCAGGTGAAAGCGTCGTTTGGCGGGTTGGATCTCCCGCTCCAGCGGCGCGGTGTCCCTGGTCGCGATGCTGCGCTTCCGGGGGCGCTGGCCCAGGCCGGTGGTGAATCCCAGCATCCAGCGGTTGTCGTCCAGTTCGATGGCCATGTAGAGTACTCGCTCCAAGGAATACTTTGCGTCGCAGGTCCCTGCGCTGCCCATGGCTGCCTCCTTTCTGGGTGCAGGGATTGGCAGGAGGATCCAGAGCAGCGGCTTGCGCGTTCAAGACCCGGCTCTTCATAGCATCTCACACCGTGCCGGTACGGCGTAACCTGAAGGTCGTCGGCCGCAGGTCCCGCGGAGCGTGAGCGAAGCGGGAGAGAATCCGACCCCCGCTACCTAAGCACGACGAAAAGCACCCGCGAGGGTGCTGCTTTCATTCTGCAGTCGTCAACTGTAAGACACTTCAGCTACATGTTGTTCAGTGAAAGTGACAAGCAGATCCACGAAACGAACCTTGGTCAGAAGGCTGAACCTGACTGAACGCTTGCGGTCCGGATGATGGACCATTCGGGTCTCAAGCGCACAGTGCAATTGGGCTAGCCAAGGTGAGATGGAACAACCCGTCAACGAGAGATTGGGGCCGCTGCAGACTGCCATCATGCTTAGAGCGAAGAAATAGTGAGAATCTGCCTACGTCCGCATCGCTCCGTCGAGCTATGCGAACGGTTCCAGGCGGATCTCCGGGTTTTGTTGGAGCAGGAATTTCGCGTGGGATTCGGCGGCGAACAGTGCTACCAATCGCTCCTCGGAATCATGTGCAATCAAGATCCGCCCTTGCCATGCGCCTGGCGGCTTGCCGTTCTCACCAGTCAGGTAGCGGGCCATTGTGAAGGGGAACCGCCCCAGGGTGGTTTCCACGCCATACTCGTTTTCGAGGCGGGCCTGGACCACGTCGAACTGCAGTTGGCCCACCACCGCCAGGATCGGCTCGCGGCGCAGGGCGTCCACATCATAGAGGACCTGGACGGCGCCTTCCGTTTCTAGCTGGCGCAGGCCCTTGTTGAAGTGCTTCTGCTTGCTGATGTCCTGGTTGCCCAGTAAGGCGAAGTATTCGGGTTGGAAGCGTGGGATCGGCTCGAAGCGCAGCTCGCTCCGGCTGGAAATCGTATCACCAATGGCGTAGGCTCCGTTGTTGGGCAAGCCGACGACATCCCCAGGAAAGGCCTCCTCGATAACCTCACGTTCATTGGCGAACATGCGATAAGGGCGCTGCAGCCGGGCGGCGCGGCCGGACTGGCAGTGCACTGCCGTCATACCCCGCTCAAAACGGCCGGACACAATACGTAGGAAGGCCACGCTGTCGCGGTGTTTGGGATCCATATTGGCTTGGATCTTAAAGATGAAGCCTGAGAACTCCGGGTGGCTGGGCGCAACCGGTCCGGCATTGCTGGCATAAGGCTGCGGCGCCGGTGCGTTCTCGACGAAGGCATCCAGGAACAGGCGCACGCCGAAATTGTTGAGGGCGCTGCCGAAGAAGACCGGCGTCTGCTTACCAGCGGCTACTCGCTTCGGCTCGAAATCCATGTCAAGTGCATCAAGCAAATCCAGGTTCTCTTTGAGCCGATCGAACCGCCCATTAGCCCAGTCAGCCTGCTGCCTCAACTCAGCCAGCCCGATCCGCCTCTCCGGCGACTGCCGCTCATTGCGAATCGTCCGCTCGTACAGGAAAACTTCCCGCGAACGGCGCTCCACCACACCATGGAAATCCGGGCCATCACCCAGCGGCCAGTTCATCGGTGCCGCCTGCATGCCGAGCACCTTTTCGATCTCATCCACGAGCGCCAACGGGTTGCGAGCCGGCCGGTCCATCTTGTTGATAAAGGTGAATATGGGGATGCCGCGTTTGCTGCACACTTCGAACAGCCGCCGGGTTTGCGGCTCAACTCCCTTGGCGGCGTCAAGAACCATCACGGCACTCTCCACCGCCGCAAGGGTGCGGTAGGTGTCTTCGGAGAAATCCTGGTGGCCAGGGGTATCAAGCAGGTTGAGAACGCGGTCGGCATAAGGAAACTGCAGCACTGTCGAGGTGATGGTTATGCCACGCTCGCGCTCCATCGCCATCCAGTCCGAGGTTGTGTTGCGACTGTTGCGCCGGGCGCGCACGTTGCCCGCCAAGGCGATGGCGTTGCCGTAGAGCAGCAGCTTTTCAGTGAGAGTTGTCTTACCTGCATCGGGATGGGAGATGATGGCGAAGGTGCGCCGCCGCTCGATTTCCTTTCGAATCGCCGGGTTACGGACACCTTGGCCTTCCTGAGAAACGCTTTCCATGACACCTCATTCGTGTCGTTCGCGTTTGCAAAATGACGGTTTGCCGCTGAGCGCGGCGGGAAATCTCAGAGAGCCTATTTCAGCTGAAGGATCAGCAGGAAACGAGACGCTCGCCGGCCGCGCTGACCTCCCTATAGGGAGTGTGGACAGCGGGGGTCGCTACTTCTGAGCGGCGGCGATTCTATGTCTCCATGAGAGCCGGCATTTTAGCACAGGGCCCGCCGCAGCTCGCGCCGGGGTATTGCGGTGGCCGGGAGCCTAGGCTCAGCTTGACTCCTAAGAGTGGGGAGGCGTGGAACGCCAATGGGCAGTGGCGTGATCACGAATGCCCATGACTTGACGGTCAAACGCGTGCAGGGCGACATCGCGCGCCAATTGGATGTGGGGGCGATCGTCAATGCCGCCAACGCTCAACTACGTATCGGCGGAGGCATGGCAGGCGCCATCCACTGTGCGGCCGGTCCTGGCTTGCACTGGAATGTCGGCCGTAGATCCCGCGGAGCATAAGCGAAGCCGGAGAGAACCCAACCCCCGCTGCCTAAAAGAGAAGCGCCCGTGACGGCGCTTCTCTCATTCCTATTACCTGACGGGTAGTGCGAACTGCACTATTTGTTCGATGTCA
>Ga0299906_10000949_pt1 | contig 25234 bp, 22 predicted proteins | sample RVTome_14_FD_200259 | JGI IMG/M metagenome (GOLD analysis project Ga0299906, IMG submission 200259) | Soil microbial communities from uranium-contaminated site in the Upper Colorado River Basin, Wyoming, United States - RVT145D125 (version 2) ...
GGACGAGGGGGCCCTCAGGTCGGCCGTACGCCGTGCCGAGGGGAGGGGAGTGAAGCTTCCCGAAATGCCGAGATGATCCGCGTCGCGGTCGTCCTCGCCCCCAATCCCGGACTGTTCACGGGGCCCGGCACGAACACTTACGTCATCGGCGACGAGGGCACGGTTGCCGTCATCGACCCGGGGCCGGTGATCCCGGGTCATCTCGATGCCATCGTCGGCGAGATCGGCGATCGGCGGGCGGCTGCCGTCCTGGTGACGCATTGCCATCCGGACCACGCTCCCGCCGCCAATCCCCTCGGTGTTCGTCTGGGTGTCCCCGTCGTCGGGTACGGCCCCGGCCCCGACTTCAGCCCCGATGTCACGATCGGCGATGGCGAGGCGTTCACCGATGGGGGCCTCGAGGTCGTGGCGGTGCACACACCGGGCCATACCGCAGATCACCTCTGCTACCTGGTCGGCGACGTGCTCTTCACAGGCGACCACATCATGGGCGGGTCGACGGTCGTCATCGAGGACGCCGCCGCCTACATGGCGTCGCTCGAGAAGGTTCTCGCCGTCGACCCTCGCCACCTCTATCCGGGGCACGGTCCCGAGCTGCCGGATGCCAGGGCGGCCGTCGAGGAGTACGTCGCCCACCGCCGGCTGCGTGAGGATCAGATCGTCGAGGCGGTCCGCGCCGGGGCGCATTCGGTCGACGAGATCGTCGCCGCCGTCTACACCGACGTCGATCCCACGCTCCACTTGGCGGCTGCGCTCCAGGTGAGAGCGGTTCTCCAGAAACTGACGTCGGAGTCGCGGCTATCCTCCCGGCGGGGCACGGATGAGGGCGGCAGCTTCCACGCGTTGGAGGAATGACGGTGAAGCGGTTGGTCGCAGTGCTCGTGCTCTTCGGGCTCATGGGCGCGCCCGCATACCTCCACGCGGCGATTGCGCAGGGCGAGATCACGCCGGACGACCTGGCCGCCGCCGACGCCGAGCGCCGCGCCGTTGGTCGGGAGCTCGCCGGCGTCCTCGGGGAGTACGACGCAGCCGCGGTGCGGTCGGCCGAGCTGTCCGCCGACCTGGCGCAGCTCGTCACCGAGCTGGCGGCACGCGAGCAGGAGCTCGAGATCATCAGGACGCAGGCCGAGGCGGTGGCGCGACAGCTCTACATGTCGCGCGGTGACTCCGGGCTGCTGCTGCTCCTCGACTCCGAATCCATCAACGAGTACCCGGTCCGGCAGGGCTACCTCCGATATGTCTCCAAGAGCGACGCGGCGACGTTGTCGAGGCTCGAGGCGGTGAAGGGCAGCTACGCCGATCAGCAGAGCCGCCTCGACGAGGCGATCACGGAGCAGTCGGCGGTCGAGCGGCAGCTCGAAGAGCTGTCGAACGAGATCCTCGGCCGCCTGCAGGCCGCCGACGAGGCCTACAACTCGCTGGTGGCCGCCTATGAGGCGCAGGAGGCGGAGAAGGCTCGCCTCGAGGAAGAGCGCCGCCGTCGCGAGGAAGAGGAGCGTCGCCGGCGTAACTCGACGACGACGACCGAGGCGCCCGACGACGATGGTGGCGACGAGACGACGACGACGGTCGCCGATGACGGAGGCGACGATGGTGGCGACGACACGACGACCACGACCACCGAGCCTCCTTCCGAGCCGCCGCCCGACGGCGACATGACGTGTCCCGTCGCGGGTGCCACGACCTTCGTCGACTCTTTCGGAGCGCCTCGATCCGGTGGCCGCGCTCACATGGGCGTCGACATGATGGCTGCTCGCGGAACCCCCCTGGTAGCCATCGAGAACGCAACGGTGGCCAGCCTGGGCAACGGTGGTCTCGGTGGGATCACCGTGTGGATCCGAGGTGCCAGCGGCGACACGTACTACTACGCCCACCTCGACGCCTGGGAAAGCGGGCTCGGGGTCGGCGATCGCCTGTCCATGGGTGAGCGGCTCGGGTACGTCGGCAACACCGGCAACGCCGTGTACACATCGCCGCACTTGCACTTCGAGCGCCACCCGGGCGGCGGCGGAGCCGTGAATCCGTACCCGCTGGTCCGCGGCCTCTGCCTCTGACGACTCAGCTGCCGAGCCGCTCCAACTGGTCGGCGAGGACGGCGATCCGAGACGTGCACGTCTCGTCCTCGGCGGGCGGCACCAACTCTGTGAGGGCCTTGGCTGCCGCGATGATCGCCGAACCGGCGGGCGACGCGGCATGCTCACGCACGACCGGCCTTCCCTCGTCACCGCCCTCGACCACATGGGGATCCAGTGGGATCTGGCCGATGAGCGGCACCCCGAGATCGGCGGCCAGGGCGCTCCCCCCTCCCCTTCCGAACAAGTCGTAGTGGCGGCCTTCATCGGTGGTGAAGCCGGACATGTTCTCGATGACGCCGACGACGGGCATGAACGACCGGCGCGCCATGTCGGCGACCCGGGCCGCCACCTTCTGGGCAGCCTTCTGCGGCGTCGTCACGACGACCATCTCCGCCTGCGGCAGCAGCCGGGCGAGCGCCATCTGGATGTCGCCGGTCCCGGGTGGCATGTCCAGGACCAGGTAGCCGAGACTCGACGGCCAGGCGACGTCCCGCAGGAACTGCTCGAGTGCTTTCGAGAGCATCAGTCCCCGCCACATGAGAGCCGTGTCCTCGTCCCCGACGATCAGCCCCGTCGAGACGAGGTGGATCCCCTCCACCTCGACGGGAACGATCTTCCGATCCTCACGGGCCTCGAGGCGACGGTCTGCGGCCCCGAGCATGCGCGGGACCGAGAACCCCCAGATGTCGGCGTCGAGCAGCCCCACCTCATGGCCCTGGTCTGCGATGGCGAGGGCCAGGTTGACCGAGAGCGACGACTTGCCGACGCCTCCCTTGCCGCTCGAGACGGCGATGACCCTCGTCAGCGGGCTCACCATGGTCGGGGCGACGTTCTCCCGGGCGTGCCTCCGCGCCGTCATCATCAGGCCGGACCGCTCCTCCTGCGACATGGCGGTGACCTGCACGGTCACCTCTTCGACGCCCGGCATCGCCCTGACCTTGCGGACCACGTCCGATTCGATCTGGTCGCGCATCGGGCATGCGGCGATCGTGAGGGCGATCTTGATGGTGACGCTTCCGCGGTCGATGACGACGTCCTTCACCATCCCGAGCTCGACGATGTCGGCGCCGAGCTCGGGATCGATGACGCCACGCAGCGCCGATTCGACTTCCTGTCTGGCGACCATGCTCCGATGGTATCCCTGCCACGCGGTGCCGGTGGGCGGCCGCCGCCCCGGGGGCGCTCAACTCGTGTCGGATGCGGCCTTATACTCGACGGGTAGGACGCCGATAGTCGCTTGGGAAGAAGCCAGGCTTCCAGGAGGTTGGGTCACCGTGATCACGAACGAACCGGCAATCGCAGACCAGCAGGTCACGCAGCCAATGCTCACAGATTCGGCGGCTGCCAAGGTGGCGGAGCTGATCGCGGCTGAGGGTGATCCTTCTCTGGCTCTGCGCTTGGCGGTCCGGCCCGGCGGCTGCAGCGGGTTCTCTTACGAGATGTTCTTCGATGCCCAGGTCGACCCGACGGACGTCGTGAGCGAGACCGGCGGAGTGCGGCTGGTCATCGACGAGCAGAGCGCTTCGATGCTCCCCGGGGCCACGGTGGACTACAAGGAGATGGGTCTGCAGGGCTCGGGGTTCGCCATCAACAATCCGAACCAGCAGCGCTCGTGCGGCTGCGGCCAGAGCTTCTGCTGACCTCGAGACATCCTGATCCAACCAGCGGGCCCCACGGGGCCCGCTTTTGCGTCGTGCGTACGATGCGCTCCGCACGTAGCGCGAGGAGGATCCATTGCCGAAGACGATTCATCATTTGGAGAGCTCCCCGAAGGCCGTCGGCCCCTACTCGGCGGCCACCGAGGCAAACGGCTTCGTCTTCCTGTCGGGGCAGGTCGGGATAGACCCTGCCACCGGTACGGTCGTCGACGGTGGGGTGGCCGCCGAGGCTCGCCAGGTGATGACGAACATCACGGCGATGCTCGCCGAGCTCGGGCTGTCGCTCGCCGACGTCGCCAAGTCGTCGATCTTCCTGAGGGACATCGCAGACTTCGCCGCCGTCAACGAGGTCTACGGCGCGTTCGTCGCCGAGTCGAAGCCTGCCAGGACGACGGTCCAGGTCGGCGCCCTTCCTCTCGGCGTAGCGGTCGAGATCGAGATCGTCGCCGCCCGCTAGGAACGCCGCGACTTCGCCCACCGTCGAACGTGCCATGAGGCAGATCATCGCCCTCCTCGCCCTCGTGCTCGTCGTCCCGGCGTGTACGAGCGGCGAGGAACCGCCGGCTCCCTCCCTCGCAACGACCGAGGCGGCCGCCCCTCACGAATGTGACGCCGAGCCCGGCTCGCCGACCGACCTATCTGTCGAGCCGGCCGACTGGGAGGCGTTCGGCGATCACCAGCGCTGGACGGACGGCTCGGGGTGCAAGGTGAGGCTCGACGTGATCTCCCACATCCACGGTGCGGCCCACTGTGACTGGGAGTCCGCCGAGTTCATCACGATCGGCCGCCCTCTCGGCGCCGCGACCGGGGTCTACACCGAGGAGACGATCAACCGTTACGTCTGGGATCCGGAGCATGTCCTGTTCGACGGACCGCTCGCCGACTCGATCGATCTCGCCGATCTCCCCCAGACGGCGATCGACACGGGATACCGGCAGGGCGGCTCTGTGATGTGGATCGACGAGTCGGATGAGTCGGTGCTCTTCGTGGTCCACGATGACTTCGCAGACGTGTGGCAGAGAGACCTGACCGCCGGCCTCTGCGACTGAGGCGTAGCCCGCACGCCCCCGGTCACCCCGGGATGGTGCCACCGCTAGCGTTCCGTGAACGACTTCGAAGGAGCAGGACGTTGGACCGCGACCAGATCTTCTCTGCCCTGGGCCTCGATACGCAACCCTCCGGCGTCTTCGGAGGAGCCTGGCTCGACCCGTCAGGCGAGCCGCTCGAGAGCGAGAACCCGGCAACAGGTGGCTCGATCGGCACCGTCCGGCAGGCCTCCGTCGCCGACTACGGCGTCGTCGTCTCGGCCGCCGAGGAGGCGTTCTTGGAGTGGAGGATGCTGCCGGCACCGAAGCGGGGCGACTACGTACGCCAGATTGGCAACGCCCTGCGCGATCACAAGGAGCCTCTCGGGGCGCTCGTCTCCATGGAGATGGGCAAGATCCGCGCCGAGGGCGAGGGCGAGGTCCAGGAGGCGATCGACATCGCCGACTTCGCCGTCGGCCTGTCCCGGCAGCTCTACGGGCTGACGATGGTGTCGGAGCGGCCGCGGCACCGGATGTACGAGCAGTGGCACCCCCTCGGTCCCATTGGGATCATCACCGCCTTCAACTTCCCGGTGGCGGTGTGGGCGTGGAATGCCTTCGTGGCCGCCGTGTGCGGTGACACGATGATCTGGAAGCCGTCGCCGGCGGTGCCGTTCACCTCGATCGCAACGACGAAGATCTGTGCCGAGGTGATGGCCGGGACCGGCTACGAGGGTGTCTTCAACCTCACGGTCGGCGGTATCGACGTCGGAGAGGCCATGGTCGGAGACAGTCGCCTGCCGCTGATCTCGGCGACCGGCTCCGTGCGGATGGGCGCCACGGTAGGCGCCAAGGTGGCCGGGAGGCTCGGGCGCTCGATCCTCGAGCTCGGCGGCAACAACGCCATCATCGTGATGGACGACGCCGACCTCGACCTGGCCGTTCGCGCCTCCCTGTTCGCTGCCGCGGGAACCGCCGGGCAGCGCTGCACGAGCCTTCGCCGCCTCATCGTCCATCAGGCGATCTCCGATGTCCTGGCGGAGCGCCTGGTGGAGGCGTATGCGCAGATCCCCATCGGGGATCCCCTCGACGGCGGCACGCTCATGGGGCCGCTCATCAATGGAGACGCCGTCACCAACACGAAGGCCGCCCTCGACATCGCCCTCGAGCAGGGAGGCGTCCTTCTGTACGGCGGTGCCCCGGTCGACCGACCGGGCCACTTCTTCGAGCCGACACTCGTCAAGATCCCGGCATCGGCTGCGATCGTCCAGGAGGAGACGTTCGGGCCGATCATGTGGATGATCGAGGTGGACAGCCTCGACGAGGCGATCTCCGTGCAGAATGGCGTGCGACAGGGCCTCTCCTCGGCGATCTTCACCGACTCGCTCCGCAACGCCGAGCGGTTCCTCTCGGCCGAGGGCTCGGATTGCGGCATCGCCAACGTGAACATCGGGACGTCCGGCGCCGAGATCGGCGGCGCCTTCGGAGGCGAGAAGGAGACCGGTGGCGGCCGCGAGGCCGGCTCGGATTCGTGGAAGGCCTACATGCGCCGCCAGACGGTCACGATCAACTGGAGCTCGGAGCTGCCGCTCGCCCAGGGCATCGAGTTCGGCTGAGGCCCCCGGTCGAGGCCACCCTCAGACCGAGTAGCTCTCGTTCCACTTGAGGGGGACGAACTCGATGCCGGCGTTGGCGAGCACGCCTCCGGCGATCCCGTAGAGGAACTCCTGGCCGAGGGGGCTCATGAAGAAGTCGTGGATCGGGATCACCTGGCGTGGTCCGAGCCTCTTGGCGAAGGCAACCGATTGCGTCGTCGATCCCCAGGGAGCCAGCAGGGGCAAGGCGAGGACCGGGGCGGTCTTCGTCAGCGAGTAGCTGTCGCCGGGATGGGTGACGACGTTGCCGATGGTGTAGCTGCGATTGGGCACGGTCGACCCGTTCGGCAAAGGCTCGTGGAGGGCGTCCTCGGCCGTCACGTAGCCGGGCAGGTCGTCCGTCACTGCCGGTATGTCGTGCTCGGCGAGGAGTCCGGCGACCGCCGTGTTGGCGTACACCACGACGTCGGGAGAACGGTCACGCAGCCACTTCACGAACCCGGGGTTGACGTGGTCGCGATGCTCGTGCGTGATGAGCACCCGGTCGACCTGGCCGATCGAGGCCAGGTCGACCTCGCCGGACTCGAACGTGAAGAATCCCGGATCGGTGAGCGTCACCCCGTCGTCGCTGGTGATGAGGAGACACGAGTCCGTGAGGCGTCTGATCGTGGTCATGTTCCGAAGATAGCGATCGAGATGTGCCGGACGCCCCGGGCGGGTACCGTCGGCCAACCACGACGAGGAGGTGCGATGGAGTCACGGGACGTGCTCGCCGATGCCTACAACCGGATCAGGGAACTGGTGCATGTCGCCGCATACGCGATCGGTGCAGAGGATCTGGCATACCGTCCGGAGCCGGGGGCGAACTCGATCGCATGGCTCGTGTGGCACCTCACCCGCATCCAGGACGACCACGTCTCAGAGATCGCCGGGCTCGAGCAGGCATGGGTGGGGGAGGGGTGGGCGCCACGCCTCGGCATGGACCCGGACCCGGCCAGAACCGGGCAGGGAGACGGTCCGAACGAAGTCGCCGCGATCAGCCCCAAGACCCCGAACGACCTGCTCGCCTACCACGACGCCGTCGCCGATCGGACGAGGCGCTACCTGGCGACCGTCGACGAGGACGAGCTCGACAGGATCATCGACACTGCCTACGACCCGCCAGTGTCGGTGGGCGTCCGCCTCGTCAGCGTGATCAGCGACAACATCCAGCACGCCGGCCAGGCCCGCTACTTGCGGGGGATCGTCGATCGGCTGAGGTGAGCCGGGCCCCAGGTCGTCCCCCGGACGCGAGTCGGACCCGGGAGCGGGGTGCTCATCCGGGCCCGATGCTGAGCTCAGCGACCGCGGTTGCGACGCCGGCGTTCTGCTGCGCGGCGATCCTCCCGCAGCTTCTGCTGTACCAGGGCAACCGCCACGATGGGGTGCACGTTCATCATGTTTCACCTCGTTTCACACTTCAGCCGTAATAGGTGTAGCCGATTACGACCCTTGCAGATTATCACGAGGTGTGTAATAGGTCAAGCCGATGAAGACGGTTACACCGTGAACGATAGTTCAGGCGGTCACTGCCATGGAGTCCACACGTGCCGGGCGATGTCGAGAGCGACCTCGGGCGTCCGGCAGGCCACGTCGACGACGTCCGTCGACCCGGTGGGCCACAGCAGATGCTCCTCGCCGGCTGCCGAGTAGGAGAGCCCCTCGACCGGATCGCCGCCGACCGCGTAGTCGAAGGCGACCACCACCGCCTCGTGGCCGAGGGCGCTTCGGATCGCCGCCTCGGCGTCACCGTGAGTTCCGGTGACGGTGCAGCGGCCGCCGTCGGGGTGCGCCAGCTCGACACGGATGCGCGACGCCTCGTAGAAGTCGTCAGTCCCGCTGCTCCCGGTCACGGCGATGAGCTCCCAGCCCGCCGGGATGTCGAGAATGCTCGTGTTCATGGCGAGGCGGCGCGGCCCCGACTCGAGCACCGCCGGATCGAGGCGGTACAAGCCCTCGGCCGTCCATGCGTAGAGGTGCTCGCCCGTCGAGATCGTCATCTGGGGTGCGTCGAACGACGGGGCGGTGATCGGGAGCCACGATTCGGACCCCGTGCTCCAGAGGGCATAGCCGGCGCAATGCTCGACGACGGGACGGCCGTTCACCGCGTGCGCCCGCGGCTGGCACTCGTAGAAGCGGAGCGGCACCGGGGGGTAGGCGGTCCACGCCCTGGTGTCGGGGTCGAACCCTGCGGCGCGCATCTCGTAGTCGGCGGCGAAGACCTCGGTACCGGTCCAGACGCCCGACGTCGCCAGCGGCGTGAGGCTGCTCACGGAGGGAATCCACTCGTCGGCGGCGGCGTCGTAGGAGGGGCCGTTCGGGACGACCACCGCCAGCCCGTCGGCCCAGACGGCACGCGATCTCTCGTGAAACTCCGCGGGAGGAGCGGCGATCGGTCGTACCGAGCCGCTCTCGGGATCGACGGCGAGGCGGGCGTCGACGTCGATGATCTCGCTCCCCGTCCACACCGCCCTGGTCACGTGCGACGGCTGCAGGGGCCAGTCCTCGATCGTGCGCCAGGCGTTCGTCGACGGCTGCCACGCATGGGCCCTGCCACCGGCCCAAATGATCAGCTCCCGACCGGTCCACACCGACGACACTGCGTCGCCGACCGAGGCGATGGGTGCCTCCGCCATCTGGCGCCACGTCCCCGTGTCCGGGGCATACGCCGCGCCGCTGGTGGAGCCCCCCGGCTCGCCGCCCCACAGGACGATCTCGTCGCCGGTCCACTGAGCCACGTTGGGCCACTGCGGAGCCGGCGGCCCGGGATCGAGCGCCTCCCAGTCTGGCGAGAGAGCCAGATCGCTCGGAACGGGCCGCGGTTCGAACTCGTCGGGGATGGCGATCGGAAGAGGCGGCGGCAGTGTGCCCGTGATCCGAAGTCGACGGAGCACGTACCCGGCTCCTCGGTCGACGGTCCAGGTCTGCACCCCGATGGTCACGAAGCCTTCCGCTCCCGCCCAGTTGTCTTCCCAGTTCGTCCGGAGGGCGAGCTCCTCGTCGGGCGCGGAGCTATGCAGCGTGCCGGTCGAATCGAGGACCCCGAAGGCGCCGTCGACCCACCCGATGAAGCGAACGCTGCCGTGGTACCCGCGTGTGTCCGTCACCGACGACGACGTCGTATCGATCCGGGTGACCCGGCTGGAGGCGTCCGGGTCGTCGGGCGGCGTGTCGCCTGCGATGTACACCGTGCTGCCGTTGAGTGCAAGCACTCCATCGGAGTGAGTACGAACGTCGACGATCGTCTCGAGCGATCCCGACTCGAGGTCGAGGCGGACGAGCGGGTCACCTGCGCTCATGACCAGCCAGGCGTCGCCCCCGGAGATGGCGACGTCCCCCGGGATCGACGTGCCCAACTCGTAGATCCTCGTCACCTCGTTTGCGGCCGGATCGATGCGTGCCAGCGCCCCGCGAGCCGTCAACAGCCACACCGAACCCTCTGCGACGAGCAGCTTCGACGGCACGAACCGGCGAGCTTCGGGTCCTGACCCCACGGCGAACGGAAGGCTCGGCTCGACCTGTGCGACGGCTGCTCCGGTCACGGGGTCGAGCCTCGTGAGCCTTCCCGACGGCCAGTGCGCCACCCACACCCCGGCGGCCGGGTCGGCGTCGATCTGGAATGGTCCGTCTGACAGTGGCGTCTTGGTCAGCTCGGCGCCGGTGAGCGGGTCGAGCGAGAAGACGATCGACTGCTCCCGAGGTTCATCGATGTCGAGGGGCGGATTGGCGACCGCGATCACCCAGAATCGGCTCCCGTCGAACGCTGCCGACACTATCCCCATGCCGTCGGGGGCTCGGATCACGTCGCCGACGGCTTCGGCGTCGATCTCTTGGGCGGTCGTCGCCGAGGTCGTGCCGCTCGGCGTGGTGCCCGGCGACACAGGCTCGTCCCCCGGGGTTCCGATCCAGGCGAGCAGCCCGCCGAGCAGCACCACGCCCGCCGAGGCGACCGCGAGGCGCCACCGAGCGCCAACCGTCCGACGTCGGCGAGATGGGGTTGCCCACCCGTCGGCGGCTCCCGGATCGAGAACCTTGACGGCGCCCTCGCCGGGGCGGCCGGACTCGGTGAGCGTGCGATAGAGGCGCTCGGCGAACTCGGCCGAGGGGGCCTGCTCGTCGAGCGACCGCAGGAGGGCGGCAACGTCTCTCTCGTTCATGTCAGCCACCTGCGGCACCTCGATACGCCGCCGACAGGGCGGTCCTGGCGCGCACCAAGAGCGATTCGGTGGCTCGCTCGCTCCTGCCGAGGAGCTTCCCGACGTCCCTCACGGAGAGGTCGTCGACGTAACGCAGCACCAGCACAGCCCGGTGTGGTGGCGTGAGCGACTCGAGGGCCGCGATGATCGGACTGGCCGGCTCCGGGGGGTCCAGCGATCGCGACCCGCTCGTCGCCTCGAGTATCGCCAGGCGGCGAAGGGATGCCGACTGCCGCCGCCAGTGGTCGACGAGCCGCCGCCTGGCGATCGTGACGATCCACGCCATTGGCGCTCCGATCGGCTCGCCCGCCTGCATCGCCTTCACCGCTGCCACGAAAGTCTCCTGTGTCAGGTCCTCGACGATGTCTCGACGCCCGCCGCACCGCTTCGAGAGATAGCCGTAGACCGCCGGGAGGGCACGGTCGTAGAACTCGCGGAACGAGTCTTCGTCGAGCACGATCGGATGTTCATCCGGTCCCCGCTGGGTCATCTCTCACCGGTTTAGTCGTCGCCGGGGCGAGATTCCCGTCGCCGGCGGGGTGCTCAGTGGGGCGAGCGTGTCAGGAAGAGGGACTTGGCGGTGCCGCCGGCGAGGCGCTACCTGCAGCGCCGGATCACCCGAAGCGGTAGCCGACGCTGCGGACCGTGGTGATCCAGCTCGCTCGCTCCTCGCCCAGCTTGGCGCGCAGGCGGCGGACGTGGACGTCGACGGTGCGGGACCCGCCGAAGTAGTCGTAGCCCCACACCTTCGACAGGATCTGCTCGCGGGACCAGACGCGGCCGCGATGCTCGACGAAGAAGCGCAGCAGCTCGTACTCCATGTACGTGAGGTCGCGCGGCGCCCCGCCGACGGTCGCCTGATACGTGGCCGTGTTCAGCTCGAGGTCGTCGAAACGGATGACGTCCTTGCCCGGGTCCGCATCGGCGACGTCGATCCCGCCCAGCTTGGCGAGGCGAATCTCGAGCTCGGTGCGGTCGATCGGCGAGAGGAGGAAGTCGTCGTACTCGTCGATCTCGGCGAGCAGCTCCGTGGCGGTCCGGTCGACGACCAGGAGCACCGCCAGGCCGAGCTCGGCCCGCACCTTGGCTGCGATCGCCGCCGCCGACCCGATGTCGTCGCGCACCTCGACCACGGCCGGGCCCCAGCCACCCTTGGGCGACTTGCTCTCCAACTCGTCCAGTGCCTCGAACGGCACCGGCTGGCAGCCGGCCCCGATCAATGCCGCCGTCAGGGACGTCGATGGGGTCGGGGGGTGGATGGGGACGTACATCACAGCACTGGTAGGTAGTTGTCCAGCTCGAACCGTGAGACGTGGTGCTCGTAGCGCTCCCATTCGCGGCGCTTGTTCTTGAGGAACCACGAGAAGACGTGGTCGCCGAGTGCCTTGTGGACCAGCTCCGACCCTTCCATGGCGTCGAGTGCTTCGGCGAGGCTGGCCGGGAGACGGTGTGCGCCGACAGGCGGGCCGGCCACCTCGCCGGGTCGCTCCGGGAGCTCGTAGCTGTTGTCGATCCCTGCCAGGCCCGCCGCCAGGATCACCGAGAACGTGAGGTATGGATTGCACGCAGGATCTGGTGCCCGGTACTCGATGCGAGCTGCCGACGCCTTGCCGACCTTCGGCGTCGGCACTCGGACGACGGCCGTCTGATCGCTGACGCCCCACGTCTCGTAGACGGGAGCGTCGAACCCCGAAACGAGGCGCTTGTACGAGTTCACCCACTGGTTGGTGACCGCAGTGATCTCACGGCCGTGCCGCAACAACCCGGCCAGGAACTTGGTGGCGATCTTCGACAGACCGTACGGGGCGCCGTCCTCGTGAAAGACGTTCTCGTCGTTCTGGAAGAGCGAGAGGTGCAGATGGAGGCCCGACCCGTCGTAGTTCTCGAGCGGTTTGGGCATGAAGGTGGCATAGATGTCGTGCTCCATGGCCACCTCCTTCACAGCGAGGCGGGTCGTGACGAGGTTGTCTGCCATGCTGAGGGCGTCCGTGTGGCGCAGGTCGAGCTCGTGCTGGCTGGGGGATACCTCGTGGTGCGATGACTCGACAGAGATGGAGAGGTTCTCGAGCGCCATGATCGTTGCCCGCCGGTACTCCTGGGCGACGTCGAGAGGTGTCAGGTCGAAATACCCGCCGCGATCCAGAACCTGCGGGTCCGGGCCGCTGTCACGGAAGTAGAAGTACTCGACCTCGGGCCCGACGTAGAACGAGTAGCCGAGCTCGTGGGCCCGCTCGAGATTTTGCCGGAGCACCCAGCGAGGGTCGCCGGGGAATGGCTCGCCGTCCGGCGTCACGATGTCGCAGAACATCCTGGCGACCCCGGCGTCGCCGGGACGCCATGGCAGGATCTGAAACGTCCGGGCGTCGGGCATGGCGAGCATGTCGGACTCCTGATCGCGGGAGAAGCCGTCGATCGCCGACCCGTCGAACCTCATACCCTCGTCGAACGCCGTCTCGAGCTCGGCGGGGGTGATGGCGAACGACTTGAGGAAGCCGAGGATGTCGGTGAACCACAAGCGCACGAAGCGAACCCCGCGCTCCTCGACCGTCTTGAGGACGTATTCCTTCTGGTTGTCCACCGAAGCCTCCTGGCCGGGCGCGCATCGTAACCCGCCGCCAAGCTCGCCAGACACCCCTCGACTGCCACGAAACACAGAATTCACATTTCCGCAATCGCCGTGAAACGGCGGCTTACGATCGTGGAGGAGCGTGCATTGCGGCCTCGTTGGCGTTGGCGCGGCCAGAGTCGAACCGAACACTTGAAACGGAGGAAGTCCATGCCGTATCGGGCGGAATACATCTGGATCGATGGGCAGAAGCCGACGGCCAAGCTCCGGTCGAAGACGAAGATCGTCCCTGATGGCGCCGAGCCGCCCATCTGGGGCTTCGACGGATCCAGCACCGAACAGGCCCCGGGCAGCAACTCGGACTGCGTGTTGCGGCCCGTGCTCGTCAAACCGGACCCGATCCGCGGCGGCGACGACGTGCTGGTCATCGCCGAGGTGTTGCTCACGGACCTGTCGCCGCACCCGTCGAACACGCGGGCGGCGTGCGTCGAGGTCGCCGAGAAGCACGCGGCGCACGAGCCGTGGTTCGGGATCGAGCAGGAATACACCTTCTTCAAGGACGGTCGCCCGCACGGATGGCCGATCGGCGGCTTCCCCGCTCCACAGGGCGGCTACTACTGCGGCGTGGGTGCGGACGAGATCTGGGGCCGGGACGTCGTCGAGGGCCACACCAAGGCGTGCATCGATGCCGGCATCGAGATCTCGGGGACGAATGCCGAGGTCATGATCGGTCAGTGGGAGTTCCAGGTCGGCCCGCTCGGGCCGGTGGAGGTCGCCGACCAGCTCTGGATGGCCCGCTGGCTCCTCTACAGGATCGCCGAGGACTACGGCATCTCGGCCCATCTCCACCCCAAGCCGGTGAAGGGCGACTGGAACGGCGCAGGTGCACACACCAACTTCTCGACGAAGTCGATGCGAGAGAGCTACGAGCCGATCATCGCGGCGTGCGAGGCCCTCGGCAAGGCGCACGACGAGCACATCAGCCAGTACGGGGCCGGGATCGAGGAGCGCCTCACCGGTCTCCACGAGACCGCCCCGTGGACGGAGTTCAGCTACGGGGTCTCGCACCGCGGTGCGTCGGTCCGGATCCCTTGGCAGACCGAGGTCGATCAGAAGGGATACATCGAAGATCGGCGTCCCAACGCCAACATGGATCCTTACGTGGTGACCAAGCTCATCACGAGCACGGTCTGCAGCTACCTGGACACCAGCGGCTGATCGGGACCCGATGACCGGGCGGCGCGGCCGTCTGCCACCACGGTTGGTGGCCGCAGCGTCGTCATGGCTATGGGACGCCGGTCGTCACCTCGCACGTCGACGCGGTGTCCGTGCCGGCGCCGCCGGAACACGTGTCGGTTCCCTTGCCACCAGCCAGCCTGTCCTTGCCGGTGTTCCCTCGCAGGTCGTCGTTCGCCCCACCCCCGAAGAGGCGATCACCGCCCCTGCCGCCCTTGACCACGTCACGGCTGCGGCCGCCCTCGAGCCGGTCGCCCTTGTCGCCGCCGGAGAGCAGATCGTTGCCGTCACCTCCGAGCAGGTGATCCTCCCCGGCCTCCCCCCGCAGGTCGTCGTCGCCGACCTCGCCGAATATCCGGTCGTCTCCGGGGCCGCCTCGACCGCGATCCTCGCCACCTCCGAGGCAGATCAAGTCGTTGCCCCTGCCCCCGTCGATGTCGTCCGGACCACCACGAGCGATGATCACGTCTCGCATCGACGTGCCCGAATAGGCGTCGGCCGAGTCGGTGCCGACCCACGTCGCCGGTTTGCCGCCGCATCGCCTGTAGTCCCATACCGCGACGCGGGCGACCCCCGAGTCGGTCACGTGGATGCGCCCCGCCGGGTCGAATGCGATGTGGACGGGCGCCTGGAAGCGCCCGCCACCGCTGCCGCTCGATCCGAACTCGGTGAGGTAGGCGCCGCCGCGGTTGAAGATGAACACCTTGTCGTGAGTGTCGGATGACACGTGGATACGATCAGCCGAGTCCACCTCGATGCCCCTGATCGTCCCGAACGGAGTGCCGTCGGCGTCGTCGATCGTGGCCATGTGGGCGAACGAGCTGTCGAAAAGCTGGAACCGCGAGCCATTCTCCTCGGCCACCGCGATCGTCCCGTTCGTGAGGCCGGCGACCGAGATCGGCTCATCGAACTGGCCGTCGCCCGAGCCGAGCGTGCCGAATGCGGTGATGAACGTACCGTCGGGCTCCATGACCTGGATGCGGTGGTTGAGGGCGTCCGCCACGAGCATCCGCCCGAACGTGTCGAACGCAACGTCTGCGGGCGCGACAAACTGGCCGTTGCCGGCGCCATGCGAGCCGATCGTTCGGACGAACCCGCCCGCCGGGGTGATGACGTGGACCCGGTCGCCGCCGAGCTCGGCGACGTACAGGTTGCCGTCGGGGCCGAACGACATGCCACTTGGCAAGGTGAACTGCACCTGGCCGGTGCCCTGCTCGCCGTATGCTGCGACGAAGGTGCCAGCCGAGTCGTAGCGGACGATCTCGTGGTCCGTTCGGTCGGCGACGTAGACGCCCCCGCCGCTGGGAATCGCGACGCCCCAGACATTGGAGGACAGATGCCCTGACGAGACGTCGTCGATCCAACGCGGTGGCAGAATCGGCGCCGGCGCGCCGCCGGATGCGGCGGCTGGGGCATTCGCCAATGCGACCGTCACGACGAGGGCTGTCACCCAGAGCCGGCGCATGCTCTCGCTACCCGCCGGCGGCGTCGACTGCGGCCTGCAGGGCCGCGTCGAGCTGCTCACCTGCCGCCGCGTAGTCGTCGAGCGCCGCCAGCCGCTCTTCCGATCCTTCGGCATTGACGAGCCCGTCGATCATTCCCTCGGCCGCCTGAATCATGTCCTCGGCGGAGGCGTTGACGTCCTCCCACACCTCCGTGACGGACTCGGGCACTTCGAACGCCGCCACCTCGGCTGCGAAGTCCTGGGTCCTGCCGGCCAGGTCGATGAGGAGGTCCCGGGCGTCGCCGAACTCGATGTCCCTGGCATCCCAGTCCTCGTTTGTCGTCCGGGCGTCGTTGCTCAGTTCCGCCGTCGTCACCCTGAAGTCGCCGACGGCGTTGAGGAACGCCTGCACGGACGGCTCGAGTGTCGTCGTCGTCGTCTCCGGAACGGTCGTCGTGGTGTCTTGCGCCGCCAGTGTCGTCGTCGTCGGACCCACCTCCGCCTGTGGCAGGGCGTTCACGAACGTGTACGTGAAGATGACGAGGGCGGCGATGACGATCGGGAGGATCCATCGCCCGGGCTTGGGATCGGCTCTGCTCACGGCTCGGAACGATAGAGCATCGGGCGTAGTTGGCGGGGGCGGTCGCCGGGCCGTCGTGCCGCCGATCTACCCTTCAGCGCCATGGATATCGCCGGCCGCAACGCGTTGATAACGGGAGGCGCACACCGAGTCGGCCGGGCCATCACGCTCGAGTTGGCGGCGGCCGGCGCCAACGTCTTCATCCACTACAACTCGTCGGCGGCACCCGCCGAGGAGACGGCGGGAGTCGCCCGGGCCCACGGGGTGCGCGCCTTCGTCGGGCCTGCCGACCTCACCGATCCCGCCGCGGCCGGCTCGCTCGTGCGAGCAGCCAACGAGCAATTCGGGCCGATCTCGGTGCTCGTCAACAGCGCGTCCGGCTTCCCCGAGGACACGCTGGCCGATGTCACGGTCGACGGCTTCAGGAAGACCCAGGACCTGTCGCTGCTGACGCCGATCTTCCTCACGCAGGCCTTCGCCGCTTCGGTGCCCGCCGACCTCGATGGGGCGGTCGTCAACGTCACGGACGTGAGAACCGCCACCCCGTACCGGCGGCATTTCAGCTACATCGTCGCCAAGGGTGCGCTCGACTCGTTCACCAGAGCCGCCGCAGTCGCTCTGGCGCCCCGCATCCGGGTCAACGCGGTGGCCCTCGGCATCATCTTGCCGCCCGCCGGCGAGGACGAGTCGTACGCCGAGAGGCTTGCCGCACAGATCCCGCTCGCCCGCGTCGGTGGCACGGACCCCGTGGTTGCGGCCGTTCGGCACCTCGTCGAGAACGACTTCGTGACGGGCGAGATCCTGCGCGTCGACGGGGGCGGCCACCTGGTGTGATCGAGAGACGATCGGCGCGACTCGGGCCCGGAGAGCGAGCCGCCAACCTCGACCGCCTCGACGACGAATCCTTCGATCTCGTCGTGATCGGCGGCGGCATCACCGGGGCGGGCAGCGCCCTCGATGCCGTCTCGCGAGGCAGATCTGTCGCGCTGCTCGAGCAGAGGGACCTCGCCGCCGGCACATCGAGCCGGTCGAGCAAGCTCATCCACGGTGGCCTGAGATACCTGGAGCAGCTCGAGCTCGGCCTCGTACGAGAGGCGCTGCGCGAGCGAGGGCTGTTGCTGACCAAGCTGGCACCGCACCTCGTCCGTCCGGTGTCCTTCGTGTACCCGCTGCGGCACCACATCTGGGAGCGCGCCTACGTCGGCGCCGGGGTGCTGCTCTACGCCACGCTGGCGCGCTCGTCCGGCAGCACGTTGCCCGGCCACCGCCACCTGACGAAGCGGACGACGCTGGAGCTGTTCCCCGGCCTGCGTCCAGATGTCTTCGTCGGGGGAATCCGCTACTGGGACGCTCAGGTCGACGACGCCCGCTACGCGCTCGCCGTCGCCCGCACTGCGGCCGCCCTGGGCGCAGTCGTCCTCACCAGCACGCGGGTCACCGGCTTCGACCGCGTCTCGGGAAGGGTGGCGGCGGTCGACGCAGACTGCCTCGAGACCGGGAGGAGGCTCCGCGTCGAGGCGCGGGCGGTGGTCAACGCCACCGGCGTGTGGACGGACGAAGTCGAGAGACTCGCCGGCGAGTCCTCGGGCGACGTTGCCGCTTCGAAGGGGATCCATCTCGTCGTCGCGAGAGATAGGATCGCATCCTCCACGGGGATCATCGTGCGCACGGAGAAGAGCGTCCTCTTCGTGATCCCGTGGGGCGACTTCTGGCTGATCGGAACCACGGACACGTCGTGGCGCCTCGGACTCGCCCACCCGGCTGCCAGCCGCACCGACATCGAGTACCTGCTGGGTCACGTCAACGAGCTCCTCGCCGATCCCCTCGACGAGAGCGACGTGGTCGGTGTCTACGCCGGGCTGCGACCGCTGCTGCGCGGCGAGTCCGATTCGACGAGCAAGTTGAGTCGTGAGCACGCCGTCGTCGAGCAGGTGCCCGGGCTCTTCACCGTTGCGGGTGGCAAGTACACGACGTACCGCGTGATGGCTCGCGACGCAGTCGACGCGGCGCTCGGGCCCGGAGCGCCCGCTTCGCGGACGGCGGACATCCCCATCCATGGCGCGGCCGGCTACCACGAGGCATGGACCGCCCGGCACGCAGCGGCCGAGGCGGCAGGTATCGATCCTCACTGGGTCGAGCACCTGCTCAGCCGCCACGGCTCCGAGACGTCGGAGATCATGGAGGCGATCGCCGATCGGCGCCAGCTCGGAGCGCCGGTCCCAGGGGCCCCCGGCTACCTGACAGCCGAGATTCGGCACGCGGTGACCCATGAGGCGGCCTTGCACCTCGACGACGTGCTCACCAGGAGGACGAGGATCTCGATCGAGACCCCGGATCGGGGGGTGGCCGCCGCCCCTGCGGTCACCGAGCTGATGGCCGAGGTGCTCGGATGGGACGAGGCGACCAAGGCTCGTGAGCTGGAGCACTACCTGGCGAGGGTCGAGGCCGAGCTCGAATCGCAGACGATGCCCGACGACCACACCGCCGACGCGGCCCGCCTGGGCGCACCAGACGTGAGGACCGGACGCGGCGACCTCTGACGCCGCGCCGCCGATACCGGCCCGGGCCTGTCACGCCCAGCCTCGGTGGTGCTCGTGAAAGCGGCGGAACTCGGTTGCGTTCGTCGGCCCGAGGGTGTTGTTCCCGTCCGGGAACGTGAGCCGGATCTCACGGAGCTCCTCACGAGTGAAGTCCCAACGGACCTTCACCGGGTCGACCCCGTAGAGCTCGGCGGCATTGAGCCCGAAGATCCGGCGCTTGGTGCGCCCCCCGAGCACCGGGTAGCCGAAGCGCTCCCGATACGACTCGGTGATCGTGAAAGCTCGCATGGCCTCGATCTGATCCTGGGGCGACCCGTAGAAGATCGAGTCCGTGCCCCACAGGATGCGGTTCTCGCCGAGTGTGTCGAGCAGCTTGCCGAGCACGTGTGCCGCTTGCGTCGGGGTGCGCATCAGGTACCACCACGTCGATCCGAGCTCGCCGTACACGTTGCCAGCGTGACCGATCCCGTGCTCTCGGAGGGTGGCGATGAAGCGGTTGACGCCGTTCGACTCATCGCTGTACGGACCCTCCACGTGGTCGACCTCGAATCCGCAGTGATACACGACGAAGTTCATCTCCGGGTATGCCTTGGCTGCGGGCCCGATGTCGACGGGAGATCCGAATCGACTGCCGCCGGACAACCCCTTGTGGACGCAGATGATGTTCACCCCGAGGTCGAGCGACTTCTCGATGAACCGCCGGCCGACGTGTGGGACGCCTTCTTCGTGGTCGTCGAGCCAGTACCTGTTTCCCGTGACGGGGTCTCCGAAGTGGGTGAACGTCTTCCAGCCGGCGATCGGGTAGCGCGCCACCGTGCGCTCCATCTCCTCGAGAGTGGCCTCGATCGAGCCGACCTGAGGCAACACCTGGGCGTGCAGCTTGATCCGGTCGTCCCTCGTCAGGCCCACCGAGACTCGCCTCGTCTCGTCCATCACCTCGATCGGGAGAGGGCTTCCCTCTGGATGGATCGGCAATGCAGAGACGACGGCCATCGACGTGTCCGACCGAAGGAACATCTCCTCCATGAAGTGCGTCATCGAGAAGCACGAGCGAGGGTCGTCGTCCCCGCAGTTCATCTGCGGGAACTGGTCGCCCCAGAATCGCCTGCCCCTGGTTGCCGGGTTGAGCTCGTACTCGAGGAGATGCCCCTGGACGTCCATGATGAACTCGTCGCCCGTCAGCCGCTCCTCGGCGGCCAGCGGCTCCCAGAGCGCGTCGGCGGGGATGGCGTACCTGCCGCCCGGGTCCGCATGCGCCGAGGCGGTCATCCTGTCGAGGAAGAAGAGCGTGATGGCAGACGCCGTCGCCGACTTGAGGAACTCACGTCGATCCATGCCGAGCTTGCGGGCGGCTCGATCACACTGCTCTCGGGCGAGCCGGAGCGCCTCGGTGACGGTCGGAGCGAGCGGCTGAGGCAGGAACTCCCCGTTCGATACGGGCCCGAGCTTGATCGGCAGCCCCGGCTCGTCGTCTCGCCATGACATCCACGAACCCCTCTCGAGGATCCTTCAGAATGTAGCGGGACCTCCGGGGACGAGACGCCGACATGCCTCGACCGCTCGAGCGACCGGCGCCGCATCGTGGGGACGGGCTCAATCCTCGTCCGAGACGGCTGCCTTGGCAGCGATCTCCTCGACGATGTCTGCGTTGGCCAGGGTCGTGACGTCGCCGAGGCGCCGATGCTCGGACACGTCTCGCAGCAGCCTGCGCATGATCTTCCCGGAGCGGGTCTTGGGAAGGTCGTTCGTGAAGACGATGCTCTTCGGCTTGGCGATCGGCCCGATCTTCTTGGCGACGTGGTTCCGCAGCTCCTCGATCAGGTCGGCGTTGCCCTCGATGCCGTCACGCAGCGTCACGAACGCCGCGATTGCCTGACCCGTGATGGGGTCCGTCCTCCCGACCACGGCGGCTTCTGCGACGCCGTGGTGGTCGACGAGAGCGGACTCGACCTCGGTGGTCGAGATGTTGTGGCCGGACACCAGCATCACGTCGTCGACCCGCCCGAGCAGCCAGTAGTAACCGTCGGCGTCCCGCTTGCACCCGTCGCCCGGGAAGTAGCGCCCCGGGAAGCGCGTCCAGTACGTGTCGACGTAGCGCTGGTCGTCTCCGTAGATGGTGCGGAGCATGGCAGGCCACGGCCGATCGATCACCAGGTACCCGCCCCCGCCGAGTGGCACCGAATTGCCGTCGTCGTCGACCACGTCGGCGCCGATGCCGGGGAAGGGCTTGGTGGCGGAGCCGGGTTTCGTCGCCACGGCTCCCGGGAGGGGGGTGATCATGATGGCCCCGGTCTCGGTCTGCCACCAGGTGTCGACGATCGGCGTGCTGCCGCCCCCGATGTGCTCGTGGTACCACATCCACGCCTCGGGGTTGATCGGCTCGCCGACGGTGCCGAGCACCCGCAGCGACGAGAGGTCGTGGCCGGCGGGATGCTCGTCTCCCCACTTCATGAACGACCGGATCGCAGTAGGGGCGGTGTAGAAGATCGTCACGCCGTACTCCTCGATGATCGACCACAGCCGGTCGAGGCCCGGGAAGTTGGGCGCTCCCTCGTACATGACCCCGGTCACGCCGTTCGCCAGGGGGCCGTAGACGATGTATGAGTGCCCGGTGACCCAGCCGATGTCGGCGGCGCACCAGTAGACGTCGTCGGGCTTCACGTCGAAGACGTAGTGGTGGGTCGTCGTCACTCCTGTGAGGTAGCCGCCCTGGGTGTGCACGATCCCCTTTGGCGTCCCCGTTGTGCCGGACGTGTACAGGATATAGAGCAGGTCCTCTGCGTTCATGACGGCGGGCTCGAACTCGGGATGCCTGCCGGCAACCGCCTCGTGGTACCAGACGTCACGGCCTTCGACCCAGGCGACGTCGCTGTCGGTGCGCTTCACGACGATGACGTGCTCCACGCTCGGGCAGCGGGCGGCCGCTTCGTCCGCCGCGTCCTTCAGGGCGACCACCGAGCCTCGCCGCCATGCGCCATCCGAGGTGACGATCGCCTTGGCCTGGGCGTCCTCGACGCGGTCGGCGAGCGCATCGGCGGAGAACCCCCCGAACACGACGGAGTGGACGGCGCCGATGCGGGCGCACGCCAGCATGGCGACGGGAAGCTCCGGGATCATCCCGAGGTAGACGGCGACCCGGTCACCCTTCTCGATCCCCATCTCCGACATGGCGGCCGCCAACCGGCAGACGTCCTCGTACAGGTCGCGATACGTGATCGTCCTGGTGTCTCCCGGCTCGCCGATCCAGTGGTAGGCGACCTTGTCGCCCCTCTCGTCGAGATGTCGGTCGAGGCAGTTGTATGCCAGATTCAGCTCACCATCCTCGAACCATTTGAAGAACGGGGCATCGGATTCGTCGACGATCTCTCGCGGCTCTCGGAACCAGGTGATCCGTTCGAGCGCCTGCGAGTGCCAGAAGGCCTTCCAGTCCTGGGCGGCTTCTGCATGGATGTCTGGCGATGCGTTGGCGTTGGCGGCGAACTCGGGCGCCGGTGGGAACACTCGGTCCTCGTTGAGCAGGTTCTCGATCGCCTGGCTGCCTTCGGCCACGTGAGGCTCCTTCTCCGTATTCGTCGCCGACATCGTACCGGTGGCCTCGGCGACGGTTCCGTGGCCTGTCATCCGGATGGGATCACCGGCGGCGCCCGGCGCCCACACGGGACGCAGGTCACGTCGAAGGTCGGATGTGCTGGGAGACGAGCAGGTGGATCAGATCGCGTTCTCGGTCGAGTGTCGCCACGTGACGGCTCCCGCGCAGCCAGCGGAGCTTCTTGTCACGGGATCCGAGCCGGTCGTAGATGACCTGGGCGCTGGCGGGCCTCACGGTCTGGTCGGCCTTCGACTGGATCACGAGGGCAGGGGCCGTGACCCTCGGAAGGGCGCGGTTGGCGGCCCTGATGAGGTCGGTCAACTCGGCCACGGTTCCGATCGGCACGTCGCGGTACTGGCGAGCGAACTGCGCGGTCTCCTCGGGGTAGGGGTCCGGATCGGGTGCCACCCTGATCCGGGCCGACCCTCGGTACATGCCGGCGAAGCGGGCGGAACGCGAGAAGACCTTCTGGGGCGTGTTGATCGTCGTGATCGTCGCCACGTCGTCGACTGCCGCGATCAGGATGGCGATGAGCCCACCCATGGAGAGCCCGACCAGGTGCCTGCGATCGCCGGGTGCTGTTGCGGTGGCTTGAAGAGCGCTGGCGACCCAGTCCCGCCACCCGGTGCGCGCCATGTGTGCTTCGGACGTGCCGTGTCCCGCGAGCAGCGGCGCGATCGAAGAGATCCCGCCGGCCGCCAGTGCCTGGCCGAGGGGCCACAGATGGGCAGGCGAGCCCGTCCATCCATGGAGGAGGACGGCGGTGTCGCCTCCCGAAGCCTCGATCATGAAGCCGGTCTCCGGAGCGACCTGAGTCATCCGCTGGAATCTAGGTGGCAACCGCCGCAGGGCGGCGCAATCACCGCGGGGCGGCGGCACGGCGTGTGGTGCGCTCAGCGGCCGGCGGCCATCTCTTCCGCCTGGAGCGTCGATGGGCGAAAGGCCGGGATCTCGATCCTGAATCGGCTCCACCCGGCGGCGTAGTCGTAGGTGAGCTCGCCGCCCATCAACTCGGTGAGCTGGCGCGACACCGCCAGGCCGACGCCGACGGACGCCACGTTGCCGGCACGCGAGTGCGCCCGCTGGTACAGCTCGAAGATGGACTCCCGGTGGTGGATGGGCACGCCGCTCCCGTCGTCGAGGACGGTGAGCGCAACCTGCGAGCCTGCCTGCTCGGCCTCGACGACGATGTGGTCGCCGCCGTAACGAATCGCGTTCGTGAGGAGGTTGCGCACGACCTGCTTGAGACGGAGCGGATCGGCCCATGCGGTCTGGTCGACGCGACTGGCGTCGATGTGCTTCGCCGTGCTCGATCGGGTGGCTGCCTCGACGGCGCCCATGACGAGGGGCCGCAGCTCGACGAGTCGCGGCGCGATCGACACGAGGCCGATCTCCGCCCGCGCCGCCACCAGGAGGTCCTCCACGAGGTCGGCGAGCTCGCCGCTCTCCTGCGCGATGAACTGCACCAGCTCGAGCTTGACCGTCGAATCGAGCAAGCTCCACTGGTCGAGAAGCGTCTCGGACGACCCGTACACGGACGTGAGCGGCGTGCGCAATTCGTGGCTCACCGTCGCCAGGAAGTCGTCCTTCGAGCGGATGAGAGCCTGCATTCTCTCCATCGCCTCTTTGCGTTCGGTGATGTCGACCATCTGGACGACGACCTTCTTGAGATCGAGCGCACCGCCAACCCGCGGGGCGCTCCAGTGCAGGATGGCGTCCACCCGCTCGCCGTTGGCTCTCTGGCCGGTGATCTCGTAGGCGATCCGTGACACGTCGTCCCAGATGGCAAGGAACTGAGCTTGGTACGAGTGGCGCGAGTCCTCGTTGAAGGACTCGACGTCGAAGCGACCGAGCACGTCGCCTCTCGAGTTGACTCCGAGCATCGTGAGGGCGGCCGTGTTGGCGTTCGTGACCTCGATGAGTGAGGCGCCGTGGAGCAGCTCGTGGGGGTTGGCCTCGAAGTACCCGGAGAGGTCGGCGACCCCGGCGCGCTCGAGCTGATCGAGCCAGGCGCCGACTGCGGTGAAGTTCTCCTCCCAGCTCGGGATCGGCGACTCCTCGAAGAGGTGGGAGTAGTGGTGCTCGGTCCTGTCAGCCTTCTCTCGCCACTTGGCTTCCTCACAACGGGCGTCGAGCGCGCTCGAGACGCGGTCGAGGAGGCGCCTCCATCCTCCGCTGGTCGCAGGGCGTTCGTTCCTGTCGAGAGCGAGGTCGTGCAAGATGTCTGCTAGGGCTTGGTTCACGGGCGGTGGGCCTTCGGATCGGCAGTGTCGCGGCGAGGCGCGCCTTCTCCAGCTCCATCGGCACGTCGCCAGGATTTGTTGAGCCACCGCCTCGCGAGGGTCCGGGCAGACCTCCCGGTCACCCCGCCCCCGAAGCCGTGGCCCTGAAGGACAGGATCATCTCCCTGAAGACCTGGTCGACCAGCTTGCGCGCAGGATTGTCGGGCTGCTCGGCGACCATCACCCAGCGCGTCCCGGCGACAACGACGGCCACGAGTCGCTCGAACCGTGTGATCCGGCGAATCTCGTCATGCCACGTCGCATAGCGGGCGAACGCTTCGCCGCTGTCGAACGAGACGGCGTCGTCCCGCAGGATCGTGAAGCCGGCACGGAGCTCCAGCTGCTTGGCGGTGATGGCTCGCAGCCATGGGCCGGCCGGAAGGGTCGCCTGCTGCGCCACGACGGCGAA